>Ga0209050_1002870_pt1 | contig 13636 bp, 11 predicted proteins | sample Araplavi_mTSA_r2_FD_184276 | JGI IMG/M metagenome (GOLD analysis project Ga0209050, IMG submission 184276) | Arabidopsis root microbial communities from North Carolina, USA - plate scrape MF_Cvi_mTSA_r2 (SPAdes) (version 2) | ecosystem: Host-associated > Plants > Roots > Endosphere | place: USA... | reverse complement strand
CAAGGTCAGCGCGACCAGCGTCGCCTGGCCGGGCCGCACCTTCGAAGGCGAAGTGACCACCATCGATGCACGCGTCGATCCGGCCACGCGTGCGGTGACCGTGCGCGCCGACTTCGCCAACGCCGATCACGCGCTGCGTCCGGGCATGCTGCTGGACGTGCGCCTGTTCCGCCCCGAGCGCCCGGCGCTGGTGGTACCGGAAATCGCCGTGGTGCAGGTCGGCCGCGATACCTTCATGTACCGCATCAAGGCCGACGATACCGTCGAGCGCATTGACGTGACCACCGGTGCACGTCGTGCCGGCGTGGTCGAGATCCGCCAGGGCCTGCAGGGCGGCGAGCGCATCGTCATCGATGGCACCGGCAAGCTGCGCGCCGGCCTGAAGGTGGCGGCGACCGACGCCGCGCCGGCCAGCGGCACCGCACCGGCCAAGACGCCGGCACCGGCACCGGCCGAGGGCAACGGCGGATGAAGCTGTCGAATATTTCCATCCAGCGGCCGGTGTTTGCCGTGGTGATGAGCCTGCTGCTGGTGGTGCTGGGCATCATGTCCTTCACCCGCCTGACCCTGCGCGAGCTGCCGGCCATCGATCCGCCCATCGTCTCGGTGTCGGTGGATTACACCGGTGCTTCGGCGGCGGTCATCGAAAGCCGCGTGACCCAGGTGCTGGAAGATGCGCTGGCCGGCATCGAAGGCATCGATACGATCAACGCGCGCAGCAGCAATGGCCGCTCGCAGGTCAGCATCGAATTCACCTCCAACCGCGATATCGAAGCGGCCGCCAACGATGTGCGCGATGCGGTCAGCCGCGTGGCCGACCGCATGCCCGAAGAGGCGCGCCCGCCGGAAATCGCCAAGGTCGAGAGTGATGCCGACCCGATCATCTGGTTCAACATGTCCTCCACCACGATGGACACGCTTGAACTGAGCGACTACGCCGACCGCTACGTGGTCGACCGCTTCTCCAGCCTCGATGGCGTGGCCCAGGTCCGCATCGGTGGCCGCCAGCGCTATGCCATGCGCATCTGGCTGGACCGCGACCAGCTGGCCGCCCGCGGCCTGACCACCGGCGATGTGGAAACCGCGCTGCGCAACGAGAACGTGGAGCTGCCGGCCGGCCGCATCGAGTCGACCGACCGCGACTTCACCCTGCGCGTCGAGCGCAACTACGTGAAGCCCGAGGATTTCGCCACCATCCCGCTGGGCAAGGGCAGCGATGGTTACGTGGTGCGCATGGGCGATGTTGCCAAGATCGAGCTGGCCTCGGCCGAACGCCGCGCGTACTTCCGCAGCAACGGTGAACCCGGCGTCGGCCTGGGCATCGTCAAGACCTCCACGGCCAACTCGCTGGACGTGGCCCGCGCCGCGCGCGCGGAAGCAGAGAAAGTTGCCGCGACGCTGCCCGAGGGCACGCAGATCGTGGTCACCTTCGACAACACCACCTTCATCGAAGCGGCCGTCGATCGCGTCTACGCGACCCTGATCGAAGCGATGCTGCTGGTGCTGGCGGTCATCTGGCTGTTCCTGGGCAGCTTCCGCGCCGCGCTGATTCCAGCGGTGACCGTGCCGGTCTGCCTGGTCGCGGCCTTCATCGCGCTGTACGCCTTCGGCTTCTCGATCAACCTGCTGACCCTGCTGGCGCTGGTGCTGTGCATCGGCCTGGTGGTGGACGATGCGATCGTGGTGGTGGAGAACGTGCAGCGCCGCATCGACCTCGGCGAACCGCCGCTGGTCGCCTCCAAGCGGGGCACCACCCAGGTGGCCTTCGCGGTCATCGCCACCACCGCGGTGCTGGTGGCGGTGTTCCTGCCGGTCGGCTTCCTGGAAGGCAATACCGGCCGCCTGTTCCGCGAGCTGGCGGTGGCGCTGGCCGCCGCAGTGGCTCTGTCGGCGTTCGTCGCGCTGACGCTGACCCCGATGATGGCCTCCAAGCTGCTCAAGCCACACAGCGGGCACGCGCCGCGCGGCCTGTATGGCGTCATCAACCGCAACCTGGAGCGCCTGGCGTCCGGCTACGGCCGCGTGCTCGACCACCACGTCGACCGCCTGTGGATCTACCTGGTGGTGATGGCGCTGGCACTGGCTGCCAGCTGGGGCCTGCTGAAGATCCTGCCGTCCGAGCTGGCCCCGGCCGAAGACCGTGGCTCCTTCCAGATCATGATCGACGGCCCGGAAGGCGCCGGCTATGACTACACCGTGCAGCAGGTGCAGCAGGTCGAAGCACTGCTGGCGCCGCACGTGGGCGCCGACAAGACCATCGCCCGCGCCAACCCGCGCGTGCCCGGCGGCTTCGGTGCCAGCGAGGAAATGCACACCGGCCGCGTCAGCGTGTTCCTGCAGCCGTGGCGCCAGCGCACCGAGAACACCGTGGACGTGGCCAACGAGCTGCAGAAGGAGCTGGACACCCTGCGTGGCGTGCGCGTGCGTACCCAGGTCGGTGGTGGCCTGGTGCGCAGTGGCGGCCAGCCGTTCCAGATCGTGCTGGGTGGCCCGGAATATGCCGAGATCGCGCAGTGGCGCGACCGCATCCTGCTGCGCATGGCCGACAACCCGGGCCTGGTCGGCCCCGATTCGGACTACAAGGAAACCCGTCCGCAGATGCGGGTGAACATCGACCGCCAGCGTGCGGCCGACCTCGGCGTGCCGGTCACCGCGATCGGTTCGGCACTGGAAACCATGATGGGCTCGCGCCGCGTCACCACCTTCGTCGACAACGGCGAGGAGTACGACGTGCTGGTGCAGGCCGGTCGTGATGGCCGCGCCAGCCCGGCCGACCTTGCCGCCATCCGCGTGCGTGCCAACTCCGGCGAACTGGTGCCGCTGTCCAACCTGGTCACCCTCAGCGAAGTGGCCGAGGCCGGCACCCTGAACCGCTTCAACCGCCTGCGCTCGATCACCATCAGCGCCGGCCTGGCCCCCGGCTACCCGCTGGGCGAGGCCATCGCCTGGGCACAGCAGGTCACCCGCGAGGAGCTGCCGCAGTACGCGCAGGTCAACTGGAAGGGCGAGTCGCGCGAATACCAGAGCGCCGGTGGCGCGGTGCTGCTGACCTTCGCCATGGCCCTGCTGGTGGTGTACCTGGTGCTGGCCGCGCAGTTCGAGAGCTTCATCCACCCGCTCACCATCATGCTGACCGTGCCGCTGGGCGTGCTCGGCGCGCTGGTCGGGCTATGGGTCAGTGGCGGTACGGTGAACCTGTTCAGCCAGATCGGCATCGTGATGCTGGTGGGCCTGGCGGCGAAGAACGGCATCCTGATCGTCGAGTTCGCCAACCAGCTGCGCGATGACGGGCGTACCGTGCGCGCGGCCATCATCGAATCGGCGGTGGTGCGCCTGCGCCCGATCCTGATGACCTCGATCGCCACCGTGGTCGGCGCCATCCCGCTGGTGGTGGCTGGCGGCCCGGGTTCGGCCAGCCGTGGCACCATCGGCATCGTGATCATCTTCGGCGTCACCCTGTCCACGTTCCTGTCGCTGTTCGTGGTGCCGGCGTTCTACGCGCGCCTGGCCCCGTACACGCGTTCGCCCGAAGCGGTGAAGCGCGAACTGGAGAAGCAGGAAGCCGAGTCGCCTTCGGTGGGCGGTCATGCCTGACCCTCGGCTGCAGGGCGAAGGCTTCTGCCTGCGCCCCTGGCGCAGCGACGACCTGGCGTCGCTGCTGCGCCATGCCGACGATCCGGAGGTCTCGCGCGGCCTGCGCGACCGCTTCCCGAGCCCCTACACGCGTGCGGACGGCGAGGCCTTCCTGGCCGGCCGCGTGCTTGGCCCCGGCACCCTCAACCTGGCCATCGAGATCGACGGCCTGGCCTGCGGCAGCGTCGGCGCACAACCCGGCACGGCCGAGCGCGGGCACACCGCTGAACTGGGGTACTGGCTGGGCCGGGCGTTGTGGGGGCAGGGCGTGATGACCCGGGTGGTGGGCCTGTTCGCGCCGTGGGTGATGGACGAGCTGCGCCTGTTCAGGCTGCAGGCCGAGGTGTTGGACTTCAATGAGGGCTCGGCCCGCGTGCTGCTGGCAAATGGCTTTGCCGAAGAGGGCACGGCCCGCTGCGCCGTCTACAAGCGCGGCGTCCTGCACGACCTGCGGCGCTTCGCCCGGGTACGCAGGGACCTGTAGAGCCGAGCCCATGCTCGGCTGTCGTCGGGGCCCAAGCCGAGCATGGGCTCGGCTCTAAAAAACAGCGCTATCGCAGCGACCTTCGATCAGGGAGAATCGGTCCGGTCCCTTCCAGCCGACGGGACGTCCTTACAACCCGCCGACTGGAGAGAGCGCGCGTGGAAGCAACCGTACATTTCATCAACAGCATCATCTGGAGCAAGGCCCTCATCGTGGTGTGCCTGGGCGCCGGCCTGTATTTCAGCCTGCGCACCCGCTTCATGCAGCTCCGCGGCTTCTTCGAGATGTGCCGCCTCACCGTCAAGGGCGAGAAATCCGAAGCCGGCGTGTCCTCCTTCCAGGCGCTGGCCATGTCGATGGCCGGTCGCATGGGCATCGGCAACATCGCCGGCGTGGCCACCGCCATCGCCTTCGGCGGCCCCGGCGCCATCTTCTGGATGTGGGTGATGGGCTTCTTTGGTGCGTCCACTTCGTATGTGGAGTGCACCCTGGCGCAGATCTACAAGACCAAGGATGCCGAGGGCCGCTACCGCGGTGGCCCGGCGTACTACATCGAAAAGGCCATGGGCCTGAAGTGGTATGCGCTGGCCTTCGCCATCGCAACGATCATCGCCGCCGGTTTCCTGATGCCGGGCGTGCAGGCCAACGCCATCGCTGACAGCGTCATCAACGCCTGCCGCGGCACCGCCGTGTGCGGCCCGCTGGATGGCCAGATGCTGGGCATGAGCTCGGTCGAAGCGCTGAAGCTGGGCATCGGCATCGCCGTGGCGCTGCTGCTGGGCGTGGTCATCTTCGGTGGCGTCAAGCGCATCGCCAACTTCGCCGAAGTGGTGGTGCCGTTCATGGCCGCCGCCTTCATCCTGATGGCCATCGTCATCATGGTCATCAACTACGACCGCGTGCCGGAAATGTTCGGCATCATCTTCGACAGCGCCTTCGGCACCCACGCGGCGTTCGGCGCGATGATGGGCCTGGCGGTGGAGTGGGGCATCAAGCGCGGCATCTACGCCAATGAAGCCGGCCAGGGCTCGGGCCCGCACGCCGCCGCGGCCTCCGAGGTTTCGCACCCGGCCAAGCAGGGCTACGTGCAGGCCTTCGCCATCTACTTCGACACCATGATGGTGTGCACTGCCACCGCGTTCCTGATCCTGGCCAGCGGCACCTACAACGTGTACTCGCCTGCAGGCGCCAACGCGCCGCCGATCTTCCAGGGCTTGGCAGGCATTCCGGAAGGTGCCGGCTACGCACAGGCGGGCGTGGAAGCGGTGCTGCCGGGCTGGGGCGCGGCGTTCGTCTCGATCGCCATCTTCTTCTTCGCCTTCACCACCATCATGGCCTATTACTACATGGCCGAAACCAACCTGACCTACGTCAACCACAACAAGAAGCGCCCGCTGACCGTGCTGGTGCTGCGCCTGGGCATCATCGCCATGGTCGTGTTCGGCGCATTCCATAATGCGACCCTGGCCTGGGCGCTGGGTGACATCGGCGTGGGCCTGATGGCTTGGCTGAACATCATCGCCATCCTCATCGTGCAGAAGCCGGCCATGCTGGCCCTGCGTGACTACGAACGACAGAAGAAGCTGGGCCTGGATCCGACGTTCGACCCGGATGCCCTGGGCATCAAGAACGCCGACTTCTGGCGCCAGCGCAAGCAGGAGAATGTGTAAGTGAACAACCCTTGGAACAACCGCCGCCCGTCCGCCCGTCCGCCGCGCGCAACCCCGTTGCCGCGTCCGGAGGTGCCGGCCACGGGGGGGGGCGGTGGCGGCCGTGGCGGCAACGATGAGCTGCGCCTGTTCGGCCTGAACGCCGTGCTGGCCGCCTTCGAAGCGCGCCCGCAGGCGCTGCGCAAGCTGTACCTGCTGGAGGCGCGCATTCCGCGCCTGCAGCCGCTGCTGAAGTGGTGCGTGGCCAACCGCGTGGGGTACCGCGTGGTGGAAGACGGCGACCTGAACAAGCTGGCTGGCACCACCCATCATGAGGGCGTGGTGGCTGACGTGGTGCGCGCGCCGGTGCTGCCGCTGGCGCAGTGGCTGCAGCAGGTAGGCGATGGCCCCGCGCTGGCGCTGTGGCTGGATGGCGTGGGCAACCCGCACAACCTGGGCGCGATCCTGCGCTCGGCCGCACATTTCGGCGCCAAGGCCCTGCTGCTGCCGGCCGGCAGCACGCTGGCGCTGTCCGGTGCCGCCGCGCGCGTGGCCGAAGGTGGCGCCGAGGCCCTGCCGCTGGTGCAGCTGCCCGGTGACGCAGATGCCATGGCGGCGCTGCGTGCGGCGGGCTTCGGCCTGGCTGCGACCCTGGTCGAGGGCGGCCAGGACGTGTTCCGTGCCGAGTTGCCCGCGCGCCTGGTGTACGTGATGGGTGCCGAGGGCGAGGGCATGGATCGCGCGCTGGCCAGCCAGTGCGACCAGCAGGTCTCCATCCCCGGCAGCGGCGCGGTGGAAAGCCTCAACGTCGCCTCGGCGACGGCGGTGCTGCTGGCGCAGTGGTCCAGCCGTCACGGCTGAGTGGCCGGATAGGGGGCAGAGCCCTCGCCGCAGGCGAGGGATCCGACCCCAGCCAGTTGACCGCGGAGCGGGGTCGGATTCCTCGCGCAGGCGAGGACTCTGAACCCCGTCGATTGCCAGGCATGCTTTACAGCGCTGAAAGTGCGCTGGAAATTTGAAACTTTCCTCATAGGTCGGCCAGCGCCGGCGACGCAGGGTGGAACTCCATCCTTCGTTGTCCCCGGAGTGGCTGTCATGTCCCATCTGCAACGCACCCTGTCCGTGTCCCTGCTGCTGGCCAGCGCGCTGGCCAGTGCCAGTGCCTGCGCCAACGAACGCAGCCTGGAAAACGTCAACTTCATGGGGCCGTTGATCACCCCCAATCCCGCGGGCCTGCCGCAGGGCCGCTGGTTCCTCGAACCCTACCTGGTCCGCGTCGACAGCAACGCCCACTACGGTGCCGACGGCGAGCGCCAGCGCAGCGCGCAGGACAGCGGCGCGTGGGCGGTGGTCATGCCGGTGATGTACGGTTTCAGCGACCGCCTGATGGGCCAGGTGAACCTCAGTGCGTCGCGGGCGGAGTCCGGCACCGGGCACAGTGGCGGCTTCCGTGCCGGCGATACCACCGCCCGCCTGCAGTACCTGCTGCAGGCGCCCAGCGCCGATGGCACCCGGCCTGCGGTTTCGCTGGCGGTGTCGCAGCGCTTCAGCACCGGCAGCCACGACCGCATCACCGGCAACCCCCTGGATGCGCAGGGCGATGGCGTGCAGCGCACCACCGTCGCGCTGGGTGTGCAGCAGGTGGTGTGGATGCCGAACGGGCGACCGCTGCGCTGGCGTGGGCAACTGATGGCCGGTCCGGCGCCGGCGCGTACGGCGCTGTCGGGCGCCAGCATCTACGGCACCGAAGCGGGCTTCCAGGGCCATATCGCGCGAGGCTCGGTGCTGGGCCTGTCGGTGGCCGGCGAGTACAGCTTCAACGACCGCTGGGTCGGGGTGATGGAACTCGCCGCCAGCCGCGAGACCGGCCAGCGCCTGATCGGCTTCATGCCCACTGCCGACGGGGGCGGGCGACGCATCGACGAACAGCGCCCGGCCAGCCGCTCGCTGTCGATGGCGCCAGCGGTGGAGTACCACTTCAGCCCGTCGCTGGGGCTGATTGCCGGCGTCGAGATCACCCTGGCCGGGCGCAATACCGGCCGCATCATCAGCCCCCAGGTCGCCCTGGGCGTGTTCTTCTGAGGGGGCGGCCATGAGCATCGAATCGATCGTCAATGTCCTGCTGGGCATCATCTGGAGCCCCTGGCTGGTCGTGCTCTGCCTGCTGGGTGGCCTGTACTTCAGCGTGCGCACGCGCTTCATCCAGCTGCGTGCGCTGCCTGACATGCTGCGCCTGATGTTCCGCCACGAGCGCTCCGAGGCGGGCGTTTCGCCCTTCCAGGCGCTGTCGTTGTCACTGTCCAGCCGGGTCGGTGTCGGCAACATCGCCGGTGTCGCCATGGCCATCGCCTTCGGCGGCCCGGGGGCCATCTTTTGGATGTGGATCGTGGCCTTCCTCGGCGCCTCCAGTGCCTTCATCGAATCGACGCTGGCGCAGATCTACAAGGAGCGCGATGCCAGCGGCCAGTACCGGGGCGGCCCGGCCTACTACATCGAAAAGGGCCTGGGCCAGCGCTGGTATGCGGTGCTGTTTGCGCTGGTCACCGTGCTGGCGGGGGCGATGCTGGCCGGCACCCAGTCCAATGCCATCACCAGCGCGGTGAACGAGGCCTGGGGCATCCCGGTGGCGGGCACCACGGCGGTGCTGCTGGCTGTCCTTGCGGCGGTGCTGTACGGCGGCGTGCGCCGCATCGCCCGCGTTGCCGAGTGGGTGGTGCCGATCATGGCCGTGGCTTACCTGCTGGTCGCCGCCGTGGTCATGGTCATCAACGTCGACAGGGTTCCCGAGGTTCTCGCGCTGGTGCTGCGCAGTGCGTTCGGCGTGGACGCCGCGTTCGGCGCGATGATCGGCACCGCCATCCAGTGGGGCGTGCGTCGTGGTGTGCTGTCCAACGAGGCGGGCATGGGCAGCGGTGCGCATCCGGCCGCAGCGGCGGAAGTCTCGCATCCGGTCAAGCAGGGCCTGGTGCAGTCGTTCTCGGTCTACATCGACACCATGGTGGTGTGCAGCGCAACCGCGTTCCTGATCCTGTCGACCGGGCTGTACAACGTCTACGATCCGGCCGTGAACGGTGTGCCCGACGAGGCGCGCCTGCTGCTCGCCAACCTGCCGGGTGTCGAGGCCGGGCCGCGCTTCGTGCAGCATGCGGTGGAATCGGCGCTGCCGGGTTTCGGCAAGTCGTTCGTCGCGCTGGCGATCCTGCCATTCGCGTTCACCACGATCCTGGCGCTGTACTACATGGCCGAAACCAATGTCAGCTACCTGTGCCGCGACCGCCCCGGGCGCGCGACGGTCACCGGTTTCCAGCTGCTGTTCCTGGGCGCAACCGGCTACTCGGCGGTCAATACCGCAACGGTGGCCTGGGCGCTGGGTGATATCGGCGTGGGCATGATGAGCTGGTTGAACATCATTGCCATCCTGCTGCTGCAAAGGCCCGCCCTGGCAGCACTGCGCGATTACGAACAGCAGAAGCGGCAGCAGCGTGATCCGTTGTTCAGGCCGCAGGCGATCGGCATGCGCAACACACGGGTCTGGCAGGGGTAAACGAAAACGGGGTCAGATCCCTCGCGCATGCGAGGGCTCCGACCCCATCACTTCACCGCGTCACTCGTTCGGCGGCGTGGTGGCCTTGGCTTCGCTGCCGAAACTGCCATCGGCGTCGGCCGCCAGGTAGGCGAACACGGTGTAGGCGGCCACGTTCTGCGCCAGTGCCTTCGGGTCGATCTTGTCCAGGGTGTCGTCGGCGGTGTGGTGCAGGTGGAAGTAATCCGAACCATCCTGCGCCAGCCACGCCCACGCGCCGCCCTTGGCAGCCAGCGGGCCGACATCCGGGCCCGGGCCACCCTTGTCGGCCATGTATTCGATGCCCAGCGGCTTCATCACCTCGGCAATCTGCCGGGTGGCGTCACGCGAGCCTTCCGGGTTTGGCGAGCCGGTGTTGAACGCGTAGATGCGGCCGGCACCGAAATCGCTCTCGGCGGCCAGCTGGTGCAGCGTCACGTCCTTGGCATGTGCCTCGGCGTACGCCTTGCCGCCATACAGGCCCTGTTCTTCGTTGGCGAAGGCGATCACGCGGATGGTGCGCTTGGGGGCCTGCTTGAGCTGGCCGATCAGGTGGCCGGCGGCCATGGTGATGCCCACGCCTGCACCGTCATCCACTGCACCGGTACCCAGGTCCCAGGAATCGAGATGACCACCGATCACCACCACTTCCTTCGGCAGCGTACGCCCGGTGATTTCGCCGATCACGTTGTAGGAGGTCGCAGTGCCGTCCCAGCCGCAGTCCAGCGCCACCTTCACGGTGGTGGTGCCACGGGCGACCAGGCGGGCCAGCTGGTCCGCATCGGGCACCGACAGGGCCGCCGATGGCACCGGGGTCAGGCCATCGTCGAAGCGGGTGATGCCGGTATGCGGCACGCGGTGCGAATCGGTACCGGCCGAGCGCATGAGGAAACCGACCGCGCCCTTGCGGATCGCCTCGGACGGGCCCTTGCTGCGGATCGCGCCGCCACGGCCGTAGTCACGGCCGTCGCGGAACGGCAGCATCTGGTAATCAACGAAGGCGATCTTGCCCTTCAGCGAACCTTCCGGTGCCGCCTGCAGCGCGGCGAGGTCGGCAAAACGCACCACCTCGGCTTCGACGCTGCCGCCGGGGCTGCCGCCCAGGGCGGTGATCTGCAGCGGCTGCGGGTTCCTGCCGGTCACTGCGGCATGTTCACTGCGGCGCTCCCACTTGGGGAAAGTCACGGGCTCTTTCCACACCTTGTCGAAGCCGAGTGCCTTGAACTTGGCTTCGGCCCAGGCCACGGCGCGGGCGTCGGCTTCGCTGCCGGCGATGCGCGGGCCGATCTCGGTGGTCAGCGATTCCACCACCTTCCAGCCGGTGTCGTCGGCCAGTGCCTGGTCACGCAGCTGCGCAGCGGTGGCCAGCGAGGCCGGGGGCAGGGTGGTGGTGCGCGGCGCCGCGAAGGCCGGCGCGGCCAGCAGGGCGAGGGAGGATGCGATGGCAAGGACGCGGCGACGCATGGACAGCTCCGGGAAGGGAATCAGCCTTGGAGCTTAACAGTCGTTCAGCGCCGCGCATGGGCGGGAGGTCACGGTGGCGGCGAACGCTGTTTTCCGGCCATGAGCGGCAAAGCGGTAGCGCCGGGCCATGCCCGGCGAACGTCGACCAACCGCTGCGCTCGCCGGGCATGGCCCGGCGCTACCTTGACGACTGCCCGGCGCAGTCGAGCACGGCTCGACTCTACAGGTACGCGGGGCGCGCGATGGCGCCCGGCACCTTACTTCTTCAGGCTGTCGCGGATCTCGCGCAGCAGCACCACTTCTTCCTTCGGTGCGGCCGGGGCGGCATCCTTCTTGCGCGATAGGCGGTTGATCACCTTGATCACCATGAAGATGGCGAAGGCCACGATGATGAACTGCACCAGCGTGTTGAGGAAATCACCGTAGCCGATCACCACCGCCGGAATTTCCTTGCCATCCGGCCCGATGCTGGCGGCCGACAACGTCCACGCCAGATCGGAGAAATCGACCTTGCCAATCAGCATGCCCAGCGGCGGCATGATGATCTTTTCCACCAGGGCGGTGACGATCTTGCCGAAGGCCGCGCCAATGACCACGCCGACGGCGAGGTCGATGACGTTGCCGCGCATCGCGAATTCCTTGAACTCGGTGAGCATTCCCATTCTTGTTCTTCTCCTGAGGGCGAGGGATCGGGCGCAGGTTAACGCAGCGGATGTCAGTCTGCGATGACGCCGTGGCGTTCGGCCACGTTTTCCAGTCGTGCACTGAAACGGTCGCCCGGCTTCAATGCGGCCACGCCCGACGGCGTGCCCATGAACACCAGGTCGCCGGCACGCAGCTGCCACAGCTTGGACAGCTCATGCAGGATCTCAGGAACATTCCAGATCATCTGGTCGAGCAGCGATTGCTGGCGCACTTCGCCGTTCACTTCCAGCGACAGGTTCAAGGCGGCCAGGTCGCCCACTTCACCGGCGTGCACGATCTCGCTGATCGGTGCGGAGGCATCGAAGCCCTTGGCCGAATCCCACGGGTGGCCCTTTTCCTTGGCGGCGGCCTGCAGGTCGCGGCGGGTCAGGTCCAGGCCCACGGCGTAACCATAGATGAGCGCGTCGGCATCGGCCACGGCCAGCTCGCCGGCCGGTGCATCAACGCCGATCGCCACCACCAGCTCCACTTCGTGGTGCAGGTTGCCGGTGGCGGGGGGATAGGGGATTACATCGTCGTGGCCGACCACGATGGCATCGGCCGGCTTGCAGAAGAACATCGGGCGGCCGCGATCGTCGGCCGCCGGTACTGCAGCACCCATCTCACGCGCATGGTCGGCGAAGTTGCGGCCGACGCAGTAGATGCGGTGGACCGGGAAGGTGCCACCGCCCACCACCGGTACGCGCGGCACGGCGGGGGCAGGGATCACATCGGAAACAACGGCAGTGGACATGCGGGGGTTCCAGTAGGAAGGCCCCTGCAGTCTAGAACGGTGCGGCGCCCACGTCAGCGGGCGAGCGCATCAGCGCGACATCGGCAAAGCTGACTTGCGCACCACGCGGTATTCGCCTTCCACCACGTTGGCATCCGCTGCACGACGCGTGACGCTGGGCTTGCGCGACGCCAGCAGCTTCCACGCCAGGCCGATCAGGATCATCGCCGCACCGACGAACACGCCGATGAACACCATCGCTGCCAGGATCGCCAGGCCGAGCAGGCCCACGGCAACGCGCACCAGCGGGTGGCGCGGCTTGCGCGGCGCGAACAGGGTGCGGAACTGGTTGAAGGCGGAAGCGCGAGTAAACATGGCGGCTCGATAGGGCTGGGATCAGCGAAACCAGAGTATCGGGATGCGCCACTGTCATTGAGTGAAAAACTCGTTAAATATAGCCTTTGCTTATTACGGATCAATGACTTGTGTTCATGTCGCAGCCAGTCATATGAGCGGCCGTGCGACAATCCGGTTTTCCGCAAGAGCCTTCCGCCATGACTGCCGCCGCTGCCCTGATCGCCCTTGATGCCCTTGCCGATGGGGCATTTGCCGAGGTCGAAGCGATGGTCGAGGGCGATGCCGAATCGCTGGTGCTGTACCGCGACGGCGCGCAGGTGCGCGCGTTCCTGAACATCTGTCCGCACGCCGGCCGCCGGCTGGACTGGGCACCGGGCCAGTTCCTCAAGAGCCGCGAAGGCCACCTGGTGTGTGCCGCGCACGGCGCCTCGTTCGCCCTGGACAGCGGCGACTGCATCGCCGGCCCCTGCAAGGGCGACCGCCTGCGCGCGGTGCCGGTCGACATCCGCGACGGCCAGGTCTACCTGGCCTGAGGCCCGGTCCGGGGTCGGATCCGTTTGCCGCAGGAAAACGGCTCTGACCCCATCGGGGCGTCCGGGTAGAAGCAGAAGCATCCACGCATGGCGTGGATCTACTGTCGACCAAGGTCAACAGATCGCGGCCAGTAGATCCACGTCATGCGTGGATGAAACCAGTCAGATATCGAAATTCAGATTGGGGTCAGAGCCCGTTGCGCAGCAACGGGATCCGACCCCGTGCCGACCAACGGTCGGCACCCACCGTCAGCCGCGTGAACCTGTCGAAGGCGGGGCACTGTGGGTTTGCGGGGGTATGAGCGGCATGGATGCCGCGACCAAGCCCCCATGGATGGGTTCACGGCGTCCCCGCACACCCACAGTGCCCCGCCATCCCGCGAAATGCCCGCTTTTGACGTTGACGTTGACGTGGCTTCTGCAGGTGCAGGGCGCAGCCCTGCCACAGACCCTCAACCTCAGAACATCAGGTTGATCATCACCACCACCACCAGCGTGTAGATCAGCGACAGCGGTCCGCCGACCCGCCACATCTCG
>Ga0209050_1002866_pt1 | contig 13651 bp, 15 predicted proteins | sample Araplavi_mTSA_r2_FD_184276 | JGI IMG/M metagenome (GOLD analysis project Ga0209050, IMG submission 184276) | Arabidopsis root microbial communities from North Carolina, USA - plate scrape MF_Cvi_mTSA_r2 (SPAdes) (version 2) | ecosystem: Host-associated > Plants > Roots > Endosphere | place: USA... | reverse complement strand
CGACACGCCACCTGTCGGGAACAGCCATGCCAGAGAACAACGAAGCCATAGCAGACCTGAAGAAGCTGGACCCGATCGGTCCCGCGAAACAAGGTGAATTCATCCGCTACCCCGACTCGCCTTTCGAGCTGTTCCAGCCCTATCCGCCGGCCGGGGACCAGCCCAAGGCCATCGAGGGCCTGGTCGAGGGCGTGACTGACGGCGAGGTGTTCCAGACGCTGCTCGGCGTGACCGGCTCGGGCAAGACCTTCACCATGGCCAACGTGATCGCCCGCCTGGGCCGCCCGGCCATCGTGTTCGCGCCCAACAAGACCCTGGCGGCGCAGCTCTACAGCGAGTTCCGCGAGTTCTTTCCCAAGAACGCCGTCGAGTATTTCGTCAGCTACTACGACTACTACCAGCCCGAGGCCTACGTGCCGCAGCGCGACCTGTTCATCGAGAAGGACTCGTCGATCAACGAACACATCGAGCAGATGCGGCTGTCGGCCACCAAGAGCGTGCTGGAGCGGCGCGACACCGTCATCGTGGCCACGGTGAGCGCCATTTATGGCATCGGCACCCCCGAGGACTACATGGAGATGCGGCTGATTGCCCGCGTCGGCGACAAGGTCGGCCAGCGCGACCTGATCTCGCGCCTCATCCGCATGCAGTACACGCGCAACGAGCAGGACTTTGCGCGCGGCACCTTCCGTGTGCGCGGCGACACCATCGATGTCTTCCCGGCGGAGCACAGCGAGCTGGCGATCCGCTTCGAACTGTTCGACGACGAGATCGAGTCGCTGCAACTGTTCGATCCGCTGACCGGGCGCGTGCGCCAGAAGGTGCCGCGGTTCACGGTGTACCCGTCGAGCCACTACGTGACGCCGCGCGACAAGGTGCTGGCGGCGGTGGAAACCATCAAGCTCGAACTGGGCGACCGGCTCAAGGAACTGGTGGGCGCGGGCAAGCTGGTGGAGGCGCAGCGACTGGAGCAGCGCACGCGTTTCGACCTGGAAATGCTGGCCGAGATCGGCCACTGCAAGGGCATCGAGAACTACACGCGCCATCTGTCGGGCGCCGCGCCGGGGGAGCCGCCGGCCACGCTGACCGACTACCTGCCCAAGGACGCGCTGATGTTCCTGGACGAGAGCCACCAAATGATCGGCCAGCTCGGCGGCATGTACAACGGCGACCGGGCGCGCAAGACCACGCTGGTCGAATACGGATTCCGGCTGCCAAGCGCGCTGGACAACCGGCCTCTCAAGCTCGAAGAATTCGAGACTCGGATGCGGCAATGCATATTCGTATCCGCCACCCCGGCGCAGTACGAAAAGGACCATGCCGGCAACGTGGTCGAGCAGCTGGTGCGGCCGACCGGGCTCATCGATCCGGAGGTGGAGGTCCGGCCTGCCACTCATCAGGTGGACGATGTGCTGGGTGAGATCCGCGTGCGGGTCGACAAGAACGAGCGCGTGCTCATCACCACCCTGACCAAGCGCATGGCCGAGCAGCTGACCGATTACCTCGGCGACAACGGGGTGAAGGTGCGCTACCTGCACAGCGATGTGGACACGGTCGAGCGGGTCGAGATCCTTCGCGATCTTCGCCTGGGCACTTTCGACGTCCTGGTGGGCATCAATCTGCTGCGCGAGGGCCTGGACATCCCGGAGGTGTCGCTGGTGGCTATCCTGGATGCCGACAAGGAAGGTTTCCTGCGCGCGGAGCGTTCCCTGATCCAGACCATCGGCCGGGCCGCGCGGAACCTGAATGGCAAGGCGATCCTGTACGCCGACAAGATGACGGACTCGATGAAGAAGGCCATCGACGAAACGGAGCGTCGTCGTGCCCGTCAGATCGCCCACAACGAAGCCAACGGCATCACGCCGCGCAGCATCGTGAAGCAGGTTCGCGACCTGATCGATGGCGTCTACAGCGAGAAGACGGGCAAGGAAATGGCCAAACTCGACCTGGAGCGCGCCAAGGTCGAGGACATGAGCGAAAAGGACATCGCCCGGGAAATCAAGCGGCTCGAGAAGCAGATGCTCGAGCACGCCCGCAACCTCGAGTTCGAGAAGGCGGCCCGCGTTCGCGACCAGTTGGCGCTGCTGCGCGAGCAGGCGTTCGGGGCGTCCGGCGGCGACAACATCGCCGTTCCACCTCAGTAAGACAGAGGTTCGCTTTTTTCAAGCCGATCGTGCAACGAAGCGGCTGGGGTTTACCCCAGCAGACTTCGGGGGCTTCTGTTATACTTGAGCGAAACAGTCAACAACAAAAGAAGAACTTCGCGATGAAGGACCGACTCCTAACGACTGGTTCACCAGCGTCATGGGTCGGGCAGGGCGGAGACGAAGTCACCGCGGTCCAGAACCACGGTGTCATTTCAACGGTAAGCACTTGAAGGAGCTTGCGATGCGTCTCACTACCAAAGGCCGTTTTGCGGTCACAGCAATGATCGATCTGGCGCTGCGTCAGAACACCGGTCCGGTCACGCTTGCTGCAATCAGCCAGCGGCAGCAGATTTCTCTGTCGTATCTCGAGCAGCTTTTCGGCAAGTTGCGCCGTCATGAACTGGTCGAATCGACCCGCGGTCCCGGCGGCGGCTACAGCCTTGGCCGGAAGGCTGCGGACATCACGGTGGCGGACATCATTGTGTCGGTCGATGAGCCCATCGATGCCACGCAATGCGGCGGCAAGGAAAACTGCCTGGGCGAAGCCGGTCGTTGCATGACCCATGAACTGTGGGCTTCGCTGAACCAGCGCATGGTCGAATTTCTCGATTCGGTCACGCTGCAGAAGCTGGTCGACGACCAGATCGCCAAGGGCGTGCAGATCGAGAACAAGCCGGTCGTCAAGCGTGCGATCTCGGCTCAGCCGGTCGTCAAGCCGATCCGCGTGAACGCGCCGAATTCGGTGTTCGCTCTCGGTAACGCTTTCGCCAAGTCCTGAGCCTGATTTCCCGGCCGCGCCTTCGGGCGCCGCCACGAGCAGCCCAGATCAAAGAACAACCCCACGCCAGCACGAGCCAGCCATGGACGTAACTCCTCATTTCCCGATCTATCTCGATTACGGCGCGACCACGCCCGTCGACCCGCGTGTGGTCGACGCCATGATTCCCTGGTTGCGCGAACACTTCGGCAATCCGGCGTCGCGCAGCCATGCCTGGGGCTGGGAGGCTGAAGAGGCGGTCGAGAAGGCGCGCGGCCAAGTGGCCGACCTGATCAACGCAGATCCCCGCGAAATCGTCTGGACGTCGGGCGCCACCGAGTCGATCAACCTCGCGCTGAAGGGCGCGGCGCAGTTCTACAAGGGCAAGGGCAAGCACCTGATCACGCTGAAGACCGAGCACAAGGCCGTGCTCGACACCATGCGGGAACTGGAGCGCCAGGGCTTCGAAGTCACTTATCTTGACGTCGAGGAAAACGGGCTGGTCGACCTCGAGAAGTTCAAGGCCGCGATCCGCCCCGACACCATCCTGGCCAGCGTGCTGTTCGTGAACAACGAGATCGGCGTGATCCAGGACGTGGTGGCTCTGGGCAATGTCTGCCGCGAAAAGGGCGTGATTTTCCACGTTGACTCGGCGCAGGCCACCGGCAAGGTCGACATCGACATCACGGCGCTGCCCATCGACCTGATGAGCCTCGCCTCGCACAAGACATACGGCCCCAAGGGCATCGGTGCGCTGTACGTGCGCCGCAAGCCGCGCGTGCGGCTCGAGGCCCAGATGCACGGCGGCGGGCACGAGCGCGGCATGCGTTCGGGCACGTTGCCGACCCACCAGATCGTCGGCATGGGCGAGGCCTATCGCATCGCCAAGTTGGAGATGAAGGACGACATCGCCCATGCGCGCCGCCTGCAGCAGCGTCTGCTCGACGGCTTGAAGGATGTCGAGCAGGTGTTCATCAATGGCGACCTCGAGCACCGTGTGCCGCACAACCTGAACATGAGCTTCAACTACGTCGAGGGCGAGTCGCTGATCATGGGCATCAAGGGTCTGGCGGTGTCGTCGGGCTCGGCCTGTACTTCGGCGAGCCTGGAACCCAGCTACGTTTTGCGCGCCCTGGGGCGCAGCGATGAGCTGGCCCACAGCAGCCTTCGCATGACCATCGGCCGTTTCACGACCGAAGAAGAAATCGACTACGCCATTTCGACCATCAAGCACAACGTTGCCAAGCTGCGTGAGCTCAGCCCCTTGTGGGAGATGTTCCAGGACGGCGTCGACATCAGCACGATCCAGTGGTCGGCGCACTGACGGCCGACCGCAGCAGGCTCCACGATTGAACAAAGTTTGAGAGGTACACCATGGCATATTCTTCCAAGGTCATCGACCACTACGAAAATCCACGCAACGTCGGCTCCTTCGAAAAGGGGGACGATTCGGTCGGCACGGGCATGGTCGGCGCGCCGGCCTGTGGCGACGTGATGAAGCTGCAGATCAAGGTCAACCCCGAAACCGGCGTGATCGAAGACGCACGCTTCAAGACGTATGGCTGCGGCTCGGCCATTGCCTCGTCGTCGCTGGTGACCGAGTGGGTCAAGGGCAAGACGCTCGACGAAGCAGCTGCATTGAAGAATGCGCAGATCGCCGAAGAACTGGCGCTGCCGCCGGTGAAGATTCATTGCTCCATCCTGGCTGAAGACGCGATCAAGGCCGCGGTGAGCGACTACAAGGCCAAGCACGGCGCGAAGACCGAAGCTGCTGCAGCCGAAGCCGTCCACTGACATGGCCGTCACGCTGACCGAAGCCGCTGCGCGACACGTCACCCGCTACCTCGGCAAGCGAGGAAAGGGCGTTGGCGTGCGGCTGGGCGTGAAGACCACAGGCTGTTCGGGCCTGGCCTACAAGCTCGAGTATGTGGACGAACTGGCGCCCGAAGATGTGGTGTTCGAAGACCATGGCGTGAAAGTGCTGGTCGACCCGAAGAGCCTGGCCTACATCGACGGCACACAGCTCGACTTCGTGCGCGAAGGTCTGAACGAGGGTTTCAAGTTCATCAACCCGAACGAACGCGACCGTTGCGGCTGCGGCGAAAGTTTCCGCATCTGATGCGCCGTCGCTGACCGCGACAACAGCCGCCACCATGTCATGTGCTGGCGGTTTTTTCTTGCCATGAACCTGAACGACACCGACTTCCAACTGTTCGCCGTGCCGGCGACCTTCGCCCAGGACCGCGCCGCGCTCGACGTGCGCTGGAAAGAACTGCAGCGCGAAGTTCATCCGGACCGCTTTGCCGCGCAAGGCGCTGCGGCGCAGCGCGTGGCCATGCAGTGGTCGGTGCGCATCAACGAGGCTTATCAGCGGCTCAAGGACCCGATTCGCAGGGCGAGCTACATCTGCGAACTGCATGGCTCGGCGGTGAATGCCGAGAACAACACGGCGATGCCGCCCGAGTTCCTCATGCAGCAGATGGAGTGGCGCGAAGCGCTCGACGAGGTCGACGATGTTGCATCGCTCGAAAAACTGCAGGCCGAGGTCGAAGCCGGCCGCACGCGTGCGCTCTCGTCGCTTGACTGGCTCATCGACGAGAAGGGCGACTACCCAGCCGCCGTGCAGCAGGTGAGAGCCCTCATGTTCATTGAGCGCTTCGCGCAGGACGTCGAAGCCAAATTCGATCAGTTGGGACAATAACGGCATGGCTCTTCTCCAGATTTCCGAACCCGGCCAGGCGCCCGATCCGCATCAGCGCCGCATCGCCGTGGGCATCGACCTCGGCACGACGCACTCCCTGGTTGCCTCGGTGCGCAACGGCGTGGCCGAATGCCTGCCTGACGACCAGGGCCGCGTGCTGCTGCCTTCGGCCGTGCGCTACCTTGAGGGTGACCGCCGCCAGATCGGCTTCGATGCCGTGGCCGCGCGTGCGCAGGACCCGGCCAACACCATCACGTCCGTGAAGCGGCTCATGGGCCGCGGCCTTGCCGATATCGCCAACCGCGACGCGATGTCGTATCGCATCGGCAGCGGTGACGGCGGGATGGTGTCGGTGCAGACGCTGGCCGGCGAGAAGTCGCCAGTGGAGGTCAGCGCCGAGATCCTGGCCACGCTGCGCTATCGCGCCCAGGACACTTTTGACGACGACGAACTGTACGGCGCCGTCATCACCGTGCCGGCGTACTTTGACGAAGGCCAGCGGCAAGCCACCAAGGACGCGGCGCAGCTCGCAGGCCTCAACGTGCTGCGCCTCATCAGCGAGCCCACTGCCGCCGCCATCGCCTACGGTCTCGACAATGCGAGCGAAGGTGTCTACGCGGTGTACGACCTCGGCGGCGGTACCTTCGACATCTCGATCCTGCGGCTGACGCAGGGCGTGTTCGAGGTGATTGCCACGGGTGGCGACTCGGCGCTGGGCGGCGATGACTACGACCATGCACTGGCCGATTTCGTGCTGGCGCAAACCGGCCGGCAGGCCGGCAGCGATGCCGACCGTGCCGCACTGCTGGTGGCTGCGCGCGCGGCAAAAGAATCTCTGACCGACGTCGAGTCGACGACGTTCGGCGCGAACGTCGGCGGCAGCACGGTTAGCTTCGAGCTGACGCGCGAACAGTTCTACGCGGCCACCCGGCCGCTGACCGACCGCACCATCGCCGCCGTGCGCAAGGCGCTGCGCGACGCGAAGCTCAAGCCGGACGACCTGCACGGGATCGTGCTGGTTGGCGGGTCCACGCGCATGCCGCAGGTCCGGCGCGCCGTTGCCGACTTCTTCGGACGCGAGCCGCTGGTGAACCTGAACCCCGATGAAGTCGTCGCGCTGGGCGCGGCCGTGCAGGCCAACCAACTGGCGGGCAACAACGGCGCTGGCGAACTCCTGTTGCTCGACGTGATTCCGCTGTCGCTCGGTATCGAGACCATGGGAGGGCTGGTCGAGCGCATCGTGCCACGCAACCAGACCATCCCGACAGCGATGGCACAGGACTTCACCACATACCAGGACGGCCAGACCGCGCTGGCGCTGCACGTGGTGCAGGGCGAGCGTGACCTGGTGTCCGATTGCCGCAGCCTGGCTCGCTTCACGCTCCGCGGCATTCCGCCGATGGCAGCGGGCGCGGCACGCATTCGCGTGACCTTCACCGTCGACGCCGATGGCCTGCTGAGCGTGAGCGCCAAGGAGCAGGCCAGCGGTGTCGAGGCGAGCGTGGCGGTCAAGCCGTCCTACGGCCTCTCGGACGACCAGATCGCGACGATGCTGCAGGAAAGCTTTTCCACTGCACAGCAGGACATGCAGGCCCGCGCGCTGGTCGAAGCCCGCGTGGATGCCGAACGCATGCTGCTGGCAACCCGGAGCGCACTCGACGCCGACGGTGACCTGCTCACCGGCGAAGAGCGCGCCGTCATCGATGGTTCGATGGCGCAATTGCGCGAGGCTGCGAAGGGCAGCGATACGGCCGCGATCGAGGCCGCGACCAAGAAGCTGGCCGACGCCACCGAAGCCTTCGCCGCACAACGCATGAACGCGGGCATTGCGCGCGCGCTTGCCGGTCGCAAGGTCGAATCCCTCTAGAACAACGACATGCCCACGATCAAGATCTACCCGCATCCCGAGTACTGCCCGCAAGGCGCCGAAATCACCGTGCCCGCGGGCACCTCGATCTGCGAGGCGCTGCTCGACCACGACATCAACATCGAGCACGCCTGCGAGATGAGCTGCGCCTGCACCACCTGCCACGTCATCGTGCGGGAAGGCTTCAATTCGCTCAACGAAGCGGAAGAGGGCGAGGAAGACCTGCTCGATCGCGCCTGGGGTCTCGAGCCGCAGTCGCGCCTGAGTTGCCAGGCCATCCTGGCGCAGGAGAATGTGACGGTCGAGATTCCCAAGTATTCGATCAACCACGCCAAGGAAAACCACTGATGAGCGCAGCGCTTGTTCGCCCCAGGCAGGCTCGCTTCCGCGTGCGGGGCGGCGAGGGTACGAAGTGCCGAACCAGGGGGCACGCATGAGTCGCCTGATCGTTCTCGATACCGAGACCACCGGCCTTTCCGCGGAGAACGGCGATCGGGTGATCGAGCTTGGCTGCGTCGAACTGTTCAACCGCAAGCTCACGGGCAACGACCTGCACATCTACTTCAACCCCGAGCGCGAGAGCCATGAAGACGCGCTCAAGGTGCACGGGCTCACCACCGACTTCCTGCGCGACAAACCGAAGTTCGCCACCTTGGCCAACGACGTCGTCGAATACCTGCGCGGGGCGGAGTTGATCATTCACAACGCGGCGTTCGACGTCGGGTTCCTCAACAAGGAGTTCGAGCGCGCGGGCCTGCCGCCATTGCGCACCTTCGTCAGCGAAGTAACCGACACGCTGGCCATGGCCAAGCAGGTCTACCCGGGCAAGCGCAATTCGCTCGATGCGCTGTGCGACCGCTTCGGTGTCGACCGCTCGAACCGAACCTTCCACGGCGCCAAGCTCGATGCTCAACTGCTGGCCGACGTCTACATCAACCTCACACGTGGACAGGATGCGCTGTTGATCGACGTGGCGTCCACCGAACCTGTTCAGGGCACCACGCTGGTGGCCATCGACCTGAGCCAGTTCGAACTGCCGGTTATCTTCGCGGGCGAGCAGGAACTGGCCGCGCACGATGCTGTTTTGACGCAACTCGACAAATCAAGTGGTGGTCGCACGTTGTTTCGCCAAAACAGCGAAAAACCTGTGGCATAATCTGAGGCTTCGCACAACGCGATACGTGTTCAAGATGCTGAACTCAAAAACAGTGTCTCAGGGCGGTTAGCTCAGGGGTAGAGCACAGCATTCACACTGCTGGGGTCGGAGGTTCGAAGCCTCCACCGCCCACCAAACAAAAAGCGACTTGGATTTCCAAGTCGCTTTTTTCTTGCCCGTTCGCTTTCGGTCTCTGGCTTTTTCTAGAGGCTATTTCGAATCGAACAGGTCGTCGCAGGTGTCGCACGCGAAGTACAGCTTCTGTTCTGCGCATTGGACCGAGCCAGTGGCGCCGGCCCGAATTCGCCAGTCGCACGAACGGCCTTGCCGGGTCAGCGTGCCCTCCGCATAGCAGGGCGCTTGCTCGTAGTGGTCGTGCAGCGTCTTGTAGTCGACCTCTTTTGCGCGAGAGAAGAATTCCTGTGCCTTGCCGTGGCTGCGCGGCACGTCCGACGCACGGCAGGAGGCTGGGGCATCGGTGTGGAACTCGGCGACGTAGATGTTGCTGAACGCTGGTTCGCGTGTTGCGCAGGAAGCGAGGAGCACCGCGCCCGTCAGCAGCGCCAGGGCGCCTGCTCTCACTTCCATACAGCCGACCTCGCTTCGCCGGGATTCTTGTAGGAAACGGCCGGATGCCGGTAGACGTCGCTCGATTTCAGGTCGAACTGCGCATACAAGGCATCTATCAGCCATTGAAGCGACGCATTCTGAGCCGCCGTCACTGCCTCGTAGCTGTCATCGTCGATGTGCATGCCGACGAGCTCGATGCCGATCGAATCGTCGTTGACCGGATAGCGGTCGGGGTAAGGCTTTGCGCGCTCGTGCGCGTCGATGGCGTTGATCTGGCGCGTCCATGACATGGCGAGCATCCTGGCCATCGCAGCCGTGTCGCAACTGCTCTTGTTCACTGTCAGGCACTTGGACTTGATCAGCTTGCCCACGTGGTAGCAACGAGTGAACAGGCTGGCCGTCTGGTAGATCTGACCGTTCTTGTCGATCAGGAAGTGAGCGCCATTGCCGCCCGCCTGATAACCGCTGAGGGTGGATTCGGCGGTAGGCGAGTCGGTCTGGTGGACGACGATGGCCAGCACGCAGGGCAACGCGCCGTGCTCGATTCCCGAGGACCGCCTGGGAATCACCTTCGGGTCGACCAGCATCCCGTTGGCGTCGATGGTGGGCATTGTTGTTTCTCCTCCCTTGAATTTGCAGCGCTCGTCGGTGGCCCGCGCTCTGCAAAGTACAGCACATCGATCACGGATCCCCAAACCGCAGTGGTAACGCGATTTAACAGTGAAGGGCGATGGGGCGGCTTTCATGAGGGTGTCACATTGGGGGCGATGTGGGCTGCGTTGTCGGTCCGCGCCGACGGCAAGTCCAGCAAGGTGCTGGCGCACCGGTTGCTCCGTCGGCCTAGAAGCGACAGGAAAGGAGCAAGACCATGGCCACACATCCCGATATGCCGACCCCGGTCACCCCGGACCTGCCCGTCGAACCCGACGAAGGTCCGGACACGGCGCCCGACGAGCCTACCGATCCCGAGCCGCCGCCCACAGCCACCTGATCGTTGCGGAGCCTTCGGGCAAAGACTCTCCGCGGCTCTGCGCGCGAGCCGAGCTAAGCTCGCGAAATGGACGAAATTGATTGCGCCGTCATCGGCGGTGGCGTGGTGGGGCTGGCGGTAGGGCGCGCACTGGCGCTCGCCGGCCGTGAAGTGCTGGTTCTCGAATCGGGAGGTGCCATCGGCACCGGGACGAGTTCGCGCAACAGCGAGGTCATTCACGCCGGAATCTACTACCCCCAGGGTTCGCTCAAGGCGAAGCTTTGCGTGGAGGGCAAGCACCTGCTGTACGACTATGCAGCAGAGCGCGGCGTGCCGCACAGGCGCTGCGGCAAGTTCATCGTGGCCACATCGTCCGAACAAGCCGTGCAGCTCGAAGCAATTCGTACGAAGGCCGCGGCCAACGGCGTCGACGATCTCGAACTGCTGACCGCGCAACAGGCCATCGCGCTGGAACCTCAACTGCATTGCGTGGCCGCATTGAACTCGCCGAGCACCGGCATCGTGGACAGCCATGCACTCATGCTGAGCCTCCTCGGCGATCTCGAAAATGCAGGCGGAATGCTCGCGCTGAAATCGCCAGTCAGCCGCGCCGAATGCACGGGCGGCGCTATTGTGCTGATTGCGGAGGACGGCACGGCGCTGCGATGCCGCAGCGTCGTCAACGCCGCAGGCCTGGGGGCGCCCGCCTTGGCGCGCCACTTCGAAGGGTTGCCCGCTTCATCGGTGCCGCAGGAGTACTTCGCCAAGGGCAACTACTTCACCCTGTCGGGGCGCGCGCCGTTCGGGCGCCTTGTCTACCCGGTCCCGGAACCCGGTGGTCTGGGTGTGCACCTGACCATCGATCTCGGCGACCAGGCCAAGTTCGGTCCCGATGTGCAATGGGTCGAGTCGGCCGACGACCTGGTTGTCGATCCGCGGCGTGGCGATGCCTTCTACGCCGAGGTGCGCAAGTATTGGCCGGGTTTGCCGGATGGCGCACTGATCGCGGGCTATGCAGGCATGCGCCCGAAGATCTCCGGACCTGGCGAGCCGGCTGCCGACTTCATGATCGACGGGCCCGCCTCGCACGGCGTGCCGGGACTCGTGAACCTGTTCGGCATCGAGTCGCCCGGACTGACGAGCAGCCTCGCCATCGGGCGCCACGTCGCCGGACTGCTGGCGCAGGCGTAGCGCACATCGCGTGTACGACGAAGGCGCGTCGTGTGCGCAGCAGTGCATCTGATGTGCATGAGGGTCTTTCGAGCCTGTAACATGACAGCACGCCATTTGCTGGCGTGAAGCCGCCGGCGCGGTGCCGGTGTCATCACGGAGGAAAGATTCCAATGAGTGCATCCCAAAATCTTGAAGCAGCAGCCGAAGACATCGCGAGCGACGTGCGCGGCGTGCTGGCGAGCAAGGACCTGGATTCGGTTCCCCATATCAAGGCGCTGCGCCAGCGCATCGACACCAAGCTGGCCATTGCACGCGAACTCGCGTCGGAGAAGAGCAAGCTCGCCGCCAAGAAGGCGCGCGAGGCGGCCACCTCCGCCAACGCCTACGCCCACGACGAACCATGGCAGATCGCCGGTGCCGCACTGGCCGTCGGCGTGCTGGTGGGCCTGCTGCTTGGCCGCCGCTGACCTGAAAACGAATCGCAGCATCGTTCGACCGGACACGGCAGGAGCCTGCCGATGAGGCTGCTGTCCCTGTTCGGGCTGAACGCCCGGATCCGGCGCCTGCGCATCGCGGCTGCCGAAGGCGCTCTCGCGGCCGAAGACCGGGTGCAACTGCTGCGCATGGCCTGGGAGGATGAGAAGCAGCGCCTGAAGCTGATGCTGATCCTCGTCGTGGCCGTGCTGGGGTTGACCACGGTCACGGTGGCCTTGCTGTCCGTGGCGGTGGTGGTTCATTTCTGGGAGACGCCATACCGCATCACGGCCGCTTGGTCGGTGGCGGGTGTGTGGATCGTGCTGTGGCTGGCGGCTGCCATCGGTCTGCTGACGACCTTGCGCAATGCGTCCAACAGTTTCGTGCCGGCGCGTCAGGAATTCGAACGCGATTGGGCGTGGGTGCAGGACCGTTTCGGCCTGGGCAAGGACCCAGACCATGATGAAGATGCGCCGCGACCTCCGCGTCCCGCCACGCGAGAAGAGCTGCTTGCGCGCATGGCGCGTCAGCGCCAGCGCATCTCTACGCTGCAGGGTGGGCGCGAGGTGCCGACCGGTGCCGACAACGATGGCGGCGCAGGTGCACGGAGTGAAAGCGACGCGCCTCCGGCCAACGAGTCCGCTGCTGCCGCCGCGCTGCGCATTGCACGGGCCCACCCCGTGGCAACGGGCGTGGTTGCCGCCGCTGCCGTAGTGGTGATCAAGCCGAAGCGCCTGCTGCGCTGGGCTGCGTTTATCGCGCCGATCCTCTGGCGCATGCGCTGACGCGGCTCTTGAAAAAGCCGGAGGCTCAGGCCTTGCTGCGGTCGCGCAGCAGCGCCTGGGCGGCTTCGCGGACCAGCGCCGGACCGCGGTAGATCAGGCCGGTGTAGACCTGCACCACGTCCGCGCCCGCGGCGATCTTGGCCTTGGCATCGGCACCGCTCAGGATGCCACCGACCCCGATGATCGGAAAGCCCGCGCCGAGCGCCGAGCGCAGCTGCGCCACCACCCGGTTGCTGGCTTCGCGCACCGGCGCGCCCGAGAGCCCGCCGGCTTCCTCTGCATGCGGCAACCCCTTCACGGCGTCGCGCGAGAGCGTGGTGTTGGTTGCGATCACGCCATCCATGCCGTGGCGCTTCAGCGTGGCGGCAATCACGGCGACCTGCGCCTCGTCGAGGTCGGGTGCGATCTTCACGAACAGCGGTGCCCGCTTGGCGTGGCGCGTGGCCAGAACCTCGCGCCGTTCGGCCACAGCGCCGAGCAACGCGTCAAGCGCCTCATCGCTTTGCAGCGTGCGCAGGTTGGCCGTGTTCGGGCTCGAGATGTTGATCGTCACATAGTCGGCGTGCGGGTATACGCCGTCGAGGCAGGCAAGGTAGTCGTCCACTGCGCGCTCGATCGGCGTGGCGGCGTTCTTGCCGATGTTCAGTCCCAGAAGCATCGGCGCGCGCGCATTTCTGCCGCCCGTGCGAAACCGCGCCTTCTGCACGTTGGCCACGAAGGCGTCGAGCCCTTCGTTGTTGAAGCCGAGGCGGTTGATCAGGGCGTCGCGCTGCGGCAGGCGGAACATGCGCGGCTTCGGGTTGCCGGGCTGCGCCTTCGGCGTCACCGTGCCGACCTCGACGAAGCCGAAGCCCATGGCGGAGAAGGCGTCGATGCAGCGCGCGTTCTTGTCGAGTCCGGCGGCGAGGCCGACGCGGTTCGGAAAATTCAGGCCGGCGAGCTGCACCGGATCGTCGATGCGCGGCGACGAATAGGCGCAGGCCAGCGGCGTATTCTGTGTTCTGGCGAGGCCGTCGAGCGTGAGTTCATGGGCGTGCTCGGGGTCGAAACC
>Ga0209050_1002865_pt1 | contig 13656 bp, 15 predicted proteins | sample Araplavi_mTSA_r2_FD_184276 | JGI IMG/M metagenome (GOLD analysis project Ga0209050, IMG submission 184276) | Arabidopsis root microbial communities from North Carolina, USA - plate scrape MF_Cvi_mTSA_r2 (SPAdes) (version 2) | ecosystem: Host-associated > Plants > Roots > Endosphere | place: USA... | reverse complement strand
CACATGCCGCGCCCTACGCTCTACCGGCTGTTCCAGCACGAAGGCGGCCTGGGTGCCTACATCCGCCATCTGCGGCTGCGGCACGCGGCGCACGACCTCGCGCGCTACCCGCACATTCTGGTGACCGACGTGGCGTACGGCGTGGGCTTCAAGAGCCCGTCGGATTTCACGCGGGCGTTTCGCCGGGCGTACGACGTGTCGCCGCAGGAGTTCAGGGCGTCGTCGGCCAGGGCTGCCTGAGCCGAAGCCTTGGCTGGAAGCGGCACGCGGCCTACAGTCGCAGGATGCTGCCGCGCGCCATGCCTGCCCTCCTGCTCGCGATCCTTTGCGAGTCCGGCGCGCACGCGCAGCAACTGCCTGCCGACGCGCCGGAGAGCCAGGAAAACGCCATCGGCTATGCCTCGCCGGAAGATGCCTTGAAGGCCTTGCAGGCCAAGCCGGGCGTGAACATCCGCGAGGAGAACGACTGGTTCGTGATCGACGACGCCAGCGAGAAGACCCTGTGGTCCATCGCAACGCCCCGCCACGCCGTGTACCCCACCGCCGTCAAGCGGACCCTGGTGCAGGAAAAGGAAACGGAAAAGATCGACATCCGGATGCAGGTGCTCTGCGGTGCGGACAAGGCGCTTTGCGACGACCTGGTCGAGCAGTTCCGGAAGGTGAACGCGGGCCTCGCAGAGTCGCTGAACCGGAAGCGCTGAACCGGAGGCGCTGAGGCGCGCGCTCCGATGCCCGGCGCTGCGTCCGGGCCTCGCACCGTCCCGAGACTATTTCACCGCCACCACCCGCGCGATCCACGCCAGCAGTACCGCCTCGACCTCGTCGCGGTTGATCTCGTTCAGCGTCTCGTGGCGCGCTCCGCCGAACACGTGGCACGACACGTCGCGCAGCCCCGCCTCGCGGTAGCGCCGCACCAGCGGATGGAACCACTCGGCCTTGTTGCTGACCGGGTCCTCGTCGCCGACGAACAGGTACAGAGGCAGGTCCGGCCGCAGGTGCTTGCGCATCGCATCGGGCGCCAGGTCGGCGAGGTTCGCGAACATCGAGCCCATGCCCTCGGCCGAGACCGTGAAGCCGCACAGCGGATCGGCAATGTAGGCATCGACCTGCGCCGGGTCGCGGCTGAGCCAGTCGAAGGGCGTGCGCACGTCGGGCAGCGCGGCGTTCATGTCCTCGAGCTTGAAGCCGCTCTGCAGCGCGGCGCCCAGCAGGTCGAGCGCCGAGGTGCCCGACATCACCGCGCCCGACAGCAGTTCGCCATGCCTCACGAGGTAGTACTGCGTGGCGAACGAACCCATGCTGTGGCCGATCAGGATCAGCGGCAGGCCCGGATGCACGCCGCGCACATGGCGGCTCAGCAGCGCCATGTCGTCCACCAGCCCGGCGAAGCCGCGCGGGCCGAACTCGCCCAGCTCGCCGCGCAGCGATGCACCCTGGCCATGGCCGCGGTGCTCGTTCGAATACACGACATAGCCGGCGCGCACCAGCGATTCGGCCAGATGCCGGTAGCGCAGCGAATGCTCGCCCATGCCGTGCGCAAGCTGGACGATGGCCCGCTGCGTCGGGCCTTGCCAGCGATGGACCTCCACCGCGACGCCGTCGTTGGCGCTCAGCTCGAAGTGCGTCTCGGTGATCTGCATGCGGTGCTCCAGAGAAAAAGGGACTGTCATTCTGGGCGGTGCAGGCCGGAACGGAAGTCAGGGGTTACGTGGCGGGGTTGCACGGCGCGCGGCCAGCAGACCGGCCATCTTCTTCAACGCCGCTTCGGGCGTCGGCTCGATGTGGATCGAACAGGCCAGCATCAGGTTGAGCTGCTGGCCGAAGTCCTCGACCGCGATGCCGGTGGCGCTTTCGCGCAGCACGCCGTTCGCATCCTTCGCGCATTTCAGTGCCGCCTGCGCGCGGTCCGCGTAACTGCCCTCGGGCACGCCGTAGGCCACCACGGGAATCCCCAGCGCGATGGCGGCACCGACCTCGAACACTGTGCCGGAATCGGGCTCGAGGCCCCTGAACGAAGCGAGGTTCGCCACCACGCCGTCTGCGCCGCGAAGGCGTTGCATGTTGGCTTCGTAGATGCGCTTCTCCAGCGCGTCGGGCGATGGCTCCTCTTCGCCATCGGCAGGCAGCAGCGCCGCAAGGTCTAGCGCATCGCACGCCCTCTTGAGCCGCACGAAATGGTCCCTGGCATCCGGGCGGAAAACGTCCGGGCCCGCAAGATAGATCCGGGGATGCGTCGGGGTGTCAGTAGGCTCATTCATCGCAACAGCTTCGTCGATTCCGGGCCCCAACTCAATATGCGACGAAGAACTGCATCCGGCACATCACGGCACGCCACCGAACAGGTGTCGCGAGGAACAGGCAAGAACCGCGACGTTGCAAAGGCCCCTTACAGTCACGCGAACCCACGAAAGGTCCGAATGCCCCGCCCCATCCTAGAAGAAGCCCGCATCCACCCCGCCATCCGCACCAAGGTGGCCGAAAGCCGCCAGACCATCGTCCGCGAGGTCATGGCCGCGGTCGCAGCCAACGATGTGGTTGTGGTGGGCATGGGCATCAATCCGCATCCGAAGAAGGCGCGCAAGGTGCTCGATGCGATCGGGCAGCCGTACAAGTACCTCGAATACGGCAACTACCTGAGCCAATGGCGCGACCGCAACGCGCTCAAGATGTGGACCGGCTGGCCGACCTTTCCGATGGTGTTCGTGAAGGGCACGCTGGTTGGCGGGGCGACGGATTTGCAGAAGCTCATCGACGGCGGCGAATTGAAAAGCCTTCTCGGCTGATCGATCGCGCCGGTCAATGCGTTTCGGCCATCTCCTCGCATCGGCTTTCGATGTCGGCGTGCAACATGCCAAGTGAAGCGATCACGAATCGCTGAAGCGATGCGCGATCGGCCACACTGAGCAGTGCCTCGGGGCCATTCGTTGAACGCGCTTCGTCGCGTCGGTCTTCATCCCACGCAAGCAACGCCATCAATGTGTGCGCGCCCTGCACCACGTCGCGCGCATCGTTGAGGAACAAGGCGTATTGCCGCTCTTTGGGGTCGAGTCCCTGCAAGGGATTCCACACAAAGGGTTTGAACTCCGCACTGTCATGCGCAGTGAATGATGACTCGGCCATGTCGGCCCTCCCAATCGGTTCGGCTTTGCTACAACCGCTGCATTCGCTGTCAACCGAAGGCGGCGGCTCGAACGGGTTGACAGACCGGGAACCGCTAGGCGAAACCGGCAGGGCGCGAGCCCTCCCATCCGAGCCGCCTAAAAGGAAGCCGGAATGGCAAAAGCCGCAAACCATTGCGGGGAAGCGGCTTTCACCGCGGTTCTTTCAGGCTGTCAAACCCGGCCTCGTTCATCACGAGGCGACTGGAATGTAGCGGCGGGGTCTGCTTGCGTCAATCGATCCTCGGTATCCCCTGAGATATGCGCCAACAAGCGCACGACTCCCGCATCGCGTTTTGCAGGATCAGGCAAAAACCCCGTTCGATCCGGATACCGCTCGGCGGCCTTGGCGCGAGACACTTCTTTCCATGCCCGGTGCACCCTCTTCTGTGTGCGCCCCACTGCAACCGACCAGCATGAGGAGTTTTCAAATGAGCGCAATCCAGGAAAAAGTCGTTCTCATCACCGGCGCGAGCAGCGGCATCGGCGAAGCGACCGCGCGGCTGCTTGCGCGGCGCGGCGCGAAGGTGGTGCTGGGTGCACGGCGCACCGACCGCCTCGCGGCGCTGGTGGCCGAGATCGAAGCCACCGGCGGCACCGCGAGCTTCCAGCGGCTCGACGTGACGCACCGCCCCGACATGGAAGCCTTTGCCGAGTTCGCCCTCGAGACGCACGAGCAGATCGACGTGCTGGTGAACGCGGCGGGCGTGATGCCGATGTCGCCGCTGTGGAACCGCAAGATCGAGGAATGGGAACTCATGATCGACGTGAACCTGCGCGGCGTGCTGCTCGGCATCGCGGCCGTGCTGCCGACGATGCAGGAGCAGGGCTGGGGCCACATCGTGAACGTGGCACCGGTGGCCATGCAGGGCGTGCTGCCCAGTTCGGCCGTGTACCACGGCACGCAATACGCGGTGAACGCGATCTCCGAGGGCCTTCGCCAGGAGCATGCCGGCCGGCTGCACGTGACGGTGGTGAGCCCCGACGTGAACGGTCCGAGCGATCCGCTGGCCGAGCGCATCGCGGCCAGCTACTGCGCGCAGCGCATGCGCACCAACCGGCGCCTCGCGATGCCCGTGGAGGCGGTGGCCCGCTCGATCGCCGGGGCCATCGAGGGCTACGGCATCACCGCCGGTGCGATGCGCGCTTCGCCGCGGCACCGGCCGCATCCGGCCGAGTACGTTCAGTAGGTCTTGTAGGGCAGGAACTTGCCCGACAGCACCACGTTGACGCGGTCGCCCTTGGGGTCGGCCTGGCGCTGGATGTCCATGCTGAAGTCGATGGCGCTCATGATGCCGTCGCCGAACTCTTCATGGATCAGTTCCTTGATGGTGGTGCCGTACACGCTCACCACCTCGTACCAGCGGTAGATGAGCGGGTCGGTCGGCACGGGCGTGGGCAGCGAGCCCTTGTAGGGCACCACCTGCAGCCACTTCTGCTCTTCGGCGGTGAGGCCGAAGATCCTGCCGACGACCTTGGCCTGCTTCTCGTCGAGCGTCATCTGGCCCAGGCAGGCGGCGGTGGTCCACTCCTTCGAGAGGCCGACCTTCCTGGCCACGTCGGCCCACTGGATGCCCTTGCTCACCTTGACGGTGATGATCTTCTCGGTGACGTCGTTGCGGTTCATGTCGCTTGGCTCCTGGTCTTGAAAGGGATGCGCCATGACAAGCAACACACATGCCCGTTGTCTTGTGCGCACTTCCACAAGCAGGCGAGACGACAGGACCGGTCAGCGCTCCCAGCGGAACTTGCGCTCCGACTCCGCAATCGGCTGGTCGTTGATGCTCGCGAAGCGCCGCTGCATCAGGCCGTTCTCGGCGAACTCCCAGTTCTCGTTGCCATGGCTGCGATACCACTGGCCTGCGTCGTCGTGCCATTCGTATTCGAAGCGCACCGCGATGCGGTTGTCCATGAACGCCCACAGTTGCTTCTTGAGCCGGTAGTCGAGCTCGCGCACCCACTTGCGCGAGAGGAACTCGACCACCTGCTCGCGGCCGTTGACGAAATCGGCGCGGTTGCGCCATTCGGTGTCGGGCGTGTAGGCCAGGCTCACGCGCACGGGATCGCGCGTGTTCCAGGCGTCTTCGGCAGCCTGGACTTTCTTGAGCGCCGATTCAAGGGTGAAGGGCGGCAGCGGCGGACGGGATTCCATGAGGTTCCTTCGGTGAAGTAATGCAGGGATGTCGAGAGGGAATGCGCCGCAATGTGCCACACGTAGACAAGTCTGTCTACATGCCTACAATCGCGGCATGGACATCTCCACCCTGCCCGCGCGCGAGCGCATCCTGCTCACCGCGCACGACCTCTTCTATGCCGACGGCATCCGCGCGACCGGCGTCGACCGCGTTATCGCGGCCTCGGGCGTCACCAAGGTCACGTTCTATCGGCACTTCCCGTCGAAGGACGATTTGGTGCGGGCCTTCCTCGATCACCGCCACGGCCTGTGGATGGCATGGTTCGTCGATGCGCTGGGCCGCCGCGGCGCGCAGCAGCGCATCGGCGACGCGCAGGCCCTGCTGGTGGTCGCCGACGCCATGGCCGAGTGGTTTGCCGACCCTGCATTCCGCGGCTGCGCCTTCATCAACTCGGTGGTGGAAGTGGGCGCGAGCGTGGCCGGCGCGAGCGACATCGCGCGCGAGCACAAGCGCGAGATGGTCGAGGTGATTGCCGGCCTGTTGCCCGAAGGGCTCCGGCGCATGGCTGTCGCGCAGGCCGCCGCCCTGGGCGTGGACGGCGCGATCGTCAAGGCGCAGATGGGCGGCGCCGCACAGGCACAGGAGGCCGTCGACGACCTGCGCCGGCTGCTTCAGGCGCTGGGCGCGGCGCCGTGAGTCACTTCACCACCATCAGCGTGAACGGCCACACATAGGCCTGCAAGGTCACGTAGAAGCCCACGAGGCAGGCCAGCGCGATCGAGTGGAAGAACACGTAGCGCAGGATCTCGCCTTCGTGGTTGAACCAGCGCGTGGCGGTGGAGGCCACCACGATCGACTGCGCATCGATCATCTTGCCCATGACGCCGCCCGAGCTATTGGCCGCGCCCATGAGGTTGGGGCTCAGGCCAAGCTGGTCGGCCGCCACCTTCTGCATGCCGCCGAAGAGCACGTTCGACGCCGTGTCGGAGCCGGTGAGCGCCACGCCCAGCCAGCCCATCAGCGTGCCGAAGAACGGATAGAGCACGCCCGTGTTGGCGAAGGCCAGGCCCAGCGTGGTGTCGAGCCCCGAGTAGCGCGTGAGCGTGCCGAGCGCGAGCATCAGCATGATGGTGAGCAGCGAGAACTTCACCAGCCACAGCGTGCGGCCGTAGGCGGCCACGAGCTGGACCGGGTTGTACTTCATCACCAGCCCGCCCACGATCGCCGACGCCAGGATGCCGGTGCCCGTGGCGGAGAGCAGCAGCAATTGGTACACCGCGCCCTCCTTCGTCGGCTTGGGCACCACCGGCGCCACCTTCTCGATCATGTTGTGCAGCCCGTCGATCGGGAAGTTGGGCGCGAAGATGCCGTTGAGCCAGGTCTTCACCGCGGGCAGTCCCCAGATGAAGACGAACACGGTGAGGATGAGCCACGGCGTCCAGGCGCGGATGACGGCCGCGCTCGGATGCTTCGTCGGCATGGTGGCCGGGCCGGCCGGGCCGCCGTCGGTCTCATGCCCCTTGAGCGACACCGAGGTCCAGATGGTCTTGGGCCGCCACACGCGCAGGAACAGCACCAGGCACACCATCGACACGATGGCCGCGATGATGTCCACCAGCTCCGGCCCGATGTAGTTCGACACCAGGAACTGCGGAATCGCGAACGACACGCCCGTCACCAGGATGGCCGGCCACACCTCCATCATTCCCTTGCGGCCCGCGAAGGCCCAGATGAGCCAGAACGGCACCAGCAGCGAGAAGAACGGCAGCTGCCGTCCGATCATCGCGGTGACCGCCATCAGATCGTAGCCGTGCACCTTGGCCAGCGTGATCACCGGCGTGCCCAGCGCGCCGAAGGCCACCGGCGCGGTGTTGGCGATCAGCGAGAGCCCCGAGGCCGCGAGCGGCGAGAAGCCCAACCCGATGAGGATCGCCGCCGTGACCGCCACCGGCGTGCCGAAGCCCGCGGCGCCCTCGAAGAAGGCGCCGAAGGCGAACGCGATGAGCAGCAGCTGCAGGCGCCGGTCTTCCGTGATGCCGGCGATGGAGTCCTGCAGCACCTGGAAGCTGCCGTTCTGCTGCGTGAGCTGCTGCAGGAAGATGATGTTCAGCACGATCCAGCCGATGGGCAGCAGGCCGGTGATGCCGCCGAGGAAGGCCGCCTTGCCCGCCATGTCGGCCGGCATGCCGAACGCGAACACCGCGATGACCACCGCGCTGAGCAGCCCGAGCCCCGCCGCATAGTGCGCCTTGACGTGAAGCAGACCCAGGGACACCAGCATCACGACCACCGGTATCGCGGCCAGGGCCGTCGATACGATCATGTTGCCGAACGGGTTGTAAACCTGTTGCCAGACCATGCGCTTGTCTCCTCTTTGTTGGAATCTTTTTGAGCCGGTGACCCGAGGCGCCGAAGAGTCCGCCACGAGAGACCGAGAGCGTTCGTTACCATCCTACGCCGCTACTTTCGCCAACAACAGATGGTTTCTCCGCGTCTTCCCTCGACCCAGGGCCTGCAGGCCTTCGAGGCCGTCGCGCGGCTGCGCAGCGTGAACCTGGCCGCCGAGGAGCTCAGCGTGACGCCCAGCGCGGTGAGCCACCGCATCCGCCAGCTCGAGCTTCTGCTGGGCCTGAAGTTCTTCGCGGGCAACGACTTCAGCCTGAGCGCGGACGGCATGGCGTACCTGGCGCGCGTGCGCGAGGCCATTGCGGCGCTGCAGCAGGTGCCGGGGCGCGAGCCGGCCTCGCAGGTGCGGCGGCTGCGCGTGGCGGTCACGCCCACCTTCTCGCGGCAGATGCTGCTGCCACGGCTCGCGCGCTTTCGCGACGCCTATCCCAACATCGAGCTGATGCTGCAGGTCACCGCACCGGTGCGCAACACCACGGTGGAAGAAGCCGACATCGAGCTGCGCTTCGGCACCGGTCCGTTTCACGACCGCGAGTTCTTCCAGCTGCTGGCCGACGAAGTCTCGCCGGTGTGCAGCCCGGCCTACCTCGAGCGGCACGGGCCGTTCGACGGGTTCGCGAGCGACGCCGAAGTGTCGCGCGCGCAGTTGCTGCGCACGCCGCTGGAGTCGTGGCGCACCTGGTTCAAGGCTTGCGGCGTGGGCCTGCCAGAGCCGGCCACGGGGCACCAGTTCAACGACCTGGGGCTGGCGCTCGACGCGGCCGCCGAAGACTTCGGCGTGGTGCTGATGCACCTGCGCCTGGGCAGTGCATGGCTCGACAGCGGCCGGCTGGTGCGGCTGTCGGCGCGCAGCGTGCCCTCGCCCAACGCCTACTTCCTGTGCTGGCGGCCGGGCGCCATGGAACGCTGGGAATGCGCCACCTTCGTCGAATGGCTGCGCGAGGCGCTGCGGCAGTGAGCTGAATTCTTTTCAGTTCCGGGCCCGGCTTTTTTCAGATGGACCGTTGGGGCGGCTGCCGATAATGGCGGGTTCGCCCCTGTTTTTTCACAAAGTCCAGCCAGGAGACAAGCCCGTGTCCGACCTTTCCAAGATCACCAGCATCGAAGACCTGCGGGTGATCGCCAAGCGCCGCGTGCCCAAGATGTTCTACGACTACGCCGACTCCGGGGCCTGGACCGAGGGCACCTACCGCGCCAACGAGAGCGACTTCCAGAAGATCAAGCTGCGCCAGCGCGTGGCCGTGAACATGGAAGGCCGGTCGCTGCGCACCACCATGGTCGGCCAGGACGCCGCGATGCCCGTGGCCATCGCTCCCACCGGCCTCACCGGCATGCAGCATGCCGACGGCGAGATCCTCGGCGCCCGCGCGGCCAAGGCCTTCGGCATCCCGTTCACGCTGTCGACCATGAGCATCTGCTCGCTCGAGGACATCGCCGAGAACACCGATCGCCATCCGTTCTGGTTCCAGCTCTACGTGATGAAGGACCGCGATTTCATCGAGCGCCTGATCGAGCGCGCCAAGGCCGCCAACGTGACCGCGTTGCAGCTCACGCTCGACCTGCAGATCCTGGGCCAGCGCCACAAGGACATCAAGAACGGCCTCACCGCGCCGCCCAAGCCCACGCTGAAGAACCTCATCAACCTGGCCACCAAGCCGCGCTGGTGCATGGGCATGCTGGGCACCAGGCGCCGCACCTTCGGCAACATCGCGGGCCATGCCAAGGGCGTGAAGGACCTGTCCTCGCTGTCGTCGTGGACGGCCGAGCAGTTCGACCCCGCGCTGAGCTGGGCCGACGTGGAATGGATCAAGAAGCTCTGGGGCGGCAAGCTCATCCTGAAGGGCGTGATGGACGTGGAAGACGCGCGCCTCGCGGCCTCCAGCGGCGCCGACGCGCTCATCGTGTCGAACCATGGCGGGCGCCAGCTCGACGGCGCGCCCTCCTCCATCGCTGCGCTGCCGGCCATCGTCGATGCGGTAGGCACCGAGATCGAGGTGTGGATGGACGGCGGCATCCGCAGCGGCCAGGACGTGCTCAAGGCCCGCGCGCTGGGCGCACGCGGCACGCTCATCGGCCGCAGCTTCCTGTACGGACTGGGCGCCCACGGGCAGGAAGGCGTGACGCGCGCGCTCGAGATCATCCGCAAGGAACTCGACATCACCATGGCCTTCTGCGGCCGCACGAACATCGACGAGGTCGACTCGAGCATCCTGCTGCCGGGCACCTTCTGACCGGCTGGCGAAGGCCCCTTCGGGGGTAGGCTGATGCGGTGCCGGCTGACACGCCGCACCCTCCCTGCGGCGCAGAATGTTCTGGAAACAACAACATTGCCTGCACGGCACAAGAAGGCACCATGAGCGCAGTCACGCCTACTCCGGGAGGCCCAGCGGCCTCTTCGTCCTTGCCACAGTCCGCCCCCCACTACACGGCCGAAGAAAAGCGCCACCGCGTCTTCGCGATCATGGCGGCCTCGTCGGGCAACCTCGTCGAGTGGTTCGACTTCTACGTCTACGCGTTCTCCGCGCTCTACTTCGCACCGGCCTTCTTTCCCAAGTCGGACCCCACCGCGCAGTTGCTGAACACAGCGGGCGTGTTCGCGGCGGGCTTCCTCATGCGGCCCATCGGCGGCTGGCTGTTCGGGCGCGTGGCCGACCGGCTCGGGCGCAAGACCTCGATGCTGATCTCGGTCACCATGATGTGCGGCGGCTCGCTCGTCATCGCGGCCCTGCCCACCTATGCGCAGATCGGCGCCTGGGCGCCCTTCCTGCTGCTGGTCTGCCGGCTGTTCCAGGGCCTGTCGGTGGGCGGCGAATACGGCACCACAGCCACCTACATGAGCGAGGTGGCGCTGCGCGGCCAGCGCGGCTTCTTCTCGTCGTTCCAGTACGTGACGCTCATCGGCGGGCAACTGCTCGCGGTGCTGGTGATCGTGGTGCTCGAACAGCTCCTGACCGAGCCCGAGCTCAAGGCCTGGGGCTGGCGCATTCCCTTCGTCATCGGTGCCATCGCCGCCGTGGTGGCGCTGCTGCTGCGCCGCACGCTGCATGAAACCCAGACCGCGGAGGCCAAGGCCAACAAGGAAGCCGGCAGCATGGCCGGCCTCTTCAAACACCACACGCCCGCGTTCCTGACCGTGCTGGGCTACACCGCCGGCGGTTCGCTGATCTTCTACACCTTCACCACCTACATGCAGAAGTACCTGGTGAACACCGTGCACCTGCCGATCAAGACCGCCAGCTACGTGATGACCGGCGCGCTGTTCGTCTACATGTGCATGCAGCCGGTGTTCGGCGCCCTGTCCGACCGCATCGGGCGGCGCAACAACATGCTGCTGTTCGGGGGCCTCGGGGCGCTGGGCACGGTCCCCATCCTCACGGCCCTGCAGCACACCACCAGCCCGGTGATGGCTTTCGTGCTCATCATCGTCGCGCTGGCCATCGTGAGCTTCTACACCTCGATCAGCGGCATCGTGAAGGCCGAGATGTTCCCGCCCGAAGTGCGCGCGCTGGGCGTCGGGCTGGCTTACGCGGTGGCCAACGCCATCTTCGGCGGCTCGGCCGAATACGTGGCGCTGGGGCTCAAGTCGCTGGGCCACGAGTCGGCGTTCTTCTGGTACGTGAGCGCGATGATGGTCATCGCGTTCCTCGTCAGCCTGCGGCTGCCGCGGCAGGCGAGCTACCTGCATCACGATCACTGAGCCTGTTTCGCCCCTCTGTTCGGGCAATTCGAACGCCGCGCCGTCGCAGATACTTCCGGCCTCAAAGGGAACGAGGCATGAAGTCAAAGCTGGAAAGCGCGGCAGTGTATGGCGCCGCCGTACTCATCTGCGGCGCGTTGATCGGCATCTTCGCGGCCTACCCGCCGGCCACGCCCGGCGACTGGGCCGCATGGACGCAGGCCTTCGGCTCGATCGCCGCGATCGGCCTGGGGCTGTGGGTCGTGCAGCGGTTGCACCGGCAGGAAATCGGGCGCCGCGTCGCGTCGGCTTCCGCGGCGCAGCAGTCGCGGCAACGAAGCGCGCTGCTGCTGATCGATGCGGTCTACAAGATGGCGGAGAAGGTCAGGTCGCACGCCGACGAGAGCGCGCTCGACCTGCTGCACCTTTCCCTGGAGGCCGAAGGCATTGTGTCGGCGCTGGCATCGGCCGATCACCTGAAGTTCGATTCCCCGTGCGCGATCGATGCGCTGCTGATGGCACAGGCCTCGTCGAGAAAGCTTCTTGCGCACCTGCAACGGGCCTACGACCTGTCGCTCGATGGACGCGGCCACAAGTGGGCACCCGTCAAGGAGTTTGCCGAGCAGGTGAGCGCTGCAGTGAAGGGGCCGATGGAGGCGTTCCGTGCGGAGCTGGCTGAAGCAGGCCAGGCCCTGACCCCTGCCTGAGGCACGCTGCGGACGGTGCTCGGCGCGACCATCAAGGCGCGCCGCAACGAGATGGCCGTCGCATCGCCTGGCTCAATCAATTCCAACCCAGGTCATGCATCGACCTGTACCTGCCTGCCAGTCAGCAGAACAGGGCCGGTTCACTCGAATGCCTTGTGTGGAAACAAGTATTCAAGTTACCGCGAATCGATATCTCGACCGGCAAAGTATTCGCCAGACTCGAATCAGCAATATTTCAGGAGAGTTGCAAAGGACTGCATGAGCACCGTACGGCGGTGCGCAGTTATTCAGCCCCCAACCGCTGCGCCACTTCGACCTTGCCGAGCCCGCGCACCGAAGCCAGGCTCTCCAATTGCGCAGCCCTCGGCCGCGCCTTGCCCTGTTCCCAGTGGTAGATCGTCTGGCCGGACACGCCCACCAGCTTGCCGTAGGACGCAGCGGAAATACCCAGCTTCGTGCGGTGCGAAGCCAGCCGGCCCGCGCTGAAGCGTCGCTTCGTCGGGCCTTCGTCGGACGCTTCGGCGGCGCTCGAGGCGCGTGCGCTGCGGGCGCTGCCCTTGGCTGCTTTGCGCAATTCCTTCTCGAGCGCACTCACTTGCCTGCGCAATGCGGCAATGGCCGCACGGTGATGCACCGAGGCTTTCTTGAGGGTTTCGATTTCAGCGCGCACTTCCTTGCGGGCGACGCGCGAGATCTCGGACTTAAGGATGGACGCAATGTTTGGCATGCGAGGCATTGTGCCCAGCTAATGTAAACATCCGAAAAGAAATCAAACTTTTTCCAGTCGTCCAAACTTGAATCTTTTGATTACAAATAGCCGGCAATTAGCGCCCGGCCTATTGAATGAGGCCCGCGCGCGAACTGCCGGCAATGGCGACGGAATTCAGTCGGCGTACACGCCGGCCGCCTTGATGATGGGCGTCCATTTGGCGATCTCGTCGATCACGAACTTCTTGTGGCCGGCGGGCTCGATGCGGCCATCGGTCGCCACGACGGCACCGAGCAGTTCCTCGCGATGGATGAAGTCCGGGTCCTTCAGCGCGGCCTTCATCGCATCGTTGAGCTTCTTCAGCACCGGCGCGGGCGTGCCCTTGGGCGCATAGAGGCCGTGCCAGATCGTCACCTGGAAGTTCTTCAGGCCGGCCTCGTCGAGCGTGGGCAGGTCCTTGAGCATCGGCAGCGCGAGGCGTTGCGGCGTGGTCACCGCGAAGGCCTTCACCTTCTTCGCCTGGATCTGCGGCGTGGTGTTGGTGGTCTGGTCGCACAGCAGATCGATCTGGCCGCCGATCAGGTCGGTGATGGCAGGCGCGGTGCCCTTGTAGGGCACGGGCGTCATCTCGGTCTTGGTGGCGCTCTGGTACAGCAGGCCGCACAGGTGCGAGGCCGAGCCCACGCCCGCGTTGCCGATGTTGATCTTGCCCTTGTTGGCTGAGATCCAGCCGGTCAGTTCCTTGTAGTTGTTGGCCGGAATGCTGGGCTTGGAGATGAGCGTCATCGGCACGTCGTTGACGATGCCGAGATATTCGAAATCGGTCTCGACCTTGAACGGCACGTTGCGCACCAGGCTCGGCACG
>Ga0209050_1002864_pt1 | contig 13664 bp, 7 predicted proteins | sample Araplavi_mTSA_r2_FD_184276 | JGI IMG/M metagenome (GOLD analysis project Ga0209050, IMG submission 184276) | Arabidopsis root microbial communities from North Carolina, USA - plate scrape MF_Cvi_mTSA_r2 (SPAdes) (version 2) | ecosystem: Host-associated > Plants > Roots > Endosphere | place: USA... | reverse complement strand
CGCAAATACCCCCGCGTCTTCTCGACGGCGCGTTCACGTTTGTCCCGGGTCGCCTTGTCCTGACGAACAGGATGGGTCTCGAACCCCGTGGGCGGCGTGGCACTGTTATAGCGGCCGAAGAAGATGCGGTTGCCCTGGAACCGACGATCGCACACCGCGCGCGCGGCTTCCGAATCCAGCGCCTTTCGCAGACGCGTGAGCTGATCCTCGACGAGCGCGTTCATCGGGTAGAGAATCAGTGCACGGAGCGCTTTCGGTCGATTTGGATGCTCGAGTCTCCTGGCGAGCCGAAAATCATCGTCTCCTTCCCACCAATCCTCCGTACCGAGCGTGCCGTTCGGGGCGGGCCAGGACACCGCCTCCTCGGCGATCCGCGCGAGGATCGGCAGGAGAAAGGATTCGGTCTTTCCCGAGCCCGTGCCCGAGGTGACGATGCCGGGCCGCCCCGGCCGCACGCCTCTGGCGAGCATCTCGAATTGATGCTGGTACGGCTTGTATTCCGGGATCCGGCTCGGCGTCGCGCCCTCGCCTTGATCAACACCATCGAACAAGCCAGAGGCCGCGAGTTCCACGAAAGCGATCCGCCCCTCCCGTGAGAAAGCCGAGAGCGGTCCCGGGGCGTCGATCAGCGCCTCCAATCCGAATTCGGCGGACTCATAGCGAAGGATCGGTTCGATATAGGGTTCGGCGCACATCCGCCCCGCAGTGGCGAGCAGCGCGCGACGCGCGTCAGCGACATCGCTCCGTCTAATTTTGAAGGCGGTGTCCAAATAGGCGACGAAATAGTCCCGCATGCGCTCGAAGGCGCCGATCGGATCAAGCATTGTTCTCCCCCTTACGCATCGTATCGGCGCCAAATCCGAGCGGCGCCATCAGGCGCGCCGCCTCGCTTGGTCGCGCGCCTCCCGCCTTCAGCCACCCCGCCCATGCGGCGAACTCATTCACCAGCCGCTCGACATCCTCGGGTCCGAAAACACGTGTCGCAGCCGCGCGGAGCGCCTCGACGCGGTCGCCGACCGCGAGGCCCATCAGCGGAGGCTGAACAAGATCGAGCGCCAGCTCGCGCGCGCCCCGATCGGCGATCGGCTTCGGTGCGAGAATGGCGCCGTCGAACCGCATCGGGAAGAGTTCGCCGACTCGGCCATCCGCCAAGGCGAAACGCTCCGCGTCATCCTCGACAAGCGCTACGAGCAAGAGGTTGGCGGGAAGCCGGCCACCCGACGCGCGATTGGCGCGTGCCGCTTCGGCCAGCCAGAACCCACCGGCCGAGACATCGACATCGTCGAGAAGCGCGAGGACCAAACGATCGGGGTTGGCACGAGCCCGTCCGATCGCGCCGGCCAGAGGCGCGGCCCCCGCGCGCGCGCCGCCATCGATCAGATCCGAAAGGCTCAGGATGGAAGGGTCCGAGGCCCCGACCCGCACGGCGAGCGGGCACATCCGCGCGATCCATGCCTCGACGATATCGCGCGCCTTGGGGCCGATCGCCACAACCAACTCTCGCGCGCGAATGGCGCTATCCATCACTATGAACCAAGGCTCGGGCGCCTGAATGGGGCTCACTTCCATCAGCGCACGACCAAGTTCCGCTTCCCCGATCGAGACGCCAACCTCGGGAACAGGATCGACCGGCTCGGACGCCGGAAGGTCGACGCCAGGCGACAATCCGAGCCGGGATAGCCACTCGGCGGCGTAAGCCGCCGGCTCGCTCCGCGCGCGGGCGATCAGACCCTCGAGCGACTTGGTGAAACTCGCGGTCTCGCCACGATGCCGTCGCCTGGCTTCCTCGAGCGCGCGTTCGGCCTCAGCGGTCTCCGCCCGGATAATCTCCAGCGCCTCTTGATCCGCGGTAAGCTTTCGCTGCGCCTCCGCCAACTCATCATCGAGCCTGGCGCGCGCGGCGGACTCGAGCTCCGCGACCGACGCCAGAGCCTGTTCCTCCAAAGCCGCGCGGAGACTTTCCCGCTCCGCCGCGATCTCGGCCGCGATCCTCGGCGCCGAGAGCAGTGTCTCGACCAGGCCATCCAGATCCACCCCGGATCGCTCGGCGTCCTCGATCAGCCCCTTCGCCCGATCGAGCGCGGCGCGCGTGTCCGGTGAGCGGAGCGCGGATAACCCATCCAGAACCGGCGCCAGATCCCTCAGCGCGCTCGCGGCGACGGCGGCGCGCGCCTTGTTCGGCGCATGTGGAAACCATTTGCGCAGATCGGTGGCGAGCTGCTCGACCAGCGCGGACGGGGGGCGCCAATTGCGCATCTCGGAACCATGCCCGGAGTGTAGGATCGGAAGAGCCCAGCGGCCATCGGCGGTCGATATGCCGGCGATCGTCTCCGGCGTACCGCTCAACACGCGCATGTGGCCGAGTTGGCGATCATTGGTGACGCGAAACCGATCGTCGGCGCCGCGCTCGAACTCCAATACCAACACCCATTGATCGTCCATCTCGGGAAGCAACAGGCCACCCGAGAGGGGGGCGGCCTCCAGACCCTCGATTGTCGCCAGCCGCCGCAACGCCTCGGCGTCTCGCGGCACCATGTCGTGCAGGAAGCGCGTGGCCGGTTTGACCTGAATGGTCATGAAGGCATCCTTGCCGTCCTCGGCGACGGCTTGACGCTCATTGGGTTTGACCTGGAATGTCCAGAGGCTGCCAGAGGCGGCGTACCGCAGCTCCGCGGACAAGGAGAAGACGAGGCCGGAGGTCGGGAACCAAGCGCGCTCCACCTGGCCGTCCCAGCGCTTGCCGTCGAGCGAATAAAGAAGCGGCTTGAGGCGCGCGAAATTATGCTGCGCGTACTCGACCTCGCCTAGCAACTGGCACTTCTGAACGTCCACCACGCCTAAATCCCCTCCCGCGCGACCCGCCAGCTCGGCAAGATCTCGCGTTCCCCATTGTGTATCGTCGCCATGGTTCGCCACCGCCGCGACCTCGGAGCGGGCCCGTTGGGACGCTCACCAGAAGCCGAGGCGAGGATAGCCGGACGCATGACGTGCACGGCCCGCTCGACCGCCGCGTTACACGCATAGCCATAGCCGCCCTCGACTGGTCCCGAGGCCGTGCCCGTGAATAACCGGATCCAGCGCGCGAACTGCATGGGAAGGCGCGCGTCCGTCGCGCGCAGCCTACCCTCCGCGATCGTGAACACTCGCTCGTCCACCTCCGCGTAGGCATCGAGGATCGCGTCCTCGCGGTCGCGCCAATGGCGAAGTCCATCACGCCCCTCGACCTCCCACATCGAGGCGATATCGATGCGATCGAACGCCACATGCCGCAGGGGCGCGTGACGCCCGGCTAGAGGCACTGACCGGCGTTCGCCGTCCTCCCTAGCACGCCCCAAGGGTTCGCGAACCCGCCAGCGCGATAGCGGATCGGGGCTGGCGCGCAGATAGCCGACCTCAAGCTCCAGCATCTCCGCCAGCTCGAACAGCGCGGACTCCTCCGCCGCCCATACGCACTCGGTCAATGGAGACCAGCGGCTCACCCCCGGGCGCGTCTCCCGTCTCAGATCCAGCCGGGCGCTCGCGGCGTCGAGGCGGGCGAGAAAGGTCTCGCTTAGCACGCCCTCCAACGTGAGCCGCGAGGCCGCGCCCACTCGGGCGATCGCGCCGCGCGGCCCCATGGGTAGGACCGACCGACCTCGAATGCCACGCGCCTCGAGCCAGCATAGCATGCCCGCGTCACTCAAGGCTCGGATGACATCCCATGGTGAGGCGTCCGCGCCGCCGACCACCTGGCGGGATATCGCGAACAGATCGGTCAACGGCATGGCCCCCGTCTTGACCGCCAGCGCCTCGGTGAGATCGAGCAGCGCCTGGGTGGCGGCCTCGCCGCTCGGTTCCGCGCTCGTGGCGATCCCCTCACGCTCGGCGTCGCGTGGCCATGCCGGCGTCGGAGGCGGATCGGCGTCGAACAGGCGTTCGGGCGGGCCTCGGAAGGTGGGCACGAGAACCGCGCGCCGAAGTCGAAGACGCCGGCGCAGCGGCGGCCCGGTGCGCCGCGGTTCGACGACGATGTCGAGGTCCCCTTCGAGCGGTTCGCGCGGTGTCAACAGCCACCGACCATCCCCGGCGCTCGCGACGTCCAACCGACCGGCGAGATCGCCCTCCAATCGCAGGCTTTCGACCAAGCCTGTAACCTCAACCACGAAAGGAAGCGCCGGCCGCGCCAATATGCCGCCGTCGACACGCCAATATTGGCTAGGTGACAGATCGAGCAGACGATCCCGGTCCACGCCCTCGCCACGACCGCTCAATCCCTCCAAGTCGTGTATCAGCACCCAACCCGCGGCCCCGGTGACCGTGGCGCGCGCTCGCGTACCGAGACGAGAGCGAAACGCCCGTTCCCGGACAAGCGCCGCCTGAGGGCGTGTGCCAGCGCGCTCGCCGGCCCAGCGCAAGCGACCCCAGTCCCGCTCGACCAGGGGGATCATGTGCCCGCGTGTCGCGATACCAGTGAGGCTTGGGGAAAGGACATGATCGGCGAGCGCTTGTTCAAGGTCGAGAGACGCGCCGCTCTCGGGATCGACGAGCTGGTGGACGCCCCATTCGTCGACAAGGATCTCGAAGCCTCCACTCTCGGTGACGGCGCGGAGCTGAGCCGTGACGAGCCGCCACCCTGACCAGAAACGATGGTCGACCAAGGCACGTTCGGCATCCAGCCAAGCGGACCGGAACGACGCGAACGTCTCCTCGAACGTGCCGGAGAAACCACCGCGCGTCACCAGCGGCGCGAGCCAGTCGAGTACGGCCCGAGGCGATTCCAGATCGAACTCACCCGGGCCAAGTTCCGAGATCAGGCGACGCGTGTCGTTGCGCGACGGAAAAGTCAGCTCGATCGCATGACCGATCTGCGTTCGAAACCTAGGATCGGGAAGCTCGAGCGGGCAGGTCGGCGCGGTCTCCGATCGCTTCACCGTCATGCTCGCCAGCCGCCGCCACAGCCGCGGGAGCGCGTCGCAATGGGTGACGACCTGATTCCAACCCATCAAGTCGCGTAGGCGGCGGCGAAAGTCGTTCTCGTCACTGTCCGCCGCCTCGCTCGCGGCGAGACAACACAGGATGAGCAAGGGCAGCAACGCTTCCCCGGGCTTCTCCGACCCGGTCAACCAACGTTGCACGCGGAAGCGAGGCGGGAACATGCGGAGGAATAGCGCTCGCGCGGCTTGCGCCTCGAGCACCACCCCTCCAAGCGCGGCGCTCCGGACGAAGAGATCATCGTCGACATGCAGGATCGTCACCGGGCGGCCATCGCCCGCCTCGTCGTCGAACAACTCGCTCCACAGCCAGTCGCGCCATTGGGTCATGGTCGTCGCGACCACTCCCATCCCCCTTCCTTCACCTAATCATCGTCAACAAAAAGGCGTTCGCCCCAAAGCGATATGGCTCTACATCCTCCAGAAAATCGAGACCTGTATTTCCTCCGAAATGGTTCAGCCCCAAGTTGAACGCCTTCTTCGCCAAGGAGGAGCGTATCCTAAACGTTGTAGGCTGGAGGTGTGAGGCGCTTAGATTGGACTGCTTTTGGACAGATTGCCGACCGATCCGTTCTGGGCAGTGCCCCCTAGATAGCTGACGTCGGCATGTCGTTAGAACCGTTAGTTAGCGACCGCATCCGGGCCGCCATTGCTGATCGTGCGAGTCTGTCAGCTGCCTATCATTTTTATGGTGTCGCTGCATTCAAGCGATCTCCATCGCGTTCTCGTGAGCGTGAGAGCTGAATCAATAGTGGCTGATCACAGCTGATCATTGATGCACCGGTGGCTGCCCCGCCCCACACGAGCATCCAACCGTAACAGGTCAAATTTGACCTTCACAGTCTCACGATTGACGCTAGAAGGCAGAAAAAGGCGGGGTAACGGCTGCGACGAGCATATTCGCAACTATTGTGGCTCGCGGGACGTCCCGAATTCAGATTCGGGACGGCGTTCGATGAATTTTGTGCAACCCATCGGCGATGCGATATCTGAGCCCGAGGAACGCGAGCGGGCGGAGCCCACCGATCACCAGGCGATCGACCGCCGATTGCTCAGGCTGATTGATGAAAGTGCGTCCGACGAAGATTTCTGGTCGCTGAAGGATCGCGATCGACGCGACAGCGCACATTGCATATTCCAGTACCCCGCAATGATGGTCCCTTTGGTCCAGCGGCGCTTGCTGGCTTCGATCATCGAAGCCAAACCAACAATCAGCTCCCTCTATGATCCATATGTGGGGTCGGGGACATCGCTCGTTTCGGGCATGCATTTTGGGCTCGCCGTACACGGCAATGATATCAATCCACTCGCTGTCCTTATAAGCCGCGTACGCACCGAGCCCATCACAGAGTTCACGATCGGCGCTATCGTCGACCAGATTGCGCGCGAGGCGATGGCCGACCGCGGGACGAGGGTGGATTGCGCATTACCCAATCGAGAGAAATGGTTCCACGAGGCAGTTAGCGTCGAACTTTCGCGGCTACGTCGTGCAATCAGGCGCCAGTCTAACCTTTGGGTGCGGCGTTTTTTGTGGGTAACGCTCGCTGAAACCGTGCGCTTAGTCAGCAACGATCGGACCTCAACCTACAAACTCCATGCGCGTGCGGCCGATGAAATTTCTAAGCGCGTTCTATCGCCTATCAAAATTTTTGGCGAGATTGGGAAGGTCAACGCTGAGAGCTTCGCCGAATTTCGGAGTGAACTTAGAAATCGCAAAGTCGTAAAGTCGGGGCGGTACAGCGCTAAGGCCGAAGTTAAAATTGGCGATACTCGCGATATCCTCGAAAGTTGGAGCGACAGATCGTTCGATCTCATTATGACCTCGCCACCATATGGCGACAATATGACTACTGTTACCTATGGCCAGCACTCTTATCTTCCTCTTCACTGGATTGATTTTGAGGACATCGACCCCGACGCGGACCTCGATACGCTTCGCACTACCCAGGAAATTGACCGCCGTAGCTTAGGCGGAAGACTGCGGGACAAAGGTTGGACTGAGGAGCGTGTGCTCGATATGTCAGCAACGCTGCGGCACTGCGCGGACAGCATGCCCGCAGTTCCAACCGATGGTCGGGCGCGATTGCTTCGATTTTATGCCGATTTTGCGGCTGGGCTAGCCCGGATTGCCGACCTGGCGAAACCTGACGCCTACATGGTGTGGACCGTTGGCAATCGAAACATTGGTGGTCGAGAGGTGCCGACCGATCTGATACTCAGCGAACTTCTCGCGCAACAATCCTGCTCGGTATTGAAGACATTGACGCGTACCATTCATCACAAGCGCATGCCCGACCGCAACAAGAGCTCCGCCACGATGCGCAAGGAGCAAATCCTGCTCGTCCGCAAAATTGAGCAATAGAATGGCCGACGCTCCCCATTTCGACATAAGCGCAGCTGTTGTACGCCAGCTCGGCGAGGAACTCGTCTCGGACGAGGTCACCGCGATAGTCGAGCTGGTTAAAAACGCGTATGACGCGGATGCCACCTACGCGAATGTCGTGGTGAACACCAAAGGCGCGCCGCCACTAGGGACGTCGGCCTACAGCCACAACAAGGGCTACATAACCATCGACGATGATGGTTTCGGCATGAGCGAGGAGGATATCCGTAAGGGATGGCTCATGATCTCGCTATCCGCAAAGCGAACCTTGAAGGCGGCGGGTCGGAGGACGCCAAAGGGTCGCACGCCGTTAGGCGACAAGGGCCTCGGCCGCCTTAGCACGCAAAAGCTCGGCCGGGACCTCGACATGGTCACCCGCAAAGACGGCACTGCGGACACCTTACGCGTGTCGTTTTCTTGGGACGCCTTCGACGACGATCGAAGCTTGAGGGATGTTCCCGTGTCGATTGACAAGGAGCCCGCCCCCGGTCGGAAGAAAGGTACTCAGCTCGTTATATCGGGCTTGCGAAACCCGCAGGTCTGGGAGGGGGAGGTCCTCGAGCAGCTAACGAAAGATCTTTCGCAAATAATTTCGCCGTATCCAGAGGCGCGTTCGTTTTTGGTCACTCTAAAGATCGATGGGCGGTCGATCGACCTCGGGCAAGTATCAGAGAAAATTCGGAAAGCGGCTATCGGACGCTTCATCTTTAGTTTCAAAGAAGGTGAGCTCACCCTGAACGGAAGCATCCGACTTGTTAAACTTCGGGGTAATAAGCCAGATTTCTTCGACCGATATCTTGCGCCTGATAACGGACGTGCCTTTTTTGGCTATCTGAAAACGAAGGTCGGAACTGAAATTCTGAACCTGAGCAAAAGCAAAACTCACTTTGTCGATTTTGAATACAAAGTAAATCTTTCTACTCTGGGCGGCGTGGACAATGTCCCTTGTCCTAAAGAGCCCGCAAAGCTGGTTCCGGCCGACCCTGGCCCCTTTTCAGGTGAGATCGACGAATTCCTGCTGCGGTCTGACGAGGTTGGCGCCAAGCTTGGTGGCCTTGCCAGCGCGACAGAGCTGCGATCGATCGTCAAGCAGCAAGCGGGCATTAAGGTCTTTCGGAATGGATTCGGCATAAAGCCTTATGGCATTAATGCTCAAGACTGGCTGAAGATGGGACAGAGCCAGACGAGCGGCGGCTCCTATTACGGCCTGCGCCCCGACAACGTCCTCGGCTTTGTTTTAATCTCCGAAGAAAACAATTCTCATCTGAAGGAGAAAACAGATCGAGAGGGTTTCGTTTCCAATCAATGGTCACGGAACTTTCTGCGCTTGGTATCGATCGTACCCCAGGTCGTTGGCTCACTCTATGAGACCATCCGCCGCACTCAGTTGCTTTATGAGCAAGAGGTCGCGAGCCAGGCCGGATCATTCGAAGGGCCTAAGGAGGCGATCGCCGACGCCAGCGCAGTCGCTACACGGATGTCAGAGTACACCGCTAAAGCAAGCGCCCTTAGGCAGCAAACTGATGCCACACGCGCAAAATTGCGGAACGTATCTGAGCGTATCAACAAGGCGCCGATCTTCTCCACCGCTGCAGAGCGAGAGGTTGCGGAGCTCTTAGCCGAAACAAAGAGCGCTCTAGATGCCTCGACGAATCTCTTTTCCGAATTAGAAGAATACACAGCGCAGGCAAAGATTCTCGCGGGAATCGTTGCCAATCTAGCGCCCCGTCTCGAGGTTTTGGGAGAGCAGCTCAACGACTATTCGGAGCTCGCTGGATTGGGCCTTCTCGCCGAGACCCTCTCCCACGAAGTGCAAAATCAAACTGATCGATTGATGTTGCAGGCATCAAATGCCGCGAAGAAGGGCAGAGACGCTCGTCCACCCAACAGCGATCTTGTGCAGTTTACACGTGATGTAACGTCGACGGTTTCCGTGCTCCGCGCGCTCATGGCACATCTAGGCCCCTCGCTCAGATATCAGCGAGACCGCGTTGAAAAAATCGAAATTAGCTCGCTGCTTAAAGAGATTCGATCGCATTTTAAGATGCGGTGGGAAAGCAGCCAGTTTGAATGCAAAATGACCTTGACGGGAAGCGATTTCGATATTGAAACCAATCGCGGCCGGATTGTGCAAGTGATCGACAATGTGTTGCTTAATTCCGAATATTGGCTGAAGGAATTGGCCAGTCGCGATTCGAGCTTTAATCCAGAGATCACAATAGATTATGAACCTTATCGTTTGCGTTTCTGGGACAACGGACCCGGAATAGATCAATCTGTGGAGTTTGCGCTGTTTGAACCGTTCGTCACGCTCAAACCAAAGACGCAAGGGAGGGGCCTAGGATTGTTTATCGCAACACAGATTATGGATTCGTTCGGTGGCAGCATAACACTACTGCCTGATCGCAATTCGGCGGGGCGCCGCTACATTTTTGAACTTGACCTATCGAGCATCGGCAATGGCTGAAGCCGCCGGATTGAACGAAGAGCCAGCTTCGGCGGTGGAATCTCGTCCGGAGCCGGAGGACTGTTCCGCCGTTGCGGCTCAGCCAGAGGTAGCGCCGGCGCCGACCACCGGCGAGCGCTTTCTCAGACTTTTTGAACAGCTGCACATCACTAAGATTGTCCTGGTAGATGACCGCCTTGAGATTCCGCTCGATGCAGCGCTCGCCACGCGTATCTTCAGTGACAAAGTAGAAGCTCGCGAAGCCGGGGCCAATTTCTTTCCTGAGGTCGACCTAAGCGACGACAACGAGCAGGTGTTTGAGCAAGTTGAAGCCATACTTGCCGCCATGGACGCCGACCGCCGAGCCGAGCTTGCAACTGTTCTGGCTGAGTTTGATGAGCGTGCGGCTGACGTGAATGTCGCTCGAGATTTAACTGACCTCCTTCCGGCCGAATTTCCGACCGAGTATCTTACACCAAATAAATGGGCGGCGAGACGCGACGAATTGCTCGCAGAATGCACCGCGACGGAGCGCACTCTCTTCCTTTTCGATCAACAATTGGGTGCGCAAGGAAACGAGGGGACCTCAATTATCGCCGAGCTTGTCGCCCATGATCGGGCGGCATTTGGTGCACGATGGTTCTGCGCTCTGCTCTCACATACATTACAGAAAGGCGAAGAGATTCAAACTTGGCGAAAGCTTGCTGAGGATGAAGACCTTGCACTCGAATTATTCATGCCGATCGCCAAGGGAAACCTCAATGATGGCAACGCGTTTTATGGTGCCGTCTATCGGACGGTTATAAATATTTACGCCGAAAGAATGAAGAATATTGCGCTGGACTCCTTCAAAGAAGCGATGGCGGGAGCGCTCGACGAATTCCGGAACTTTGATCCGATAGATTTTGAGCATGCAGTTGCAAAATCTTCCGAGGGTGAAGGGGTCAGCGAGTTAGAGACGCTGATGCGACTCTTTACGATCGTTCAACGCGATCGCATAAAAAGAGAGCTTCTCAAAGAAGAACAGCTTGGCGCGTTTCTGAACGCCGCGCACACCGCCAGGGAGATTGCCGACGTTGGACGAAGCCTCTCAGACGAAGCGACGAAGCGCTTGGCCAAGCTACGACACAACGAATTGTATGAGTCCGGTGAACTCATAAATGAATTTAGAGATCCTCTGCGAAATGGCGACCTCTTCGAGATCGGGAGCGGCGATAGCCTGAGCATGTGGGTACTTATCGCGCAGCCGTGTGACCTAATGGTGCGGTCGGATGGCGAACGTACCTACGAGAAAAACTTCAAAGTCGCCGTTCTGGCTCCGGTGAGCCGTAAGCCGCTTGGGGAAGAACCCGGGGTCAAGCCGTATCATGAATTCAAATTGGAGCGGCTCGATCATGGCGGGCTCCAAGCTGGATCCGTCGTGTTTACCAAAGCGACTCCGGTCTCCCTTCGCGTTTTGGACCTTGCCGTATTACGGGTAGACGGAATGTGTGAGATCGACAGCAAAGATGCTGATCCATTTCCAACATTTTCTAGTATGTCGTGGGATAATCGCGCACCCTCCCTACGCCGCGAATTCAAAGCCATCGCAGAGAAGATTGAAAGCGTTCGCACCGGAAAGGGCGGTGACGACAAAGCTAAAACGATGGCTGGATATCTCATGCCAAAGGCGGCGCCCGGCGCGGTGATCGCACGATATGCAACCTACGATAAAGGTAGGTTCAGCTACGCCATCAAGCGGGCCGGACGCGTTCGCGAGCCATTCGCGGCATCGCTTTTGGCCGCATTCGGTCGATATCTTGCACGCGACGCCAACGAGCATGATTTTTCGGTGGAGAAGGTTAAGCGAGCCTAGTCCCAGCACTTACCTCCCGAAACTTAGCACCGCTTCGCATCCGGAGAAAACGTGATCAGGAAGTAACGGCTAATTAAAACGGTGCCAGCTGCGCGCCTAGCGGAGAAGCGGGGCGCGTGCCATCGTTTCTCTCGTTCGACTTGAGCGGTTCTTCACCGGAAAACTCTACGGCGTAATATCTTCCTTCTTCAACGCAATAACCGATACTCCTTCGTTCGTAGCGAGATCGATAGCGCGGTACATTAGCTCCACCGGCACGGCGGCGCCCCATTCGAAACTAGCCTGCGCAACGATTGGACGACCATCAATTGACGATTTGCCTTCAAATCGAAAGAGGCTTTCGTCCTTGCTGGCATAATGATGAACGTGAATTCCGGCGATGTGCGCACGATCTCCTTCGAGTTGCTGAACCGGGCAACCTGAAGTGCCAGGCAGCCCCCCGGGTGCATAACGCAGCATCCACGGATGACGACTGACTGATCCTGGGAAGTCGACCGCGCGGAAGGCGACCGGAGGTGCACTTGGATCGGCTCCCGGGAAGCCCTGCCAGAGATAGTGCCTCGTGATTGGTACGATGATCATCTCACCGCCGTCTTTTCCACCAACACGAAAGTCCGACGGAAAATCAAAACCCTCCAAAGTCATCTCACGCCTCCCTTCGAACCAAGGCGGCGGCGGCTTTTCGTGTGGCGACAGCTCGATCGCCGCTACGTCGACAGGTTCGCCGTCGATGCTCGCGCCCACAATGCGACGGTCCTCAAGGGCCAATCTCGTACCGGATGCGACGAAACTGATATGTGTTGCAGTTAGTTCGCCACTGAGGTCCAGAGTGGCGCCAGGCCGCACCGGTCCAATATTGTGCCAGCAGGTGAAGAGCCAAGAGCGCTCACGATAGTCGACAATGAAGCCAGTCCCAAAGCTGGCACCACCAGGAAACTCAGAGCGCAGTTTGAGGGCGAAAGGTGGGATCTCGATCTGTGAATTGGTTTGCATCGTCATCCATAAGAGCTGAGCAAGCGGCCTTACGCGTCACCTGTGAGTACGTCGACGGTGGATACCGGGTTAGGCTGCCGCACTTCGCTCGAGCGCGGAAATGTGCTCCTCGCAAATCACCTGCACGGTACGGCCAAGCTCTTCCACGCGCGCACCGAGCCAAACTAGCTCCTCCTCGCTGATGCGGTAGTGTTTCGAGTATCGCGCCTTCACATAGGCTTCCTTGAGTTTCTCGAAGCGTCCCCGGTCGGCGCGAGTGTCGCGCGGCCAAGCGTCAATAAGGCGCGGATCGATGCGCTCAGCCTGTGTCCGGAGGAAGCCCAGGTTGTGCACGTGCGGCGTGTAGAAGGTGCAGACAAGCAGCACGCAGTGGTAGAGGCTCTCAACGGCTTGATGATACTCGAACGCAGCGTGCTTCAGGAGGCCTTGCTGCACGGCATATTTGGCAAGCTTGTCTCGACCATTGGCGGCCGGAAACCACTCGGCGAAATACTCCTGCGCCATCGCCAGTGCCTGCTGCGGCGTCTTAGGCTTGGGCTCGTGCAGTTCGGTGCCGTCGCTCTCATACAGCGCGATCCCATCGCGGGCGACATCCATGAAGAAATAGCGGCCGTGCGCCAGCCCGTCGTTCACCTCGTGGAGGGTGTGGACAATGAAGTTGACCGGCGTGCGCAGTGTCCTCGTCACCGCGAGCTCGCGGTTGAGCCGGTCCTCGGCCGTCGACCAGAAGGCGGCACGGTCGGTCAGCTTCTCGTGGTTGACGACGATCAGCAGGTCGAAGTCGGACTGATAACCCTTGGCGGTGTGCGGTTCGTCGACCCAGCCGCCGCGGGCATAGCTGCCGTAGAGGATGACCTTGAGGATGCGCGCCTGGCGCTTCCAGTCGACCGTGGCGGTCGCGGTCGCGTCGCGGAATTCCTCGAACAGGATCTGCACCACGCGTTCGAGCTCGCGCTGCTTGGCGGGTGGCAGATGGTCGAGATCGGTACGCATCGGGGGAATCCTAGAGTGCCGGGG
>Ga0209050_1002858_pt1 | contig 13683 bp, 10 predicted proteins | sample Araplavi_mTSA_r2_FD_184276 | JGI IMG/M metagenome (GOLD analysis project Ga0209050, IMG submission 184276) | Arabidopsis root microbial communities from North Carolina, USA - plate scrape MF_Cvi_mTSA_r2 (SPAdes) (version 2) | ecosystem: Host-associated > Plants > Roots > Endosphere | place: USA... | reverse complement strand
AAACTCTTTCCGGCGCTGAAGCTTATCGGAATAATGAGACGCCGTGAGCATACCCAGGATGGCAAACACATAGGGCACGGCGGATAGCCACCCGGTTTTGACGATGTCCATAGACGGCGCCGATTTGATAATCGACGGGAGCCACATGACGAATCCATAAACGCCCACGCTCCAGAGTGCATACTGGAGCGACAAAAGAATGACCACGCGCGAGCGAAAGGCATCCGCATAATTTTTTACCGGCTTGATATGCTGCTGCTCCTGTTCCAGGGCGTCCTGCAATTTTGCCTTGTCGCCGGAAGTAAGCCACGTAGCCCCTTCGGGAGTGTCGTCGACGACGCGCCACCAGATGAACGCCCAGACGATCGCCGGCAAGCCCTCCAGGATAAACATCCATCGCCATCCCACCGTGTCGATGAGATACCCCGAAAGTATAGACATCCACAGGATGGTGGCCGGATTGCCAAGGATCAGGAAGGTGTTGGCGCGCGAACGCTCGGCTTTTGTAAACCAGCGGCTCAGCAAAATGATCATCGCCGGCATAACAGCGCTTTCCACGATGCCGAGCATAAACCGGATCACGATGAGCGCGTTCACATCCCGGATCATACCCGTAGCCGTGGCCAGGGCGCCCCACAGGATGAGCGACCAGAAGATCAGTTTTTTTGCGCTTCGCTGAACCGCATAGAGGGTACCCGGGATCTGGAAGAAAAAATAACCCAGAAAAAAAAGCGAGCTTAACAGGGAAGACATGCGTTGATCGATGCCAAGGTCCTCCGCCATGCCACCCGCGGTGCCAAAGCTGAAGTTGGCGCGGTCGAGATACGCAAGGCTGTACGTGATAAAGGCAATAGGGATCAGGCGATACCAGCGCGACGGAACAGTAAGTTTCTCCATGCCATGAATATAGCGGATACTGCACCAAACAAACAATGCGGATCACCAGGTATATTCTCCTATAAAATTTGCGTCAAAGTGTATTTTCGAGCGGAAGACGAAGAAGCAGACAACGGTCGCCATGCAGAAGTTCGTGGGCTTGCAGCCAGAACGAATTGACCATGTGTAGTCCATCACGTCATTCCTTCAACCGGAAACGTCAGAATAAACGTCGAGCCCACTTCGGGGATCGATTCCACCGACACCGATCCGCCCATAATATCGACCTGAGTCTTTACCAGGTACAATCCCAACCCTTTCCCGGAAACGTTGGGCGTGAAACGCTGGTAGAGGCGAAAGATCTTGTTCATGGCAAACTTCAGGTCGATGCCGACGCCGTTGTCGATAAATTCAATTTTCACCGCTTTGTTGATCTGCCGGCAAGTGATCTTCAGGAGCGCCTCCCTTTTCGGGTTGGTATATTTAATAGCATTCTCAATTAAAATATAAAAAATACTCTGCACATAGGGCTTCCATCCTTTGATCGATAGCGGCTCGAACGATCGAAGGTCCAGCGTCATCCCTTTCTCCCGTATTTCCTGGTCCAGTAACGATAGCGTTTTGTCAAGCACCTCACCGAGGTTGACCGGCTCGAGTGGACCGGGAGAATTTCTCTTCAATTTCAGGATCGTGTTGATGTCGCGCGTCACGATATCGAGGTCATCGGCCGAGCTCTTCAGGTGAATCAGCAGCATTTTTAATTCCTCTTTGCTCAGATCGCCCTGGAGACTCAGTTCGATCAGTCCTTTGATGCGGGCCACGGGAGCATTGAAGTTGTGCGCGACGATAAACGAGAATTGCTCGAGCTGCACATATTGCTTGCTGAGGTCCTGGTTGAGCAACTGAATGTCGCGTGTACGCTCATCAACCTTTTTCTCCAGTTCGGCGCTCAGCATTTTGAATTGATGGTGTTGCTGATCGAGGAGCAGGTTTTTCTCGGCCAACAGGTCGCTGTTTCGCGTCAGCGCCTCGTTCTGCGCGACGATCTCTTCATTTTTGATCAGGATCTCCTGGGTGCGCTCCTTCACCAATTTATTCAGGGTTAGGTTGATCTTACTCAAAAACCGGATGCGAATGCGATAGATAACATACGCCACAGCGAACAGTAAAACGATCGCCGTCATGATCGCATACGTCTGTTTCCAAAAGGGAGGTACGATGTCGATCGTGAGCACGTACGGCTTGGCGCTCCAACTACTCTTCGGCCCCTTGGCCCTGATGCGGACGTGGTGTCGGCCCGAGGGCAGGCTGATCAACTCCAGGTAGCGACGATCGCCGATGTCGTACCACCCGGACGCGTCGTCGATGCTGTATTGAAACACAAGTTTGTCGGCATGCTTGAAACTGATCGAAGTGAATTCGAGCGTGATGTTGTTCTGGCGCCAATCCGATTTCAACTCCTTCGTTAAGTGCACGCTTTTGCCTTTCAGAAAGTCATGATCCTCTAACGGGGTGTTGTTGATCATGATCTCAGTGATGAACACGGCCGGCGGAAGGGTGGGTACCAGCACAATTTCAGGATCGAAAAAGCTCAGCCCGTCGGTTCCGCCAAAATAGATCTTTCCATAGATGGACTGGAAGTACGCACCCGTGTTGAATTCATTCCCCTGCAAGCCATCATAATAATCGAAATTCCTGAACTCATTTTTCCGCGGATCAAAAGCCGTGATGCCTAGGTTGGTGCTGATCCACAAAATGCCCATGCCGTCTTCGATAATACCATACACCACGTTGCTCGGCAACCCCTTGCTTTGATCGAAGGTTGCAAACGTGCCATCGGCGTTTATCCGGCTCAGACCGCCACCCCAGGTGCCGATCCAAATATTGTGAAGATGGTCGGAGAAGATACACTTGACCACATCGGAGGGCAAGACGTTTGCTCCCCCCGATCCGCTGCGAAAATGCTGTTTCAGTTTTCCTTCCTTCGTAAACACACGCAGACCGTCCTGGCACGCCAGCCAAATGGAATCCTTGGTGAGGAGTGTCGCGTAGACGACCGCCGGAAGTTCTTCGGCGGCGATCAGTTGGGTGTAGGTGTTGCTGTCTTTCTTAAAGAGTAACACACCGTTGTGCCGGGTGGGCAACAAGAGTGTTTCATTGTCCCAGTCAGCCATGTCATACATCGGCCATGGCGGAAAGTTCATCTGCACTGGCTTGTTTTCGCGGAAAGTATAAAGCCCATTGGCGGTGGACACCCAAACGGTCCCCTCGTTATCGCCTTTTATTTTGTACACCAGGTTGATATCGTCTTCGGTCAGAAAGTTTTTCACCTCCTGCTTTTGAACATCCACTACGTTTACACCTCGTGAAGTTCCGACAAAGATCCGCGTGTCGTCGTTTGTAAAAATGGATGAGATATAGTTGGTGTTGAGCTTCACGGTGCCTTCCTCGCCCAGGTAGGCAAACGACCCGATGTCGGGGTTGTATTTGTTCAGGCCGTAGCCAAAGGTTCCGATCCACAACACGTTGTCGCGGGTCTGGTAAAGTGAGCGCGCTTCGTTTTCCGACAGGCTGAAGTTGTTATTCCGTTCGTGCCTGAAAATATTCTTCACGGTCTTGTCGTCCGGTCCCAGCACGACCACCTCGTTGCAGGCAATCCAAAGGTCGCCATTGTCCGCACGCCAGGCCTGAAAGACACCGGGGCGGCTCGCGGGCAATACGATCTCTTCCAAACGTTGGCCATCGATGTGGTATTTAAAAAATCCTTTCGCGGTGGCGATGTATACTTTGCCCTGATCAAAATACAGATCTTCGATCCAGGTGTTCTCCAGCAAATAGGTCCACCCGGTCGCGGTGTGTGCTTTGTGATACAGGCCCGTCCGGGTGGCGACCCAAGTCCCATACTTTTCTGACGAGTGAAATTCTGCGATGTTTTTGTCTTTGAATTCCGCAAACGCTGGTGACGCCTGAAAGGATTTTTCGATGCTGAATATCCTTAAGCCGTTATTGGTGGACAGTACCAACGTGCCGCTGTCGTTTTCATGGATGAAGATGTCATTTACCTCTGTAAACATTTCTTCATCTTTATTCAAGAAATAGTTTACAAAGCCATCCGTGCGATAGTCGTAATAGCTGATGCCGTCGTTGGACCCGATCCAAAGGTTGCCGATGGAATCCAGTTCCAGGTCCGTGATCTGGCTAAAGCTCAGCGAAGTCGAGTCGTTTTTGTCCTTGAGAAATTTTCTGAATTTGTGGCCGTCGTACTTGTTCAGCCCATCGCGGGTTCCGATCCACAAAAATCCATAGTCGTCCTGGATCATGCAGCGCACATCGGCCTGTGAAAGTCCGTCTTTGATCGAGAGTCGCTCCAGGCGCAGGTTGGTTTGGGCCCACAGTCCCGTGCAGCAAAAAAAAAGCATGGCGGGCGCGAGCTTTATGAGGCCTGTCGATCGAAACATCGTGCGGGGGTCTAACATGTTTACAAGCACAAGTTAACCAGCGGATCAGACTGAGGCAAATCCGTTACCGGCTACAAATCGTCTTTTATCTGCAACGGCAAGTGTCGCCCACCCTAACCCAGCAGCTGATTGATTTCGGTCATACTTTGCGCCAGGGTGCTGCGAATGCGGTGTAAACTTCCCTGTTGCGCCGCTTTTTCCCGCTCAGGGTCGGGGTTTACGAGGTATTCCAATTCCGCCTCCAACACATTATCCAATCCTACAATGGCCAAATTGGCTTTCAGGTTGTGGATCACTTTCCTAACGGCATGACTATCCTCATTTTGGATCGCCGTTTCCAACTGGGTCAACTGGCCCGGTGTTTCGTCAACGAACCGGCGAAGGATTCTTTTTTCGAAGATCGTATTGCCTTTCGACAAATTGCGGAGGTAATCCAGGTTGATGAGTGCATTCGCGGGCGGACCATAGGCAAGCTGCCGGGTGATCATGCCAAAAAGCTCCAATTCGTCGAAGGGCTTGGAGATGTAGTCATCCATGCCGGCGTCCAGACATTTGGTTCGTTCCGACTGGTTGGAGTGGGCCGTGAGTGCCACGATGGGCAGGGCGAGCTTCAGCTCCCGCCGTATGGCCTGGGTGGTTTGATATCCGTCCATTTCCGGCATTTGCACATCCATCAGCACCAGGTCGTAGGTCTGGCGCTGCAGGCGGGACAAGGCCTTGGCGCCACTTTCGGCCACGTCGACGTCAAAGTTCCAGCTGTTGAGAACGTGCATGGTGAGATCGCGGTTCAGTCCGTTGTCGTCGACCACCAGGATCTTCTTTTTCTTGTGTTCCGGCATGCTGATCCGGATGCTTTGTGATTCCTGCACGGTTTTTTCTTCCAGCTCGAACGGCAGCTCGACTTGAAACTGCGAGCCCTGGCCCAGCACACTGGTCACATTGATTTTTCCTCCCATCAATTCGACAAATCTATGAATGATCGACAGGCCCAACCCTGTGCCGCCGTACTGACGGTTGAGCGCGGCGTTTACCTGGTAAAATCTTTCGAAGATCCGGGGCAAATGTTCTTTGGAAATGCCGATGCCGGTATCGGTAACGGCAATGAACAATTTAACTCCATGATCGGTGCGCTCGCTGAGTTTCACGACGACGTCGACAGAACCGTGGTTGGTGAATTTCAGCGCATTGTTAATCAGATTGACCAGGATCTGGCGTAGCTTGACGGCATCGCCCACAAGCTCCTTTGGCAACGCCTCTTCCAGGCGGACCGTAAAGTTGACTTCCTTTTTCCGGAAGGCTTCCTGGAACATCAGCGTCACCTGGTCTACCATGTCGGGCAGGACGAAAACGCTTTTCTTGATCACGAGCAATCCTTCCTGCATCTTTCCGAAATCCAACAACTCGTTGATGATGTGGAGCAGGTTTTCGCCAGACGTTTGAATGGCGTTCACAAATTTTTGCTGCGACTCATTAAGCTCAGTTTTTTGCAACAGCCCGCAATAGCCGATGACCGAATTCAACGGTGTGCGGATCTCGTGGCTGATGTTGGAGATGAATTGATCCCGCACGATGTAGGCCGAGCGTTCTTTCTCATGCGTGGTCTGAGTGTGTTCGAAAGAGCGTTCTTGTCTCATTATGATCCGAACAAGCAAAAATCCAAAGACGCTCACCAATAAAGTACTCAGCAAGGGGAGTGCACGTTCGAGCAGCATTGCCTTTTCCAGTTGACGCCCGATCTCTTTCTCCTGTTCCCGGATCTCATCTTGTTTGGAGTCTTCGAGTTCTTGCGTAACGCTCAGGATATTCTCTCGCAGCTTTTTGCCCCTCCCGGTGCCGATCAACCGTTCCGCTTCTTGTTTTCCATGATGATAGTAGACGTTAATGATCTGTTTATTAAAATCGATCTTGTGGCGGATCATCCGGTTCAGGCTGTCCGTGAGATCGACCAGACCGGGTTGGCGGCCCGTTTCTTCCAGCACAACGTCCAGGTCGGCATAGGCACTGTCGAATACCGTTTCGATGTTGTCTATGAACTCGTCCTTGCCGGTCACCACCAGGCCCCTCACCCGCGACTCGAAGAGCAGCACGCCGTGCCGAAGGTCATTGACCTTCGCCTGGTAATGGAGTTTCACCATTAGGGCCTTGTTGCTCTCGACGTATTGCTCGAATTGAGCAGTGACGAACTTTTCTCCCAGCAGATTCAACGCCACCACGCCAACAAGCATCGCGACAATCGCCAACGGTTTCCAGGATTTAAATATCATGCAGTTTTATGAATCGATCGTATGGTCAAATTGACTTTAGAACTGGTTCAAATGAAAGCGCGAAGACGCTTTTTCGGCGAGCAAGGTAAAAGTATAGGCCGGCGGCTTCTTTTGATCGATGTCATCCGCCACACTATACAATATCGAGGCGTTTTTTCAGGCTTTTCCAATAGGTATCCGATACCGGTATGGCCTTGTTCTTTACGTAGATGATGTTCTCTTCAATTTTATCGATCTTCTCCAGGGAGATCACAAAGCTGCGGTGTACCCGCACAAACCGCTGGGGAGGAAGTTTGTCTTCGATCGATTTGAGTGTGGTGTGGACCATGAACGACTTCTCGGGGGTGTGCACTTTTACATAATCCCCCTGGGCTTCCAGCCACAGCATATCGGAAAAGTTTATTTTTTGAAGTACACTGTTGTCCTTGATGAAGATAAACTCTTTATTCTGAACACCCCAGGCCCGCGACTTGGCGGCGAGCAGGTTGCGGGCTTTTTCAATGGCCACCCTAAACCGATCGGGATGAACGGGCTTGACCAGGTAGTCGGCCACGCTGAATTCATAACCATACACCGCATATTGCGCATGTCCGGATACAATAATAATGAGCGGCCGGTTCGTCAGGCTTCTTAAAAATTCAAGTCCCGAGATCTGGGGCATCTCTATATCCATGAGGATGAGGTCGACCGTATTGGTTTTCAGATAATCGATGGCCTCCTGGGCGGAGCTGCATTCCGCTGCCAGGATAAGGTCTTCTTCTTGGGCAACGAGCTGGGAGGAAATGTCGCGCGCCAGGGGATTGTCGTCCAGTATCATGCAGGTCATGGTGCGAATGTAAGGTTTTTGATCTTTTGTGAGAAAATCCAATATAGAAAGAAAAACCTTCCGCATATCAACCGGATTTCTACCAGCACATCGTCCATCCAAGACCTGGTGAACAAAGAAAAGCGTCACCCGCTCGCGACCGATAACAACCGGTCCTGCCGCCACTTTTCTCGGAGTCACCTATAAAGCTGCCCCTTCCGACGAAAAAAAAACCGCTGGAGAGGTGGGGTGGCTATACTTGGAACATGTTCAGCAACACTCCGTTTCACGCCATTGCAAAAACATTTTTTAGTTGGCTAAAACGGTTACGTAAGAACGGCGATCGAAATGACAATCAAGCGGCGATAGGCAACATACCGGACCATGCCCATGCCGAATTGGAAGACAGCCTGATCTATTATGAATACACCGTGCAGCACAAGCTGCGCGCGGGCTGGGCCCGGGTGAACGGATTGGTATTTCTTCTGAACGTTGCCGAATCGAAGGAGGACGAAACAAAAATAAAACAGATGCTCGCCAAGACACTCTTTGACGTGGAGAAAACTATGAACGATGTGAGTAAGCAACTCTCCGTCGCACGAAAGAATATTAAATAATCGTTGTTTATGCGCAAGACCGGTATGATCGTTTTATTGTCAAGTTTGGTGATCCTTGCGGCCATTTTGCTGCACACGCTGGTGAACGCGACGGTATCCTTCTACCTGCTGGTGGTCACTTGCGTCGTGTTGCTGGTTAACCTGCGCGCCACGCAAAGACGTGTCCGCGTCTTCTTCGAAAAGATATTGGGAAAATCATCGGCCGTTGCCCACGATTTTGAACAGGTGGAGCACGCCTGGCAACGGCAGGCGCAAGGGCTGGCACAGATCGTTGACGCCATCGATAAAGTCGGCGAAGACGACCTTCATCTTTCCCGGCTTACGAAGCTGGAAGGCGAGGCAGGGAAAGCCATTTCCAATCTTCAATCCAAATTAGACCGTCTTAAAATACAAGAGCAACGGAGGGTGTGGGCTGCGCAAGGCATTGCCTCGATTGGAGAGATCCGGAAAAACAACGCCGACCTGCACGAGTACTCCTACCAGATCCTCAGCCACCTGGTAAAATACATCGACGGCAACCAGGGCGCCTTCTACGTTTTGCAAGACGACAATACACTCGAGTTGCTCTCCACCTATGCCTACGGAAGAAGAAAATATACCAACGAAAAGGTGACGATCGAGCCCGGGAGCGGCATCGTGGGACAATGCGTGCTGGAACGCCAGATGGTCTTCATGACCGACATACCGGTGAATTTTGTACGCATCACCTCCGGGCTAGGCGAGGCCACGCCCCGGTGCGTCGCGGTGGCCCCCTTGCAGTATCGTGACGAAGTGTTTGGCGTCATTGAAATCGCGTCGTTCAAAAAATTCCCCGAAGACACCCTGGAGTTTATTCGAAAAGCATGCGAAACCATTGCCCTTGAGCTTTCCGGCCTGCGCACACAGGCGCGCACGCGAAAACTTTTGGAACAATCACAAGAAGAAGAGCTACGGCAAACCCTGGCTGAAATGCGCTCGGCGCAACGCGACATGCTGCGAAAAGAAGAAGAGCTGAGCCAACAACTGGTGGCCACGCAAAAGGCTATGGCGCTGGTGGAGTTGGAACAGAAAAAGAACGCGGCCATCCTGGAAGGATGCATGGATGCGGTGATCAGCTTTGACGAGCAGGGACGGATAGAATACCTGAACAAAGCCGCCGAGGAAGTATTTGGCCACTCGCGCGACGCCATGCTGGGACGGGCCGTGGACGAGCTTTTACAAATCCACGTCGAAGCCACCCCTAACGACAAGTTCATCATCAAAACCCGAACGGGCCATGAGGTTTCGGTGCGCACCGAGATCAATGCCACCGACAACCGGGGTGAAGAAATATCCCTACTGTTAACGGCCACGAGCGTCAAGATGGGAAAGGGTCACCTGTTCACGTTGTTTGCACAAAAAGTCTCAGTGGATCTTTTCTAATCATAAAAAAAATAACGGAGCATGAGCACCACCACTATGCCAGACGTCGACGAAAGTCCCTTTCATTTTCTGGAGCAGGTCAATGAGGAATTGATAGCGGTTATTGCGATGGCTACCAGTGATTTCAAGACCGTGAAGGTGATGCTGAAGACGTATTTCGACAATGCGTCCACCCGACAGCAGCAACAGGATCCGGCCATCCGCCGGCAAATCGATGCCATGATCATCGATCTGCAATACATGGACATTTTCTGCCAGCGCGTGGAGCACCTGGTGTGGGCACACCAACAGATCATCTCCGACCGGTCGGCATTGACCATCAAGGAATCCATCTTCCACCTCCATGTTTTTCAGTCCATGACCATCGAGATGGACCTTTTGCGGGCCGTTGCTTCCATTCACGACACGCTGATGGCATTGAAAGAGCACTTCATACAGGCGGGTGGCGTAACGTGGGCGCAGGGAACATTTTTCAACAACACGGCGCAGATCAAGGATGTGCTTAGCCGTACCGTTTCGGTTTTGGCTGGAGCTGCCGGCGATATCCGACACCTGCCCGTTCCCCCGTTTTCGGAAAGACAACAACAGATGCTGAATTCCCTCTATACCATGGAGAGCGAGCGCCTGGTGCTGGCCTGGTTCATCGACACCATACCCGTGAGCCGCTGGGAAGACCTTTATACACATTATGAAACAACGTTCCGCCAGCTCGACACTGGCGATAACACAGAAATATTTTAACCCACGACATGGCAAAATCGACCATAGAAGTACGCAAAGATCAGCAGGTCATCCACCTGGATGCCGCGGGCGATCTGAATGTTCAGCAGGCGAAACAACTCAAAGCAAGACTCCTCGAGATCCTCGCGGAACCCCTGGAGACACACCTTGCGCTGGACAAGGTTGTGTCACTTGATACAACCGCTGTGCAGCTGATCTTTTTGTTCAAACAGGAGATGAAAAAACGAAGCCTCCCGGTAAAGGTATCCCCTCCCGGCGATACGAAGGTGCTGAGTCTGCTGGAAAAAACCGGAATAACTAAATTATTATAACGATGTCGAAGACCATTGCAATCATTGACGATTCAGAAAGCATTCGCGAGCTCGTAGGGCTCACGTTAGAGAATGCGGGCTACAAGGTGGAAATGGGGCTCGATGGCCGCGACGCCCTGCGTTTGTTCGACAACCGCGAAGTTCACCTAGTGATTACGGACCTCAACATGCCGCACCTCGACGGCATTGCGCTCATCAAGGAGATCCGCAAGATGGAGGCGTATAGCAGTGTTCCCATTTTGATCCTCACCACCGAATCGCAAGCGGCCAAGAAGGAAGAGGCCAAGGCGGCAGGCGCCACCGGTTGGATCGTGAAGCCCTTTGTTGCCGAAAAATTATTGGCGGTTGTTCAAAAAGTGATCCGATGACCGATAAACTATTGGACATCTTCCTGGCCGAGGCACAGGACCTGATCGTTGAAATCGAAAAAGCGCTGCTCCTGCTGGAACAAGACGAGCGCGATCAGCACGCCATTAGTGCTGTGTTCCGGGCCATGCATACGTTGAAAGGCTCGTCGGGTATGTTCGGTTTCGAATCGGTTAGCGCCATCACACACCACTTGGAAAATATCTACCAGGACATTCGCGACGGCGCAGCAGAAATGACCGCACCCGTTCTGGAGGTGACATTTAAAACGCTCGACCACCTTCGGGCGCTCATGAGCGACCCGCACCTGGCAGACTCCAGCAACCGCGAAAACCACGCTACACTCCTGACGGCCATCCTGGATCACCAGCAAAAAAAAGATTCGGCTCAACCCCTCACTAAAAATAGCATGTCGGCGCCTGGCGGCCATGATGAGCATACGTATTATGTATACTTGTTGCCACACGACCACGTGATCAAGAATGGAACCAACGTCCTCTACCTGGTCGACGACCTGCTGGCGTTGGGACAGGGACTTTCCTTCCCCTTCTTTCACAAACTTCCGGAACTTCATGCGCTGGCACCCGATGCCTCGCACATGGGGTTTGAGGTGATCTTGTGCACGGCTAAACCCGAGCAAGACATTCAGGAGGTCTTCCTTTTTGTGGATACCGATTGCGACATCACCATCGCCCGGCTGGCAGAAGGAAACAAAATTGCAGCGCTCCACAAAAAGCAATCAAACCAAACGCATCGCTCATCGCCCATCGGGATAGAAGGCTTCCGCAGCCTTCTGGCTGGAAACAAACGAGAGCGCGTCGCCGAGAAAGTAAAAAGCGTATCAGGAAACGGCTATGCCAACAGCGTGCGGGTAAGCGGCGAACGCCTGGACGACCTGATGAACCTGGTCAGCGAGTTGGTGACCACACAGGCGCGGCTGTCCCTTTTTTCAAATCATAACGCATCACCCGAACTCGCCATCATATCGGAACACATTGAAAAGATCACGCGCCGTCTTCGCGACAATGCGTTTACGATGAGTCTTGTTCCTTTGGAGAACCTGGTGGTGCGATTTCAACGGCTGGTCAATGACTTGTCGAAGGAGTTGAACAAGGAAATCGTTTTCAAGACGGAGGGGACCGACACGGAGATCGACAAATCGATCATCGAAAAGTTGACGGACCCTTTACTCCACTTGTTGCGCAACAGCATCGATCACGGTATTGAAACGCCGGCGGAGCGGATCGCCAAAGGCAAGCCTGCCAAAGGAACGGTGCACGTGCGCTCGCATTATTCGGGCGCCCACGTGGTGATCGAAATCGGCGACGACGGCGCAGGCCTCGACCTGGAGCGTATCCGAGAGAAGGCCGTGGCAAAAGGATTGATCGACGGCCGAACCCACCTGGAAGACGCCGAGCTGGTGCAACTCATTTTTCTGCCCGGTCTTTCCACCGCTGAAAAAATTACCGGCGTGTCCGGTCGTGGCGTGGGCATGGATGTGGTGAAACGAAACATCAGCGACATCCGCGGGGAGATCGATGTCGTTACAAAAAAAGACAAAGGCACAACCTTTATCATCACACTGCCCCTCACTCTTTCGATCCTGGATGGACTATTGGTGAAGATCGGCGACACCGACTTTATACTTCCCCTGACCGCCGTCGCAAAATGCTATGAGGTGGAGACCGCTCAATTAGAATCGACCTATAATCAATGGATGAATTTTGACGGCAAGCGGATACCCTTCTTTCATTTGAGGAATGATTTCGGCATCACCGACCACAAGCCGCAACATAGCCAGGTGATCACGGTAACGCACAACGGTGCGCCTGTGGGGCTGGCCTTCGATAAAATTGAAGGCGAATACCAGGCGGTGCTAAAACCGCTGGGTGAATTCTACCGCGGGCAACATGAATTTTCGGGCGCCACCATTCTGGGCAACGGCCATGTAGCGCTCGTGCTGGATCCGCATAAACTTATCACGAAATTAAATACACTTCATAAAAATTAAACCTATGAGCGTTCAAACCGAAACGTTAAACTCGTTTCTATCCTTTCGATTGGGCGAGGAACTCTTTGCCGCCAACGTGAGCAAAGTGCTGGAGATCCTCGAAATACCCAAGATCACCAAGGTACCCCGTTCGCCGTCTTTTATGCGTGGTGTGATCAACCTGCGGGGCAACGTGTTGCCTGTAATTGATACCCGTGTAAAGTTCGGTTTTCCCATCGTTCCCGATACCGTGAATTCCTGCATCCTGGTGCTGAACGTTTTGTCGGAAGATAAAAATATCATCTTGGGAGCCGTAGTCGATGCCGTTCAGGAAGTAATGGAGATCGACAACGAAGCGATACAGGCTGTTCCCTCCATGGGCACCAAGTATAAGACCGAGTTCATTTCCGGCATGCTGAAAATGGGCGAAGACTTTATCATGCTGCTGAACCTTGACCTCGTTTTCACCTCCGAGGAAATGTCCATCCTCGAAGACGTTTCGAAACCGGAAAACGAAAAATCTGAAAATAAATAGTTCATCATTTCAATATCTTATAAACCTAAACATTATGAAACTCACCATTAAAGCACGGTTGATCTTTGGATTTGTCGTGCTCGTTGCGCTATCGGCGGCTATCTACCTGCAGGGAAGCAGCAACGCCAGCATCCTGAATGAAAGCCTCAATACGATCGTCACCCTGAATGCCAAACGCGTTCAGCACGCCATGAAGATCGCCGAAGACGTCCAGTTTATTACCAAGCGCGAAAAAGACCTTATCCTTACGCGCGACGACCAGGAATTGGAAGAATATGCCAAAGCCGTGAGTGACCGCTCGCAAGATATGCTGTCGCGG
>Ga0209050_1002855_pt1 | contig 13692 bp, 11 predicted proteins | sample Araplavi_mTSA_r2_FD_184276 | JGI IMG/M metagenome (GOLD analysis project Ga0209050, IMG submission 184276) | Arabidopsis root microbial communities from North Carolina, USA - plate scrape MF_Cvi_mTSA_r2 (SPAdes) (version 2) | ecosystem: Host-associated > Plants > Roots > Endosphere | place: USA... | reverse complement strand
CCTAGAGACGTCGTGATTGTCGACTTCGGTCGTACTCCGATGGGCCGCTCCAAGGGCGGCATGCACCGCAACACCCGCGCCGAAGACATGTCGGCGCACCTGATCAGCAAACTGCTGGAACGCAACGTCAAGGTCGACCCGAGCGAAGTCGAGGACGTGATCTGGGGCTGTGTGAACCAGACTCTGGAGCAGGGCTGGAACATCGCGCGCATGGCGTCGCTGATGACCCAGATCCCGCACACCTCGGCAGGCCAGACCGTCAGCCGCCTGTGCGGCTCGTCCATGAGCGCTCTGCACACTGCTGCGCAAGCGATCATGACCGGCAACGGTGACGTGTTCGTCGTTGGTGGCGTCGAGCATATGGGCCACGTGAGCATGATGCACGGTGTCGATCCGAACCCGCACATGTCGCTGTACGCGGCAAAAGCCTCGGGCATGATGGGCCTGACCGCGGAAATGCTGGGCAAAATGCACGGCATTACCCGCGAGCAGCAAGATGCTTTCGGCGTGCGCTCCCACCAACTCGCCCACAAGGCGACCGTGGAAGGCAAGTTCAAAGACGAAATCATCCCGATGCAGGGCTACGACGAGAACGGTTTCCTGAAAACCTTCGACTACGACGAAACCATTCGTCCGGAAACCACCCTGGAAAGCCTGGCGGCTCTCAAGCCAGCATTCAATCCGAAGGGCGGCACCGTGACAGCGGGTACTTCGTCGCAGATCACCGATGGTGCTTCGTGCATGATCGTGATGTCGGCGCAGCGCGCACAGGACCTGGGCATTCAGCCTATGGCGGTGATTCGCTCGATGGCAGTGGCAGGTGTGGACCCGGCAATCATGGGCTATGGTCCAGTACCGGCCACACAAAAAGCACTGAAGCGCGCGGGTCTGGGTATCTCCGACATCGACTTCTTCGAGCTCAACGAAGCTTTCGCCGCACAGGCCCTGCCAGTGCTGAAAGATCTGAAAGTGCTCGACAAGATGAACGAGAAGGTTAACCTGCACGGCGGCGCGATCGCCCTGGGCCACCCGTTCGGTTGCTCCGGTGCGCGTATCTCCGGCACTTTGCTCAATGTGATGAAGCAGAATGGCGGTACCTTCGGGGTAGCCACCATGTGCATTGGTCTCGGCCAAGGCATCTCCACCGTCTTCGAACGCGTTTAAGCGTTTCGTTGATGGAAGCCGGGGCCAAGTGCCCCGGTTTTTTGTTTTTCCGGATTTATTTTGTTTTTATTTTGAAAAAATTTGAGTGAGGGCCAAAGCATGCCGATACAACCAGGGCTCTACCAACATTACAAAGGTCCGATGTACCGTGTATTCAGTGTTGCACGGCATTCGGAATCCGAAGAAGAAGTGGTCTTCTATCAAGCCCTGTATGGCGATTGCGGCTTTTGGGTGCGTCCCTTGAGCATGTTCCTGGAGTCGGTCGAGGTTGACGGCGAACAGGTGCCACGCTTTGCTTTGGTGCAAGCCGAAGACTGCCCTTTTACCAAGCCATAAGCTGAGTGCGCGCAATACCCTGCGCTTGACCTCACCTTGTAGCCACTATATATAGCGGTGCCGCGTCAGGCGCCAATCGCCTTTCACTTCTCGAATTCAGGAATTTTCTGATCCATGGGCAAATCGCTGGTCATTGTGGAATCCCCGGCTAAGGCCAAGACCATCAACAAGTATTTGGGCAACGAATACGTGGTGAAGTCGAGTATCGGCCATATCCGAGACCTGCCCACCAGCGGTTCGGCTAGCGCCAGCAAAGAGCCAGCCGCCAAGCGCGGCAAGGCTGCTGCGGGTGAAGCGCCGGCACTGTCGCCTAAAGAAAAAGCGCGCAAGCAGCTGGTCGCGCGCATGGGGGTCGATCCGGATCATGGCTGGAAAGCCAAGTACGAGATCCTCCCGGGCAAGGAAAAAGTCATCGAAGAGCTGCGCCGGCTCGCCAAAGATGCTGACACCATCTATCTCGCAACCGACTTGGACCGCGAGGGGGAAGCCATTGCCTGGCACCTGCGCGAAGCCATCGGTGGTGACGACAGCCGCTACAAGCGCGTGGTGTTCAACGAAATCACCAAGAAGGCAATCCAGGAAGCCTTCTCCCAGCCGGGCGAGCTGGATATCGACCGCGTCAACGCCCAGCAGGCCCGTCGCTTCCTCGACCGCGTCGTGGGCTACATGGTTTCGCCGCTGCTGTGGGCCAAGATCGCGCGCGGTCTGTCCGCCGGTCGCGTGCAATCGGTTGCCGTGAAGCTGGTGGTTGAGCGCGAACGTGAAATCCGTGCGTTCATCCCGGAAGAGTACTGGGAAGTGCACGCCGACCTCGGCACCGCAAAAGGCGCGACCGTGCGTTTCGACGTGGCCCGCGAGAAAGGCGAAGCCTTTAAGCCGCTCAACGAAGCCCAGGCCATGGCTGCGCTGGAGAAGCTCAAGGCTTCCAGCTACAGCATCGTCAAGCGCGAAGACAAACCGACCAGCAGCAAGCCGTCGGCGCCGTTCATCACCTCCACCCTGCAGCAGGCCGCGAGCAACCGCCTGGGCTTCGGGGTGAAGAAAACCATGATGATGGCCCAGCGTCTGTACGAAGCCGGCTACATCACCTACATGCGTACCGACTCGACCAACCTTTCGGTTGATGCCGTGGCGATGGCGCGTACTTATATTGAAGGCGAGTTCGGCAAGAAGTACCTGCCGGAAACCCCGAACGTCTACAGCAGCAAGGAAGGCGCACAAGAGGCTCACGAAGCGATTCGTCCCTCCGACGCCAATACCGAGCCAAGCAAGCTGTCGGGCATGGAGCGTGACGCTGAGCGCCTCTACGAGCTGATCTGGCGCCAGTTCCTGGCTTGCCAGATGCTGCCGGCGCAATACCTGTCGACGACCGTGACTGTGGGCGCTGGCGACTTCGAGCTGCGTGCCAAGGGCCGCATCCTGAAGTTCGACGGTTACACCCGCGTCATGCCGCAAATCGCCAAGCCAGGCGACGACGATGTGCTGCCGGACATGGCCCAGGGCGACGCGATGAAGCTGATCAAGCTTGATCCGACCCAGCACTTCACCAAGCCGCCGGCGCGTTACTCGGAAGCCAGCCTGGTCAAGGAAATGGAAAAGCGCGGCATCGGTCGTCCTTCGACCTACGCAGCGATCATTTCGACCATTCAGGACCGTGGTTACGTGGCGTTGCACAACCGTCGCTTCTACTCGGAAAAGATGGGCGACATCGTCACCGAGCGCCTGGCCGAGAGCTTCTCGAACCTGATGGACTACGGTTTCACCGCCGGCATGGAAGAGCATCTCGATGACGTGGCCCAGGGCGAACGCGACTGGAAAAACGTGCTTGACGAGTTCTACGGCGACTTCAAGAAGAAGCTCGAAGTAGCCGAAAACCCGGAAAACGGCATGCGTGCCAACCAGCCGGTGATGACTGACATTCCGTGCACGACCTGCGGTCGTCCGATGCAGATTCGTACTGCGTCGACCGGTGTGTTCCTCGGTTGCTCGGGCTACAGCCTGCCGCCGAAAGAGCGCTGCAAGGCCACCGTCAACCTGGTGCCGGGCGACGAAATCGCCGCGGACGACGAAGGTGAGTCGGAGTCGCTGGTATTGCGTGGCAAGCATCGCTGCCCGATCTGCAGCACGGCGATGGATGCCTACCTGCTGGACGAAAAGCGCAAGTTGCACATCTGCGGTAACAACCCGGATTGCGACGGCTACGAAATCGAAGAGGGCACCTATCGCATCAAGGGCTACGAAGGTCCGAGCCTGGAATGCGACAAGTGCGGCAGCGAGATGCAGCTCAAGACCGGCCGTTTCGGCAAGTTCTTCGGTTGCACCAACGCCACCTGCAAGAACACCCGCAAACTGCTGAAGAGCGGTGATGCGGCGCCGCCGAAGATGGACCCGGTGAAGATGCCTGAGCTGAAATGCGAAAAGGTCAACGACACCTATATCCTGCGCGACGGTGCATCCGGCCTGTTCCTGGCGGCCAGCCAGTTCCCGAAAAACCGTGAGACGCGTGCTCCGCTGGTTATCGAGATCGTGCCGCACAAGGATGAGATCGATCCGAAGTACCACTTCCTCTGCGAAGCGCCGAAGAAAGATCCCGATGGCCTCCCGGCTGTGATTCGTTACAGCCGCAAGACCAAGGAACAGTACGTGCAGACCGAAGTTGACGGTAAGCCGACTGGCTGGAAAGCGTTCTACGACGGCGGCAAGTGGACGGTTGAAGACAAGCGCCCGGCTGCGAAGGCTTGAAACTGTAGGAGCAAGCTCGCTCCTACAAAAGGCCGCATGGGAACTGCGAAGGCGTAGAATCGCAAGACCCCTGTAGGAGCGAGCCTGCTCGCGATGGTCGTCAACGATAACGCGGGCTTTCAGGATGCCCGCGTTGCTCTCGAGTCCATCGCGAGCAGGCTCGCTCCTACACAGGACCTGCGTGAAGCAATTATTTCGTTGTGGAGGCTGCCGTCATGGCCCACGAACTTTATACCCGCACCAATCAGAAGATTTACTTCGCCGGCTTGTCGCTGGAAGCACTGGCGCGCACTGAAGAGGGGCGAGCGATGAATTCCCTGGCGCTGATCCAGGCCGGACGTGAATCGGCGCTGTTTCACCTGTACGGCGCGCTGTTGGGCCTGTGTCATGAAATCGCCGGCTTCTATCGCCTGCCTCAGGCCAATGCACCTCGTGCGGAGCTGCTGCTGACTCGCGAAGTGCTGGAATCCATCGCCATTCCGGAAATGGCCGAGCTGGTCGAACTGGCCAATAACCCGGAGACCTGGCTGGCCAAGTTGTTGGCTGCCCATGCTGCGTTGTTTCAGCCGCCGCGCGCGCCCCACAAGCCAAAAGGGGACGTGACCCAGCCACTGATTCAGGCGGTCAATCTGGATGAAGTGGATGAGCCAGAGGAGCTGAGTCGGGAAGAGCTGGAGAGCTGGCGCCAGAATCTGAAAGGATTGGCGATCCGCTTTCGCGAAGGCTTGAACGAGTGCTGACAGAAACAGTTTTGGGGTGGCATCTGGTCAAGATCCCGAGCGAAGCCTGGCCGATGCCTATATAATCCCCGCCTTTCGTGGAGAACAGTCCTTTATGCCAACGTCCTTTCTAGAAATTGTCGAGTTACCAGACGGCCGTATCGAGCTGCGCAGGGCCGAGGACGAGGGTTCTCTGGTTACTTTGGATTTCTCCGAGGACGCCAAAGCGTTCCTGCAAGGGCAGCACGTGGAAGTCGCCAAGGCGATGTTGAGCGTGGGAGTCCAGATGGCAGGTCGCCTGGTTGAAGGCGAACTCGACAAGGACGAGGGGCCTCGGGTTCTTCATTGATCCCCGTCCGTCGGTTTTCCTGATGTTGCTACACATCGGCTTCTCTCTCCCTGGAGAAGCCTCGCGCGGTTAAGCTCGCGCCCCGGCTGTCAGTTATCCCAAACGAATATTCAGGCTCTGAGCGTCCCCGGTCCGGGCGGCGCTGATCAGCTGTTGCCGGGATTGGCTGCTCAGCGGGTTGAGCCAGCTGACAACCGTATGGCTGCGCCCAAGACGCAGGGCTTCGCAGGTCAGTTGCTGAGCGCTTTGGGTGCCTCGGGGGTGCAGCAACAGAATGCGCTCGCGGTTGAGGCCGGCATCTCGCAGCCAGGCTTGGGTCAGGCTGGCGGGCGGCGCGATCAGTGTCAGCCAGCGTGCGTCCTGCTCCTGGCTCAATTCCCTGAGGATCGGTGCCAGAAGGCTCAGGCAGTTCCCGGCTGCACCACGCAGTGACAGCTCGCTGAAAACGTCAGGTTCGGCGCTCCAGGGGGACTCGACTACGTCTTTCAGGATCGGCGTCAATGGCTGTGCCATGAACGCTTCGAACAACGGCAGTTGGGTTTGCTGTGGTGATGGCTGTGGGAACTGCATGGTGCCTCCTTTAGCGGCGAATCACGCCGACACTCAAGCCTTCGATCACCAGTTCCTGATCTTGAAGGTTCACTTCGATGGGAGCGAACTCGGGGTTCTCGGCGATCAGCCAGACTTTGCTGCCGTCACGCTTGAAGCGCTTGACGGTCACTTCGTCGCCGATTCGTGCAACCACGATCTGGCCGTTCCGGGCTTCGCGGGTAGTGTGTACAGCCAGCAGGTCGCCGTCGAAAATGCCGACATCCTTCATGCTCATCCCGTGGACGCGCAGCAGGTAGTCGGCGCGCGGATGGAAGAAGGCAGGATTGATGTTGCAGGACTCTTCGATGTGTTGCTGCGCTAGAATCGGGGCGCCGGCTGCGACCCGGCCAATGATTGGCAGGGTGGAATCGTCGGCCTTGGCTTCGAAGCCGGGGATGCGAATGCCACGGGAGGCGCCAGGCGTCATCTCGATGGCACCCTTGCGGGCCAGCGCCTTGAGGTGCTCTTCCGCCGCATTGGGTGACTTGAAACCCAGCTCCTGAGCGATTTCCGCACGGGTGGGGGGGTATCCGTTGTCTTCCAGGCAGCGTTTGATGAAAGCCAGAATCTCTGCTTGTCGTGGCGTCAGCTTTAGCATATTGATCGCTCTGTTTTTTTATACAGTGACTGGGATTATATACAGTAAGCCGGCCTTGGCAATGCTCCATTTTTCAGTCGCCGCCAGACGGTCAATCAGTCAGTGGATTCAAGCTTCGTCGTTGTGTGGTTAAATATCTGACCGACCATTCCCGAAACGAACTGCCAGACTTGACAAGGCACAGGCTGAAACGTATGTTTCAAACAAGTGTTTGTCAGGCGGAGTAGCCATGGCCCAGTCGGAAACCGTTGAACGCATTCTTGATGCAGCCGAGCAGTTGTTCGCGGAAAAAGGTTTCGCCGAAACCTCGTTGCGCCTGATCACCAGCAAGGCCGGTGTCAACCTGGCGGCGGTGAACTATCACTTCGGTTCAAAGAAGGCGTTGATCCAGGCGGTTTTCTCGCGGTTCCTCGGGCCGTTCTGCATCAGCCTCGATAAAGAGCTGGAGCGGCGTCAGGCCAAGCCTGAAATCAAGCCGACCCTCGAAGAGTTGCTGGAAATCCTCGTCGAGCAGGCCCTGGTGGTGCAACCGCGCAGCGGCAATGACCTGTCTATCTTCATGCGTTTGCTGGGGCTGGCGTTCAGTCAGAGCCAGGGGCACTTGCGTCGTTATCTGGAGGACATGTACGGCAAGGTGTTCCGCCGCTACATGATGCTGGTCAACGAAGCGGCGCCGCGTATTCCGCCCATCGAACTGTTCTGGCGGGTGCACTTCATGCTGGGTGCGGCGGCGTTCAGCATGTCCGGTATCAAGGCCTTGCGCGCGATTGCCGAAACCGACTTCGGCGTGAACACCTCGATCGAGCAGGTCATGCGCCTGATGGTGCCGTTCCTGGCCGCCGGCATGCGTGCCGAATCCGGTGTGACCGATACCGCCATGGCCACTGCCCAGTTGCGTCCGCGCAGCAAATCGACACCGGTTGCCGCCAAGGTTTAACCGCGCACGGGTGGGCGCGGCAGCTGACATCCGCTAAGCTAGCCGCCCATGCCGACTCTCGTTCTGAACCCGTTTCCCATCGAACTCGCCAATCTGCCAGGCCTTGCCCCTGGCGGCGAATGCGTGTGGGCCGGGTTTTCTGTTATCAAGGAATTTTTATGACTGCTGGCTTGCAAGGCTCGTTGATGGTGGACGTCGCCGGTACCTGGCTGACGGCTGAAGATCGCCAATTGTTGCGCCAGCCCGAAGTGGGTGGCCTGATCATCTTTGCCCGTAACATCGAGCATCCGCGTCAGGTGCGCGAGCTGAGTGCAGCGATTCGCGCCATTCGCCCCGATCTGCTGTTGGCGGTGGATCAAGAGGGCGGCCGCGTGCAGCGCCTGCGCCAGGGTTTCGTGCGCCTGCCCGCCATGCGCGCCATTGCCGACAACCCGAACGCCGAATACCTGGCCGAGCAGTGCGGCTGGATCATGGCGACCGAAGTGCTGGCCGTTGGCCTGGACCTGAGTTTCGCCCCGGTGCTCGACCTTGATTACCAGCGCAGCGCCGTTGTCGGTACCCGTTCGTTCGAAGGTGATCCCGAGCGCGCTGCCTTGCTCGCGGGTGCATTCATCCGCGGGATGAACAGCGCCGGGATGGCCGCTACCGGCAAGCATTTCCCTGGCCATGGCTGGGCCGAAGCCGATTCCCACGTCGCGATCCCGAATGATGAGCGCAGTCTCGATGAGATCCGCGCCAACGACCTGGTGCCGTTTGCCAGGTTGAGCAAGCAACTGGCCGCGATCATGCCGGCCCACGTTATTTATCCACAGGTCGATTCCCAGCCCGCAGGCTTCTCCCGCCGCTGGTTGCAGGACATCCTGCGCGGCGAATTGCAGTTCGATGGCGTGATCTTCAGTGACGACCTGTCCATGGCAGGTGCTCACGTGGTCGGCGATGCCGCCAGCCGTATCGAAGCGGCTCTGACGGCCGGTTGCGACATGGGGCTGGTGTGCAACGATCGTGCAGCCGCCGAGCTCGCTTTGAGTGCTGCCCAGCGTCTGAAGGTCAAGCCTTCCGAGCGCATTTCGCGGATGCGCGGCCAGTCGTTTGCCAACACCGAATACCGTCAAGACCCGCGCTGGCTGGCCGCTGTCGGCGCGCTCAAAGAAGCTCAATTGATTGATTAAGGACTGTTCGTTATGACGGTTTACGCGATTATCGGTGGCACCGGCCTGACTCAACTCGAAGGCCTGAGCATTCGCCAGTCACTGGCAGTGGACACGCCTTATGGCGCACCTTCGGCCGACGTTCAGATCGGCGAGTATGCTGGCAAGGAAGTGCTGTTCCTCGCGCGTCACGGCCATCCCCATCGTTTCCCGCCGCATCAGGTCAACTATCGCGCCAATCTCTGGGCGTTGAAACAGGCCGGTGCCGAAGCCATTCTGGCGGTCAACGCCGTGGGCGGCATCCATGCTGCCATGGGCACCGGGCACTTTTGCGTGCCGCATCAGTTGATCGACTACACCAGCGGTCGCGAGCACACCTACTTTGCCGATGATCTGGAGCATGTCACCCATATCGACTTCAGCTACCCCTATAGCGAGCCGTTGCGCCAGCAATTGATCGCGGCGCTGGCGGCGGAGGGTGTGGGCTACAGCAGTCATGGCGTTTATGCCTGCACTCAGGGGCCGCGCCTGGAGACGGTGGCTGAAATCGCCCGGCTGGAGCGCGATGGCTGCGACATCGTCGGCATGACCGGTATGCCGGAAGCGGCCCTGGCCCGCGAGCTGGAACTGGATTACGCCTGTCTGGCACTGGTGGTGAACCCGGCGGCGGGTAAGTCGACGGCGGTGATTACCATGGCCGAGATCGAGCAGGCGTTGCATGACGGCATGGGCAAGGTGAAATCGACGCTGGCGCGGGTGCTCAAGGGCTGAGCTCCGCTTGATATCGAGTTGACTTCATCGCGAGCAAGCTCGCTCCCACAGTGACCGCGTCGAACGCAAATTCTACGAACGCCACCGAACCTGTGGGAGCGAGCTTGCTCGCGATAGCGGACGAATAAGCGCCGCACATCTCAGCGCTTTCCGAGATTTTCCGGCAACGGCGCAAACAGCGCCTCGATATCGTCGTTCTGCAGTTTCCAGTCCCCGGCCTTGCGCCCATCCAGCACGCCGGCCGCGAGGTCGGATTTTTCCTTCTGCAGGTGCTGGATCTTTTCTTCCACCGTGCCGCGCGCAATCAGTTTGTAAACGAACACGGGCTTCTCCTGACCAATGCGATACGCCCGGTCGGTCGCCTGGTTTTCCGTCGCCGGGTTCCACCACGGGTCGTAGTGAATCACCGTGTCCGCTTCGGTCAGGTTCAGGCCAACGCCGCCAGCCTTCAGGCTGATCAGAAATATCTGACGCTTGCCGCTCTGGAATTCCTTCACCGGTGTGCGGCGGTCGCGGGTCTGGCCGGTCAGCAGGGCGTAGGCGATTCCACGCTTGTTCAGCTCATCTTCAATCAGCGACAACATTGAAGTGAACTGCGAGAACAGCAGGATCCGCCGACCCTCCTCGAACAATTCCTCGAGCATTTCCATCAGGCTGTCGAGTTTGCCCGAGGTGCTGCCACGGCTTGGCAGGGTCGCCTCGTTGACCAGGCGCAAATCGCAGCACACCTGGCGCAGTTTCAGCAGCGCTTCAAGAATGATGATCTGGCTGCGGGCCACGCCTTTGCGGGTGATCTCGTCGCGGACTTTCTTGTCCATGGCCAGGCGCATGGTTTCGTAAACGTCACGCTGGGCCTCGTTGAGTTCGACCCAATGGATGATCTCGGTTTTCGGCGGCAACTCGGTGGCCACCTGTTCCTTGGTGCGGCGCAGCAGGAAGGGCTTGATCCGGCCGTTGAGGTGCTGAAGCCTGACCTCGCTGGTGCGTTTTTCGATCGGCACGCGGTAATCGCGGTTGAAGCTTTTGACGTCGCCGAGCCAGCCGGGCAAGAGGAAGTGAAACAGTGACCAGAGTTCGCCGAGGTGGTTTTCCAGCGGTGTGCCGCTCAGGCACAGGCGCTGCCGGGCATTGAGCTCGCGGGCAGCCTGGGCGGCCTTGCTGGTCGGATTCTTGATGTACTGCGCCTCATCCAGCACCAGTATGTGCAAGGGCTGCGCCGCCAGGCGCTCGACATCCTTGGGCAGCAGCGCATAGGTGGTCAGGATCAGGTCGTAGTCAGCCAGCTTGTCGAAGTGTTTTTTGCGGCTGGCGCCGTACAGCGCCAGTACCTTGAGCTGCGGCGTAAAGTGCGCTGCTTCGTCGAGCCAGTTGGGAATCAGGCTGGTCGGCATCACCACCATGCACGGCCGATCGAGACGGCCGGCGTTTTTCTCGCTCAGCACGTGCGCCAGTGTCTGCAGGGTTTTGCCCAGGCCCATGTCGTCCGCGAGAATGCCACCCACTTCCAGCTGCCGCAGTGATTGCATCCAGCTCAAGCCCTCAAGCTGATACGGGCGCAGCGTCGCATTCAAACCTTCCGGGGCGACGGCCGTGTGGTCCTTGATGTCACGCAGGCGCTGGGCAAAGGTGCGGATCTGTTCGCCACCCTCCCAGAGCAGTGGCATGTCTTCCAGCGGGTTCAGGCGCGTGGCATCGGCCTTGCTCAGGCGCAGCGTGGTGTCGCCGGGTTCCTGCAGGTAGAACTCGCCGAGGGTGGCCAGCACCGGTTTCAGGCGGCCGAAGGGCAGGGCGACTTGCAGTGGGCCGTGCTCGGAGTTCGGGCGATGGGGGATGTTGACCAGGATCAACTCGTCGTCGCGGCGTCGGGCAAGGCGTTCCGGGTTGAGGATTTCGGTGTGGGAGCGCATCAGGTTGAGCAGGATCGGCAACAGGCTCAGGCGCTCGCCGTTGACGATGATCCCCAGTTCCAGGTCGAACCAGTCGCGCTCCGGTGCCTGTTCGACCGTGGCGTACCAGTCGTCTACCGCCGTCAGGTCGAAACCGAAGTCCTCGTCGATCTGCAATTCCCAGCCTTGGGTGCGCAACTTCGGCAGTTCATTGAGGGTAAAGGTCAGCCAGGCGCTGTCATTGACCATTTCGAACAGCTCGCCAGCGCTTTCCGGCAAGGCCTTGCTTTGCCGGGTGGCGACTTTGAAGCCGAGGATTCGCAGCTGTTCCCGGTAGGACTGTTCCACGTCCGGGTGGCGTTTTATCCGCAGCGTCTGGGTTTCCTGGCGAATCAGGATGTCGGTGTTTTTCTGTCCGGAGACGTACTCGTCCAGATAGCTGAAAGACAGCGCCGCACGATGCTGGATGTAACGCTGCATTCGGCCGTTGCGCGGTTCGAAGGCGCTGAACTCGATGCTGGCCAGCCACAGACGCGGTACCGGTTGCACATTGTCCACCAGCACTTGCGGCGGGGCTTTCGGGCTGCGGTTTTCCAGGACGGCCTGGAGTTTTTCCAAGAGTTCGGCGTCTTTGGCGGCAGCGGGGTAGTCGAGGGTTTCCTGCACTTGCAGGAGCACCGCTGCGCAATGTTTGCAGTTGCTGTGGACCGGGCAGGAGCAGATGGCGTCGACCATCAGCAGCGTGCCTTTGGCTGACTCGCGCAGGCGAATGGTCTGACGGTAAACGTTACCGCCCGAGCCTTCGCACGCGGCGACGATGGTTGCGTCGCCGGCCTCGACAATCCTGACTCGATTCTCCAGCGCGTAACGGCGACCACGCTCCAGGCTCTGTTCCTTGAATCGACTGACCCAGGATGGTGCCAGGGGTTTGCTCAGGGTCGCGGACATAGGGAATCAGTCCGGAATTTCTTCGGGAGCTGCTCGGGGTGCGGGGGCGGTCAGCGAAGTGATTTTGATCAGCAGGCCGAGGTGGCCGTTGTCGAGGAAGTTCAACTGGCCGTTCTTGGTGTGGCTTTCCTGTTTCAAGCGCTCGCTGGCTGTCACCATGCCATTGGCATCGATCTGATTGACCCAGAAGTCGGCGTCGACGTCGGTAAAGCGTCCCAGTTTCATGCTCAGCGTGCCCTCGATCGGGAACTGACCATATTGTTCCTTACCGTCGCTGATCGCCACTTTGCTGGCGTTTTCGCCGAGCGTCTGTTGCCAGGCCTTGTGCAGCAACACCGTGTAGTCGGCGCTGCTGGTGAGCTTTTCCACCTCGCCATTGAGGCTTGGCGTACGCAGGCTGTCGGGGCTGACGGGTTGGGCGCCAGCGGCCCAGTCTTCCGGTGCGGCACGGCTGACAATCGCCGGAACGGCGTTTTGCCGGACCAGAATCATTTCGACCTGATACAGGTCATCGGCAAAGGCCGTGGGGGCGACCAGCGCTGGCATCAAAAGGGTCAGCAAGGTCAGTGAGCGAAACAGGCGCATGCGGCGTCCTTCAAGCAGTTTTCGGAACGAGGCGCTCGAACAGCGCCTCTACAGTATTAAAGCGCTCTTCCGGGCGCTCCATCGGAACCATGAACTTGAACATCGTGGCCCCTTCGAATTTGTAACGTTTTGGCTGGCTCTGGATCAGCTTGATCAGGGTCAATGGGTCGACCGGCGTCTGCGCAGCGAACTCGACACGACCGCCTTGCGGGCCGCCATCGACTTTCTTGATGCCCAGTTGCTCGGCCTGCAGCTTCAATGCAGTGATGCGGATCAGGTTCTTGGTCGGTTCCGGCAACAGGCCGAAACGATCGATCATCTCCACCTGCAAATCCTTGAGGCCGTCCTCATCAGTGGCCGAGGCAATGCGCTTGTAGAGAATCAGACGGGCGTGGACATCCGGCAGGTAGTCTTCCGGAATCAGCGCCGGTACCCGCAGGTTGACTTCAGGGCCACCGCCGAGCGGTTGATCGAGGTTCGGCTGCTCGCCCTTGCGGATCGACTTCACCGCGCGCTCGAGCATTTCCATGTACAGCGTAAAGCCGACTGCCTGGATCTGCCCGCTCTGACCGTCACCGAGCAGTTCGCCGGCACCACGGATTTCCAGGTCGTTGGTGGCGAGCACAAAACCCGCGCCGAGGTCCTGGGTGTTGGCGATCGCTTCCAGGCGCTTTTCCGCGTCCGGCGTGATTTGCTGGCGTGGTGGCGTCAGCAGGTAGGCATAGGCCTGGTGGTGGCTGCGTCCGACCCGGCCGCGCAGCTGGTGCAACTGGGCCAGGCCGAACTTGTCGGCACGCTCGATGATGATGGTGTTGGCGCTCGGCACGTCGATGCCGGTCTCGATGATGGTCGAGGCGATCAGCACGTTGAAGCGCTTGTGGTAGAAGTCGCTCATCACCTGTTCGAGTTCGCGTTCGC
>Ga0209050_1002854_pt1 | contig 13698 bp, 12 predicted proteins | sample Araplavi_mTSA_r2_FD_184276 | JGI IMG/M metagenome (GOLD analysis project Ga0209050, IMG submission 184276) | Arabidopsis root microbial communities from North Carolina, USA - plate scrape MF_Cvi_mTSA_r2 (SPAdes) (version 2) | ecosystem: Host-associated > Plants > Roots > Endosphere | place: USA... | reverse complement strand
GTCGCCGACCGGCACGCCGCCGACATAGACCTGCCGGCGTGGCACTTCCCGGATCTCCACATTGCGCGCGGCATAGCCGGCCGCAATTGTCTTGAGGTCTTCCTCCGTCGCCGCCCGCGGGGCCGGCCCCTGCTTCCACCTGCCGTCTTCGAGATGATAACGGTCACCATTCCGGCAACCAAAACGCAAGAGCGGCGGGAGCGGCCCCTTGCCTCCTGCCGTCGCGGAGGGCGTCGGGGCCGGACCCGGCGCCGCGAAACAGGAGTCCGTGAACACGAGCGCTTCGGTTTCGCTGGTCAGCAGCACGCCGCATTTCTCCTGGCGTGTGCAATTATAGCTCTCCCCGATCGCGTCGAGCAGTCCCCCGGGGAGTGCGCGGCCCGGCTGCAGCATCCGGGTGTTGGCGGCCACCTCGGTGCGTTTCCTGGTTTCCTCGCTGGTGTCCTTGACGTCCCAGCGCCGCTCGGCCTTGGCGACTTCGTTGGCGCGAGTCTTGATGGCCGGATTCGCCGATGTCTGCAGCTTCTTGAGTGCCGCCCTTCCCGGCGCACCGAAATCGAACGCCAGCGCGCGCCAGTCGAACTGCTCCGGCGTCACCTTGCCCGATTCGAGCCGAGCGAGCTGGTCACGCGTGGAGATCGCGTTGAAGCTCACCAGCGGCGTCGCCAGGACCAGCGCGACGCCGCACACCAAGAAGGCGAGCACCAGATTCATCGGCCGCACCCGCGCCGCCCAGTCGAGCCGTCCCAGCACCAGCGCCACCAGATAGGCCGCTCCCCACAGGCAGGCGAGCGCGACGAACACCACCGCCCATAGCCGTTCGGGAGTAAAGCCATATTGCCCGATACGCAGCCCGATCGCGACCGCCGCGAGCACCGCCAGCGGCAGCATCACTGCCGCCAGCCCCATCGCGCCGTAGCGCAGCAGCGGGAAGCGCCGCTCCTGATCGGGTGCGTTGCCGATCACTGCGTTGGCGAGGATCAGCGCGCCGACCACGCAGAACAGCAGGATCGGCGTGGTCGATTTGGTCGCCTCCCAGAGTGCGTTCAAACCGGTGAACGGCAGCGCCAGCATGAACAACACCAGCCCGACCGCGAGCACCGGCGCGAGCACCGCCAGCACCATCGCCACCACGCGCTGGAGCAGCCGCACCACGCCGTCATGCTCGCGCAGCAGCCCCAGCGCGGCGCCGAAGGCGAGCCCGATCAGCGAACGCCAGAACCAGTCCTTTTCGAGCAGCTCCTTGAGGAAATCGATCTTGATCAGGTCGAACAGCAGCGCCAGCAGCCACGCCAGCGCGAAGACGATCGCCACGAAGACCCAGCACGCGCACCACAGCACCACATTGGTCCAGGCATGATCGTGCACCGATTGATAGGGAAAGCGCCGCGTCCCCTCGTCGCGCGCCGCCTGGAACAAGGGCGCCGCAACCGCCACTGCGAGCAGCAGGCTGATCATCCGCCAGCCTTCGCCGACGCTCCAGTCCTCGGGCGTGCCGTTCCACGCCACCACCAGCGCGCCGATCAATGCGAGCGCTACCGAGAATAGCAGCGACCACCACCACAGCCGCCGCTCGAGCGTGAAACCGGTCAGTCCGGCCCCGAGCACCACCGCGGTCACCGCACTGGCCTGCAGCGTCGTCAGATTGGGTTGAAAGCCTGGGCCCAGGATCAGGTGCACGACCAGTCCGGCCACCAGGCCGATCCCTGCAAGAATTAGCGGCCGCACCGTCCAGTTCGTCCGCTCCGCCATCGCTTCGTCACCCTGCATACCCAATCTCCGGCTGTTATAGCCTAGCCCTAGGCAGAACCTGCCCCGCCGCCATGATCAAAGGCTGAGCATTTGCTGAGTGGCGCCAAAGCGCCGCCGTTTCGTTGGCGAAACATCTCCCCGCATCGCCTTCGCGTCAACGCAGTTGCATCCTGCACAAGCGTGCGCCACGGGAACGCGATTGCAACGCCACCCGTTTATGTTGCATCGCACAATGGAGAGTGCGCTTGGCCCGGAAGTTCCTGTATGTCGTCGCAGTCCTGATCGTGCTCGCGCTCGCCGCCGCCTTTGCCTATCGCTTCTATGGCGTCCAGCTGATGCGCCAGTTCATGGTGCCGGCCGGCGATGCCGTCGCGCTGCCGCCGCCCGATCGCGCTGCCTATGCCCGCGCCGATATGTGGATCGCCCGCCCCGACAAGCCCGGCAATCCCGCGCTCTGGACTCCCGAAGGCTTCAAACCCGCGGAAAAGCCCGAGGCCGCGGTGTTCTTCGTCCACCCCACTTCGTTCCTCGACACCAAGACGTGGAATGCCCCGCTCGACAATATGGACGCCAACAACCGCGCCGCTCTGTTTCTGCGCGGTCAGGCGAGCGCGTTCAACTCGGTCGGCGAAATCTGGGCACCGCGCTACCGCCAGGCGACCTTCGGCGCCTTCCTCACCAGCAACGCCAGTGCGCAGCACGCGCTCGATTTCGCCTATCGCGACGTGCTCGCCGCCTTCGACGAGTTCGTGAAGGAGGCCGGCGACCGCCCGATCCTCCTCGCCGGCCACAGCCAGGGCGCGCTCCATCTCTCGCGCCTGCTCGTCGATCGCGTCGCCGGCACGCCCCTCGCGAAGCGCGTGATCGCCGCCTATGTCGTCGGCTGGCCGGTTTCGATCACTGCGGACCTGCCCAAGATGGGGCTCCCAGCCTGCTCGCGCCCCGACGAGACGGGCTGCATCCTCTCCTGGCAGAGCTTCGCCGAGCCCGCCGATCCCTCGCTGATCCTCGACACGTTCGATGCGACCACCGGCTTCACCGGCAAGCCCCGCGCGGGGACGCCGATGATCTGCATCAACCCGCTCACCGGCAAGCCCGGGGGTTCGGCCCCGGCGGAGGCCAATCTCGGCACACTCATCCCGGATATGAGCTTCCAATCGGCACAACTCGTCACCGGACGCGTCCCTGCGCGTTGCGACGGCCGCGGCTTCGTCACGATCGGCCGCACGCCGCCCGATTTCGGCCAATATGTCCTGCCCGGCAACAATTACCATGTGTTCGACTACAGCCTGTTCTGGGCGAATGTCCGCCAGGATGCAGAGCGCCGGCTGGCGGCATTCAAGAAATGATCACCACCGCCTCCGCCGAGTTCCGTGCCGCGCTGCCTGCGGGCGGCCGCCTGATCGGGCTCGATGTCGGAACGAAGACGATCGGCACGGCATTGTGCGACGCCGGCTGGAGCTTCGCCAGCCCCGCTTCGCTCATCCGCCGCACCAAATTCACCAAGGACAAGGCGGCGCTCGCCGAACTGATCGGACAGCAGCACGTGAAGGGCCTCGTCATCGGCCTGCCGCTCAATCTCGACGGCAGCGACAGCCCGCGCACCCAATCGACCCGCGCCTTCGCGCGCAATCTCGACGATATGGGCTTCCCGATCCTGCTCTGGGACGAGCGCTGGTCCACCGTCGCGGTCGAGCGCACCCTGATCGAGCAAGATTTCAGCCGCGCTCGCCGCGCCGAGATGATCGACAATATGGCCGCGGCACATATCCTTCAGGCGGCCATCGACGCCTTGGTCAACGTCTGAACAATATTTGAATGTTGTCGGGCTGACCTTCCGGCAACTTTGCCGCCGCGCGAAACTCATGTATAGGGAAGCCTTGGATCTGCGGGGGATGGTCCGATGCACAAGCAGCTTCTGACGGGCGCGATACTGATCCTGCTGGCCGGCTGCACCGAAGCCCGCAGGGACGCAAGCAACGCCAGTGCGGACATGCCGGCCACCGCCAATGCGCAGGTCGCAGGCGAGATGATCTTCTGCCGCGAGATCAATCGCCGCACCACCCGCGAAGACTGCGAAGATCTGACCGCGACCGCCGCCGAGGCGAAGAAGGGCACCGCGGCGTTCAACGTGCCGCCGATGACGCGGGGCAAGGCGATGATGATCGAACTCGCCATCTCGCTCGAACCGCCCCCGATGGAGGATTCCGGCAGCGGCGGCGAGCCGGCGGGGGAGAATGCGTCGGACAACGCCACCGTCCCTGAAAACGCCAGCGCGACTCTCGAAACCCCGACCCCGTCGCCCGTGCCCAGCCGCAGCGCCGCACGTCCCATCAGCAAGGGCCCCGCCCCCGCCGAGGTGGTCGACGCGCTCCCGGGCGAGACCGAGCAATATAGCCCCCTCGTCGGACGCGACATGCGCGCCGAATTGATCGGTCAGGGCTTCAAGATCGAACCCAAGAGCCCGGCCTCGCAGGTGCTGAGGCCGGGGAGCACCACGAGCTGGGAGTGGGAAGTCACGCCGCTTCGTGGCACCAATTATGCGCTCGCAGTGAAGACCGCGGTCGAGGGCGTGATGGCCAATGGCGAGCGCGTCGTGCTCGGCAGCACGGTCGAGACGCGCACAGTAGACGTCAAGGTGGCGTGGTATGATCGCGTGCGCGACGGGCTGACCGAAGCGCCGACCTGGATCAAGCTCGTCACCGGCATATTGCTCGCGCTCGCCGCCCTGTTCGGGGCATGGTGGAAACTCGTCCGATCGGCCAAGGGCGAGAAGACTCCGGACGACGAGAAGGACACCGACAAGGACGCTGACAAGAAAAGGCCGGACTGATCCGCCGCCGCGGCCGCTTGCCACTCCACGCATCCCCGTCTAGGCCGCAGCTTTAATGCAAGCTTCCGATCACAGCCCCGCGGCCCAGCTTCCCGGCCGCGCCGCCTTCCCGCACCGGCACCTCACCGGCATCGCGGGACTCCAGCCACACGAGATCGTCTTCCTGCTCGACGAGGCCGAGCAATGGGTCGAGGCGAACCGCACGCGTGCCAAGAGCGACAAGCGCCTCGAAGGCCTCACCCAGATCAATGCCTTCTTCGAGAATTCGACGCGGACCCTGCTCTCGTTCGAGATCGCCGGGAAACGGCTGGGCGCCGACGTCGTCAACATGCATGCCGCGCAAAGCTCGGTGAAAAAGGGCGAGACGCTGATCGATACCGCCGTGACGCTCAACGCGATGCGCGCCGACGTGATCGTCATCCGTCACATGAGCTCGGGCGCGGTCGACCTGATCGCCGAGAAGGTCGATTGTCCGGTGCTCAACGCCGGCGACGGCTGGCACGAGCATCCCACCCAGGCCCTGCTCGACGCACTCACCATCCGCCGTCGCCGGGGATCGGTCGCCGGCCAGCGCGTGGTGATCTGCGGCGACATCCTCCACAGCCGTGTCGCCCGCTCGAACATGCTGGCGCTCACCGCGCTCGCCGCCGAAGTCCGGGTCGTCGCACCCTCGACCTTGATGCCCGCCGCGATCGAGCGGATGTATGTCCAGCCTTTCACCGATTTCGACGCCGCGCTGGAAGGCGCCGACGTGGTCATGATGCTCCGCGTCCAGAACGAGCGGATGGCGGGCGGCTACATCCCCTCCACTCGCGAATTCCACATGCGCTACGGCCTCACGCCGGAGCGGCTGGCGCGCGCCAAACCCGATGCCCTGGTGATGCACCCGGGGCCGATGAACCGCGGCGTCGAGATCGAATCCTCGGTCGCCGATCACCCGGAGCGCAGCGCGATCACCGAGCAGGTCGAGATGGGCGTCGCCGTCCGCATGGCCTGTCTCGATGTGCTCACGCGCGGCGAGCGTGGCGTGGAGGGCTGGGCATGAAGACCGTTTTCCGCAATGCCCAGCTCGTCTGCCCCGTCGGCGGCGTCAGCACCGGCGATCTGCTGGTCGACGGCGAGACCATCGCCGCAACGGGCAGCCTCGAGGTCGCCGGCGACGCGCAGGTGATCGATGTCGCCGGCAAGACGCTCGCACCCGCATTGATCGATCTCGGCGTCTTCGCGGTCGACCGGGCCGCCTGCCGCGCCGGCGGCATAGCCCGCGTCGGGCTGATGCCCGATCAGTCGCCGGTGCTCGACGATCCCGGCATCATCCGCCGCGCGGCGCTCTCGGGAAAGCCTGCGCTCTGGGTCCATCCGCTCGCCGCCGCGACCCGCGCCCTGGAGGGTCGCGATCTCGGCGAGATGGCGATCAACGCCTCGGCGGGCGCGCGCGCCGTCGCCACCGGACGCGGCTGGATCGCCTCGTCGGCGACGATGCGCAAGGTGCTCGCCTACGCCCGCGACATCGGCCTGGTGGCGGTCGTGCATGCCGAGGATGGCGGCCTCACCGACGGCACCGTCGCGACCGAGGGCGAGACCGCCACGCGCCACGGCCTTCCCGCCGCTCCCGCCATCGCCGAGGCACTCGCCGTCGCGCGCGACCTGATGCTCGCCGAGGAGACCGGCGCGCGCATCCATTTCCGCCAGGTGACCACCGCCGCGGCGTTCGACCTGATCCGGGCTGCCAAGCGCCGGGGCGTCCGCGTCACGTGCGGCATCACGCCGGCGCATCTGCTGCTGTCGGACATCGCGATGAGCGATTTCCGCACCTTCGCACGCCTCTCGCCTCCACTTCGGGATGAAAGCGACCGTCAGGCCGCGCTCGCGGCAGTCAAGGACGGCACGATCGACGTGATCGCCTCGGGCCACGATCCCCGCGGCCCCGAGGCGAAGCGCCTGCCCTTCGTCGATGCCGAGCCCGGCATGTCGGGCGCGGAGACTCTGCTGGCGCTGTCGCTGGGGCTGGTCCGCGACGGCCTCATCCCGATCGAGCGCCTGTTCGCTCTGCTCGCCGCCAATCCGGCGAAGATCCTCGGGCTGCAGAGCGGCACGCTCGAACCCGGCGCTCCCGCCGATCTCGTCATCCTCGATCCCGGCGCACCGTGGCAGATCGAAGCCGAACGCATGGTCGCCCGCGCGGGTAACACCCCGTTCGATCGCCTGCCCGTCCAAGGCAAGGTGTTTGGCCTCTACAAAGGCGGCACACTGGTCGAATAGGAAGGTAATCCCCCCCGCCAGGGGGAGGTGGCAGGCGTCAGCCTGACGGAGGGGAGGAAGCGCGACGGCAGGTCGGCTTCTTACCCCCTCCGTCGCCTTCGGCGCCACCTCCCCCTGGCGGGGGAGGATTCTCAGTGCGCACAAACGAAAAAGGCCGGAGCGCGAGCCCCGGCCTTTCCGTGACGAAACTGGTTCGGCTCAGCGCGCGGCGACTTGCGCGCGACCGCCGCCCTTGACCCAGGCGGCGACGCTGTCGCCGGCGCCGACGCGGACGAAGCAGGGGCTGCCGCTCGCGCGCACCTGGCGGCACAGCGAGGCGGCGCCGGCGCGGTCGAAACCGCCGACCGACAGGCGATAGAAATTGCCCGCCGCGGTCGAGAACTTGACACCCTGCGGAGTCTCGCCGCGGAGCGCGGGAACGCGGCTGGCGTGCCGCGCCCAGCCGTCGCGGGCGACTCCGGCGTTCTCATAAGCACCGAGCTGGACATAGTAATTGCCGGGCTTGGCCTTCGCCGCGGCGACGGGAGCCGCGACGGCAGGCGAAGCCTTGGCGACGCGAACCGGGGCCTTGGCGGCGACCGGCGCGGGCGCCCGCGCGGCGACGCGGATCTGCTGGACCACTTCGGCGCGCGGGGCGAACACCACCTGCGGGCCGGTTCCGGCAACCTGCTGCGGCTCGGGCTGCGTTTCCGGCGCGGGTGCAGCGGCGACCTCGACGGGCGCGGGCGCCTCGGCGACAGCCTGCTCCGCGCCCTGCGGCACGCCCGGCATATAGGCATCGACGGGATCGGTCGGAGCCACTGCCGCCACGGCGACACCCGGCTGCTGCGAAAGCGCTAGCGCGACCGGTTGGCCGCCGTCCCGCACCGGCACCACGTTCAACAGCGACGCGACCTGGTCATAAGCGTTGGTCGGTCGCGAAAAGCGCGCCCATTCCATCATCCGCGCCTGGAGCTTGTCCGGGGCGACGTCCATCGCCGCGATCTCGTTGGCCTGCTTCCAGCGGCCAGCGAGCGCAAGGCTCAGCGCGAGGTTCTGGCGGGTTTTGGCCGTGGCGGTCGCTTCGCGCGCCGCGGGGCCGAGAATGTCGATCGCAGTCACTGGATCGCCGGCCAGCGCGAAGGCGAGGCCACGATCGCTCGCGGGAATCTTGTCGCCACTGGTCTGCAGCGTCGTGCGCGCGCCCTGCCAATCGCCCTGCGCGATCTTGGCGAGGACGAGGTTGAGCGTCACGCGGCCATCGGCGGGATCGAGCGTCAGCGCGTCGGTAAGAGCCTGCGAGGCCGAAGTGAAGCGGCCTGCGAGCAGATAGGCCTGCCCCAGCAAGGCGCGATACTCGGCGCTGGTCGGATCGTTGGCCACCGCGGCTTCGGCGTGCTGGACGGCGTCGCCGCCCTTGCGCTTCGCGATCGCCTTTTCGGCCGCCTTCGCCTCCGCTTCCGCCTTCTTGGCGTTGGCGCCCGCAGTCGCGAAGGCGGAGCTGGTGAAGCCCTGCGTCGCGATACCGGTCACGGCCACGCCGCCCAGCACGAGCGCCGAGAGGCCGAACTTGATCATCTTACGACTGTTCATGGTCATGTCCTTCACCCACGGTTCGCGGCGGGTTCGATCTGGCCGGCGAGAGCGTCGATGCCCTCGAGCGATTCGAGAAACTGGTCGAGCGCCTGCGTGACCAGCTGCTGCGCCGAGCGGCAGGTGATCGCCGATGCGAGGCGGAGCTTGAGATGGCGTTCCTGGTCGAGGCGCAGCGTGAACGCGGCCTTGGTCTTTTTCGAAGCGACTTCGCGCACCACCCGGGCGAGCGTGCCTTCCGGAACTTCGGGCGCGTGCTTGAGCACCGGCTCACGTTTCATCTTCCGGACGGGCACCTGAAGCGGCGCATAATCGGGCTCGGCCTCGGGCGCGAATTCGGGTTCCGGCTCGGGCGCATAGACGGGCGCGGCGAGCTGCTCGTCGAGCGCCTCGATCTGGCGGAGCACGGCGGGCTTGGGTGCCTCGATCGCCTCGTCGAGCGGGGCGACATAGGGCATCTGCACCGGCGCGGGCTGGAAATCATGGCCCATGTCGTTCCAGCCGAGATCTTCCTGCGGACCCGTATTCATCTGCAGGAAGCCCTGCGGACGCATTGCCGGACGCGCCTGCCCCTTGCGGGCGAGGAGGCTGGAGGAGAGCGAAGCGAGGGGTTTGGAGGTGCCGATCATCGCCGCCTCCCTCAGCCGACCACGCGGCGGCCGAAGCCACCTGCGCGAGGCGCCTGGCCGAACTGGCTCGGCTGCGCCGGCGCCGCGAACACGGTGCGGCGGAAATTCTTCTCGAGCCGGTCGTAGATATAGGCCCACAGCCCGGCGACCTCGCCCGCGGATTTGCCGCGCGGGTCGGTTTCCATGACGGTGCGGCCGTCGATCATCGATGCCGCGAAATCGGTGCGGTGATGAAGCGTGATCGGCGCGACGGTGCCGTGCTGCGACAGCGCGACCGCGGCTTCCGAAGTGATCCGCGCCTTGGGCGTCGCGGCGTTGACCACGAAGATCAGCGGCTTGCCGGCGCGCTCGCACAGATCGACCGTGGCGCCGACGGCGCGCAGATCGTGGGGCGACGGACGCGTCGGGATGACGATCAGCTCGGCGACTTGGATCACGCTCTGGATCGCCATGGTGATGGCGGGCGGCGTGTCGATCACGGCGAGACGGAAGCCCTGCTGGCGGAGAACCTCGAGATCCGCCTGGAGCCGCGCGACGGTGGTCTGGGCGAACGCCGGATACTCCGTGTCGCGCTCGTTCCACCAGTCGGAGAGCGAACCCTGCGGGTCGATATCGATGAGAACGACGGGCCCGTGGCCGGCCAGCTGTGCCTGCACCGCAAGGTGACCGGACAGCGTGGTCTTCCCCGACCCACCCTTCTGCGATGCCATCGCTAGAACGCGCATGAACCCCCTCGGAAACTCGATAAGTGCAGAGTGCCTGATGCCATGGGGGTAGATAAGAAGCAGTTAACGCGTGTCGCCTTGGCACGCGTCCTGGTTTCCATGTCGGTAAGGATATCTTTGCCTGCCGCGCGTTAAGTGGCATTCATCTCTTTTCGTGGGGTGGTGGAGCGTGCTCGGAATGAAGTCTCTGTGGATGGCCGCCGTCGCGGGTGCCCTGCTGCTGGTGGCCCCGGCCTGTGCGCAGGAAGACCCGGTCAAGGCCGGCGTCGACGCTTATGAGCGCGGCGATTATCGCACCGCGGTCGATAAATGGCGCCCCGCCGCGGACAAGGGCAATGCCGACGCGCAGTTCAACATGGGCCAGGCCTATAAGCTCGGCCGCGGCGTCGCGGTCGACCTCAAACAGGCCGAGGCCTGGTATCGCAAGGCCGCGCTCCAGGGCCATGAACAGGCCGAGGGCTATTACGGCCTCGCATTGTTCGAGAACGGCAAGCGCGCCGATGCGGTCCCCTGGCTCCAGCGTGCAGTGAGCCGCGGCGATGCGCGCGCGCAATACATCCTCGGCATCATGCTGTTCAACGGCGATGGCGTCGGGAAGGATTGGGTCCGCGCTTATGCACTGATGGTCCGCGCCTCCTCGACCGGCCTCGACGCGGCGGTCAAGGCGCGCGCGCAGATGGACCAATATATGCCGCTGGGCGATCGCCAGCAGGGCCTCGTGCTCGCGCGCAAATACGAAGATGAATTCAACAAGGGCGGCCGCCCGCTCCCGCCGGTCGAGGTTGCGGAGAATGTGCGTCCCGCTCCGCTCGCGGTCACGCGCCCCGAGCCGCCCACGGCCACACGCCCTGCGCCACGCCCGACGCAACCCGCGCCCGCTTCAGTACGCGCGACCCCTGCTCCCGCGCAGGACGGCGGCTGGCGCGTCCAGCTCGGCGCGTTCGGCGATCCAGGCAACGCGCGGAAACTCTGGAGCCAGGTGAGCGGGCGCTTCCCCGGCCGCCAGCCTTATTACGTAAAGGCGGGCGCGTTGACCAAGCTCCTCGTCGGCCCCTTCGCCTCGCGCGCGGCCGCCGCCGGTGCCTGCGGCAGCGTCAAGCCCTGCGTTCCCGTGGCGCGCTGACCGGAAGGGAAATCACTTCGCGGCCGCAACAAAACTCGCATGAGGTGCGTTTCGCGCCCATGATCAAAGCCCTGTTGGCCATCGCTGCCACTCCCGCGCTTCTCTTCGCCTCCGGCGTAGCCGCCCAGAATGCTCCCGAGGAACCGGCGCCCGCGCCGGAGGCTCGCACAGACAAGGAGCCGATCAGGGCGCGTCTCGCGCTGGGCCCGCAGCTGCAGCCACGCTTTCCCGGTTCGAACGAAGTGTTCCTGCTTCCGTTCGTCGACGTCTCGATCACGCGCGGCGACAGGCCATTCGAATATGAAGCGGCTGATCAGAGTGTCTCTTCCTCGCTGATCAAGGGTACGGGATTTGCGTTCGGCCCCGCAATCCAGCTCGAGGGAAGCCGAAGGCGCAAGGAGACCGATCTTCCGGTCGACGAAGTGGGGACGAGCATCGAGGCGGGCGGCTTCGTCGACGTCTGGCTGGGTTCTTCGATCCGCGCGCGCGGCGAGCTGCGCAAAGGCGTGACCGGCCATAAGGGCCTGGTGAGCGACGTGATGCTCGATTACGTCGCGCGCGACGGCGACAAATGGCTGTTCTCGGTCGGGCCGCGCTTCACGCTCGCCGATCGCAAATACCAGCAGGCCTATTTCGGCGTGAACCCCGCGGCGAGCGCGCGGACCGGCCTCCCCGTATACGCCCCTGACGGCGGCGTGCATTCGTTCGGCGCCGCCGCCACGACGCTCTACCAGCTGGATCGGCACTGGGGGCTCTACGGTTATGCCAAATATGACCGCCTCGTCGCCGACGCCGCCGACTCCCCGATCGTCCGAACGATCGGCTCGCGGAACCAGTTTTCGGGCGGTGTGGCGCTGACCTTCACTTTCGACACCGGGATCCACCGCTGAAGCGAGGAGGTTCGACATGGAAACAATGGAACTGCACCGCGGTCGGCTGATCGACCATATCCAGCTGGTCGTTGCCGACCTCGCCGCCAGCCGCCGTTTCTACGAAGCCGTGTTCGACGTGCTCGGCGTGCCCATCGGCGGCGAGGCCGACGACTATTTCTGGGCTGACGAGCTGTTCGTCTCGTCCGCCGACAGCGAAGCCGCGCAGGGCAAGCTCACCGGCCGCCACCACCTCGCCTTCCAGGCGAAGGACAACACAATGGTCGAAGCGTTCCACTGCGCCGGCCTCGCCGCCGGTGGCACTGACAACGGCCCGCCTGGCGAACGCCCCTATCACCCGGGCTATTACGCCGCCTTCCTGCTCGATCCCGACGGCAACAATATAGAGGCGGTGTTCCATGGGCCCCATGAGCGCAGCGGTGGATCGGTGAAAATCACCTTCGAGGGGTGAGACTGACGCATCAGGCAATACCGACCGGGTGCACTCTCGGTCACGTTTCCGCACCTTGAAGATTGTGATATATCGTTCCGCATCGAGCCCCCTGGAGAGTCGATCCGACTGCAGGGAAAGGAGCGAGCCGATGTCGCCACCTATCGACGAAACCAAACTTCACGCTTTCGTGGGAAAGATGCTGAACGATCTCGGCGGCGCGATGAGCGTACCGACCGTTCGCGTGGGTCTCCGGCTGGGATTGTTCGATGCACTGGACAATGCGCCCGCCACCGCCTCCGAACTCGCACAAAGAGCGGGCGGGCTTCACCAACGCTATGTGCGCGAATGGGCGCTTGCCCAGGCGGCGAACGGCTATGTCGATTTTGATCCGGTCACGGACCGGTTCAGCCTGTCGCCCGAACAGGCCATGGTGTTCGCGAACCGGGAAAGTCCGGTCTACCTTGCCGGCGCATTCGAGCTTGTGGCGGCGATGATCGAGGCCGAAGCGAAGGTCGAGGAGTGTTTCCGGCAAGGCACAGGAGTACGGTGGGGCGATCACGCCGGCTGCCTGTTCTGCGCGACGGGAGCATTCTTCCGGCCTGGCTACGTCAACAACATCGTACAGAACTGGATTCCCGCGCTCGACGGTATCGAGGAACGGCTTCGCACCGGTGCCAAAACAGCCGATGTCGGTTGCGGGGTGGGTTTTTCGACATTGCTGATGGCCGAGGCGTATCCCGAGAGCCAGTTCGTGGGCTTCGATTTCCACGAACCTTCGATCGAAGAGGCGCGACGCCATGCCGAACGACATGGTCTCGGCGATCGCGTGCGCTTCGAAGTAGCCAAGGCGAAGGAAATCGCCGAGGACGGCTTTGATCTGGTCACGATGTATGATTGCCTGCACGATATGGGCGATCCACGCGGATGCGCCGCGCATATGCGCCGAATTCTCGCACCGGACGGCGTTTGGATGATCGTCGAGCCGATCGCCGGTGATGTGCCGGCGGACAATATGAATCCGGTCGGGCGGCTATACTATAATGCCTCGACGATGATCTGCGTGCCTACCTCGCTCGATCAGGAGGTTGGCGAAGCTCTCGGCGCGCAGGCAGGGGAAGCCAGGCTTAGCCGGATCATCGAGGAGGGTGGTTTCGAGACCGTCCGGCGCGCGACGGAGGGTCCCTTCAACATGGTGCTGGAGGCACGCTGATCTCGCAGCACCTATGCGATCCGCTCAGCTGGTCACCCAATCCTTCGCAATCTCTTGCGCTTAAAGCAACGCCGTCAGGTCATTATGATCGATCCGCGCGCCCGGGCACGACCTCGCCTTCCAGGCGAAGGACAAGACGATGGTCGAGGCGTTTCACCTATCACCCCGGCCATTACGGCGCCTTCCTGCCCGACCCCGACGGCAACAATATCGAGGCGGTGTTCCACGGACCGCAAGAGCGGAGCAGTGAATCGGTGAAGATCCGGTTC
>Ga0209050_1002846_pt1 | contig 13722 bp, 15 predicted proteins | sample Araplavi_mTSA_r2_FD_184276 | JGI IMG/M metagenome (GOLD analysis project Ga0209050, IMG submission 184276) | Arabidopsis root microbial communities from North Carolina, USA - plate scrape MF_Cvi_mTSA_r2 (SPAdes) (version 2) | ecosystem: Host-associated > Plants > Roots > Endosphere | place: USA... | reverse complement strand
AGCTCAACGCCTGCGCCAGACCCGACACGCTGGTGTTCGTGGCGTTGGCACCCTTGGCGAGCACGTCAGCCACACGGCCCGAATCCGTGAACGCCAAGCCCAGGCCATTGACGATCTTCGTGAGGTATTCCGCCGAGGTCGCAAGCTCCACGTCGCCGGCGCGGGCGAGCTGCATCGCGGCCGGCAGCGTGGCGATGGCGTCGCTCACGTTGAGACCGGCCTTCGCCAGGTTCTCCAGCGCGCCGGCCGCCTGCAGCTCGGTGAACCCGTAGCGCACATCCGCAGCGGCATCCTGCGCCGCCTTGCGCAGCGAGCGCATCTCTGCCGCGCTGGCGCCGGTGGCCGCCTGCACGCGGCTCATGGCCTGCTCGAAGTCGGCACCGCCCTTGACCCAGCCGGCAAAGAGCTGAATGCCGAAGTAGCCCGCCACAAGGGCAGCGAACGCAATCACGCGCTGCTGCAGGCGGTCGAACACCTTGGACGCATCGTCCTTGGCATTGATGAGAATCTGAATCGGCTTTGCCACGGGGAATCGGGGGAAGGGGTAAAAGGAGGCGCATGCAGCCTGTGCGCGAAGCCGCAAGCGTCACCGCCCGGCCCTGCGATGCAAGGCCAGGCAGAAGGTCATCAGGCGACCGGACGGCCTCCCACGTAGACCGCTTCCGCGTTGGCAGACTTCAAGACATCGACATCGAACTCGACTTTCACGAACTCGACTTCGTTCGACACGATGGGCAGGTCGCCCGAAGGGGTCATGCTCACGCGGGGCATGTACCAGTCCTTGTTACTGCCCGAGGCGTTGTCGGCGACCACACGCACGGCCGCAAGAAACGACGTGTTGCCGCCGGTCTTCAGCCGGGTGTACGAGCCTGCGACGGGCGTGTATCCGAACTGCACGACGCCAGCGGTGATTCCGCCGCCGGCGATGATCTGCACGGCGCCCGTCTCGGGATCGACATTGAAGTCTTCGCCTGCGACATAGGGCGTGGTGCCGTCCTCGGTTTTGACGGTCACCGCCGTGACGTTGCGCACGCCGATGGGGTTCGCCGCGGTCTGGCCGAGCTGGTAAATCTTGCCCGGCGTGACAGTGCGCAGTTCACCGGTCACGGCGACCGCAGACTGCACCACGACCTCGCTCGTTGCAGCGAGGAAGCGCTGATAGGTCGCCATGCTCATGTTGTTGCAGGTGATCTTTGCGGTTCGCTTCACCTTGCCGGTGAGCGTGCCGATGAGCTCGCTGCCGGCGGTCTCTGCCGAGAACTCCTCGGCCTTCTCGGAATCGATGGTGAGGACGAAGCTCGGGCAGTTGCCCATTTCTTCCTCGCCCGTCACCTCTTCGAGCGCGTTGAAGATGTCGAGGCGAAGGCGGCCACGCGGGGCCGACAGTTCGGTTTTGGTATGCACGATGGGCACAAGAAATCCTTTCAGGGTTGCCCGTTGAAACGGGCGGATGTGGAGAAAACAAGCTCGATGCCGACAAGGCCGTTTTCGGGATACGGCGGTGGCTTCACGCTCACCAGTTGCAAACGCTCCCAGCGCCGGCCGGCGACCTGCCCCGGAGCCCATCCGTGCAACGCTTCAACGGCACGCGCAAAGGCGTCATCGAGCAACACGAGGGCCCCGGGGTCACCACGTCGGGCCATGAACGTCACGGCCCAGAAGGGACGCACGAGCGCGCCAGGCGCCTCGCTCACCGGCACGTTGGCATCGATGAACAGCACAGAGCCCAGAAGGTCGGGCTCACGCTCGCCGGTGTCGGAGAACATGCCCTTGACGTTCCACGTCTCGGGAAACTCGCTGCGCAGGCGTTCAACGATGGCAGGTTCAAGCGCAAGCATCAGCGCCCCCTAAGCACGAGATTCGTCACGCCGGTGCCGTCCGGCTCCACGCGATCGATGTCGAAGCGAATGCCATCGACGGTGATCGCGTCATCGCGGCGCAGGCCCGACAGGTCCGCCGTCGCGCCTTGACAGGCCGGCGCGGACGCATCGGCCTGCATGCCGAACGGCGCCGCATAGGGCCGGTCGAACAGGACACGCGCGGTCTTCTGCACGCCTTCGACGGTGAACGAAGCCCTCACCGCGAAGTCGCTGAAGAAGGCGGACAGGTCTTCGGCGAACATGGGCTTAGACGGTCGCCGCGTCTTCCATGGTGGCGAAGCTCTCGATGTTGCGCACACCGACATCCACGTCTTGCAGCGCGGTGACGCGCACCGTGCCCGTGGTGCTGTGCGTGTACGGATCGACCATCAGGTCGAGGCCGCCCCACATGGCAATCACGAGGTCGGCGAAGTTGCCGAAGATGAGCGCCGACAGGTTGGTGCCGGTGCCCTTCGTGAGATTGCTCGGCACGCCGTTGGTGACAGCCGCGCGGTAACCGTTCAACGGCTCGCTGCCCTTCTGCCACACACGCTCGCCCGTGCCGGGACCGTCGACAAAGGTCTTCTTCAGCTTGCCGCGCACCTTCGCGTTGGTGAGGTAGGCCAGCGTGCCCACGTCGGCATTGGCGACCGACACCGCGGTTTCGAGGTCCACCACGCTATCCCAGTCCGGTGCGCCGCCGTTGGCGCCGCCCAGGACACTCGCCGCGATCTTCGCGAGGATGCCGCTCGGCTCGTTCGCCACGCTGCCGCCGGCGATGGCCGCGCGCTGGATTGCCAGGCCGAGCACCATCGCCAGGTCGGACGAGACAAAGCTCTCCACGTCGATGCTCGACTGCAGCAGCAGCTTGCGGCTGATGTCGGTAAAGGCGCCGACCGTCTTCGGCGACATCGCCACTTGCCCGATGGCCGCGCTGCTTTCGTCGGGCGCTTGACCTTCGGCCACCCAGTAGGCGCTACCGGAGCCGGTCTGCTTCGGAATCGCGATGTTGCCCACCAGCCCCGACAGGAAACGGGCGCCCAGGGTATTGAGCACCATCGCATCGCGCAGGATGGTGATGAAGTCGCCGGCCATCAGGTCGGTGCCCACGAGGTTGCCGCCGGCCGCGGCGGTGCCGACCACCATGTCGCGCTTCTGCACTTCGAAGGGAATCAGGATGCCGCGCGAGGTCTTGCCGAGCTTGGTCGCCGTGGCATTCGAGCACTCGAATTCGAAAGCGGCTGCATTGCGTGCAGCGACATCGCCCGGGTTCGCGAGCGCGTTGAGGGCGCGCACCATGCTGAAGCGGCGCGTTTCCTTCGGGGTCAGGCCGATGTCGGCGGTGGGCACGGGCTTGTTCGACAGGGTGCGGATGGCCTCGGCTTGAAATTGCTCGACCGTGTGGCCGGCCTGAATCGAGCGCATTGCCAGCTCGGCGCCGCCAGGCATGGCGGCGGCGATCTTGCTGATTTCGGCGGCGTGGTTGCGCTGCGCGGGCGTGTCGATGGTGGGTGCCGGGTTGGCGGCGGGCGTGGTTGCAGGCGTCGTCATGGCGCGGTTCTCCGTAGAAGATGGGGTAACGAGAGGAAGAGAAGGAAGGGAAGGAGCGGCCGGCAGCTCGGCGGGGAGACTGCGGCCGACACCGACAGTCGCGTCCGCTGGCACGCTGACCAGAGACAGTTCGAAGGGCTCCCAGTCGGTCACGCGGTAGGTATCAGACCCGTCCTTCGTGCCTTCAAGAATGGCTTCGTGGATGATGTAGCCCACCGAGACGTTGACGCGGATTCCGTCGATGACGTCTCGAAAGACTTCCTCTGCGCGCACGCTTCGACCGAAGCGCACCACGGCACGGGCTACCTTGTCCGAACCGATTTCCACAGACTCAACAACCGCGACGACATCTCGTGTGTCGTGGTCGCAAAGGAGGTTGGCGCCGGCGGTGAGGCGGTCGGTGCGCATTGACTTGCGGCTCAGGTCCAACACCTCGGTGAACCAGCCGCGATTGACGGGCGTCTCGCTCGCGAAGGCGAGCTTCACAGTGCGCGCTTCTTCGTCAATGGAAGCACGCTCCACGACGAAGGCGCGCTTGAGTTGCCCGGTGGGCAGATGCTCGCGAAGAGCTTGAGGAAGACTTGAAGTCATGCCGCTATTGCAACTTCGCGGCACTGACATTTATAAGGCGCGCGATGTCACTATGCGGCGACTTCTTCCTCTTCGTCTTCCTCTTCCACACTGCCAGGACGACCACTCGATGTAGCCTTCGGCACGGGTGTCGTAACCTTCGTCGCGTAGGCCGGCAGCACGATGCCGAGCTGCTTCGCCAGGTCTTGCGCTTCCTTGATCTTCAGCATGGTGTCGTAGAAGTCGCGGCCCATCTGCGCGCTCAGGTCTTGAGGCGCAACGAGACCCGCACCCACCCCGGCAATGCGCGCGTTCATGTCCTTGAGCGGGTCCACCCACTCCCAGCGACGGCCGAGCCAGTCGTGCGGCGCGAACTTCGCAACCTTCGCCGCGGGCAAGGGGCTGCCGTTGGGCATGGTGATCGCGTTCGACAGCAGGGACATCACCATCCACTCGGCACGCACACGCTTGAGCAGGATGTCGATGAACCATTGCTGATCCGATGACCACCGGTCCCGCTCATCGAGCGTGCCGCTACGAATGCTGGAAAAGTTGACACCTTCGAGGTCGTTCGCGAGGGCGTGGTACGACACACGCCAACCGCTCGCCACACGCTGCAGCGCGGTCTTCACGAACGGGCCGAAGACCTCATTCGGATACTTGCTCTCGTGCGGCTTGAAGTCGTAGCCAGGCGGCAACGTGTCGTAGACGCCGGGCTGACTGGTCGTAATCGCCGCTCCGTCGTCGTCGCGCTCACCGATGGGCAATGTGCCGGGTGCTGCATCTTGGTTCTGCGTGAAGAAGCCGAAGTGATTCGCACCGTGCTCGGCGGCCAGCACAGCCGCCAGCATGAAGCCGCCCAGGTGATGCAGGCTCAGCATTCCGGGCGCCATCCACGGGATGCCGCGCACCTGTTCGGCGCGCTCGACTTTGAACCCGTGGATGATGTCCTCAGCCGCCAGGCGCACACGCTGCCGCGACGTACGCGGACCATCGTTCGGATGCGCCTCGAAGATGTGGACCGCGACCGTCCGGCGATAGTTGTCCACCTCCACGCCCATGATGACGGTGTTACCGGTCGAATGCTCTACGCCGTTGTACGTGGTATCGATCCGGTCCACGTCGATGAGCTGCAGCGCGAAGTTGAATTCGTTGCGCGCGTCTGGCCCGCGCACCAGCCGCACCAGAAACTCGCCATCACTCGGCAGGCCACCGACCAGCGTTTCGCACATGTCGCGCAGCGACTGACGGCCCGTGACATCGCATACCGACTGCCAGCGCACGAACGCCGCTTCAATGGCATCGTTCGCCAGCTTGTCGGCCTTGCCCGGCGCGTTCTCGACGCGCGCCTGCATGACGAAGCCGGCCGGTCCGACCATGTTGGTTTCGACCATGCCGCAGAACTTGCGCGCATAGTCGTTGTTGTTGCGCAGCTCCCGCCCACGCGCGCGAAGCCGGTCGAGGTCACCGCGCAGCTCTTCATTGATGCTCGAATAGGTGGCGATCCAATCGGCCGAGAGGCGGTCGATGCGCGCGGCCTGAAAGCGGCGGGTCTGCGACTTGTTCGCGAGCGACTTGCCGCGTAAGAGGTTGCGAAGGAATGCGGGAGCCTTCATGCGCCGAACCTCACCATGATGCGGCCAGACACACCCCGAGGGCCGCTCTTGCCCTCTTCGGCTGCGACCTCGCGTTGATACTTCGAGCGCATCGCGTGAAGCTCGCTCAGCGGGACGTACTTTAGGCGCCGGCCGTTGATTTCGTATTCGGCCGTTGCGCTGGTGGCCCGCCCCTCGAGCACCGCCTCGATGGCATCGAGCGCTCGGCGCGCGTGCGAGCGAACGTCACCGGCCGCACCGAACGATGGCGCCACGGTGATCCGCCCAGTTGCCACGGTGTAGACCTCATCGGCGTTGGAGACGCGCGCTCGCCAGTCATAGGCACCAGGGGGGTAGGTCTGTGAGACTTGAGCGGACACGACGACACGGAACGCATCGCCGTCAGCAGCCGCAGAAACCTCGTAGCGATGCATCGCGTTGAGCAGTTCGTAGCTCAGCGCCCACCCGGCCGAAGCCGGATATTCAGCGAACCGGCGCGACCATTTGATGGTGTCGCCGGGAATGATGGAGAGGGGTTCGGAGTTTGAAGTGTCGATAGCCACAGTCGGACCTTTCGTCGGTGTTGACCTGACTATCGAACCGAGTCCCTGACACGGACAAGGCGAGTGGTGTCACCTTATCTATATGTCAATGTACGCCGGCGGTGCTAGCGGATGTCGCAGCGGCTTCTGATCATTCCCAATCCACACTGAGAGACGCTGCCAAAATTGGGCACAAGTGGACAAGATACTTAATATCTCTGTCTCATCGTCATCCTCTTCAATTAACCGGTCAAGTTCCTTCAAGGCACTTTCGCATTCCTCGCGAATTTTGCTTAAGAGCACCTCAACAGAGCGGCGCGTCGAACATTGGTGGAAGTTATTCTTGGCGAGCATAAATACGTTTGCTATAACGCCGGCGTATCTTTCCCTTTCATCTGGCGCAGTAACCGCAGCGTCATAGCCCCACCAAATAATGCCCTGCGCGGCCATCTCGTGACCGATTCTAATTCCTGTCCGACAAGCCCATGCAAAGACCTTCGCCCCGGCCAGAGCCCCAGCATCTGATCTTGTGATGAACTCTTTTTTGTTCTCATCCAATGGACCATCCTTAGATCCATGACTCATAAGAAATAATTCTTTTGAGTTACTGCTTTTGATGGCAGATAGCAGCGCGTTTCGGGTTGCCTGTGGGCCAAACAACGTTGTATCTTGTTGATTAGCAATCCGCTGGGCCATCAAAAAGTTTGCTTTTGTGGGCTCGTCATGATTGATGGCAAATAGGATGCTCATTTCCGAGCCCTCCTTGCAATCAAATCTCGTGCGACCCTTAACAACTCAGTCGAATATTGGCGTCCCATCGGTGTGCCTTCAGCAACGGCCCTTGCAAGTTGACCTGCGTTAAGTGCGCCACCCTCAAGCGTTCTCCACGCGATTTGCTCTCGAGGCAGTTCGTTCAGCAAAGTAGAAATAGCGTCACGGCCGATCGAGCTGTTTAGAGATCTCTCCTCATAGTCAAATTCCTTGCCTGCAGCCTCGGCGATGCCCCGAATAAAAGCTTTCATTGAAGGACACCGCGCTATGGCCCTATCAATATCAATTTGGCGCATGAACTCATAGACAGAAGCGGGTTTTCCTTTTTCGAAGAAATTGCTTGCCAACAACTTGGGGTACGGAATCATTTCCGGCAACGGTAGCCTCTGGACTAACCGAAGAGTGTGACGGCTTCGAGCGTGCGAACTTAGAATTTGATCATCTGCAAAAAGCCAAGCTTCTATTGTAGGAACAGCACAAAACACTTTTATTTCAGGAAACCCCAGTTGCTCGGCAGCCGCCGCCTGCGAATCAGCCACGCTTAGCTCATCCGCATCAATGAGTGCAATGTGCTCAATTTCATTGCTGTTTTGCAATTTAGAAACCGTGCTCGCTACCCCTTGTTTGCCTCCGCAGACAGTAATTTCTAAATTGATATTCAAATCGGCTGCCTGCAGCAGATTTCGCACAACTACTTTATCCGTTGGGCCTTCAACGTATATCTGAATTTTCTTCATAACATCCATTCGAAAAGCTGCGTGATTTTGGTTTCGGTGTCAGTCAGACATTGCTTTCACCTCGTCGATAGTAGTCATCGTACCGGGAGGCTCAACGACTGGCGCCTTGATAATGCGCAACACTTGCCGTTCCGATAATTCATAACGTCGCGAAAGCAGCTTCACGCGTTCGCCAGCCAAGTAGTCTCGGAAGATCCGACTATTGCGATTGCAATGCTCTTCGTCGCGACGCTTCGCAATAAACACTCTGTCACCGCCCCAATCCGCTCGGATGCCAGCTTCTACGCCTTTCACAAGTTCCGGCGTCAGCCCTCCTTTCGCCTCGGCGAGCGCGTCCTGTACGCGCCGGAGGATATCGAGAACAATGTCTTTCTGATTCGTGATAGTCACCATGATCTGACGGGAAAACGTTGTCGAGAAGGACGTTGAGCGGCTTGGCGGGGAGGAGCCAGCTTTGCGGGCAAGACAGGTGTCGCCACTAATGTTGAAGGAACGGGAAGCGGGGTTTGAGAATTCAGAGGTGCCGCGCTTTTCCATGCCACCGCCGCTTCCGAGGGCAACTTAGACAGTTGCGTTTCGCGTGAAACATCCGAAGCGGGCTCCTGCTGGCTTACGGTGAAAAGGTCGCCATTGGGCGGCTGCACGGTGGACTCAAGCCGCTCCCACATCTTCCCGGTGTAGAGGTGCAAGCCGAGCATGTGCGTGCAGAAGATCGCGTAGACGGTGCAGTCCAACGCTTCATTGCGCTTGCCCGGCGACTTCATCCACTTGAACGCCTCGCCCCCTGCTATGCGCTGCGGCACACGCGCCTCTGAGGTGAGCTGCGTATAGAACTCGGGCGGCAAGTCCTTGGTGAAATGGACGAAGCCGGCGCCCTTGTTCTCGACGCACAAGCGCCCGTACAGCAAGTCTTTCGCCGTGTCGGTGCCGACGTACCAGAGTCGCACACCGCGCTTGATGATCTTGCCGCCCCAGTTCACGTCCTGCACGGTGGCCTTGCTCTTCACCATCTTGCTCGGCTGCGGGTCGCCGCGCACCGCGAAGACCCGTTCGCTCTCGCGCTGACGGCAGTAGTTGTAGGCCTGGTGCGTGAAGTGACCGCCGGTGTCCACGGCCATGGCCTCGATCTTCATGGCCTGCCCACTCGCATGCTGGAAGACCGTCTTGCGATAGGCGTCGAGGTGCGACCAATCCCGTTCGTCGGCGGGGTTGGCGTAGATGACGCTGTAGTCAATGCACCACATTTCCTCCCCGCGGCCAATGGCCCACGTCACCAATTCGAAGCGGTTGTCTTGCACGTCCACGCCGGTGACCAGCACGAGGCCACCATAGGGCACCGTGAAGCGGCGGTAGGCCTCTGCCCGGCGCGAGAGCGCGTGCTCATCGGCACGCTCTACGACGGCTTCCCAATACTGGGCAAGCGTCTCGTTGACGAAGCCTTCGAGCGGCGCGGTGTCGCCGGCCTTCGCCTTGACGGTCGCTTCCAGGAACTCGCGCACGATGTCCGACCAGTCGCGCTGCGGGCTGTACGCGCTCCACATTTCAACGAAGGCCACATGCCGCGGCGCGCGGATGACAACGCCCTGCGCGTCGGTCCAAACGTGCAGACGGTGGTCGTAGCGATACCGGCCGCACTCGCTGACCCACATCGCGCGGTCATCCCAGATGCGCAGATAGTCGGCCTGCGTGATCGACTCATGACAGTGCGGACAGACGTGCCGCACCGTGTTGAAGTCGTGGCCATCCCACTTGAAACCATGGCGCACCTTCTTGCTGCCCCAGATGAGCGGGTGCTCGGCATCGCAGTGCGGGCAAACCACGTTGTAGCGCATGCGCGCATTGGCGTTCTTCTCGCGTGTCTCGATGTGGTCGAAGTCCTTGATACGCACGGTGCTGCCGGCGACCAGCTTCGGGAACGGCGCGCCTTCGAGGCGACCACGCGCGAGCGTGATCGGGTCGGACGACTTCTCGATCTTCTGATCGAAGGCCGAAGCCTCATCGAGGATCGACACGGCCACGGTGATACGGCGATAGGCGCGCGCCGCCTTGCCGCCGAGCAGATGCAGGACCGAGCCGAAGAAGCTCTTGAGCTTCATCGTGTCTTCCTTGCCCGGGACCATCACAGACTTCAACGCGTCCACGTCGCGCAGCATGGGCTCGATTTCGGACTTCACGAAGCTGTCGCGGTCATCGTCGGTCGGCATCCACAAGGCTTGCTTCCGCCGGCGATGCGCCGAGTTGTAGGCGATGAAGGCGAGCAGTGTCTTCGTGTAGCCGACGCGCTTGGCCTTGCGCACCGTCACCTCTTCGATGTCGTCATTACTGAAGGCATCCATCCAGCCGCGCTGGAAGGGGTAGGCCTTCCAGTCACCCTGCGTGTGACTGGCTTCGGGCGAGAGGTAGAAATTGTCCTCGGCCCAGGTGCTCAACGGCTGGGGCCGCTCCATCTTCAACGGCCCGAGGCCGGTGAGGATTGCAGCGATGACGGCGCGCTGCGTTTCGCTGGGCGCCAGGCTCATGGTTCGTCGCCCTCTTCCGGCTCATCGTCCTCGGGCGGCGAGACTGCTTCCGACACGAGCCGAGCCGTCCCGCGCACCCATTGATTGCGCGCGTCGGCAATGGCGGACATCAGCTTGTCGCGCGCGGTGTCCGGCAGTTCCGGGCACACCTTGCGCAGCAGGCCGGGCAGTTGCTCGAAGCGCTCTGACACGGACTGGCTCGCTGTCGCCAGCACTTCGGCCAGGAGCGTGATGGGCGCGTACTCGCCGCGAGCGACGGCGTTCTTGATCGCGATTCCCATGCGCTGCTCGCGCGCGAGCGCTGCGCGCTCTTGCACGAGGTCGAGACCGCCGGTCTCCGACGAAGCGCGGCCGGCGGCGATGTCGCGCATGCGCTCGCAGTACGCCATGAGCCATTCGTGGCCGGACTCGCCGCGCGTCAGCACGCCCTCGGCCATGAGTTGACTGACGCGCGCCTCGCTGATGCCGACCCATGCACCAAACTCGGCCTGCGAAATTGCCTGCCTCATCACTTCAACAGCCTTCACTTAACCCCCTTAGCAACACCGCCGAACAGTTCAACATCGGGGTTCGAATTACCCGTACGGCACAGGTCTGCGGAAGGACCCGCGGCACTCGCGGCCGGCGCACCGGTGAGGGACGCGGGACGCGAGGACCTGCCCTCGGGCTCCTTGTGCGGTATCAGGCAGCGGTCGCCCTCGGCCTGTGATGCATGCGCCGTCATTCGCCCACCGCCTTTCTGATGCGGTAGCGAATGCGTCGCTCGACGTACGCCTGCAGGTCTGCACGCTCGGCCACGCGCTCGCTGCTGATGCGCGCGTCGTAGCGGCCATCGCGCACGAACATGAGCACAGGCCGCACGACGCCGCCCTGTGTGCCAGTGGCCGCCCATATGCCAGGTGCGAGGTGCTGTGTCGGGCCACTGCGCAAGCGCCCGTACGACACGAAGAAGCGCACGCCCTCGCGGTCCTTCGTTCCTTTGTGCAAACGGGCCTTGCGCTTGTCCGTCATATTGGCCTTGTAGCCCTGCTCTCCCATCGCTTGGAAGTAGGACAGCAGACGCACAAGGAAGCCACCCCGCACATTGCCGCGACCGTCGTCGCTGCCCGGGAACGGCGTCGAAGGAATGGCCGTCTGGTAGCCGGCGGGCAGGATGCCCACGCGCCGCATCGCCGCCTCGCTGCGCTTGTCCCTGCGCGCACCGCCAAACTCTTGCGCCTGCAAAATCTTCTGCGGGTCCACGCCTTTGCCACCGAAGTAGGTCGGCTCAATGTCCACGCTCAGCCGCTCGGGCGTGGCCTTGCGCACGTACACGCTCTTGAGGATGTACGGCGTGGGGCGGTCGAACTGCTCACGCATTTCGCGCTGCCACTCCCGCCGCGTGCGAAAGCCACCATCGCTCAGCCCTTCGGCATAGGCTTGCTTCGCCTGCTGGCCGGACAGCTTCGCGAGCTGCTGCTGCACGCTGGCAAGACCGCTGCCATTGAAACCCACCGTCACGCGCATACCGCCTCCCCTGCTGCTGCCGCTGCGCGGCGCACCCGCTCGGTGAAGGCCGGATAGCTCGGGCCGCGCCCGAGGTTGAAGGCCGCTTCGTCCCATGCCGCGATGCCCAGCTCACGCGCCTTCGCATCGATGCCTTGCCGGGTCTGATGCCACGGCCCTGCAGCAGGCGCTACGGCGCGAGGCTCATCCCGCCAACGCTCGTTGCGCAGCCAGGTGGCGAACTCGGGCACGAACTCACCGCCATCCTTCGTCCACCTCTTGCTAAGCCTTTGGGCCTCGATGGCCGAGCGCATGGTGTGCTGCAGCGCGGCGTTCGGCAACAGACGGAGGTATCGGCGTTCGGCCTTCCGGCGGTTGTCGTGGTTCGGGTAGATCGAGAAAAGCGCATCGAAGCCGGTCGCCCCCCCGCCGGGGGGTAGGGGGGTAAGGTTCATTGATGGTTCTGAAGATTCGGGTGTCATAGCTGTGACACCCCTCTCGCCTCTGGTGACACCCCTCTCGGCTGCGGTGACACCCCTCTCGGGCTTTTCGACGGGTGTCAGATTGACACCCGTGTGGATAACTTCGGCTGGAGGCTCATCGACAAGGGGTGTCAAATTGACACCCGTCTCCGGCGAGGGCACTTCGCCGCCCTCGATCCACTCGGGACAGATGCGGTATTCGTTGGTGACGCCCGGCCGGCCGGTCGCCGTCTTGACCTGAATCAGCCATCCTGTCGCGACCATCCGTCGAATCTGCCGCTGCACGCTGCTGCGGCTCTGCATGGTCTTGCGCGCCAGTTCGTCCACGGACGGCCAGATGCGCCGCCCGTCGTCGCTTGCATGGTCGGCCATCGCGAGCGCAAGCAACCGCTCCATGCCGCCTGATGGGTAGCGGTCGAAGACCATTGACATAACCTTGATGCTCATGGAGACGCGCGCCCTCTCCCGCCAGGTGGAACCGCAGCGCTCATGCTTTCGGTTCCTCCCGCATCAGGCCGCGCAGCATCGCCAGCGCATGCCCCACGCTCGCGACGGTCTCGGCCGCGTGGTGTTCGGCCTTGCGCATCTGATTGCGGGAGACACCGCCCTGTCGGCGGGTCAACGCCTCGCCCAGCGCCTGCACGTAGTCGGCAAAGTCCATTTGCAAGCGCATCAGGGTGTCGAGCGGGTCTCCCTCCGAGTGGGCCGGCGTCGAGCGGATGCACACATGATCCAGCTCGTCGGCCATCGCATGGAGGATGCGGAAATCACGGCTTTGCCACTGCAGCTCGATGGCATCGCGCAGCGTGAGGTGATGCGTGGTGTTCTGCAGATTGACCTTGTGGGTCAACGTATTGGGGTTCTGGCCCATGCGCTTGGCAAGTGAGGCAATGCCGCCTTCGTAGCCGTGCGCCGTGTCGTAGGCCGCGACTGCGGCATCGTGTCCGCGCACCTTGTCGGGCACCGGCTCATCAGCGCCATAGCCGTGCGCTTCATCGATTGAGATAGTCGCTCTCATGCAGACCTCAGAGAAAAACAGCCAAAGCCTCGCGATTGCGAGTCCTGCTCCGACGCTGGTGGAGCGCATCGACGCCATCGAGCGATTCCTGCAGCAGCTTGTGCAACTGCTGGAGGTCGAACCAGACTTGAACCGCGAGAACGTCGCGGCATGGATGGAGGCAATGACGGCGAGCGCAGGCGCCCAAGGGCTGCAGGCGCTGCGTCAACGCGCCGCGATGGAGCAACTGTGCGAGCGCGTGCTTTCGCCCGCCGTAGACGTGCTACGGCCTGCGAGCGGGTGGCTGCTGTGATGCGCGGAAGAGATGCGGCGCTATGCTTCATTGAGGCCTTTCCGAGCTGGCTTCACGCGCCTATCCGAGGGCGCAAGTGCGCTGGCGCGAGAATGATGGGCAAAGGAGCGAGGCATGCCATTTCCCCAGCCAGAGCCACCGAAGGTGCTCAACGTCTTAAACGATCCCAACCGCAAAGTTGTGTATCGCGTTTTGGCATACCGGTCGCTTTCGCGCAGCGAACTGCTGCAGTCAGTGGCCGTGTACTTGAGAAGCAACAAGGGCAAGCACCCGAAGGCCGGCACCACAGTGCAAATCGTGA
>Ga0209050_1002844_pt1 | contig 13736 bp, 13 predicted proteins | sample Araplavi_mTSA_r2_FD_184276 | JGI IMG/M metagenome (GOLD analysis project Ga0209050, IMG submission 184276) | Arabidopsis root microbial communities from North Carolina, USA - plate scrape MF_Cvi_mTSA_r2 (SPAdes) (version 2) | ecosystem: Host-associated > Plants > Roots > Endosphere | place: USA... | reverse complement strand
TGGCGAGCTTTCGGGTGGACAAAAGAAAAGAATCTTTCTTGCCCAACTCCTCCTACTGGAACCCGACCTCATCATCATGGATGAGCCTACCAACCACCTTGATTTGACGGCCATTGAATGGTTGGAAAATTATTTGTCGGGCCAGAACATCACCCTCATCATGGTGACCCACGACCGCTACTTCCTCGACAATGTGGCCACCGAGATCATTGAACTCGACCGTGGACAACTGTTCCGCTACAAGGGCAAATACGCTTACTTCCTGGAGAAAAAAGCTGAACGCGAAGAGATCCTGAAAGTGGAGGTGACCAAAGCGCGAAACCTGCTGAAGAAAGAACTGGAGTGGATGCGCCGTCAACCGCGTGCCCGGGGCACAAAGGCAAAGTATCGCGTCGACGCGTACTATGAACTCGAGAAAAAGGCGTCACAGGATCTGAAGAAAGACAGGTTGGAGCTCGATATGAAGGAAGCCCGCCAGGGTGGAAAGATCCTGGAGGTAGAACATATCTCCAAGAAATATGGCACGTTGCCGATTGTGAACGACTTCTCGTACGTGTTCAAAAAGAACGACCGCATCGGTGTGGTGGGCAAGAATGGGATCGGAAAGTCAACGTTTCTAGACATGCTCGTTGGCAAAGCGAAACCTGACACGGGCGAAGTAATGCCCGGACTCACGACGAAATTCGGATATTTCACACAGGAATCCATTGCCCTCAATCCCGCCAACCGGTTGATTGAAGAAGTTAAGGAGATTGCCGAGTTCATTACATTGGCCGACGGCTCGCAAGTGTCGGCATCAAAATTCCTCGATATATTTTTGTTTCCGCCCGAAAAGCAATACAACTACATCAATAAACTGAGTGGGGGAGAGAAGAAGCGATTGCAATTGCTAAAGTTGTTAGTGACCAATCCGAACTTTCTCATCCTCGATGAACCTACAAACGATTTTGACATAGACACACTCAATGTGTTGGAAGATTTCCTGGAGAAATTTTCGGGATGCCTCTTGTTGGTAAGTCACGACCGCTATTTTATGGATCACCTGGTGGACCAGCTTTTCGTTTTTGAAGGTGATGGGAACATCCGTCTTTTCAACGGCAACTATTCTGACTACCGCGACTGGCTCGATGATCAACAAGCTGCCCCGGAAGTGAAACCGGCGAAAGTTGCACCACCAGCAGAGCCCGTTCTTTCCCCGGCAAAAAAGAAACTCAGCTATAAAGAAAAGCAAGAGTTTGATGCCCTTCAGCAGGAGATCAATGCTTTGGAAAAAAGAAAGACGGAATTGGACGGTCAGCTCAACGCAGGCAGCAACGATCATCAGCAATTGATCATGTGGGGTGAAGAGCTTCAAAAAACCATCGACAATCTGGAAGTCAAAACACTTCGGTGGCTTGAGCTTTCTGAGATGATGGAATAAACTAAAAAAACTACTGCTGATTTTGGTTTTGATCCTGACACCGGATGACGCAGGACTAAGAACTCACGTCATTGTTTTTTGCGGTTAAACTTTTCTGAATTAAGTTTACTTAACCGCCAAAACCATGAAAACCTGTATCACGACGCTCATTCTAATCCTTTGTGTTCTCAAAACCGGAGCACAACCTGGCCCTTATTTGCATGCTACGGCAGCGTTGAAGTTCACCAAAGTTCAGATCGCTTCGGAGACCTTTGAGTCTGCAGAGGTCTTCGACGTAGACGGTGACGCACACCCCGACATCGTTTCGGGCAGCTATTGGTACAAGGGCCCCGACTTCAGATTCAAATATTTTATCGGTGACATTCGTAAAGAGGGTGAATACTATGACGACTTCTCCACCATTCCTTACGATGTTAACGAAGACGGCAAAATGGATTTCATCACCGGCGGATGGTGGGGCAATAACATTCGTTGGCGGAAAATCCGGGCAACGGGGAGCCTTGGCCTGAACACAGCATTGCTGCCACGGGCAACGTGGAAACTACACGCGCCTGGGATATAGATGGCGATGGCAAATCGGAGATCGTACCCAATACACCCGGCAAGCCGTTGTATTACTATCAGAAGGAAAACGGAAAGCCAACGTTCACGCCCCACAAAGTGATGGATCAACACGGCCATGGCCTCGGCTTTGGCGATTTGAATGGCGATGGACGCGGCGATTTTATCGTTAGTACCGGCTGGATTGAAGCACCGGCAACAGCGGACGGCAACTGGATCTTTCACGCCGAGTTTGACATCGGACAGGGCAGTGTGCCCATCATCGTAGCAGACGTGAATAAAGACGGGCTGAACGATTTCATCGTCGGCCGTGCCCATGACTATGGGTTGGTTTGGTTCGAACAGAAAATGGAGAAGCGAGCCCGGCGATGGATCCAACACACCATCGATCCTCTGCACTCACAATTTCACGCGATGCTTTGGACAGACCTCGACAACGACGGCCGCAACGAGCTCATTACAGGCAAACGCTATCGCGCCCACAATGAAAAAGACCCCGGTTCTTTCGATGATATCGGGTTGTATTATTTTATCTGGAATGGAGAAAGCTTCACCAAGCAGGTTATTTCATACGGCCCTTTGGGGGAAGGTAAGGGAACCGGGATCTATTTTGCGGTGACCGATGTGGATGGCAATGCCTGGAAAGATATTGTGGTGGCGGGCAAAGAAGGGTTGTTTGTGTTTTATAATCACGGATGGAAGTGACGCGCGCTAGGGTTGTGTGTTTCTGATTTTACTATTCTTCTTGCCGTACAGGAAATAAATACCCAACCCGATCAACAACCAAACGACCAACCTGATCCAGGTATCGCGGGGAAGGGATATCATCATTGCTACGCAGGTAACGATGCCCAATATGGGCACAACAGGAACCCAGGGTGTACGGAATGCCCGGGGAAGGTCCGGTTGCCGGTATCGCAGGATGATAACCCCCAGACACACCATGATAAAAGCCAGCAGCGTACCAATGCTGGTCATCTCACCCACGACGCGAATGGGAACGAAGCCCGCAAACAGACTGATGAAGAGGCCAAGAAGCATGTTGCCTTTATAGGGGGTTTGAAATTTAGGATGAACATGCGAAAAAAGCTTGGGCAAAAGGCCATCGCGGCTCATGGAAAAGAACACTCGTGATTGCCCCAGGAGGTCGACCAGGATCACGGAAGTATACCCAATGATGATGGCCAGTATGATCGCCTGTGCCATCCACCCGTACGGCGTTTTTTCGATAGCAATGGCTACAGGTGCCGCACTATCTTTAAACTCCGTATAGTGTGCAAGTCCCGTCATCACAAAGCTGAATACGCCAAACAATACAGTACAGATGATCAAAGAGCCGATGATGCCGATGGGCATGTTGCGCTGCGGATTCTTTGCCTCCTGCGCCATAGTGGCTACGATATCGAAACCGATAAAAACAAAGAACACCACACCGGCGCCCCGGAAGATGCCACTGATCCCAAACTCGCCGAATGTACCGGTATTTGCCGGAATGTAGGGAACAAAGTTGGTGGGGTTAATGTAATTCCACCCCAAGGCGATAAACACGATCACCACGCCAATTTTCAGCGAGACAACGATGATGTTATATAAAGCCGATCCTTTCGTGCCCCGGATAATAAGCGCCGTGATGAAGACGACGACGAGCACGGCCGGCACATTAATCCACCCGGTCACGACACTCCCGTCCGGAAGGGTCACCGTTTCGAAAGGAGAGTGCAGCAATTGCGCGGGTAGATAGATGTCGTATTTGCTCAGAAATCTGACCAGGTATTGCGACCAGCTGATGGCCACGGTCGCCGCACCTACCGAGTATTCCAAAACAAGATCCCACCCGATGATCCATGCAAAAAATTCTCCCAGGGTGGCGTAAGCATAGGTGTAGGCACTTCCCGCCACGGGTACCATAGACGCAAACTCCGCGTAACACAAGGCGCTGAAAGCGCAACCGATAGCGGCAATAATGAACGACAGCGTAACGGCTGGGCCGGCATGATTGGCGGCGGCAATACCCGTAAGGGAAAAAAGACCTGCACCAATGATCACCCCAATCCCAATGGAGATAAGATTGATGGCTCCCAGACTTCTTTTTAAGGTCTGACTACCCGTTTCGGCGGCTTCCCGCTGGAGGGCTTCTATGGATTTCCGGATCATGCTAAAAATGTCGTTCGCGGGCAAAAGTAGTCTATTAAATCGATAGACTTATAACTTTTGTTTAGAATTTGGCGATCCTGAGGAACGACAGCGCGCGGGAATTACAATGTTTTGCCGGATGGGGGAAGGACGCTACTATTTTTTGTTTTTTCTATATTACTCCCTAAATCCTTTCGAATCATGAAGTCTTACCTGTTAATTTTATTTACGTCTATGACCCTTTTTTCTTTTGGCCAGAAAACTATTCCCTTATACGAAGGCCAGATACCCAACAGTAAACCCAGCACCGACAAAGAAAAAACCTCATTCCGCGACGGGATAACCGTGGTCGATCAAATATCCAAACCCACGTTGGGTATTTACCTGCCCAGCGAAAAGTCAGCGACAGGTGCGGCGGTTATTATTTATCCTGGTGGTGGGTATTGGATCAACGCAATTGCGCATGAAGGGACAGATGTAGCAAAGAAATTGAATGACATGGGCATTGCGGCCTTCGTTCTCAAGTACAGAATCCCGAGCGACGAAACGATGGTGAATCGTGAGATCGGCCCACTCCAGGATGCTCAGCAAGCGATCTTGACGGTTCGACAACATGCACAGGAATGGAAGATCGACCCAAAACGAATCGGCATCATGGGCTTTTCTGCTGGAGGTCATCTGGCATCAACGGCCGGCACGCATTATGCCAGTCCTGTCATCGACAATCCAACCCAAACCAGCTTGCGTCCGGATTTTATGATCTTGGTTTATCCCGTAATCAGCTTCCAAGACAGCATCTGTCATAAAGGATCACGCGAGCAGCTTGTCGGGAAGACACCTTCCAAAGAAAAAATAGATTGGTACTCAAACGAGTTGCAAGTGACTGCAGACACGCCGCCCACGTTCCTGGTTCACGCCAGCGACGATGATGTGGTAAAGCCAGAGAACAGCGTTGTTTTCTACGAGCACCTGATCCGTCACAACGTACCGGCCGAGCTGCACATCTATCAAAAAGGAGGCCACGGCTTTGGACTCGTCAATAAAACCACCGCCGATGTGTGGCTTGATCGCTGCAAAGCCTGGCTATCCGCCAATGGATGGTTAAAACAAGCATCGGCAAAATAAACGTTCAACACCTGTTATGGAAATTGTAATTACAGATGGCTACACACTCAATCCCGGCGATCTCGATTGGCGCGAGATACGAGCCTTGGGAAACGTGGAGTATCACGACCGAACGGCACCAATAGATATAGCAGATCGGTGCCGCCATGCCGAAATCATTGTAACGAATAAAACACCGATAAATGCCGAGACGCTTCGCCAGGCAACGAAACTGAAGTTGATTGCCGTAACGGCTACCGGTTACAACATCATCGACGTTGCCACAGCACAGGCCAAAGGCATTGCCGTCTGTAACGTGCCTGCCTATGGCACGGATTCCGTAGCCCAACATGCGATAGCCTTGATGCTGGAACTCACCAACCACGTTGGAGAGAACAGTAGTAGCGTACGCCAGGGCGATTGGTCCATAGCGAAGGATTGGTGTTATTCCACCAGCCCATTGATTGAGCTCAGTGGAAAGGTTTTCGGGATAGTAGGCTTTGGGAGAATCGGTCAGCGCACGGGAGCTATAGCCGAGGCTCTTGGCATGAACGTTATTTCTTACAACCCATCAAAAAAATCATTGCCTGCGAAGCAAGTTTCACTCGACACACTTTTTCGCGAAAGCGATTTCATTTCCCTCCACTGCCCGCTCACACAAGACAACATCGGCTTTGTGAACAAGGCCCTGCTTTCCCTGATGAAACCGACAGCTTTTTTGATCAATACCTCCCGTGGTCAACTTATCAACGAAATGGAACTGGCCGCAGCCTTGACACAAGGAACGTTAAAAGGCGCAGCGCTCGATGTCTTGAGCCAGGAGCCCCCGCCAGCCGGTCATCCCCTGACGGGTCTAAAGCAATGCATCATCACACCGCATACGGCTTGGCTGAGTGTTGAAGCCCGCAAGAGAATACTGAATGCCACCATGGAAAATATAAAAAGCTTTCTCTCCGGCGCTCCTCAAAACCTTGTGACCGTCCGGTAAAATCGTGCTTTTGGTGACCTGTTACTTTAAAGCACAAACGACAAGACGTACACCATAAGCAGTGTTGTGAGTCCCATGCCAATAGTGGCCACCGTGTAAACTCTTAGCATGGGCTCCATTGCGACACCACCGAACCGCGAGATCACCCAGAAGTAGGCGTCGTTGGCGTGCGAAATCATCATAGACCCTCCGCCCATAGCCAGCACACACAAGAGTTTGCCGTTTTCGGTATCCATACCCAACGCCGGAAGTAGTGGGAACGTAAGAGACGCTGCAGTGAGAATAGCCACCGTCGAGGAACCCTGTGCGGTCTTTAATAAAAATGTGAGCAAAAATGGAAACAAAATGCCGAGATGCTGCAGAGGGAGTACGTCGCTGAAATGATCGCCGATCTTCGTGGCCGCGAGTACATGGCCAAAAGCTCCCCCGGCACCGATGATAACCAAAATACCACCGGATTTTTCCACCGCTTCCCGTAGTATAGCGGAAACGGTATCTTGATTGCGATTTCCCCTTCCCATGAAACATAGGATGATGCCAATGACCAAGGCGATAGAAGGATCGCCAACAAACGCCAGCGCTTGAATGGACCATGAAGTTTGGGTCGGCCTCACCAGAAAAGATTTCAATCCGATGAGGAGTATAGGAACTAGCAAGGGAAGAAGGGACGACAGCAGGTTGTAGTGCTTCGTTGGCGCGTCACCCTCCGCGCTTTCCGTTTCTTCCGAAAATGCTGATGCCTTTCCTGCGTATATGGCCCATCCATAACCGACAAGCATGGCCGGCAAGGCGACGGGGATTCCAAAAAGCAATACCCTCCCAAAATCAACACCGATGATTCCGGCCGCGGCAGCCGCACCCGGGTGAGGGGGGATTAGGCAATGCACGGCATATAACCCGGTGGCCAGGCATACCGAGATCGATGCTGCAGCGACTCCCGCTTTGCGCGCCAGCGAATTACTGAGACCGCTCAATACAATAAAGCCGGAGTCACAAAAGATAGGCATGCCCACGATGAACCCCGTTATACTCATCGCGAAGGCCGCATGACGAGCGCCGACCTTGCGTAAAATAAAGTTTGCAATGGCAGTGGTTCTCCCTGTGCGCTCCAACAGGATCCCTAGTGTGGTTCCCAGAACGATGATAAAGCCCAACGATTTCATGACCTGGCCGAAGCCCTCTTTCATGACGCCAAGCACTTCCGTCGCAGGAAGTTTTGCACCTATACCCAAGAGCAATGAAACCAGTGAAAGCGCAAAGAAAGGATGGACTTTAAGCCTGGTGGTGAGATATACAATAAGAGCAATGCCACTCAGCAGCAGTGCGAGCTGAATGTAGAAGGGATGGATCATAGGGGATGTACAGGTTACCTAAAAATAAGATTGAAACTGCACTTTTGCCTTATCCGCTGTTTTTTTTTATGCTGGAAATAAAGAACTCCGGCCGGGAATTGCCAGCCGGAGTTCTGAAAAGATCAGGCATATCGCCAAATATAACCTTTGGTCTGATGGTGAATGCCGCGTGCCACCAGGATGATCTCCTTCTGGCCGCAGCCAGTCTTCTGCGAAGCCTCACGAATGCTTTCGTAGTGGCCCATCAGCTTGCCCTTTATGGAATACTGTTTCACCGGTAGACGACGCGTGTAGCCACCATAATTTTTCCATTTCGAACGATCGGCTGTTTTTAGATAGGAGTCGGCGCGCTCCCGGATAAATACACGCTGGCTCTTTTCGCTTTTGGTAACCAGCTTCAGGTTTTTGACGCAATTGTTGTATCCGTCGCCATCTTTGTTGATGACATACATGCCATCGTCGTCGTAATTTATTTCACGTACAAAGGTGCTGTAAATCACCCGTCGTGTGTTGAAATAAAATTGAGAACCGTCCTTGGATAAGGACACACGTAGATCGATCATGGGTTCGCCTGTCTTGATATTTCGATTTTTGGCAATCGACTGACTGAGAATTCTTCCGGCTACAAACTGTTGGTTCAGCCGTGGATGTGGAATTACCCTGTCGAGTGATTTGATTCTTCCCATATTGGAAGCTTTGTAAAAGCCTTCGAAGCCGGGAATGTCTTTCCACCGTTCACCTTTAATGCTAACGAGGGATTTGTCTTGGAAGAAATACTTTAACTTTGCCATAATAAAATAATTGTTAAAACTTGTTATAGGAATGAATTCATGCCCATGGGTTTCGAAATTCACAGAGAGGCGGATTTTTTGCTGCCATAATCAGGTTGGATTAGAATCGGGGCTTGGTGATTCCATCCGCGGCGTTTCGTCGCGGTCTGCTAATGAATTGATCTGGCCGATCCATTGATAATTTACATTGCGCTCCCTTTTCTTTCTTCCCCGTAGAATCACTTCGGACTTTATCTCGGATTCGGTCTTGCTGACCAGCCCCATCTTGCTATATAAACTCAGGGTACGCCGCGCGACGGATGTATTGATCTTTGTCTCCCATCGCAGGTCTGAGACGAGTTGCTGAACCGTGAACGGTGCTTTAAATTGAATGATGCTCCGCAGACAAAGGAGACGCAGTGGCGTGATCGGGATGCCGTTGCTGTTCAGGATTTCCTTTACAATAAGTAGGTTTTTCATAGGTTGGTAATTAGGCTTTTTTATAGGTTGCAAAGATTATTCTTGTTTGTCCAGCCAAACCTCCGGGTAAAAGGCTCTAAGATCTTTGCAGATTTTTTTTGCCAACCACACATCGGTTGTACTTTCATAGCTCACCAAGTAGTAGCCGTTTCGTTTTCCGAGTTTCGACACGGCGTGTCCTCGAGTCAGTTGCTCAGCGACCAGCTTGTCGGCGTTGCCTTCGAGGCGAAAGGCGCCAATGATAACGTGATAGACTAAATTGCTTTCCTCCTTGGCAGCGGCTTCAGCTAACCCAGGAACTGGGACAGATAGAGATCGCGGACTTCTTGCAGACGTGGGTGTGGTGAGGGAAATAGAATCAGAGGCAACGCTGCCAGCGCTATCAGCGCTGCCGGCAGCAGTATGATCGCTTCCGGGCATAGGCAAACTCAACCGGAACAACATTAGCCCCACAACAATGAGCGGAATAGTTATCCGGATAAATTTCAAAGGGCGTGAAGAACGCCTTAGTTTTACTTTTGATACAATAAAAGTTGGTCGAGCTTGGCGCATGCCCTCCGCTGGTTCAAATCCATCATCAGTGATCTCGGACCGTGCCGTGGTGATGGACGAGGATAAAATAGCATCATCGATATTATGCTCGCCATCGGCATCCTCAGGTAAATTCTCATCTTCTTTTTCCGGATCGGGGGCAGGAAGCATTTCTTTATAGTTGTCTCCGGCATTGACCTGCTCCGGCGTTTCAATAGGTCTATGGATGTGGGGCAAGCGTCCAAATTCTTTTTCGTTGATGAGTTCCAATCGGTTATCCACGTAACAGAAAATGCCGATTTCTCTTATTTCAAACTTTCCGTTCCGATGAATGCCATCCTGTATGTTTTCGATGAAACCACGAATAGCCGCTTTGGATTCCTCCTTTGTGAGCATTTCAATTTTGGCGAGATAATCTGAAAGTAATCCATCGTCATATTTTATGAATTGGTTGAAGAACAGGGTTTGGGAAAAATCCTGTTGCTTAATGATTGCTCCCAATGTGGGCAGGTTTACCCTGTTATTATGCTTCAGCAGGGACAGAATAGCGCGCGTAATCATTGAATATTTTTTCATCAATCCTTCTCAAACTGAGCGCCAAAGAAAATCTTTGAATTTTCGCTCCAAACGGATAACCTTTTCAAAAAGCCGACGAAATATCGTTGGTTCGTCGTTTTTTCGTTGGGGATGCGACCGCATTCTTTTTACCTGTAAAAAGTAACCGGAATCACGTTCAGGATTTTTTTCAGCCATGCTGGTTTTGGAGGAGATCTGAAAGAGAGTGATTGCGCAAAGGGACTAATGAGTTAAGACGTTCAGAGGATGAAGCGCAGTTTGAAGAAATCTTCTTGTAACAAGGATCTTAGTGTTGTTGAGGCGCGGCTTGATGTTTACATGCCATTGAAGGATGTTATCGGCCTAGCGCTTTTCTTAACCTGTCCGGCGACGCGAGATCGTTCGGTATTTATCCGATCAGGAGCAAGCACAGCGAAGTTAACACCGGGATGATTCAAGCCTAGCAAAATGGGTTGGTCACGGGGAATTCCTTGCGATTTGAGCATGGTGGGAATCGATTTATGTCGACAGAATACTGGCTTTCGTCGTGCCTGGAGGGCTCCGGCATCGTTATTTTTTGAATCGGCCTCAAAAAATGATAATCCCTCGGTAAATTGTGCCGTTAGAGTACATAAAATTAATTGGAGCCCTTATTTTATGGAAGATAATACGAAGCCTTCGGAGGAAATGGTGCGCACGCATCGTCCCGACGGACGTCCCGGCGTGATGTTGTTGAAGCGGGAGTATGATTTTTTGTGTTCGTTCATCCTTTCCAGCGTTGAAAAATCGGATAACATGACGTTGAACGATTTGCTCGAAAAAGCCCAGGCTACACGCGATGGAAAATGGAGTGGCGACTTGGCGTGGAAGATACTCCAGGTAAAAATGGATCTGGAAGCCCGCCATCTTCTCGAGGTGATGGTAGCGACGCGCCGGCGCCATGCCTTCACGATCAAATTGACCCGCCAGGGTCTTTCCCGCATACGCTATGAAAATCAAGTGGCCGAATGGGCCAACAACGATTGAGCGTGTTATAAATCCTCCAGGAACTTTTTGAATCTTGGAGTGTCGTAATTCGTCGTTCCCGTTTCCTTGCTCACAATTTTTCCGTCGCCGCTGATCACCAGTGTGGTCGGGATAGTGGGAACTTGTAATTGTCGAGGAAGATTTCCTGAGGGGACATACACTGGGAATGCATAGCCTTTGTCTTTTGCAAACTTGACCACCTTGGTGAAGTTTTCGCTGTTGTCTAACGACAGCATAACAAAGACGATCTTATCGTTGTCCTTTACCTTTTTGTAGAGCTCGTCAATGCTGGGCATCTCCACGCGACAGGGGCCGCACCACGTGGCCCACATGTTGAGAAAGATCGTCTTGCCCTTGAACTGATTGAAGTCTATCACATGGCCTTCCAGGTCCTTTATGTTGAAATCATAGTCGAAGGTTTTCGCGACCGCTGGCGGGGCCGCAGCGGCGTCCAGGACGCCCGTTTTCATGAGGGCGGAGCTGGTAATGTACGACACGCCGGAAAGAGCCCCGGTTAAGCGCAATACGACAAATACGATCGCAAACACGGCCCAAGGGCGCAAATGCCTCCAAATGGCATAGATTGTGGAAGTGTTAAATGGGATTTTCATTTTGCGCGTGTCTGGAAAGGGTTACCAAATCTCCATATTTTAATTAATTTCGAAAGATAATCTCGTTCAAGATCATGACAAAAACCGCTTTGGTCAAGTTTCTCATTCTGTTTCTTTTTGCTTCGTCTGCCTACGGGCAAAAAGTGAAATACAAGGATATCTGGGGGCTTTTAAGCACCAAACAGTATGAAGCAGCGGAACCGTTCCTGAAAAGTTATCTCAAGGAGAATAGCGATAATCCCAATGCCCTGCTGTACATGGGGATTATTTTCCAGGAAAAATCGGGTAAAGACGATGTGCTGAAGCAAACCCGTCGGGCGATTTCAGACATGGATTCGGCGATCCTGTATTACGACAAAGCCTACAAAACCATCACGGAGAAAGAAGTAAAACGCAATGATGAATACTACCAGGCCTACAACCGGCGCGACCTGCGAACGGGCGAGTTTGGGGTGAAGCTCTCCGATATCCAGTTCGACCTGGAAAAGAAAATGGAAGGGCTGCGCGAACGTATCGATCGCGTGAAGATGGTGCGGTACTATTTCAATCTGGCCGACAGTCTCTATAAAAAAAGCAACGCGCTATACCGGGCCATACAATCCGGCGCGCCGGAAGAAAAGGCATTTTATCTGCGAGCCAACGAGAAAACGGTCGCGAGTCTTGTCGCCTTGGGGGTTCGCTATGATTCGTGCCTGAAGGCCTTTAATAATTACAAGTCGAGTGCGGTCACCATCGGTCGAACGGGATACAATCAAACGCTTTCCGAACGCGAGATCGTGGACATAAAAAAAGACGGCATTTCACCAGCCAATTTTTACCAGGATGATTTGCAGGTGTGGGATTATCGGAAATTTGCCGATGAGGCGAAACTCGCTATCGAGAAAGAAATCATTCCTATGCGCGAGCACCTGGTTTCCTATGATATCGAGATCAACAAGCTACGTGAAAAGCTAAACAAAGATTCTGTTTCCGTGCGGAGCGACCTCACGTCTTTAATCGATAAGCTTTTGATGGAGCAACTGAAGAAGTACGACTCGGAGCCCTTGCCGATGGAGGTATTCTCTTTGAAGATCTCCGATCTCGAATACCGTTCGGCCTTGTTGGAGAACAAAACCGCTCGCGATTCCAGCGACCTCCAGTTTCGCCTCGCCTTGCTCACAAAGGAATTGAAATATGTTAGCCGCCTGGACAGTATGGCGGCGAGGCTGTCCACGCAAGACGTTGATAAGAGAGCCGAGGACTATGACCAATTCATAAAAAACACGTATAACAGTACCGTTGTGTTAAAGAGTTTTGTAAAAGCGTTGAAAGAATATTCGGAGCGTGAGAAATTGAAAAAGCAAGCGCAATTTGCGCAGACAAAGGCAGCGCTTCAATGGATCGTGATCGGTGTCGATTCTATTCCGGTTGTGGCTACGGTGGCCAACGCGCGGTTCAAGCCTTTGATCATCCAAGATGAAAAATTTACTTCAGGATTACAGTACGCCGACTCGCTGAATCCAACCGGGTATTTCTATACCATCCGTCCTTCGCGCGTGCCGGATGTGAAGGTGACGTTTCCTGTGGACAAGCCGAATTTCAAACTTTCGCGGTTGAGTTCATCCAAAGCGTTGACCTATTCGGATCCCGGTGGACAAATTTATTTCGTATTGATCTATACAGAGCGTCCCGCCAAGGATGGCAAACATGCGGCAACGTTGGCCAAGATCTATCGATCGGATGGATTGGCATGGAGCATGAACTATCCGCTGGGGTATCTGCCAAAGGAAATACAGTTTAAGCCCGATGGGGGTGAGCTCACTATCAAAGGCGATACCCAACAAAATACAATCGATAAGAATGGGAAGTTGGTGAAGTAGGCTTGACTAGCCTACTAATTTTCTCCAGTCGGTGAAACGCATGTCGATACGCGTTTTCATCTTTTCGTAGTTCTCCCAGCTATCGGTCACGTGGTAGATAGAAGGGAGCGTTTTCACCAGGATTTCATCATAGTCACTGCGGTAGAGGCCTCCGCCGTAATAGTAGTACGTGAACATGTTGCCTTGGCGATTGAAAAGTTCAAAGCCCAGATAGCCGTCCCAGATCTCGCTGAGGATGGTACACGAAATTTCCCGGCGTTTGAAACGGAAGATCTGATTGGAGGCTTCATCTTCAAAATACTCTGAATAAAGTCCCGTGTCAATGATCCATCCTAAATACATGCCG
>Ga0209050_1002843_pt1 | contig 13737 bp, 14 predicted proteins | sample Araplavi_mTSA_r2_FD_184276 | JGI IMG/M metagenome (GOLD analysis project Ga0209050, IMG submission 184276) | Arabidopsis root microbial communities from North Carolina, USA - plate scrape MF_Cvi_mTSA_r2 (SPAdes) (version 2) | ecosystem: Host-associated > Plants > Roots > Endosphere | place: USA... | reverse complement strand
GGATGCAGGTGCTGGCTCCGATGACGGGTCTGTCACTGGCGCGCGTTTCCAATCGTCGACTGGGCCGCTGGATTGAAACACCACGGTCGCCGTATTGATGCGGGTTCGAATCCCGCCGTGTCCACCATTGGTGAGAAAGTACAGATAGAGAAAGAGAGATGGAAATGGAAAAGAACTACAACCTGCACGAAGTCGAGAATGGCGTGCCCGTGAAGATGTGGACCCGCGGCGTGCCCGTGGAAGCCGAAGCGCAGAAGCAGCTCGAGAACGCCGCCCGCCTGCCGATCGTGTTCAAGCACATCGCGGCCATGCCCGACGTGCACTACGGCATCGGCGCGACCGTGGGTTCGGTGATCCCGACCTTCAAGGCCATCATCCCGGCCGCGGTGGGCGTGGACATCGGTTGCGGAATGATGGCGTGCAAGACCACGCTGCACGCCAACGACCTGCCCGATAACCTGGGACCGCTGCGCTCCGCGATCGAGAAGGCCGTGCCGCACGGCTCGAACCCCAAGCGCATGGGCCGCGACAAGGGCTCGTGGGAGACGCCTCCCAACGAAACCGACGTGGCCTGGGCCGGGTTGGTGGACGAGTTCGATGCGATCTGCGAGAACTACCCGCGACTGAAGAACACCAACAACCACAAGCACCTGGGAACGCTGGGTACGGGCAACCACTTCATCGAGGTGTGCCTTGATGAAGCGGGTTCCGTGTGGTTCATGCTGCACTCGGGTTCGCGCGGCGTGGGTAACGCCATCGGTACGCACTTCATCGAGCTTGCCAAGAAGGATGCCGAGCTGCACCAGCGCAACCTGCCCGATCAGGATCTGGCGTACTTCGAGGAAGGCGCCAAGTACTTCGGCGACTACGTGCGTGCGGTGGGCTGGGCCCAGAAGTTCGCGCGAGCGAACCGCGAAGTGATGATGCAGCGCGTGGTCGCGGCCGTGCGCAAGGTCATCACCAAGCCTTTCGAGGCACACGTGGAAGCGGTGAACTGCCACCACAACTACGTGAGCCGCGAGACGCACTTCGGTGAAGACGTGCTCGTGACCCGCAAGGGCGCGGTGAGCGCGAAAGCCGGCGAGCTGGGAATCATCCCCGGCAGCATGGGCGCCAAGAGCTTCATCGTGCGCGGAAAGGGCAACCCCGAGAGCTTCATGAGCTGCAGCCACGGCGCCGGTCGAAAGATGAGCCGTACCAAGGCCAAGAAGCTCTACACCGTGGCCGACCAGATCGCCGCGACCGAAGGCGTGGAATGCCGAAAGGATGCCGACGTGATCGACGAGATCCCAATGGCCTACAAGGACATCGACGCGGTGATGGACGCGCAGAAGGACCTGGTGGAAGTGGTCTACACGCTCAAGCAGGTCGTATGCGTGAAGGGGTGAAAACGAGGCCGATCCGCGGCCTCATGGGTGCGGTGTTGTAGGAGGAAGGGTTCGGCCCGCTTTCGCAACACCGTACGTATTGCGAAGGTTTGAAAGATGAAGAAAAGCAACAAGCAACGCCGCGCCGAGATCAAGGCGCGTCGCCTCGAACGCGCCGCCGCGTCGGCTGCACGTCTGCGCTTGCCGGATGTCCGCCTGCCGCAGCCAGCCTTCGCATTTGCGATCGGCTGCGAGCCGGCGGATCAGCACGTCCTGCAGCAGTACAACAACACTTACGGATTGCTGCCGGACTTCTATGTTGCGCGTCCCTTCACCTGCCGCGATTGCGGGGCTGAAGAACTGTGGACGGCGAAGCAGCAGAAGTGGTGGTACGAAGTGGTGCACGGACATATCGACAGCCGCGCCGTGCGATGCCTGGCATGCCGCCGCGCGCGACGCGAGCGCCTGTTGAATGCGGCACCGGGTGCAAACCTCCTGCGCGAGAAGACGGATCGTCTTCGCGCGTTGGGCGCGGTGAAACCGAATGCGCGAGCTGTGGCCGAAGTCGATGCCGCGCTTGAAAGCAAATGGTGGAGCCTGCGCGTCGTGGCGATCCAGACGATGGGCCGCTGGGGAGGTGCGGAGAATCTCGAAAGGCTCAACGCATTCATGGCGGCCCGTGCGGAAGGCGGGCGCCGATACTTCAGTTGGGAGCGCGTCGCCGCGGACGCCGCGAAGAGTGCATTGATGCGCAGGGAGTGATTGAGATGATGATGAAACTGACTTTCCTGGGGACCTCCTCCGGTACCCCCACGCGCCACCGCAACGTCTCCGGCCTCGCGGTGCAGACGGTGCTCGGCGCCGACTGGTTCCTGGTCGACTGCGGCGAGGGCACGCAGCATCGCGTGCTGCAAACGCCGCTGTCGCTGAACGACCTGGCCGCCGTCTGCATCACGCACGTGCACGGCGACCACTGCTATGGCCTGCCGGGCCTGCTCGCGAGCGCGGGCATGAACAAGCGCACGAAGCCGCTGAAGCTGATCGCGCCGCTGCCGGTGTGGGAGTGGTTCGAAGCCACGCGCCAACTGACCGACCTGCACCTGCCCTACGAGGTGGAGCACGTCGATCTGGAGAACCAGGCGCTGGTGTACGAAGCGCCCGGCGTGCGCATCGAGCGCCACCTGCTGCGGCATCGCGTACCGAGCCACGCCTATCGCGTGCAGGTCGAGACGCGGCGCGTGCGGCTGAAGGCCGATGCGCTGCGGGCCGTCGGCCTTCCGCCCGGCCCCGCATGGCGCGCGCTGCAGACCGGCGAGGACGTGCCCTTCAACGGCGATGTGCTGCGCAGTGCCGACTACACGGAAACGCAGATCGACACGGCCGTCGCCGTGCTGGGCGGCGACAACGCCGAGCCCGCGCTGCTGCGCGATGCCTGCCAGGGTGCGCAGCTGCTGGTGCACGAGGCCACCTTCACGCAGGACGCGCTCGACAAGGTCGGCCCCGGGCCGATGCACAGTTCCGCGCGCATGCTGGCCGAGTTCGCGCAAGCCGTGGAGGTGCCGAACCTGGTCCTCACGCATTTCAGCGCACGCCATCAGAACGAAGAGGGCATGGCCGCATTGATGGCGGAGACGCAGGCGCACTACCGCGGCCACGCGTTCCTGGCCAACGACCTGGACGTTTACGAACTCGACAGTGCCGGCAACGTGGCCGTCACCCGAGCCTGATGAGAGAAGAAGAAAAGAAGAAAGTCATGAGCACCGAAAAGGAATTCCTGCGCTCCGCCCACCCCATCGAGCCCGCCATGCGCGCGCAGATCATGGACGCCCTGCGCGACATCGAAGCGAAGAACGACGTGAGCGTGCTGTTCGCCTGCGAATCCGGCAGCCGCGGCTGGGGCTTCGCCTCGCCCGACAGCGACTACGACGTGCGCTTCATCTACGTCAACCGGCTGCCGTGGTACCTCACGGTGCAGCCGCGACGCGACGTGATCGAGGTGCCGATCAGCGGCGACCTCGACATCAACGGCTGGGACCTGCGCAAGGCGCTGGGCCTGATGCGCGAGTCGAACCCGACGCTGCTCGAGTGGCTGCGCTCGCCCATCGTCTACCGCGACGACGTGGTGGCGATGCCGCGTTTCCGCGCGCTGTCGGAGGCGGTGTTCTCCAACGCGCGCGGCTGGCACCACTACAGCTCGATGGCGAAGAAGAACTTCCGCGAGCATCTGCAGGCCGACGAGGTGCGCTACAAGAAGTACCTCTACGTGCTGCGCCCGCTGCTGGCCGCGCGCTGGATCCGCTCGCAGCCCGGCGTACCGCCGATGCGCTTCGCCGACCTGGCGCAGCGCACGCTCGATGCGGCGCGCGACGCCACGCTGATCGACGAGATCAACGCGCTGCTCGAGGTGAAGATGCGCGCCGGCGAAGCCGCGACCAGCCCGCGCTGGCCCGGCATTCATGCGTTCATCGAGTCGGAGCTGGCGGCCAACGCGGCCGAGCCGGTGACGCCGCTGCCGCAAGCCGAAGAGGCCGGCCTCGACGCGTTCCTGCACGAGACGGTGCTGCGTTTCGACAAAGAAGAACAGGAGGCCGCGCATGGTTGAACTCGACGGCTCGCAGGGCGAGGGCGGCGGCCAGATCCTGCGCACCAGCCTCGCGCTGTCGGTGGCCACGGGCCAGCCGCTGGCCATCGAGAAGATCCGTGCCGGCCGCGCCAAGCCGGGCCTGATGCGCCAGCACCTCGCGTGCGTGAACGCGGCCGCTGAAATCAGCGGCGCGAAGGTGGAGGGCGCGGAGCTCGGCTCGCAGTCGCTGCGTTTCGCGCCCGGCCCGGTGCGCGCGGGCGAGTACCGCTTCTCGATCTCCAGCGCGGGCAGCTGCATGCTGGTGCTGCAGACCGTGCTGCCGCCGCTGCTGCTTGCCGGTGCGGCCAGCCGCGTGCACCTGAGCGGTGGCACGCACAACCCGATGGCGCCGCCGTTCCATTTCCTGGAGCGTGCCTTCGCGCCGTTGGTGCGCAGGCTGGGTGCCGACCTGCAGCTGACGCTGCGCCGCTGCGGTTTCTATCCGGCCGGTGGTGGCGAGGTAGAGGCGACGATCGTTCCGGCGGCCGGCGCGCTGCAGCCCTTCGACCTGATGGCGCGTGGCGAACATCGGTCGAGCCATGCCGAATGCCTGGCGCCCGGGCTGCCGCGCCATGTACCGACGCGCGAGCTCGACACGTTGGGCGGCGCGATGGGCTGGTCCGGCGAGCAGCTGCGTTTCGGCACGGCGCGCCAGAACGAAGGCCCCGGCAACGCGTTGCTGGCCACGCTGGCGTACGAGCACGTCACCGAGGTGTTCACGGCGTTCGGCGAGAAGTCGCTGAGCGCCGAGCAGGTGGCGCATGGCCTGGTGAAGGAGCTGCGCGAATTCCAGAAGAGCGAGGCCGCGGTCGGCCCGCATCTCGCGGATCAGTTGGCGCTGCTGCTGGCGCTCGCCGCCTGGCAAGGCAAGAAGGCCTGCGCCTTCACCTGCAGCGAGGTGACGGAGCACACGCGCACCAACTGCGCGGTGATCGAGCGCTTTCTGCCGGTGCGCTTCGCGATCGTCGAGAGCCGCCAGGTCTGCACGGTGCGGGTCTCGCCGGCCTGAGGAAGAGAACGCCGGCGCCGCTGGCTCGGGCAAGCGGAAAAGTCCTTTCCACTCCTGTTGTTGAACAGGGAGCGGCCCGGCGGGATACTCGCGCGATGGGCCGCCGGCACCGGCTGCCTCATGAACATTCGAGAGACAGCAAAGCCATGACCATCCCCCCGTTTGTCTACAACAGCGTGCCGCAGCGCGTGGTGTTCGGCGCCGGTTCGCTGCAGCACCTGGCGCGCGAGATCGATGCGCTCGGTGCGCGCCGGGCGCTCGTGCTGTCCACGCCCGAGCAGCGCCCGCAGGCCGAGCGCGTGGCCGACATGCTCGGCAGCCATGCGGCCGGTGTGTTCGACCGCGCCGTGATGCACGTGCCCATCGAGACCGCGCGCGAGGCGCGCGAGGTGGCGGCCCGGCTGGGCGCGGATTGCGCGGTGGCCATCGGCGGCGGTTCGACCACCGGGCTGGGCAAGGCCATTGCGCTCGATTCGGGCCTGCCGATCCTCGCCATCCCGACCACCTACGCGGGCTCCGAGATGACGCCGATCTACGGCATCACGGAAGCCGGCATGAAGAAGACGGGCAAGGACTTCAGGGTGCTGCCGCGCACGGTGATCTATGACCCCGAGCTGTCTTTGAGCCTGCCCGTGGGCATCAGCGTGACCAGCGGCATCAACGCCATCGCGCATGCGGCCGAAGGGCTCTACGCGGTCGATTCGAATCCGATCATGGACCTGATGGCGCAGGAGGGCATTGCCGCACTGGGCCGCGCGTTGCCCGCCATCCGCGCCACGCCGCACGATCCGGGCGCGCGCAGCGATGCGCTCTACGGCGCATGGCTCTGCGGCACGGTGCTCGGCAACGTCGGCATGGCGTTGCACCACAAGCTGTGCCACACGCTGGGCGGCAGCTTCAACCTGCCGCACGCCGAGACCCACACCATCGTGCTGCCGCATGCACTCGCCTACAACGCCGAGGCGGCGCCGCAGGCCATGGCGCGCATCGCGAAGGCACTGGGGGGGAGCAGCGCCGCGCAGGCCGTGTACGACCTCGCGCGCGACAACGGCGCGCCGGTCGCGCTGCGCGACATCGGCATGAAGGAATCGGACCTCGACCTGGCCTGCGAGCACGCGCTCAAGAACCAGTATCCCAATCCGCGCCCGCTGGAGCGCGCTGCGATCCGCGCCTTGCTGCAGGACGCCTGGGAAGGTGCGCGGCCCTGAACCGGCGGAGCAGGGCCGCGCCGCTGTTTACAGGCCGGCCTGGCGCGTGAACGACACCGTCGGCTTCTTGTAGGCCGAGGGCACTTCGTCGCGGTAGAAGGCGCGGCGGTCCAGGCTTTGCAGCGGGTTGTGTGCGGCGGCCACGGCCTGGTCGCGCACGGCGCTGCGGTCGAGCGTGGAGTTGACGGCCACGGTGCCTTCGGCGGCGCTGTCCGAGTACGGGTTGCCCTCGCGCGCGGCGGCAATGGCTTCGGCCTTCACGTCGGCACGGCTGGCGAATGGGGTGATGGCCTGCACGCCTTCGTAGCTTTCGGCATGTGCGCCGGCAGCGCCCAGCAGGGCGAGAGCTGCGGCGGAAACGGCGATGAGTTGCTTGGTGTTCATGGGAGTCCCTTTGGATGTCTGTGTGGGCGGCGGACATTCGTCGTTGCCACGAGATGCAGTGTGAAACCGCATCGTGGTTTGCGCTGTGCGTTTGCGCACCGCTTTCGGCGATCACGCAGGTGCGCGGAGCACTTCGAGCGGTTCGGAGCGGCCGCGCACGGTGAGCGTTTCGACTGCGCCCATCGCATCCGCCACGCCGGCCTGCTCGGCCGCGAACAGCGACACGACGAGGCGCGATGCCGCGGTCTTCGAGTGGTCCTGCAGCCGGCTCGCGGTGTTGACCACTTCGCCGATGGCCGTGAAGGTCGTGGTCTCCAGGTAGCCCACTTCACCCACCGCCGCGCGCCCCGCGTGCAGGCCCATGCCGAACTCCAGCCGCTGGCCGAACTGCGCCTCGAAGCCTTCGCTCCATGCGTCCATGCGCTGGCCGATCAGCTCGGTGGCGCGCAGCGCCTGCCTGCAGGCGGTGGGAAGGTCGCACTCGAGTCCGAAGATCGCCATCACGCTGTCGCCTATGAACTGGTTGGGCACGCCGCCGCTTTCGCGCACGGCTGCGCCCACGGTGGCGAAGTAGCGGTCGAGCACATAGGCCAGGTCGAAGGGCCACTGCCGCTCTGACAGGCCCGACCAGCGCCGCAGGTCGACGAACAGGATCGCCACGTCGCGCTCGCGCCCGAAGCTGCCGACCGGAGCGGGCCGGCCTTCGTTGGGCAGCGGCGCGAACAGCGGCGTGACCTCGATGTCGCCGCGTGGGCGCAGCTGGCAGGCCAGGCGCACGTCGGCCGGTGCGCGCACGCGTTCGAGCGTGCGCTGCTCGTCGCGGCCGGGCTCGCCGATGTGCTCGGCCGGGCCGGCCACGCGCACGCGGCAGGTCGAGCAGCGCGCCCGGCCACCGCAGATCGAGACGTGCGCGATGCCGTGCGAGCGGCTCGCCTCCAGCACGCTCCAGCCGCGCGGCACCTGCACCGTGCGACCGGGGTAGCGCAGCGCCACGGACGGTTGCCGCGACCAGCGCGCCAAGCCGTTGCGTCCCCAGCGCGCCGCGAGCAGCGCGACCAGCGCCAGCCCGTAGAACCACTTGATGCCGCCTTCGGCCGCATTGAGCGCCTTGCCCTGCTCAGGCGTCGGCAGCGTGACCGGTGGCACGCCGGTCCACTGGAACTCGCGCCCCATCGACACGAAGCCCATTGCCGCCATCAGCGGCAGCGCCACCGCGATGGCCAACAGCAGATGGGAGAAGCGCCGCCAGGCCGGTTTCGCCCGCAGCGCGAAGTGCAGGCCCAGGCAGCCGTGGGCCCAGGCCGCGAGCATCATCACGAGCTGCGCGGCCGCGCCTGGCCAGTCCCACAACCCCCAGACCACGCGCACGTACGAGCCCTCGATGCCATAGGCCAGGTAGGCGCCGCGCATGGCCGTGAGGTGCGTGGCCAGCAGCAGCGGCAGCGCGAAGCCGAGCAGCACGCGCAGGCCTTCGAGCGGCGGCATGCGCAGCGTGCGGCGCTCCCACAGGGCGACCACGGCCAGCGCCAGGTGCACAGCGGCCGCCCCATACAGCAGCACCGTGCCCGGCAGGCTGTGCCAGAACTTCTGCACGCCGCGCAGCACGGTCTCGGCTGCGGCAAAGGAATAGATGCCCAGCGAATGGTTCAGCAGGTGCGCCGTGACGTAGGCCATCAGCACCAGCCCGCTCGCCCAGCGGAGATTGCGCCGTGTCGGCGGTCTCAGCGGAAAAATGGGGCCCGAAGGGGTGCGGGGGGAACGTCTGTCCATGAACGGGTTCGAAGCGGCACCCGAGCATAATGCGCGCGCCCCCACCGACCCCCGGCATGGCCAAACCTGAACCTTCCTCTCCCCGCTCCAGCCTTGCACTGCGCCAGATCGCGCTGCTCGAAGGCCTTTCCGACCAGCGCCTGGACCTGCTGGCCCAGCAATGCCTGTGGCACAGCGTGGAGGCCGGCAAGCCCTTGCTGCTGCGCGCCGAGCAGCAGGGCGAGGTGTTCCTGCTGGTGTCGGGCCGGGTGCGGGTGACGACCTATTCGGCCAACGGCCGGCAGGTCACCTTCCGCGATTCCGAAGCCGGCGAGCACTTCGGCGATATCGCCGCCATCGACGGCGGCCCGCGCTCCGCCGACGTGGTCACGCTGGAGCCCAGCGTGGTCGCCAGCCTCGACCGCGCCGCTTTCATGGCCCTGCTGCGCGACGAGCCGCTGGTGGCCGAGCGGGTGATGCTGCGGCTGGCGTCATTGGTGCGCCAACTGTCGGAGCGCGTCATCGACCTGAGCACCCTCGGCGTGCAGAACCGGCTGCATGCCGAACTGCTGCGCCTGGCCCGCGCAGCCGGCGTGGAGGGCAACCAGGCCCGGCTCGACCCGGCGCCCAAGCACGCGGCGCTGGCCAGCCAGATCAGTACCAACCGCGAGCAGGTGACGCGCGAGCTCAATGTGCTGGTGCGCAGCGGCGTGCTGCGCAAGGACGACAAGGCGCTGCTGGTGGCCGATGCCGCCCGCCTCGAAGCTATGGTCTCGCAGGTCAGGGGCGACGCCGGCTAAGCCGGAAAGCGATCAGTTCCAGCGGCCCTTGACGCCACCGATGGAGAAGCGGCCGGCGCCCAGCAGCACCACCGTCAGCGCGCCGAACAGGTACAGGCCCTGCAGTTCCAGCGCCCAGCCGCCCTGCTTGGTCATTGCGAACAGGTCGGCCATGTGCACGAGGCCGAAGGCCACCAGCATGTTGATGACCACCACCGCGGCCGCCGCGCGGGTGAAGACGCCGGCAATCATCAGCAGCGGCGCGGCGATCTCGCCCACGTACACGAGGTAGGCCAGCCCGCCCGGCAGGCCGGCCTTGGCCAGCATGCCGCCGATGAAGCCCACGCCGGCCGACAGCTTGAAGATGCCGTGCAGCAGCACCAGGAAACCGACCGTCACGCGGATCAGCAGCTTGCCGGAATCGTCCAGCGTGGAGGGGGAGAGGGCGGACAGCGGCGATGCGATCGGCGATTGCGCGAGGTTGGCGGCCTGGGTGTTCATGGCGGGTCCTTGGAAATGGAAGGCCGCCGCGGAATGCGACGGTTGCGGTTCCAGTGTGCGGAGCCGCCGAAAACCCGGATGTGCGTTTACGCACATGTTTTGGCAGAAAGGCCCGTCAGCGCATGCCGAAGTGCCCGGTCCATTTCCGCTCGTACTCCATCTTTGCGAAGTGCGCGGCCATGAAGTCGATGAAGCTGCGCACCTTCGCCGACAGGTGCTTGCGGCTGGGATACGCGAGGTTGATCGTCAGGTGCGGGAGGTCCCAGTCTTCCAGCGTGGGTACCAGCCGGCCGGCCACGATGTCCTCGTACACGATGTAGGTCGGCTGCACGAGGATGCCCATGCCGTCGAGCGCGGCGGCGCGCAGCACCTGGCCGTCGTTCGATTCGAGCAGCCCCGTCACCGGCACCGTGTGCGTTTCCCCATTCCGGCTGAAGCGCAGCTCGTTCGGGTTGTTGGCATGGGTGTAGATCAGCAGCTTGTGCTGCTTCAGTTCGTCCAGCGTCTTCGGAAATCCATGCTGCGCGAAGTAGCGCGGCGAGGCCGCGAGGATGCGCCGCGTCTCGCCGAGCCGGCGGATCGTCACGTTGGAGTCGGGTTCGTACTCGCGCGTGCGGATCGCCACGTCGATGTTGTTGTCGATCAGGTCGAAGTAGCGGTTGGCGGCTTCCACGTGCACCCTCACGCCGGGGTAGCGCTGGGTGTACTCGCGCAGCAGCGGCGCGATGTGGTGGACCGAGAACGAGAGCGAGGCCGTGACGCGCAGCGTGCCCGTCGGGTTGAGCGCGGTGGCGTTCACCGTCGATTCGGCATCCGAGAGGTCGGCCAGGATGGTCCGGGCGCGGGCGCAGAACTCGCGGCCGGTGTCGGTCAGGTACAGGCGGCGGGTATTGCGCTCGACCAGCCGCGCGCCGAGCCGGGCTTCGAGCGCGCCCAGGTGGCGGCTCGCGGCAGCGTTCGACAGGCCCAGCGCCTCGGCTGCGCGGCTCAGGCTGCCGGCATCGGCGATCTGCACGAGCAGGGCGATTTCGGTCCAGCGGTCCATGGGGCGTTGTTTCCGGGGCTTGTCTTTGGTCGGGCCGGGCGATTTTGGCGCAGGGCGGGCGCGACCGTTCCGCTGGCCGGAAAAATCATTTGCGCCCAGGTGCTTTCAGGGCAGCGGTGCGCGACCTACAGTGCGTCGTACCCGACGACCAGACCCCATGGAGACATCACGATGCGCAACCTCGACCAGGACAACATCACCCAGGCTGTGCTCGCGCGCTTCGCCGACACGCCCGACCCGCGCCTGCACGAGATCATGACCAGCCTGGTGCAGCACCTGCACGCCTTCGCGCGCGAAGTGAAGCTCACCGAGGAAGAGTGGTTTCAGGGCATCCAGTACCTGACCGCCACCGGGCAGAAGTGCGACGACAAGCGGCAGGAGTTCATCCTGCTGTCGGACGTGCTGGGCCTGTCGATGCTCACCATCGCGATGAACAACGACAAGCCGGCGGGCTGCACCGAGGCCACCGTGTTCGGCCCCTTCTACTTCGACGGCGCGCCCGAGTACGAGCACGGCGACGACGTGGCCAACGGCGCCGAGGGCGAACCCTGCGACGTGTTCGCTACGGTGCGCGGGCTCGATGGCGAGCCGGTGCCCAACGCCGTGGTCGACGTGTGGCAGGCCGACGCGGGCGGCCACTACGACGTGCAGCACCCCGGGCTCGACCATGCCGAGAACCGCGGCACGCTGCGCACCGGGCCCGATGGCTCGTTGCATTTCCGCAGCGTGGTGGCGGTGGCCTATCCAATCCCGGTCGACGGCCCCGTGGGCGACCTGCTGCGCGCCACCAGGCGCCACCCGTGGCGGCCCGCGCACCTGCATTTCAAGATCGAGGCATCGGGCTACGAGCGGCTCATCACCCACGTGTTCCGCGACGGCGACGAATGGCTCGACTCCGATGCGGTGTTCGCGGTGCGCCAGTCGCTGGTGGCGCCATGGACGAAGCAGGCCAACGGCCGCTGGCGGCTCGATTTCGACTTCGTGCTCAACCCGTTGAAGCAGCCCGCCTGATCGAGCTGCGCCCCGTCCTGCTACGCTCGCGAAGCCTGCCACCCGGCAGGCTTTTTTCTGCGCTTTCCCTTCCCATGGCCTTTCCCCTGATCACCGACCCGCATTTCTACGCGGTCGCCATTCCCGCCGTGCTGCTGCTCGGCATCAGCAAGAGCGGCTTCGGCGCGGGCTTCGGCTCGCTCGCGGTGCCGATGATGGCGTTGGCCGTCACGGTGCCGCAGGCTGCGGCCATCCTGATGCCGCTGTTGCTGCTGATGGACGTCCTGGGCATTGCCGCGTTCAGGCGCGACTTCGACCGTTCGCTGCTCAAGTTCCTGATTCCGTTCGGGCTGCTGGGCACGGTGATCGGCACGCTGTTGTTTCGCGCGCTGCCGGCGCACACGGTGGCGGGCATCGTCGGCGTGTTCACGCTGCTGTTCCTGGCGCAGCGGCTGCTGTTTCCGCCGAAGCCCGACGACCCGCTGCCTTCGCGCGGCGTGGGTGCGGTGCTGACCACGGTGTCGGGCTTCACCAGCTTCATCGCGCATGCGGGCGGGCCGCCGATCAACGCCTACGTCATCCCGCTGCGGCTCTCGCCGGTGATCTTCACGGCCACCATGGCCTATTTCTTCTTCGTGGTGAATCTCAGCAAGTGGATTCCCTATGCGTGGCTCGGCCTGCTCGACTTCCGCACGCTGGCCACGTCGCTGGTGCTGATGCCGATCGCTCCCTTGGGCGTGTGGGTCGGCATCCGCATTGCGCGGCGCATCGATGCGACGTGGTTCTATCGCTTCGTGTACCTGGGGATGCTGCTGACGGGCCTGAAGCTCGTCTATGACGGGTTCATTGGCTAATCCCCAGGCTTCGCGCACTTCGTGTCGCTGCGCCAGCCCCCTTGCAGGGGGCAACACCTGCGGCCCGGCAAAGCCGGTTCCGCGGTGTTCCCGAAAGGGGTCAAAACTCGACTATGGATTTGAAGCCGCCGAAGATCATCCGCTTCGCGTCGAAGGGCATGGTCTTCGGGTCCATCGCCGTGATGCGCGGGTCGGCCATGACCTTCGCGTTCACCGTGTCGCGGTGCTTGCGCGATTTGTAGGTGATCCACGAGAAGGCCACCGTCTCATCGGGCTTCTGCTTCACGCTCTGCGGAAACGAGGTCAGCTTGCCGGGCTTCACGTCGTCGGCGATGCATTCCACGTATTCAAGCGCGCCGTATTCCATCCAGACCTTGCCGGCCTTGCGTGCGAGCTTGCGGTAGGCCTCTACGTTCGCGGTGGGAACGGCGACGATGAAGCCGTCTACATAACGAGCCATGAGTGTTCTCCTGAACAAAGAGTGGAAGCGTTGAAGAAAGAAAACAGGCGGTTGCGGCATGGCATGCGGATGTTCACGACGCCGTGCCGCCCGCCGTGCCACGGGGTGCCGCTTCTTCGTTGTTATGCGCCTGCCCCGGCATGGCGGTGCGAAGCAGCAAGGCCCCGATCAAGCCCGCCGCCGCCGCGAACACGGCACCGACGAGAAACGCAAGGTTGTAGCCCCCGGTGAGTGCCAGCGGCATCTGCGCACCGGCGGCTTCCATCGATGCGGAGCGCGCGGCCGCAGCGCTGGCCAGTACGGCCAGGCCCAGCGCGCCGCCCATCATGAACGAGGTGTTGACCACGCCCGAGGCCAGGCCCGAATCGGCCGGGCTCACCTCGCTCATGGCCGCCAGCAGCACCGGGTTGAAGGCCATGCCCGCGCCGAGGCCCAGCAGCATCATGCCGGGCAGCACGTCGACCACGAAGCTGCCGTTGACCGGCGCACGCGCGAACAGCGCCAACCCGACGGCCGCGAGCCAGAGCCCGGCCGCCAGCGGCTTGCGAATGCCGAAGCGCATCACGATCTTCGCGGAGAGGCCGAGCGAGAACACCGCCATGATCACGTTGGCCGGCAGGAAGGCCAGCCCGATCTGCATCGGCGTGTAGTTCAGCACCAGCTGCATGTAGAGCGCCGAGATGAAGAACCACGCGAACATGGCCGCGGCCCACAGCACGCCGACCACGTTGGCCACCGACACGCTGCGCAGCTTGAACAGGCCCAGCG
>Ga0209050_1002840_pt1 | contig 13744 bp, 10 predicted proteins | sample Araplavi_mTSA_r2_FD_184276 | JGI IMG/M metagenome (GOLD analysis project Ga0209050, IMG submission 184276) | Arabidopsis root microbial communities from North Carolina, USA - plate scrape MF_Cvi_mTSA_r2 (SPAdes) (version 2) | ecosystem: Host-associated > Plants > Roots > Endosphere | place: USA... | reverse complement strand
GTCGATCACGATCAGGTGCAGCAGCCGCGACACCATCGGGCTGTAGCGGTCGTAGTCTTCCGGATGGTCGGCCGCCAGCAGGATCTGGTTGCTGCCCGACTGCCCGATCTGCGCCAGCGGCGAACCGCTCGCGGTGATCACGATCGTCGTCGCACCCTTCTTGCGCGCGATGTCGGCCACGTCGATCAGGTCGCGGCTGCGGCCGGAATTCGAGATGATCACGACGCAGTCGCCCGGCTGCAGCATCGTCGCACTCATCACCTGCACGTGGCCGTCGCTGATGGCCAGCGCATTGACACCCAGCCGGAAGAACTTGTGCTGCGCGTCCTGCGCGACGATGCCCGAGTTGCCGACACCGTAGAACTCGATGCGCCGCCCGGCGCGGCCGGCTTCGGTCAACACCGTGATCGCGCGATCGAACGCCAGGCTGGCCGCGTCGTTCCGGTACTTCAACAACGCGCTGACCGCGTTGTCGACCACCTTCACGACGATGTCGCCCGGCTTGTCGTCCTCGTCGACCGCGCGGTGCACGAAGGGCACGCCTTCGTTGACGCTGCCCGCCAGCTTGCGCTTGAAGTCGGCCAGCCCGTCGTAGCCGACGCTGCGGCAGAAGCGCACCACCGTCGGCTTGCTGACGTGCGCCCGGTCGGCCAGCTCACTGACTGGCAGGCTCGCGAAGCTGCGTGCGTCGGCCAGCACCAGCTTCGCGACGCGCTGTTCCGCAGGAGGAAGCGCCGGGATCGAGGCGCGGATGCGGTCCAGCATGGTCGAGGGCGATGACAAAGGGGCTTACTGTTCTTCGGACCACGCGAAGCCGTCGCGCGCGACCAGCGCGCTCGCGGCCGCCGGGCCCCAGGTGCCCGCCGCGTACGGGCGCGGGCCGGTGGTGTCCTTGCTCCAGGCCTCGAGGATTGGCTCGACCCAGCGCCAGGCCTGCTCCTGCTCGTCGCTGCGCACGAACAGGTTCAGCCGCCCGGCGATCGCGTCGAGCAGCAGGCGCTCGTAGGCGCCCACGCGGTTCTCGGCAAAGGCCTTGTCGAAGTCCAGGTCCAGCGACACCGGTGCCAGCTGCTCCTGCTGCCCGGTCCCCTTGGCCGCCAGCAGGTGCAGCTCCAGCCCGTCTTCCGGCTGCAGGTTGATCACCAGCTTGTTCGGCTGGTTGTGGCCCGGGAAGATGCTGTGCGGCGTCGGCCGGAAATTGACGACGATCTGCGCGTCGCGCGCGGCCAGCCGCTTGCCGGTGCGCAGGTAGAAGGGCACGCCGGCCCAGCGCCAGTTCTGCACCTCGGTGCGCAGCGCGACGAAGGTCTCGCATTGGCTGCCCGCGGGCACCTTGACCTCCTGCGAGTAGCCGACCACCGGCTGCCCGCCGGCGGTGCCGGCGCGGTACTGGCCGCGCACCACGTCGCGCCCGACGCTCTCTTCGGTGAACGGCTTCAGCGAGCGCAGCACCTTCAGCTTCTCGTCGCGGATCGCGTCGGCATCGTTGCGCGACGGCGGCTCCATCGCGATCATCGTCAGCAGCTGCAGCGCGTGGTTCTGCACCATGTCTCGCAGCGCGCCGGTGCGGTCGTAGAAATCGCCGCGGGTGCCGACGCCGATCGCCTCGGCCAGCGTGATCTGGATGTTGGCGATGCTCTCGCGGCGCCACAGCGGCTCGAACAGCGCATTGCCGAAGCGCAGCGCCATCAGGTTCTGCACCGACGGCTTGCCGAGGTAGTGGTCGATGCGGAAGGCCTGCGTCTCGCTGAACACCGAGCGCACGACGCGGTTGATCTCCTGCGCGCTCTTCAGGTCGTTGCCCAGCGGCTTCTCGAGCACGACGCGGATGCGCGGCGTGTTCAGGCCGGCCACGCCGAGCTGCTCGCAGATCTGCGGAAAGAGATGCGGGCTGGTCGCGAGGTACAGCACCGCGGTGTCGGCATTGCGCTCTTCCAGCCAGGTCTTCAGCTTGGCGTAGTGCTCGGGCTGCGACAGGTCCATGCGCCGGTAGTGCAGCATGTCGGCGAAGCGGGCGAACTCTTCGTCGGTCGGGCGCTTGGCCCCTTCGACCTCCTGGAAGCGATCCTTCAGCCACGCGCGGTACTTGTCGTCGCTCTGCTCGTCGCGGGCCACCGCCAGGATGCGGCCGCCGGCCGGCAGCTTGCCGTGGCGGAAGGCCTGGAACAGCGCCGGCATCAGCTTGCGCCACGTCAGGTCGCCGGTGCCGCCGAAGAAAACGAGATCGAAAGACATGCCTTGCCTCAGTGGACTCTGTGAAATGCCGGGGGCCAAAGCCGCCGGTGGATGTAATTTAGTTTCACGTGGGATCATGCCCAAGTTTCCCGGCAGCGTCAACGAAACCCAGGCTGCGCGAGGCGGGCATCGAAGGTGCATCATGCGGCGTGCGGAACTTCGGGTTACGTTCTGACAACAAACCAGGGGTCGCGTGCGCATGTGTCACGTCGGCCGGGTTCTAATTTCGTCCCTGTGCTCAACAGCGTCTTGCCATGAATCAAATCGACCAGCTCAAGCAGTACACCGCCGTTGTCGCCGACACGGGCAACTTCAAGCAACTGGCGCAGTTCGCGCCGAAGGACGCGACCACCAACCCGTCGCTGATCCTGAAAGCGGTGCAGCACGCCGACTATGCGCCGCTGCTGAAGGAGACGGTGGCCCAGCACAAGAGCCTGCCGCTCGAAGGCATCGTCGACCAGGTGCTGGTGCGCTTCGGGCAAGAGATCCTGAAGGTGGTGCCGGGCCGCGTCTCGACCGAGGTCGACGCGCGGCTGAGCTTCGACACCGCCTGCAGCGTCGCGCGGGCGCGCCGCATCATCGAGCTGTACGAAGCCGCGGGCATCGGCCGCGAGCGGGTGCTGATCAAGCTCGCGTCCACCTGGGAAGGCATCCAGGCGGCGCGCATCCTGCAGCGCGACGGCATCAACTGCAACCTGACGCTGCTGTTCTCGTTCTGCCAGGCGGTGGCCTGCGGCGATGCGGGCGTCAAGCTGATCTCGCCGTTCGTCGGCCGCATCTACGACTGGTACAAGAAGTCGGCCGGCAGCCAGTGGGACGAAGCCGCGAACGCCGGCGCCAACGACCCGGGCGTCAAGTCGGTGGCCCACATCTACAACTACTTCAAGAAGTTCGGCATCGCCACCGAGGTGATGGGGGCGAGCTTCCGCAACGTCGGCCAGATCACCGCGCTGGCCGGCTGCGACCTGCTGACGATCAGCCCCGAACTGCTCGCGCAGATGCAGGCGAGCGACGAGCCGATCACCCGCCAGCTGGACCCGGCGAAGGCCAAGGCCGCGACGCTGCATGCGGCCACCTTCAACGAGCCGAGCTTCCGCTTCGCGCTCAACGACGACGCGATGGCCACCGAGAAGCTGGCCGAAGGCATCCGCGCCTTCGCGGTCGACGCCGGCAAGCTCGACAAGCTCATTGAAGGCCTGAAATGAGCGGCTTCCCGCGCTGCGACCGCACGTCGGCCTGGGCTGCGCTGTCAGGCCACTTCGAAGCGCACGGCCGCGACTTCGACATCCGCGAGGCGTTCGCGCGCGACGCGAACCGCTTCGCGTCGCTGAGCGTCGAGGCGCCGGAGATCTTCGCCGACCTGTCGAAGAACCGCGTCGACGCCGCGACGCTGAAGTTCCTCGTCGACCTGGCGCGCGAATGCGGCATCGAGGCGCAGCGCGACGCGATGCTGCGCGGCGACCCGGTCAACGTCACCGAAGGGCGGGCGGTGCAGCACGTGGCGCTGCGCGCTCCCGAAGGCGCGTCGCCGTTCGGCCACGAGGTGCATGCGGTGCTCGACGCGATGCTCGCCTATGCCGAGACGGTGCGCGACACCGCGGCCAGCGGCATCCGCCATGTCGTCAACATCGGCATCGGCGGCTCCGACCTCGGCCCGCAGATGGTGGTGCCGGCGCTCGACACCTTCGTCCATCCGGGCATCACGTTCCACTTCGTCTCGAACGTCGACGGCCACGACATCGCACCGGTGCTGCGCCGCCTGAAGCCGCAGGAAACGCTCTTCATCGTCGCGAGCAAGACCTTCACGACGCAGGAGACGATGGCCAACGCGCATGCCGCGAAGGCCTGGTTCCTCGCGCAGGGCGGCGAAGAAATCGACAAGCACTTCGTCGCGACCACCACCAACGTCAAGGCGGCCGCCGAATTCGGCATCACCACCACCTTCGGCTTCTGGGACTGGGTCGGCGGGCGCTACTCGCTGTGGTCGGCGATCGGGCTGCCGATCGCGCTGGCCATCGGCGCCGACAACTTCCGCGGCCTGCTGGCCGGCGCGCATGCGATGGACCAGCATTTCGCGCAGGCGCCGCTCGAGAAGAACCTGCCGGTGCTGCAAGGCCTGATCGACGTCTGGTACCGCAACTTCCACCGCTTCACCAGCCGCAGCATGGCGCCGTACCACCAGGGCCTGAAGCGGTTGCCGGCCTACCTGCAACAGCTGGAGATGGAGAGCAACGGCAAGCGCGTCGACATCGACGGCGAAGCGCTGCCGTTCGGCACCAGCCCGGTGGTGTGGGGCGAGCCCGGCACCAACGGGCAGCATGCCTATTTTCAGATGCTGCACCAGGGCACCGACGTGATCCCGGTCGAATTCCTGCTCGTCAAGCGGCCGACGCATTCGCTGAGCGACCTGCACACCAAGCTGCTGGCCAACGGGCTCGCGCAGGCGCAGGCGCTGATGGTCGGCAAGACCACCGAGCAGGCGATGAAGGAGAAGGCGCCGACGGCATCGGCCACGCTCGACGCGCTGACGCTCGCGAAGCACCGCACCTTCCCCGGCAACCGGCCCAGCACGACGCTGCTGCTCGACGAGCTGACGCCGCGCAGCCTCGGGTCGCTGATCGCGCTGTTCGAGCACCGGGTGTTCGTCAGCGGCGCGCTGTGGCGCATCAACAGCTTCGACCAGTGGGGCGTCGAGCTCGGCAAGGCGCTGTGCAATGAACTGCTGCCGCGGCTCGCGTCGGGCGACACCGCGGGCCTCGACGGCTCGACCGCCGGGCTGCTCAACCGCTTGCGCGGTTGAGCCGGGGGCTGAGGGTCAGAGCGGGGTCAGAGAGGGGTCAGCCCTGCGCCGGCGCGGCGGCCGGCACCGGGGCCGGCTGCGTGACGGCCGGGGCGCGCATCACGCGCGTCTTGCCGTTCGTCGACACCAGGATCACCGGCTCGCCCGGGGTCAGCGTCTCGTTGCCCTTGGCCTGCACGATCGAGCGGCGTTCGCCGTTGCGCAGCTGCACCAGGATCTCGAGCGCTTCTTCGCGGGTGCCGGCACGCTCGATCGCGTTACCGACCACTGCACCGGCCACCGCGGCCAGCACGCCGACGGCGACCGCCTCGCGGTGCCCGCCGACCGATGCGCCGGCGATGCCGCCGACCACGCCGCCGGTCACCGCGCCGGCACCGGACTGCGAGCCGTCGATCACGACCGGCCGCACCGACAGCACGGTGGCATCCTGGATCTGCGACAGCCTCTGCGCTTCATTGCGCGAGACGACATCGGGGCTGCTGGTGGCGCAGGCGCTCAAGGTGGCGGCCACGGCCACGGCGATCAAAAGCTTGTTCATGGGGTCACTCCTCGTTACTCATCTGCATGGACGAGTCGGCCGGGCGGCGAGTTCCGCGGCGGCGATGTAAAGAAAGCGGAAGTCAGGCTCGCAGTCGACTATGTCGCGGAACGCTCGCGAGCAGGAACTCCATCTGGTCGGCCAGTATGCGCCGGCCGCGCAGGATCATGTCCTCGTGCAGGCTTGGCACGTAGGGCAGGTACATCAGCGACATGTGCGCTTCTTCCGGCATCCGGTTGCCCTTGTGGCCGTTGCAGGCCCGGCAGGCGGTGATGCAGTTCATCCAGCTGTCGACGCCGCCGCGCGAGGTCGGGATGATGTGCTCGCGGGTCAGGTCGTCCGCATGGAAGCGCCCGGCGCAGTAGGCGCACACCTGCCGGTCGCGGGCGAACAGCTTCGGGTTCGACAGCGCGGGGGTCTGGCGCCAGGCCCGGCTCGGGACCGCGCCGCGCACCGCGATGATCGGATGCACCTCGATGCGCGATTGCAGGCCCGTGCGCCGCTGCATGCCACCGCGCAGCACGTAGAACGCATCGCCCAGCGTCCACGCGACGCCGTCGCTGGCGTAGAGGATGGCCGCCTCCTTCGCTGAAATCCACGACTGGGGCCGGCCGGACACATCGAGCTGGAGCACTTCCACGGATGATCTCCTTCCACGGAGCGTAATGCATTCACTGCCTTTCGCTCAACCATGGCGCGAATACTGCAGTGCATTGGCGCCACAAGCACACGCTGTCACACGCCGATCACCGGAAGCGGCAATAACCCATCACCCGGGTTAACCCTGGACTGCACGGAAGCCGTCGCTTTCTAGGCACTAAACCCTATAAAAACAGACGGCTTGCTCGAAATAGCAGCGCGTGATCTGCGCGGAACCTGCAAAATAGAACGACCGTTCGATTTTGTGGATGCACCGTGAGCGACACAACCGATACACCCGTGAACATGGCAGCGACCGTCACCGGCCGCGCGTCCCGCGATGTCTCGAAGACCCTGCAGAAGGGCCAGCAGACGCGGGCGACGATTCTCGAAGCCGCGCTCGGCCTGGCGTCATCGATGGGGCTGGAAGGCCTGTCGATCGGGGCGCTGGCCGAGGTCACGCAGATGAGCAAGTCCGGCGTCTTCGCGCACTTCGGTTCCCGCGAGGAACTGCAGATCTCCGTGATCCGCGAGTATCACGCCAAGTTCGAGGAAGAAGTGTTTTTCCCTGCCGTGCGCGAGGCCAGGGGTTTGCCCCGCTTGCGCGCGCTGTTCGAGCGCTGGGTCAAGCGGGTGTCGGTCGAGCTGGATTCGGGCTGCATCTACATCAGCGGCGCGGTCGAGTTCGACGACCGGCCGGGCCCGGTGCGCGACGCGCTGGCGACCATGGTGCAGGCCTGGCACACCGCGCTGGAGAAGGCGATCCGCATCGCGGTCGACGAGGGCCAGCTGCGGCCCGACACCGACCCGCTGCAGATGCTGTTCGAGATCCACGGCCTGATCCTCGCGCTGCACCACGACGCGCGCTTCCTGCGCATTCCCGGCGCGCTGGACCGGGCCCGCCATGCGTTCGAGCGCGTGGTCGGGCACTACGCCGTCGCCCCTTCCGACAAGCCGGTGCGCGCCGCGCACCGCTGATCACGAGTTCCTTCTTCATTTCCCCAGGAGTTTTTTGATGGCCCAGTACACCCCTCCGTTGCGCGACATGCAGTTCCTGATGAGCGAAGTGCTGAACGTGGTCGACGAACTGAAGGCCTTGCCGGCGCATGCCGACATCGACCTCGACACGATCAACGCGGTGCTCGAAGAGGGCGGCAAGTTCGCATCGCAGGTCGTGTTCCCGCTGAACCAGAGCGGCGACGAAGAGGGCTGCACGCTCGACAAGAGCACACACGAGGTCACCGCGCCGAAGGGCTTCAAGGAGGCCTATGCGCAGTACGTCGAAGGCGGCTGGCCGGCGCTGAGCTGCGACCCGGCCTTCGGCGGCCAGGGCCTGCCGCACGTCGTGAACCAGTGCTTCTACGAGATGCTGAACTCGGCCAACCAGGCCTGGACGATGTACCCCGGTCTGTCGCACGGCGCGTACGAGGCGCTGCATGCGCACGGCACCGACGCGCAGAAGGCGCTGTACTTGCCGAAGCTGACCAGCGGCGTGTGGACCGGCACGATGTGCCTGACCGAGCCGCATTGCGGCACCGACCTGGGCCTGCTGCGCACGAAGGCCGAACCGCAAGCCGACGGCAGCTACAAGCTGACCGGCAACAAGATCTTCATCTCCGCCGGCGAGCACGACCTGGCCGAGAACATCATCCACCTGGTGCTGGCGCGCCTGCCGGACGCGCCGGCCGGCTCGAAGGGCATCTCGCTGTTCGCGGTGCCGAAGTTCAACGTCAATGCCGACGGCTCGATCGGCTCGCGCAACGGTATCTGGTGCGGCGGCCTCGAGCACAAGATGGGCATCCACGGCAACGCGACCGCGCAGATGGTGCTCGAAGGCGCGGTCGGCACGCTGGTCGGCCAGCCCAACAAGGGCCTGGCGGCGATGTTCGTGATGATGAACGCCGCCCGCCTCGGCGTCGGCATGCAGTCCTTGGGCCTGACCGAAGTGGCCTACCAGAACGCGGTGGCCTATGCGAAAGACCGCATCCAGATGCGCGCGCTGTCGGGCCCGAAGAACCCCGACAAGCCGGCCGACGCCATCATCGTGCACCCCGACGTGCGCAAGATGCTGCTGACCGCGCGTGCCTATGCCGAAGGCGGCCGTGCGCTCGCGATGTGGACCACGCTGCAGCTCGACAAGGAGCTGTCGTCCGACGACGAGGACGTGCGCAAGGACTGCGGCGACCTGGTCGCGCTGATCACCCCGATCATCAAGGCCTTCATCACCGACAACGGCTGGATCGCGACCTCGCACTGCATGCAGGTGTTCGGTGGCCACGGCTACATCAAGGAATGGGGCATGGAGCAGTACGTGCGCGATGCCCGCATCAACATGATCTACGAGGGCACCAACACGATCCAGTCGCTGGACCTGCTGGGCCGCAAGATCCTGTCGGACAACGGCGCCAAGCTGAAGAAGTTCGGCAAGCTGGTGCAGGAGTTCGTCGAGGAAGAAGGCACCAACGAGGCGATGCAGGAGTTCGTGAACCCGCTCGCCGAGCTGGGCGACAAGGTCACCAAGCTGACCACCGAACTCGGCATGAAGGCCTTCGGCAACGCCGATGAAGTGGGCGCCGCGGCGGTCGACTACCTGCGCGTCGCGGGCCACCTGGTGTTCGCGTACTTCTGGGCCCGCATGGCCAAGGTGGCGCTCGCCAGGCTCGACGGCGGCGACCCGTTCTACAAGGCCAAGCTCGCGACCGCGCGCTTCTACTACGCGAAGCTGCTGCCCGAGACCGCGTCGTTGATCCGCACCGCACGCACCGGCCTGAAGCCGCTGATGGAAATGGACGAGGCGCTGTTCTGAGGTCGCGCCACCGATCGATCGAATCAAAAAACAATCAGGAGAGACAAGTGATGAAGAGATTGCTGCTGGCACTCGCCGCCACGCTGGCCGTGGCGGGCGCGCAGGCCCAGGCCACGCCCGCGGGCCTGTGGAAGACGATCGACGACAGCACGAAGAAGGAGCGCTCGCTGGTGCGCATCGTCGACACCGACGGCGTGCTCAGCGGCAAGCTCGAGAAGCTGCTGGACCCCGACGCGAAGCAGGATGCCGTCTGCGACGAATGCAGCGACGACCGCAAGGGCCAGCCGCTGGTCGGCCTGCCGATCATCCGCGGCGCGAAGAAGAGCGCCGACACCGACGGCCTGTGGGACGGGGGCACGATCCTCGACCCGGCCAACGGCAAGACCTACAAGCTGCGCCTGAAGCCGGTCGAGGGCGGCAGGAAGCTGGAAGTTCGAGGCTATGTCGGCGCGCCGCTGTTCGGTCGCAGCCAGACCTGGATCCGCGTCGAGTAAACACCATCAAAGGAGAAGAAACATGAGTCGCTTCAACGTCCGCAAGGTCGCCGTCCTCGGCGCCGGCGTGATGGGCGCGCAGATCGCCGCCCACCTGGTCAACGTCAAGGTGCCGGTCGTGCTGTTCGACCTGCCGGCCAAAGAGGGTCCGAAGAACGGCATCGTCACGAAGGCGGTCGAGGGGCTGAAGAAGCTGAAGCCGTCGCCGCTGGGCATCCCGGAAGACGCCGCGCTGATCCAGCAGGCCAACTACGAAGAGCACAGCGAGCTGCTGAAAGACTGCGACCTGATCATCGAGGCCATCGCCGAGCGCATGGACTGGAAGCTCGACCTGTACAAGAAGATCGTGCCGTTCATCGCGCCGCACGCGATCGTCGCGAGCAACACCTCGGGCCTGTCGATCACCAAGCTGTCCGAGGTGCTGCCTGAAGAAATCAAGCCGCGCTTCTGCGGCATCCACTTCTTCAACCCGCCGCGGTACATGTATTTGGTCGAGCTGATCCCGACCCCGACGACGCGCCCGGAGATCCTCGACCAACTCGAGACCTTCGTGACCACCGCGGTCGGCAAGGGCGTCGTGCGCGCGAAGGACACGCCGAACTTCATCGCGAACCGCGTCGGCATCGCCGGCATGCTGGCGACGATCAAGGAAGCCGAGAACTTCGGCCTGACCTACGACGTCGTCGACGACCTGACCGGCAAGAAGATGGGCCGCGCGAGCTCGGGCACCTTCCGCACCGCGGACGTGGTCGGCCTCGACACGATGGCGCACGTCGTCAAGACGCTGCAGGACAACCTCGCGGATGATCCGTTCTTCCCGAGCTACGCGACGCCGCCGGTGCTCGCCAAGCTGATCGAGCAGGGCGCGTTGGGCCAGAAGAGCGGCGCCGGTTTCTACAAGAAGGTCGGCAAGGACATCTTGCGCCTCGACCCGGCCAAGGCCGACTACGTTCCCGCGGGCGGCAAGGCCGACGAGATCGTCGCGCGCATGCTGAAGAAGGCCGCGCCGGAGCGCCTGAAGCTGCTGCGCGAATCGACCAACCCGCAGGCGCAGTTCCTGTGGGCGATCCTGCGCGACAGCTTCCACTACGTCGCGGTGCATCTGGCCGACATCGCCGATTCGGCGCGCGAGGTCGACTTCGCGATGCGCTGGGGCTTCGGCATGCAGCAGGGCCCGTTCGAGCTGTGGCAGGCCGCCGGCTGGAAGCAGGTGGCCGAGTGGGTGAAGGCCGACATCGACGCCGGCAAGGCGCTGAGCAAGGCGCCGCTGCCGGCGTGGGTGTTCGACGGCCGCGACGGCGTGCACACCGCCGACGGCTCGTGGAGCGCGGCCCAAGGCAAGTACATCGCCCGCAGCACGCTGCCGGTGTATGCCCGCCAGCACTTCCCCGAGGCCGTGCTCGGCTCGGGCGCGACCGATCCGCTGAAGGCCGGCACCGAAGAGTTCAAGAACGAGGAAGTGCGCGTCTGGTCGCTCGACGGCGAGGTGCTGATCGCCAGCATCACCGCGAAGCTGCACCTGATCAGCCCGACCGTCACCGAAGGGCTGCTGAAGGCGGTCGAGATCGCCGAGGCGAAGTACAAGGGGCTGGTGATCTGGTCGCCGGACGACGTGTTCTCGGCCGGCGCCAACCTCGAGGCGCTGATGCCCGTCTTCATGAAGAGCGGCGCCAAGGGCATCGCCCCCGAAGAGAAGAAGCTGCAGGACGCGATGCTGCGCATCCGCTATGCGCAGGTGCCGGTCGTCTCGGCGATCCGCGGCATCGCGCTGGGCGGCGGCTGCGAGCTGTCGGTGTACTCGGCCAGGCGCGTCGCCGCGATGGAGAGCTACGTCGGCCTGGTCGAGGTGGGCGTCGGCCTGATCCCGGGCGGCGGCGGTCTCGCGTACATCGCGCGCCGCGCCGCCGAGATGGCGAGCGCCGCGAATGCGAACGCCGACATCCTGAAGTTCCTGACCGACGGCTTCACGAACGCCGCGATGGCCAAGGTCGGCACCAGCGCGATCGAGAGCCGCAAGCTCGGCTACCTGCTGTGGAGCGACGTGATCGTCCCGAACAAGGACGAGCTGCTGTTCGTCGCGATCCAGCAGGCCAAGGCGATGTTCGACAGCGGCTACCGCGCACCGGCGAAGACGCTGTTCCCGGTGGCTGGCCGCAATGCCATTGCGACCATCAAGGCGCAGCTCGTCAACATGCGCGACGGCGGCTTCATCAGCGCGCACGACTTCCACATCTCGGCCCTGATCGCCGACGTGGTGTGCGGCGGCGATGTCGATGCCGGCTCGCTGGTCAGCGAGGAGTACCTGATGGCGCTGGAGCGCCAGCATTTCTGCGGGTTGCTGGAGCACCCGAAGTCGCAGGAACGGATCATGGGCATGCTGCAGACCGGCAAGCCTGTTCGCAACTGAAGCGGAGAACAGAACATGAGCAAGCAAGTGCAAGAGGCGTACATCGTCGCCGCGACCCGCACCCCGATCGGCCGTTCGGGCCGGGGCTATTTCAAGAACACGCGGCCCGACGACCTGCTGGTCGCGGCCATCCGCAGCGCGATGGCCCAGGTGCCGACGCTGGACCCGAAGGCGATCGAGGACGCCATCATCGGTTGCTCGTTCCCCGAGGGCGAGCAGGGCATGAACATGGCCCGCATCGCGGTCGCGCTGGCCTTTGCGCACCCGGTGGGCGGCGTGACGGTCAACCGCTTCTGCGCGTCGGGCGTCACCGCGATCCAGATGGCGGCCGACCGCATCCGCGTCGGCGAGGCCGACGTGCTGATCGCCGGCGGGGCCGAGTCGATGAGCCTGGTGCCGATGGGCGGCAACAAGCCGTCGTTCAACCCCGAGGTGTTCGCGAAGGACGAGAACGTCGGCATCGCGTACGGCATGGGCCTGACGGCCGAGAAGGTCGCCGCGCAATGGAAGGTCAGCCGCGAGGCGCAGGACGCGTTCGCGTACGAATCGCACATGCGCGCGCTGAAGGCGCAGAAGGCCGGCGAGTTCAGCGACGAGATCACGCCGATCGAGATCGTCGAGCGCTTCCCGAACCTGCTCACTGGTGAGCAGGGCGTGAAGACCCGCACCGTGAGCCTGGACGAAGGCCCGCGCCCCGACACCTCGCCGGAAGGCCTGGCGAAGCTGAAGGCGGTGTTCGCCGCGAAGGGCAGCGTGACGGCCGGCAACAGCTCGCAGACCAGCGACGGCGCCGGTGCGCTGATCCTCGCGAGCGAGAAGGCCGTCAAGCAGTTCGACCTGAAGCCGCTGGCCCGCTTCGTCAGCTTCGCCGCGCGCGGCGTGCCGCCGGAGATCATGGGGATCGGCCCGATCGAGGCGATCCCGGCCGCGCTGCGCTACGCCGGGCTGAAGCAGCAGGACATGGACTGGATCGAGCTGAACGAGGCCTTCGCGGCGCAGTCGCTGGCGGTGATCAACAGCGTCGGGCTCGACCCGGCCAAGGTGAACCCGATGGGCGGCGCGATCGCGCTCGGCCACCCGCTGGGCGCCACCGGCGCGATCCGCGCCGCGACGGTGATCCACGCGCTGCGCCGCCACAACCTGAAGTACGGGATGGTGACGATGTGCGTGGGGACGGGTCAAGGCGCCGCCGGCATCTTCGAGCGGGTCTGAGGCGAACCGGGGCCCGCAGTCAACCCGTTCGGACTGAGCTTGTCGAAGGCCCCGTGCCACTGGCACCAACCCTTCGACGGACGGGCCCTCGACAAGCTCGGTCCCTGCTCAGGGCGAACGGGCCGGAGGTCATTTCATCGCCGGAGGTGAGCATGGAAACACGGCAACTCACGGCCGACGACGGCAGCCGCCTGTCGCTGCGCCTGTACCCGCCGGCCGGCGCCGCGAAAGCCGCGGTGCTGATCGGCGGCGCAATGGGCGTGCGGCAGGACTACTACCAGCCGTTCGCGCAATGGCTGGCCGGGCAGGGCTATGCGGTCGCGACCTTCGACTACCGCGGCATGGGCGAGTCGCGGACCGCGCGCTCGCTGCGCGGCCTGAAGGTCGACCTGTTCGGCTGGGCGCGCGACTACGACAGCGCGATCGATGCGCTGCGCGAGGCCGCGCCCGGCGTGCCGCTGTACCTGGTCGGCCACAGCCTCGGCGCGCAGCTGCCCGGGCTGCTGCGCAACCGCGCGCACGTCGACGGCCTGATCTCGGTGGCCGCCGGCAGCGGCTACTGGCGCGACAACGCGCCGCCGCTGCGGCGCATGATCCTGTACTTCTGGTACCT
>Ga0209050_1002833_pt1 | contig 13779 bp, 13 predicted proteins | sample Araplavi_mTSA_r2_FD_184276 | JGI IMG/M metagenome (GOLD analysis project Ga0209050, IMG submission 184276) | Arabidopsis root microbial communities from North Carolina, USA - plate scrape MF_Cvi_mTSA_r2 (SPAdes) (version 2) | ecosystem: Host-associated > Plants > Roots > Endosphere | place: USA... | reverse complement strand
CTGGAACGCGTGGCGGACTGCGCGCGCCAGGCCGCCGTCCACGAGGAGATCGCCGCGCTGCCCATGGGTTACCGGACCCAGATCGGCGATATCGGCACGGGGCTGTCGGGCGGTCAGCGGCAACGCCTGCTGCTGGCGCGGGCCATCTACAAGCGGCCGCGGATCCTGATGCTCGACGAGGCCACCAGCCACCTCGACGTCGCCGCGGAGCGCCGCGTCAACGCGAGCGTGGCCGCGCTCGGCGCGATGCGCGTCATCGTGGCGCACCGTCCGGAGACCATCGCGATGGCGGACCGCGTCATCGTCATCGACCGGGGGCGCGTCGTGTCCGATACACGCGCGCAGCCGCTCTCGTCGGCGGCGGTCGGCGGCGAAGCGTGATCACGCTCACTGCCGGCCCAGCGTGTTCAACGGGATCTTCAGATAGCTGACGCCGTTGTCTTCGGCGGGCGGCAGATGGCCGGCGCGGATGTTGACCTGGATCGACGGCAGGATCAGCGCCGGCACGTCCAGCCGCGCATCGCGCCCGGTGCGCAGCGCGACGAACTCGGCCTCGGTCACGCCGTCGTGGACATGGATGTTGCGCGCGCGCTGCTCGGCCACCGTGGTCTCCCAGGCCGGCGCGCGGCCCTCGGGCGGATAGTCGTGGCAGACGAAGAGCCGCGTCGCCGGCGGCAGGTCCAGCAGTCGCCGGATCGAGCGGTACAGCGTCGCGGCGTCGCCGCCCGGAAAGTCGGCCCGCGCGGTGCCGACATCCGGCATGAACAGCGTGTCGCCGACGAAGACCGCATCCCCGATCCGGTAGGCCAGGCAGGCCGGCGTATGGCCCGGCACCAGCAGCGCCTGCGCCTCGAGCCCGCCGATGCGGAAAGTGTCGCCGTCGGCGAACAGGTGGTCGAACTGCCGCCCGTCCGGCAGGAAGCTGCGCTCCAGGTTGAAGAGCTGGCGGAACACCGCCTGTACCTCGCGGATGTGCTCGCCAATGGCGATGCGCCCGCCGACGCGCTCCTGCAGGTAGCGCGCCGCGGACAGGTGGTCGGCATGGGCATGGGTCTCGAGGATCCACTGCACCTGCAGGCCCGCCTCGGCCAGATGCGCCAGCACGCGGTCGGCCTGCAGCGTCGACGTGCGGCCGGACTTCAGGTCGAAATCGAGCACCGGATCGACGATCGCGGCCTGCCGCGCCGCCGGGTCGGACAGCACGTAGGTCACCGTGCCGGTGCGTTCGTCGTGGAAGGGCCGGATGGCCAGGGCAGGGGAGGCATCGCTCATGGTGCCGGGCACTATACCGAGGGCGGCGCGTCGCGCCGGCGCCTCCCCCCGCCGCTGACGATGGCGGTGCACTGCAGCGGGTGGCGCAGCTCGTGCGCCACGCCGCCGAACAGGAACAGCAGCGCAAGCAGCAGGCGCTTCATCGCGGCTCCTCCCGCGCTGGCCGCGTTCAGGCCAGCTCCAGCCCGACGTCGATGTTGCCGCGCGTCATCTTCGAGTAGGGGCAGGTGGCATGGGCGCGCTTGACCAGCTCGTAGGCGGTGTCGCGCGGCAGGCCCGGCAGGCTGACGCGCAACCGGGCGCTGAGCGAGTAGCCCTCGCTGCCCTTGTTCAGGTCGACGGCGGCCTCGACGTCGGTGTCGGCGGGCAGCTTGACGCCGATGGCCTGGGCCGCCAGGCCCATGGCGCCGATGAAGCAGGCCGACCAGCCGACCGCGAACAGCTGTTCCGGATTCGTCCCCGGGCGCGAGGAGCCGGGCGAGCCCAACTGCACATCGAGGCGGCCATCATCGGACTGGCCGCGGCCCTCGCGGCCGCCGGTGGTGCGGGTGCGGGCGGTGTAGAGGACTTGAACGGGGGCGGGAGAGGTGGCGATCATGGTGGGCTCCGTGGATGCAGCGTCATCTGCTGCGTGGCCCGCATTTCATCGGCCCGATGTATCGACGGTGTGTGGATGCGCCGCCGATTTGGCGCGCCGCGTGTCCGGCGCGCGGCCGGACACACTGGCATACAAAAGCCGGGCCGGCGTCAGCCCGGCGGCGCCGCGGGCGGCTGGACCGGGATCCACACGCGAAAGCGCGTGCCTTCGCCGGGCGTGCTCTCGACCTCGATGCGGCCCGCATGCTTCTGCACGATCGAGTAGGACAGCGACAGCCCCAGCCCCGTGCCCTTGCCCACCGGCTTGGTGGTGAAGAAGGGCTCGAAGATGCGGCGCCGGACCTCCTCGCTCATGCCGCTGCCGGTGTCCTCGACCTGCACCCACACCCAGTCGCCCTCGGCGCGGGTGGTCAACCGGATCTCGCCGCGCTGCGGGATCGCATGCGCGGCGTTGACGATCAGGTTCATGAAGACCTGGTTCAGCTGCGCCGCGATGCAGCGCACCGGCGGCAGCGGTCCGTAGTCCTTGCGCACCTCGGCCTTGTACTTGACCTCGTTCATGACGACGTTGAGCGTCGAGTCCAGGCCGGCATTGAGATCGGCGTCCTGCCACTCGGCGTGATCCACGCGCGAGAAGTCCTTCAGGTCCTGCACGATCTTCTTGACCCGGACCAGACCGTCCTCGCTCTCGTCGAGCAACTGCGGCAGGTCCTCCTTGACGAAGGCCAGGTCGATGCGGCGGTCGAGCTCCTTGAGCGCCGCCCGCACGGACTCGGGCAGCTCGCCGATGGCCGACTGCATCGCGTCGAGCAGCCCGAACATCGGCTCGACATAGCCGCGCAGCGTGCCCAGGTTGGAGGTGACGAAGCCGATCGGGTTGTTGATCTCATGCGCCACGCCGGCGGCGAGCTGTCCGATCGAGGCCATCTTCTCGGATTGCAGCAGCTGGTTCTGCGCCTCCTCGAGCCGGGTGTTGGTGAGCTTGATGCGCTGGTAGTTCTCGGCCAGCGCCTGCTGGACGCGGCGCTCCTCGGTGCGGTCCTGCAGCAGCCACCAGGTCTGGGCCAGCCGGTCATGCGGGTTGGCCACGTACGCGATCATCTGCACCCACAGCGGCTTGCCGCGCGCGGAGCGCATCTCCATCTCGTGCTGCAGCGACTCGCCGCGCGAGAGCACCGGGTAGGCCACCGCGGCCAGCGACTGGAAGTCCTCGTCGCTGGCGAAGAAGTTGCGGGTCGGGATGCCGCTGGGCGACTCCTCGCCCAGCTCGAACATCTCCGCGAACTTGCGATTGCCGCGCACCAGGCGCTGGTTCAACGTGGTCACGATGCCCACCGAGGCGTTCTCGAGGAAGGCCTCGAGTTCGTGGTGGGTCAGCAGCAGCTCGGCGGTGCGCTCGGTCACCAGCTCCTCGAGCTCGGCGCGGTGGCGGCGCAGTTCCTCCTCGGCGCGGCGCCGCTGGGTGACGTCCTGCAGCGTCTCGATGGCGCCGACCACCGCGCCCTGCGCGTCCAGCAGCGGCGCGGCGGTGAAGAACAGCCAGCGGCCGCCGTCGTCCATCTTCGGGAAGAAGGCCTCGACCTCGTAGGCGTCGTCGATGGTCTCCGAGCGGCGGGCGCGGCCTTCGTAGAGCGGGCCGCTCTGCGCTTCGATGGTGCCGTCGATGATCAGGTCGGCCAGCAGCGGGCGCTCCTCGGGATAGAAGGCGGTCCAGGCATCGCGGCGGCCCATCATGTCGAAGCGGTCGATGCCGGTGAGCTTGCTGCAGGCCATGTTCCAGTGCGTGACGCGATGCTCGGCATCGAGCACGAAGCTGGCCACGGGACTGTTCTCGATGATCTGGTGCAGCACGCGGCCGACGTCGAGCAGGCTGGTCTGCACGTGCTGCATGTCGCTGAGGTCCTGCACCGTCAGCACGTTCAGCCGCCGGCCCTGCAGCGTGTAGGGGCGCGCGGTCAACTCGAGCGAGCGCACCGAGCCGCTGGCGGTCTCAGCCTCGATCTCGATCGCGGGCGGCAGCGCGTCCTGCGCGATCGCCTGCAGGCCGTAATGGCGCAGCGACGCGCGCTGCGCCGGGACCGCCCAGGCATCGATCGGCATCGCCAGCAGCGCCTCGGATTCATAACCCAGCAGCCGCAGCATGGCGGCGTTGGCGTGAATGATGCGCTCCTGGTCATGGACGAGCAGCGGCGTCGTGACGGCCTCCCAGGCGGCCACCAGGTGGATGGGCGGGGCGCCCGCGGGCGCCCCGCCGGCCGCGGTGGCAGTGGCCGTGGTCATGTCGGGCGCGTTCATAGCTTCACGTCCCCCGGGTCCTCGAGGATGAAGGAGCCGTCGTCCGCCCACTGCACCTGGGTGATGCCGGGCTCCAGGCGCTCCAGGCGCCGCAGCTCGGCCTCCTGCGCGCTGATCTGCCCCTGCTGCGCGCGCACCAGGTCGGCGAGCCGGCGGTTCTCGATCAGCAGCTCGCGCACCTGCAGCACCTGGCGGACCGCGCTCAGCAGCTCGTAATCGGCCCAGGGCTTGGCGATGAAGCGTGCGATCGCGGCCTCGTTGACCGCGCGCACCAGCGCGTTCAGGTCGGCGTAGCCCGACAGGATGATGCGCTGGCAGTCGGGCTGCAGCGTGCGCAGCGCCGTCAGGAAGTCCACGCCGTTCATCTCGGGCATGCGGTAGTCGGAGATCGCCAGCGCGTAGTGGTGGCTGCGGGCGCGCTCCAGCGCCTGCACGCCGTTGGCGCACTCGTCGACGATGTAGCGGCTGCCGTCGGCGGCGGTCAGGCCGTGCCGCAGCAGCCGCTGCAGCGCGTGCAGGATGCCGGGCTCGTCGTCCACGATCAACAGGCGTTCAGCCATGGGCGGCTCCTTGCGGCGCGGCGGCGCGGCGTGGCGCGGGCGCCGCGTCCCCGTCGGGCGGCTGGACGAAGAGCGCCAGCTTCACGCCCTCGCGGCCGGCGAACTCGCGGATCTGCCGCACCAGCCGCGCGTCGAAGACATGCCCGGCCGCCAGCAGCAGCGTGCCCTTGGGCGTGAGCAGGTCGCGCGCCAGCACCATGCCGGGCTCGACGTCCTGCGGGCTGATCTGGCGGTCGCGCGGCACGTCCTCGGGCTCGTCGGTGAGGGCGAGCTCGAAGGCCTCGACGATCTCGGGCTCGTAGCGCGTGCCGGCGCCGCCGCGCGCCAGCAACAGCGCCTGCGCGGGGGTGAAACGCTGCTCGGCCATGCGGCCCGACAGCGCGGCGTGATAGTCGCTGGCGATGGCCAGCGCCTGCGCCGCCAGCGGCACGGCATCGCCCGAGAGCCCGTCCGGAAAGCCCTTGCCATCGATGCGCTCGTGCTGCGAGCGCACCAGCCGCGCCACATGCTGCAACTGGCCCAGCGGCAGCAACGCCGCCTCGCCGTTGAGCGTGTGGCGCCGGTAGCGGGCGATCTCCTCGGCGTTCATCGTCGACACCGGCTTGCGCAGCAGCGCGTCGGGGAAGCCGAGCTTGCCGATCTCGTGCAGCAGGCCGGCGCTGTGGACGTCCTCCTCGACGCGCGGCCCCAGCCCCATGCGGCGCGCGGTGCGCCGCGCCAGATCCGCGACCTGCCGCGAGTAACCGGCCAGACCGCCCTCGCGCAACTCCATCAGGCCGGAGAACACCTGGATGGACAGCAGAAAGGTCTCCTTCACCTGCTCGAAGGATTTCTCCAGCATCGCATTGACCTGCTCCAGCTCCATCGTGCGGGCGCGCACCCGCTGCGAGAGGTCGGCATTGAGCGATTGCAGCTCCGCGTTCTGGGCCTTCGTGAGCTGCAGCAGCGCGCGATTCTCGACCTCGAGCCGGCGCCGCGACAGGGCGTCATCGATGGCCATCAGCAGCTCGCGATCGTCCCAGGGCTTGGCGATGTGGCGCTGGATCTGGCCGCGGTTGACGGCGGCCACGGTGGCCTGGATGTCGGCATAGCCGGTCAGCAGGATGCGGCCCACGGCGGGCCAGCGTTCGCGGACCTGCTCCAGGAAGACCGCGCCGTCCATCTCCGGCATGCGCATGTCGGAGACCACGACGTCGACCGGTTCCTGCGCCAGCAGCTCCAGCCCGGCGGCGCCTCCGGACGCAAGCAGCACGCGATAGCCCTGGGGCCGGACCAGCCGGCGCAGCGCGCTGAGGATGGAAGGCTCGTCGTCCACGAACAGGACGACGGGCGCCGCAGTCTCTTCGGTCATCTGTTCTCTCCCTGGGCGACCTGCTGGCGAACGCCGTCCGAGTGTAGGAGCGTCGCGGGCCGGTCGCCAAGCCCGCGCTTGGCGCCTTGAGACGGGCAAGGGCGATGCCGGGCCAGCGCGTCGCATCGTGTAGCGCCGGTGACCGCGCGTGACGATCGTTGACGGCGGTGTTGCCGCGGCGTCATTCCCGGTGCGCGCAGCGCCAGGTCATGCCTGGAATCGCGCGAAGAGGCGTTTGCTTAAGGTCTCTCTAATTCGACAGGCGCACCTTATGTCCAGGGCACACAGTTGTTTGACGCAATCGGCCCGACCGGCCCCGCGGCCCACGGCGACGCCTTCTCGAAGACGCCACCGGCGCGGAGCCCGCCGGACCCAGGAGATGCACATGAGCAAGTCCACCCCGATCCTCGCCATGGTCGCCGCCTTCGCGGCGGCGTCGGCCCAGGCCTCGACGAACACCGATGACCTGACGCGGCGATCGGAACGCCGCGCGATGGTTCACCAGCAACTGCGGGCGGTGCAGGTCGAGCTCTACTGCGACCACCAGGACACCGCGATGCACCTGCTGCGCGACGCCCGGCGGCAGTTGATGGCGCAGCGCGACCCGGACAACGCCGGTGACCTGCGCCAGCTAGAGAAGGTCAGCTGGCTGGTGCGCCACGGTGACACCGTGGAGGCCATCGCGACCATCGACGCCGCTCGCCGCGACCTGGCTTGAGCGCTTGACGGCGCGGCGGGCGCCGGTGCCGTCGGGAGACGGCTGAGAGGGGCCCGCCGCGTCCGCGCCTTTCATTTCTGCGCCCCGTTCGGCGCGCTTCGCTGACCCCGGTTTGTCGAGATTCCCGCGCTGACTACTTACTTGCGTGTATTTGATAGCAAGAAATTCGCAAAATGCGGCGTTGGGTGATTTGGCGGTGATTCCGGCGAGCCTAGGATCGTTGTCTTCAACGGACCTCAGGAGTTGCAATGGCGCCGGAAATGGTCACATTTTGGCTGGCGGGCACGTGCCCGCCTATGGTCGGCTGGATCTTGAATCTGACGATTCGAGGTCCAACGGCCTTGAAAACCTCGGTGGCCGACTGGGCATTGCTGCTGCTCGTCTTTGACGGCACCGCAGCCATCTCGCTGCAGGATATTTTTTGCAATATTCCCAATGAAGCCGTTCGAGCCTTCATCCCAGCCATCGCGCCGGCCTTGATCCTGGTATCGACCGCGATCTGGATGGTGATCGTCCGATGGCTGGAGCCGGTGGTTGCTAAAAATCTTGAGAACCCGCGCGATCTGATCCGAAAGTCATTCTGCGCCTCGCTCATGTGGATTCTTGTTCTGATGAATATCTTTGGCCATTACTTTCTGTTCATAAGGGGATTTCATGTTGATTGAATTTCTGCTCAATTGCGCGGCCGCCGGCGTGTTCTTCGCCATCTTGATCGGGACGGCCAACTACATCGGCTACAAGAACGGAGTTTTCGGAGATCCCAATCAATTTCGCGACGATCCGGAAAAGAATGCTCAGTCCAAGGAATGAAGCGCTGGCGCCTTCGACGGGGTGGCGCCATGTGGAAAGAACCTAGCTGACCCCGCAAGCTGGCGCGCTAGCATCGCGCGCCATGCGGATCCTCCTCGTCGAAGACGAAAAGCCCCTGGCCGACTGGCTGGTGAAGGCGCTCGGCCAGAACGACTTCGTCGTCGACTGGATCGACGATGGCCGCCTCGTGCTGAGCCAGCTCGCCACGACCCGCTACGACGCGATGATCCTGGACCTCGGCCTGCCCGGTCTGGGCGGCCATGAGGTGCTGGCAAGGCTGCGCGACGCCGACTCCCGCGTCCCGGTGCTGGTGCTGACCGCGCGCGACTCGCTGATGGAGCGCGTGAGCACGCTCCATGAAGGCGCCGACGATTTCCTCGCCAAGCCCTTCGAACTCCAGGAGCTCGAAGCCCGCCTGGTGGCGCTGATCCGCCGCTCCCGCGGCCGCGACCAGCCGCGGTTCGCCTGTGGCCCGCTGGTCTACGACGCCGCCTCCAAGCTCTTCACGCTGGACCGTGAACCGCTGGCGCTGTCGCCGCGCGAGCACGCGGTGCTGCGCACGCTGATCCAGCACAGCGGCGAGCCGATGTCCAAGCAGGAAATCCTCGAGCGTCTGTTCTCCGACGAGCAGGACGTCCGCCCCGAGGCCATCGAGGTGCTGGTCCACCGGCTGCGGCGCCGCATCGAGTCGGGCAAGGTCCGCATCACGACGCTGCGCGGCCTGGGCTACGTGCTGGAAGCCGCATGACGCTGACGCCGCCGGACGCGGACCCGCGCCGGCAGGACGGCCAGCAATCCCGCCGGCGCTGGTCCTGGCGACCCTCGCTCCCGGCGCGCTGGCATCGCTTCAGCGTCCGCCGCACGCTGCTCACGCTGGTGCTGCCGGTGATGCTGGCCGCGGTCGGGCTGGAACTGGCGCTGACCTGGGGCACCGCGCTCCAGGCGGCCAACTCGGCCTACGACCGCTCGCTGCTCGGCGCGATCAAGGCCATCGAGAGCAACGTCTCCACCGAGACCGGCGGCCTGTCCGTCGAGATGCCGTACCGGCTGCTCGAGTTCTTCGAGTTGACCGCCAGCGGCCAGGTCTACTTCCGCGTCAGCACCGAGGACGGCCTGGTGGAGATCGGCAACGCCGGCCTGCCGCTGCCCGCGCAGCCGCTCAAGACCGGCGTGCCGCGCTTCATCGATGCCGAGTACTTCGGCGCGCCGGTGCGCGTCGGCGCCTGGGCGCGCGAGTTCGATCCCGAGCGCCCCGGCCGGCGCCTGATCATCCAGGTGGCCGAGAGCACCAACTCCCGCAACGCCTTCTCGCGCGCGCTGCTGATCCAGGCGATGTGGCGCGACCTGCTGACCGTGACCATCGTGGCCGCCACGCTGGCGCTGGTGATCGGCTGGGCGCTGCGGCCGCTGGACCGGCTGCGGCGCGAGGTCGAGGCCCGCGCCGACGACGACCTCTCGCCCGTGGACGAATCGGAGGTGCCCGCGGACGCCGCGCCGCTGGTGCGCGCGATCAACCACCACCTGGCGCGGCAGCGCGAGCTGATCGACGGCCGCCGGCGCTTCGTCGACGACGCCTCGCATCAGCTGCGCACGCCGCTGGCGACACTCGCGACGATGGTCGGCTACGCGCGCCGGGAGCGCGACCCCGAGCGGTTGGCCGAGGCCCTGGAGGCGCTCAAGGCCCAGATCGAGGACACCGTGCGCCGCACCAACCAGATGCTGGCGCTCGCGCGCGCCGACACCGCGCAGGTCGAGATGGCGCCCCTCGCGCTGGACCGCCTGGCCGAGCGCTGCGCGCGCGACTCCTGGCCGCTGGCGCGCGAGCAGGGCATCGATCTGGGCGTGGAGCGGGAGCCGGGCGACATCGTCGTGCTCGGCCACGAAGGGCAGTTGCGCGAGGCCTTGCTGAACCTGCTGCACAACGCGCTGCGCTACACGCCGCGCGGCGGCCGCGTGACGCTGCAGATCGGCGTCGATGGGCCGGCGGCGCTGATCCGCGTCGTCGACGACGGCCCCGGCATCCCCGCCGACGAGCGGCCGCGCGCCGGCGAGCGCTTCTTCCGCGGCTCCAACGTGGACCTGCCGGGCTCGGGACTGGGCCTGGCGATCGTGCGCGCCATCGCGCGCCGCCATTGCGGCGACATGGAGGTCGCGGCCGCGCGCCGGGATGCCGGCGGGCTGGAACGCGGCACCGCGGTGACGCTGCGGCTTCCGCTGCAAGCGCCGGCGGTTTTCCCTTTCACGCTGAAAGCCGGCTGAAAGCGCCGGTTTCCTAGAGTCCGTCACAAGCAGGTGGCGGGCGACCGCGCGGCCTGCCGGCGTTTCGCGACAGCGCGCGGACGGCGGCGGCCCGTGGCGACTCAGATCACCGCGAGGAGACAAGATGCGATCGATCCCGACATTGCGGGCGGGCCGGCGTTGGGCGGCCGCGCTGCTCGCCGCCGCCTGGATGGCGGCGCCCTGGGGCGTGATGGCCCAGCCCGGACGCGGCGCGTCCGCCGCGCCCTGGCCCATTGGCGACGCCGCGCCTGAATGCATCGCCCCCGCCAAGCCCGGCGGCGGTTTCGACCAGAGCTGCAAGCTCGCGCGGGCCGCTTTCCAGCAGGCCGGTCTGACGGCGACGCCGATGCGCATCAGCTACATGCCGGGCGGCGTCGGCGCGATCGCCTTCGACCAGATCGTCACCCGCCGGCCCGCCGAGCCCCAGACGCTGGTGGCCTTCTCCAGCGGCTCGCTGCTGAACCTGTCGCACGGCCGCTTCGGCAAGCGCAGCGCCGACGACGTGCGCTGGGTCGCCGCCATCGGCATCGACTACGGCGTCGTGCTGGTGGGCCGGCAGGCGCCGTGGAAGACGCTGCCCGAGCTGCTCGCCGCGCTCAAGGCCGACCCGGGGCACATCAGCTTCGCCGCCGGCGGCACCATCGGCAGCCAGGACTGGGTCAAGTCGGCGCTGGTCGCGGGGGCCGGGGGCGTGGACCACAAGTCGATGCGCTTCGTCGCCTTCGAGGGCGGCGGCGAGGCGATGGCCGCGCTCAAGGGCGGCCATGTCCAGGTCTACATGGGCGACGCCTCGGAGGTCTTCGACAAGCTCTCGCCCTCGGGGCCCTTCCGCGCGCTGGCGGTGCTGGCCGACAAGCGCCTGCCCGGGCCGCTGGCCGGCGTGCCGACCGCGCGGGAGCAGGGCGTCGACATCGTCTGGCCCGCGATCCGCGGCTTCTACGTCGGCCCCAAGGTCACCGATGCCGCCTACGCCGCCTGGACCGCCACCTTCGATCACCTGATGGCCGCGCCCGCCTTCGACGAGATCCGCGCGCGCCATGGCCTGTTCCCGCTGGCGCTCACCGGCCCGGCGCTGCGCGCGTTCATCGACCGGCAAAACCGGGAGTACGCCGAACTCGCCGTCCGCTTCGGCCTGAGGCGCTGAGCGTCCGGGCTCCCATCGACCCCGAATCCCCATCAACGACAACGAGGAGACACCTTGAACCCCATCCACGACATGAGCACCCGATCCACGCGCCGTCCGGGCGGCTTCGGCGCGCTGTGCGCCGCGGGCCTGCTGGCGCTGGGCGCCGCGCCCGCCGCCTTCGCGCAGAGCAGCGTCACCATCTACGGCATCGCCGACATGCTGGTCGAGTATCGCGACCACATGAACGCCAATGGCGACCACCGCTTCGGCGTGACCTCGGGCGGCATGAATACCTCCCGCTGGGGCCTGCGCGGCGCCGAGGACCTGGGCGGCGGCCTGAAGGCGGTGTTCCAGCTCGAGGCGGAGGTCGGTTTCGACACCGGCGCGGCCGGCTCGTCCTACTGGGGCCGGCAGGCCAACGTCGGCCTGGAGGGCGACTTCGGCCGCGTGATCGCGGGCCGTTCGTACTCGACGACCTACGACTTCATGCTGCCCTTCGACCCGATGGGCTATGCGCCGTTCTATTCCTGGGCCACCTCGGGCGGCCAGATCGCGACGCTGCCGCGCAAGGACGGCATGGTCACCGGCGTGTCCAACCTCGTGAAGTACCAGGGCAGCTTCGGCCCGGTGAAGCTGGGCGCCAGCTACGCGCTGGGCGAGGTGACCGGCTCCAACGCGGCCGGGCGCTTCCTCTCGCTGGCCGGCGCCTACGGCAGCGGCCCGTTCGCGGCGGCGCTGGTGGTGGATCAGCGCAATGGATCGACGCTGGGCGCCAATGGCCGCTACGACAAGGAGAAGGCGCTGCACTGGGGCCTGTCCTATGACCTGAAGCCGGTGAAGCTGTTCCTGGCGCAGCGCGTCTACAAGAAGACCTTCGCGGCCGGCGGCGAGAGCGCCAAGAGCACGATGACCTGGCTGGGCGCCACCTGGCAGGCGACGCCGGCGCTGAGCATCACGCCCGCGGTCTACTTCCAGGACATCTCCAGCGGCGCCAGCGGCACCGACGATCCCAAGCTCTTCGCGCTGCGCGCCAAGTACGAGCTGTCCAAGCGCACCAGCCTTTACGCGGTGGCCTCGACCGCCAAGTCCGGCGACAAGGGCGTGGTCAGCGTCTCGCGCGACGACAACGGCTTCGCCGACAGCCAGTCCAGCGTGGGGCTGGGCATCCAGCACCGCTTCTGAGCGGCACGCGGGCCGGGCCCCGGGCCCGCATGGCCTCGGGGCGCCGGCCCCGATTCAGGCCGGGGGCGCGGCCTGGCCCGGCAGCAGGCCCTCGGCGCGCAGCCGCGTCAGCACGTCGAAGAGCAGGTCGCTCTTGATCCCGTAGGCCGCCCGCGGCGAGCTGACGAAGCCCGAGGCGTTGAGCACCAGCTTGTCGCCGTCGATGCCGTCCAACTGCACGTTGGGCGCGGGCGCCGTCAGCACGCCCGGGTGCGCCTGGAACGAAGCCAGCACCACCGCCTTCACGCGCTCGGTGTCGGTCGCCAGCGGCATCGGCAGCTTGAACTGCACCATGCCGAGGGATTCGCCGTAGGTGACGTTGCGCACGATCTTGGTGATGAACTCGGAGTTCGGCACGATGACCGTGGAGCGGTCCCCCATCTGGATCTCGGTGGCGCGCACGCTGATGCGGCGGATGTCGCCCTCGACGCCGGACAGCGAGACCCAGTCGCCGACCTTCACTGGCCGTTCCGCCAGCAGGATCAGGCCGGAGACGAAGTTCTGCACCACCGACTGCAGGCCGAAGCCGATGCCCACGGACAGCGCGCTCGCGACCCAGGCCACGCTCTGCAGGCTGAAGCCGACCGCCGACAGCGCCGCCGCGATCACCGCGACGGTCCCGACGTAGCCGAACAGCGTCGTCGTCGACGTGCGCATGCCGCTGTCCATCCGCGTCGTCGGCATGTAGCGCTGCGACAGCCAGCCCTTGAGCAGCCGCACCGCCACCAGGCCGGCCACCAGCACCAGCACGCCCTGCAGCAGCGCCATCGGGCGCAGGCTCAGCTCGCCGATGGACAGGCCCTGCTCGAAGCGGCTGGCGCGGCGGAACAGGTCCAGCGGACCTTCGCCATAGGGCGCGATCAGCAACAGCAGCGCGAAGAAGCCGATGGACACGCGGCACAGGCCGGACAGGAGCAGGGCGGTCTGCTCGCGCGTGCGGGCCGGGGCCGGCGCGGCCTCGGCACCGGCCCCGGCGGCCGGCGCGGCGGCGTGATCGGCCGCGGCGCCCGGCGGACTCGCCAGCAGCGTCATGAAGAGGTCGTCGACCAGCACGCTCAGCAGGTAGGCGCCGCCCAGCACGAGCAGACCCCAGACGAACTGGTTCATCGCGAACATGGCCAGCGAGACGAAGCCCGTCAGCAGCGCCACGGCGGAACCGGCGAAGACCAGCCAGGCCGCGGCGCGCAGCACCGACAGCCACAGCGGGCGGATCGCGAAGGCGGGATGGCTGCCGGGCTGCTCGCCAGCGCCATCACCGCCGGCGGCGGGCCTGGCGTCCTGGCTCCGCCGCTGCAGCTGCATCGTCGCGAGGGACAGCACCGCGATGAAGGTCAGCGTGGCCAGCGCGTGCACGGCGCCGTTCCAGGGCAGGCTGATCTCCAGCGTCGCCGCGGTGCGCGACGACCACCAGCCCAGCATCACCGTGAGCGCGAGCGTGTGCGGGAACCAGGCCAGCCGGGCGGCGGTCTCGTCGGGCAGCGGCAGCAGCCGCCACGAGGGCTTGCGCGGCATCAGCGAGGCCGTTCCCAAGCCCGCCACGAAGCCGCCG
>Ga0209050_1002827_pt1 | contig 13826 bp, 15 predicted proteins | sample Araplavi_mTSA_r2_FD_184276 | JGI IMG/M metagenome (GOLD analysis project Ga0209050, IMG submission 184276) | Arabidopsis root microbial communities from North Carolina, USA - plate scrape MF_Cvi_mTSA_r2 (SPAdes) (version 2) | ecosystem: Host-associated > Plants > Roots > Endosphere | place: USA... | reverse complement strand
CTTCCGAGCGCGGTCAACCCCTGCGATAGGGCGCGCGGGGTGGCGGGGGGCATCAGGCGCGCGAGCGCGTTGAAGCGGTCGTGGCCCGCGCCGATCCCGACGACGAGCGGCAGGCCCCAGCGCGTTGCGGCGCCGGGGGGAAGGCCGATTTCGCGTTGCGCCCCGGCGATCGTTGCGGCGCGCGAGGCGGCGCCGGCCCCCGTTTCGGTCAGGATATATTCGGGGCGGAGCGGGTGGCCGTGGCCTGAGTTGCGCTGCACCCAGCCGACCGTCGTGGCCGCCTCCAGCGTGCGTGCGCAGCTGTCGCGCGAGAGACCGAGCCGATGGATCAACTCGACGAAACGTGCGCCCTTGTGCGCCGCCAGATCGGCGAGCAGCGGCACGAGCCAGCGATGGCTGCCGAGCTGGACGAGCAAGGGGTCGGGAGTGGTTGACCGCATTTGCAACTAACTATACAAACCAGACTATAAGGGCAAGCGATATGGGACGGGCGATTTTCGCTCGCGCCGGTCGCTCGGCAAAGCGGGAGAATAAGGCATGGCGCTTCAGATCGGATCCGAACTCACCTGTTCGATGGGGGTCAGGGACATGACCGCGTCGATCGCCTGGTACGAGCGGGTGATGCATTGCGACCTGCTCTACCGCGCCGACGAGATCGGCTGGTGCGAGCTTAAGACGCCGATGGCGGGGGTGAACATCGGGCTGAGCCAAGTCGAGAATGTGGTGCAGGGCGGCGGGGCGACCAATGTGTTCGAGGTCGCGGACATCGATGAAGCAAAGGCGCATCTCGATGCCGAGGCTGTGCGGCAGGACGGCGATATCCAGCATATTCCGGGGCTGGTGAAGCTCATCACTTTCTACGATCCCGACGGCAATGCCTTCATGTTCTCGCAGTCCGAGATCGCGGCGTGATAGCGCTCGGGTGGGCGGTCGCGGCGCTGGTCGCGCCGGCTGCGTCTGCCGCTGAAGCGCCGTCGCTCGCCGCGTGGCACGGAAACTGGACCGGCGAGGGCGAGGCGTTCGGCAAGCCCGCGACCGCGACGCTCGACATCGCGCCGGGCGAGGGCGGCGCGACGACGCTCGCCTATCGTCTGCACATCGCGGGGACGCCGCCGGTCACCTATTCGGCCGAGGCCAGTTACGCCTTCGATGCGAAGGGGCGCGTGCGCGGAAAATGGACCGACAGCTATGGCCGCACACGCGCCGTCCTCGGCGGGGTCGGTACGGCGAAATGGTGGACGCATTGGGGCAGCGCCGATGTCGAGATCGGTCGGTCGACCTATGTGCTTGAAGAGAGCGGAAGACTCGTCGTCAGCGATTCGATTCTGCAGGACGACGGCAGCTGGCGAGTCTTTGCCATGCTGCGCTACACGCGCACAAATCGCTGAAAACTGCCGATCTTGGGCAGTATCTGTGTTGCGCACAAAAAAAGAGGGCCGGGACTTGCGTCCCGGCCCAGCCTTTCAGGCTCTCCCCTCCTGAAACTGTTGACCCAATGAATGCCATATTAATGTCATGTTGGAAAGGCTAAAATTGCGGCAATGCTGCGCAAATTTTGTGCAACATTTCAGCGTCTAAAAATGGGCCGGAACGCGTCGGCACCCGGCCCATCTCTCTCCTTAAAAGCCCTTGCGAACCGTCACGCCGAAGGTGCGCGGCTGGTTGGTTGCAAAGCCGAGGCGGGCACGCCCGCCGCGTTCGCGATCGAACGCGAGCAACGCATTTTCGTCGAGCAGATTGTTCACATAGACCGAGATTTCGAGCTCGTCCGGAAACTCGATCCCCGCGCCGAGGTTCACCAGCTGATAGTCGGGCAGCTTGAGATCGAGCGTCGTCGACGAGCCGATCGGCGCGCCGCCGAAGGTGAAGCCGTGGACAAAGGTCCGCGGATTGTTTTCCTGGTCGCCCGGCTGGGTGTAGCGGCTGCCCACATGCTGGAAGGATGCGGTGACGAACGCATTGGTGTCCGACGACGGATCGATCGGGAAGCTGTAGGTCGCATTCGCGGCCATCTGGAACCGCGGTACCGAGGGCAGGCGGTTGCCGTTGCGGATTCCCTCGATCACCGTCCCGTTCGGGCGGGTCAGCGTCGAATCGAACTCGGCCTCGACATAACTGCCCGACAGCCCAAGATCGAGCCCGGTGAACGGCTTCGCCGACAGCTCGAATTCGAGCCCCATCGTGTGCGCATCGGCGTTGAACACGATGCGCGACGAACAGCTGCCGGCATCGGCAGTGACCTGGAGATTGTTGATCTTCGTATAGAAGCCCGCCGCGTTGAAGGTGATGCCGCCGAATTGCGCCTTCACCCCGCCTTCATAGTTCCACAGCGATTCGTCGTCGTAACGCGGCCGGCCGCTGAAGGTCTGTGCGTCGGGCCCGTTCGGCACCCCGCCATCGCACAGCGGCAGGTTGAGCGGATCGTTGACGCCGCCGAGGCGGAAGCCCTTCGATGCCTGGGCGTTCAGCGTGATGCCGTCGGCGACGTCGTAGCTGAGCAGCAGCCGTGGCGAGAAACCGGTCGATGAGGTCTTGTCGCGGGCGTTGTCGCCGTTGGGGAAAAGGCCACCCGACACGAAGCGCCGGCTTTCATCGAAGGCATAATAACGCCCGCCAAGTGTGGCGGTGAAGGCTTCGGTGAGATCGTAGCTGAGTTCGCCAAAAATCGCGATCTGCGACAGGTCGTAAGGGATGTCGGCATTGTAGGGCGAATCGGGTCCAAAGCCGTTGGCCACGGCTGCCGAAGTGCCGGCGCCGAAGCGCGCGTCGGTGAACGCGTCATAGCCCGGCGTCGGAAGGCGCTGGGTATAGTCGCGTTTGACGTTCGCATAATAGCCGCCGATCAGCCATTGGAACGGACCGGTGCCCGCCGAGTTGACGCGTATCTCTTGCGTGAACTGCTTGACCCCGGTCGTATCGACGAGGTTCGAGGGCAGCAGGATGCCGGCGACGGGGAAGCCGAGGTCGGCCGACACGCTGCCCGTGAGCGCGCTCGCGTCGCGGCTGACGAGGATGTCGCGGTCGGTGTAGGTCGTCACCGAGGTCACGCCGATCACGTCGCCGTCATAGTTCATCGTGAGGTCGAAGAGCTTGACCTCATCCTCGAACGCTTCGTCGAGCAGCAGATATTGCTGGCGTTCCTTGAAGGTTACCTGCGGCCGGGTGGTCGTGAACTGGTTGGCGTAGAGGTTGTAGACCTCCTGCCGGTTGAAGCCGTCGGTCTTGACCTTCTGATAGACGAAGCGCGGGGTGATCGACAGATTCTCGGCGGGTTTCCAAAGCAACGAGAAGCGCCCGCCATAGCGTTCGCCGCTGTTGACGTCTTCGCTCTCGCCGCCGCCTTCGCGCAGCGCGTTGATGAAGCCCGCGTAGCGCGTGTAGTAGCCGACCGCGCGCATCGCGAGGTTCGGGCTCAATGGCAGGTTGATCGCGCCCTTGAGGTGTCCGCCGAAATCGTCGCCGTCCACGAGGTTCACATTGCCTTCGACCTTGCCCTCGATCCGATCGAGATTGGGCTGGTTGGTGATGTAGCGGAGCGTGCCGCCGACCGATCCCGAACCGAAGAGCGTGCCCTGCGGCCCGCGCAGCGTTTCGACACGGTTCAAATCGAACAGGTCGAGGTCGGGGGTGAAGAGCGAGAGCGAGACGACCGATTCGTCGAGATAGACGCCGACCTGTTCCTTCACGCCGGGCTGGTCGCGCGCGATCTGGCCCGCCGAAACGCCGCGCACCGATACCTGGCTCTGCCCGGGCCCCAGATTCTGGACGGTCAGGCCTGCGACATTGCGCGACAGATCCTCGACCGTGCTGGCGTTGGCGCGTTCGATCGCGCGTTCGGTCTGCGCGTTGATTGAAAAGGGAACATCCTGAAGGCTCGCGTCGCGCTTGGTCGCGGTGACGATAATCTCGTTGCCATCATAGCTGTTTTCGGGCGCATCCTGCGCCACTGCCGGGGTGCTTGCGAGCGCAAGGCACGACAACCCCGCGAGCATGGAAGCTCGTGTATTCATTTTAATCCTCCTCCTGATGGCCAATCTTTGCTGGTCCGGACAGGATGGTGCGCCTCTTGTCATCAATTCGCAATGGAGCGCGAATCCTGCGCAAGAAAATTACTGTGAGTTGTTGCGCGGCGGCCACAGTGAAAAAATGGCCGGCACATATGTCTCGAGGCACAAAAAAATGGCCGGGACATGTGTCCCGGCCAGTGGTTCGCAGGAGGAACCTCGGTAGGATCCCGCCGCCGCCGTTTGAAAGGAGAGAGAGCGTACGGCGACGGGTATCCTGTCTCGTTGATCAATAGTTGTAGGCGCGCTCTCCGTGCTCGCCGAGGTCGAGGCCTTCGCGCTCCACCTCTTCCGAAACCCGGAGGCCGGTGAGGAGCTTCGCGACATAGATGGCAATCACGGTGCCGACGCTGGCCCAGACGATCGTCGCAGCAACTGCCGAGATCTGGGTCACAAGCTGCGGGCCGATGGCGAAGTCTTCGCCGCCGGGGCCGCCGAGGCTCGGGGAGTAGACGATGCCGGTGCCGATCGCGCCGACGATGCCGCCGATGCCGTGGATGCCGAACGCGTCGAGCGAGTCGTCATAGCCGAGCTTGGGCTTGAGCACCGTCACTGCGTAGAAGCAGATCAGCGAAGCGACCGCGCCGAGGACGATGGCGCCGAAGGGCCCCGAATTGCCGGCCGCCGGGGTCACCGCGACAAGGCCGGCGATGATGCCCGAGCAGAAGCCGAGAGCCGAGGGCTTATGACCCGCGAGCTTTTCGGCGAGCATCCAGAACAGGGCTGCGGACGCGGTGGCGACGAAGGTGTTGATCATCGCGAGCGCGGCCGAGCCATTGGCTTCGAGCGCCGAGCCGGCGTTGAAGCCGAACCAACCCACCCACAGCATGCCGGTGCCGACCATCGTGAGCGTCAGCGAGTGCGGCGCCATGATTTCCTTCTGATAACCGATGCGCTTGCCGAGGATCAGCGCGGCGACGAGCGCCGAGACACCCGCGTTGATGTGCACGACCGTACCGCCGGCGAAATCGAGCGCGCCCATTTCAAAGAAGAGGCCGCCGGCCGCCCAAACCATGTGCGCGATCGGGAAATAGACGATCGTCAGCCAGATCGCGCCGAACACCATCACCGCCGAAAATTTGATGCGTTCGACCACCGAACCGAGGACCAGCGCGAGGGTGATCGCGGCGAAGGTCATCTGGAAGCTGATGAACACATATTCGGGTAGCTTGAAGCCGTCGCTGAACGTGTCGGCGAGGCTGTCGGGCGTGACACCGACGAGGAAGAACTTGCCCCAGGCGATGAAGGCATTGCCCTCGGGGCCGAAGGCGAGGCCGTATCCGTAGATGACCCAGATGATCATCGCGAGGCAGGCGGCGGCGCCGATCTGCGTCATCGTCGACAGCATATTCTTGGTGCGCGTGAGACCGCCATAGAAGAGCGCGAGGCCCGGCAGGATCATCAGCAAGACGAGGACGGTCGAGGTCATCATCCAGGCTGTATCGCCCTTATCGACGACCGGTTCGGGCGCCGCCGCGGCGACTTCCTGCGCCCAGGCGGGCAGCGCGGCGAACAGCGAGAGGCCGACGGCCCCGGCGCTCGCCGCAAATTTGTTTGCGAACGTCATAGTTTCCCCCTTCGTCATTACAGTGCCGCCTCGCCGGTCTCGCCGGTGCGGATGCGCACGGCCTGACCGACGTCGAGGACGAAAATCTTGCCGTCGCCGATCGAGCCGGTGCCGGCCGTCTGCTGCAGCGTTTCGACAACCCGCGGTGCGAGCGCATCGTCGCAGACGAGCTCGATCTTCACCTTCGGCACCATGTTGGTGGCATATTCGGCGCCGCGGTAGATTTCGGTCTGCCCCTTTTGCCGGCCAAAGCCCTTGACCTCGGTCACGGTCATGCCGGCGATGCCCAGACCGGTGAGCGCCTCGCGCACCTCGTCGAGCTTGAATGGTTTGATGATGGCCAAGATCAGCTTCATGACGCCCCCTTTTGCTAATGGCACCATGTTGCACTGCAACAGCTGTGCCAGATTGCGCGGGGCGCGCGAAAGTTAACATTTTGTGACGGTTTTGGAGCAGCCGTGCGAACTATCGTTCGTTTGCTGGGCAAGAAAGGCAGGGAGTTGCCTAAATTTTGGGCAGATCAATCCGCCGCTTTGAACCGTGCCCAGATCGGCAGATGATCCGATGCGCGCGCCGCGAGGGCGCTCTGGTGCACCCCGGCATCCACCGCTTCGAGGTCGGGGGTCGCAAAGATGCGGTCGAGTTTGGCGACCGGGCGGCGGCTGTGAAAGCTGTGCCCGGTGTCGACCATATGGTGGCGCTCGCCGAAATCGGCAAGGCAGCCGCCGCGGTTGCGCCATTCGTTGCAGTCGCCCATCAGGATCGTCGGCAACGCCTCGCCCTCGGCAACATGGTGGAGGATCGCGCGCGCCTGCTGGCGGCGGCGCAGCCCCGAAATGTCGAGATGCATGCCGACGACGCGCAGCCGCGTGTCGCCGATGCGGAGCGTTGCGGCAACGGCACCGCGCGGTTCGAGCGTCGGCAGGTGGAGCGCGTGGCTTTCCTCGACCTCGATTCCCTTGCGCACGAGCAGCGCATTGCCGTGCCAGCCGATTGCATAGGGGCGGCCGCTGAGCAGGTCGACGGGGACATAGTCGCTATGCTCGTCGAACATATGCGGCGGAATTGCGCTCGCGCGCGTGCCGAAACGGCGGTCGGCTTCCTGCAATGCGACGATGTCGGCATCGAGTTCGCCGAGCACCGACAGCACCCGCCCGGGGTCGCGGCGCCGGTCGAGCCCGATGCCCTTGCGCATATTATAACTGGCGACCTTGATCATGACGTGTTTTTCAAGCGCTCAGGCCGCGCTTCCGTTCCCGCCGGCCTCAAATTCGGCGATCAGCGCCTGCGCTTCGTCCAGATCCTCGTCGAGCACCATGACGCGCACGGGGATGAGCAACCCGACACTTTCGGCGATATTCATGCCCGCGTCGAAGCAGACGGCATGAACGCCCGCGCTTTCGAGCCGGCCGCGCAGCAGCTCGGCCTCGGCGCCGTTGGGCAGGCGCACCAGTTCGACCAAGGGCATCAGGCGTCGCCCGCGATGAAACGGTCGGTCGGGCGCGTCGGCAGGCCGTCGATGCTCTTTGTGCGGCCCTGGAATTTTTCGACCCACAGCTCGGGGTTAGCCTGGCGGTGATATTTCTGCAGCGTGTCGCGCTCGTGCTGCAATTCCATCATCGGCACGCCCCAGCCGCAACTCGTCTGCACGCTGTCGATATCGATGACGAAAATCTGGCGCGTGCCGGGGATGAGCGTGAAGTTCGCAGCGAGCGCTTCCCACTCGGCGTCCTGCGGCAGCACCGGGCGGCCGCGGCCATAGATGCGCAGGATCAATGCAGTGCGGTCGAAGGCGCAGAACATGATCGTGATCCGCCCGTCGGCGGCAAGGTGGGCGTGGGTTTCGTTGCCCGATCCGCCGAGGTCGAGATAGGCGACCTGGGCGTCCGACAGGATCTTGAAGCTGTCGGCATAGCCTTTGGGCGACAGGTTGATGCGCGCATCGGCGGCGGCGGTCGCGGTAAAAAAGACCGGCTGCTTTTCGATGAAGGCGATATGCTTGTCGGTCAGCGTATCGGTGAATTCCATGGCTGTTCTCCGTATCGGCGCATGCCTATCACCAATTCTTGCCCTCTTCTATCGCGGCGTCCTCGTCGGCGCGGGTGGCGCGGCCGAGCGCTTCGTTGCGATGCGGGAAACGGCCGAAGCGGTCGACGACGTCGAAATGCTTTCGGGCATAGTCCTGGAACATCGGATCGTCGAACTGCGCGAAGAGGCGCAGCGATTCGCGCTGATCGTCCATATTTTCGCTGTGCTGGAAGGGCAGGCAGGCGAATTGGCGCCGTTCGTCGGGCCAATTTTCATGCCAGCCGCGCGCGACGATGCCGTGCGCGATCGCGCGGGCGAGATCGTCGGTCGCAAAGGCGTCGGCGTGGCCGCGATAGATGTTGCGCGGTACCTGATCGAACAGGATTGTCGCGGCGAGCGCGGTGTCGGGATCGGTCAGGAAGGTTTCGGCCGGCTGTGAGCGCAAGGCTTCGTGCCAGCCCTCGGCCAAATCGCGGACGGCGTCGTCAAATTCGGCGCCGCCGCCGTACCAATCGTCCATATCGTGTGCACCGAACCAGAAGGCGAGGAGTTGCCGCGCCCAGTCGGCGGGCGGCGGGGCGGGCGTTTCGGAGTCATTCGTCATTGCGAGCATAGCGAAGCAATCCAGAGCGGTTTGCGCAACCCCTGGATTGTTTCACTGCGCTCGCAATGAGGTGACGACCGAGGCTATTGGCCTTTGACGCGCTTGTACGGCACGAATTTGCCGAGCGACACGAAACCCGCATACATATGGCTGGTGCGGTCGCGCAGTTCGACGGCGTCGATGCTGCACAGCTGGCTGCCGGTCGTCTTGGTGACGAGGATATCGTCATCGTCGAGCGATTCGGCGCCGCCCTTCGGCCGGTTGACCCAATAGGTGCTGCCGACCTTGTAGACGATCGCGGTCTTCTCGATGATCTGCGAGCTGCGCGCGGTCGAAAGCGAGATGCAATCTTGCGGCTCGCCGGCGACGCGGCCTTCGAGCAGTTTTGCGAGCTGATCTTCGGGCGCGAGCTTTTCGCGCGCGGTGGCAGCGGGTGCGGCCGCGATCGCAGCGGCGGCGAGAAACGCCGGGATGAGGTGACGCATGGTTCGACTCCTGTCTTTCATACCCTACCCGGCGCTTTCCTTAGGCCGCCGTGCGTGAACAGGGGCTGACTCGCCGCGGTTTCAGCACGCCCCGTCGGGGAGCGGGATACCGAGCGGGCCTTTGCATTTCTTCTTTTTGGCAGGCTCAGCCGGGGCGCTACCGCCGGTCGATGCGCCGCCCATGCCGCCGAAGTCGGCACCGATCATCAGCATCGTGTGCGAGCGGAAGCGGACTTTCGCGGTCCAGTCGATGTTCCACACCGCATTGCCAGCGGGCTTGGGCGGATAGGAGAAATTCGCCTCGGGCCCGAAGGCGTTGAGGTTGCCGATCATCATCTCGCCCGACGCCTTCTTGACCTCGGCGGGAATCTGGCAGCTCGTCTGGCTGGGCGGCATCACGATCTTCTTGGTGATCAGATTCGCGACCACCGACGGCGGCAGCCAGTCCCACAGCCCGCCGCCGAATTCCTTCGACGCGCTGCTCGTCCACCAGACGATGTCGCCCATGTCATTCTTGCCGCCGCCGTTGCCCATGCCGCCGATCGTCCACGCGGCGTAACCCGTTGCGGTCGGCACCTGGTTCCAGCGCAGCATCACCGACTGGTCGCCCTGGATCGCGGTCGAGGCCGAGAGGCCCTGCATATAATCCTGCGCGAGGGTGAAATTGATGTCGGGGCCATAATTGCTCGCGACGCGGTGTGCGCCGAGCAGCGACGAGCCGCCCCCGGGCTGCTTGCCATTCTTGCTGTTCGGCCAGTCGGTGTACGAACGGCTGTTCGCCTGGCTGACTTCGCGGATGACGGGGACCGCGCTCGAAAAGAGCCCGGGCGGAACCTGACCCGCGGCGACCTTGGCAAAGTCGATGATCACCGGCTGGCCGGGGCCGGCCTTGGCGCCGCAGCCCCAATAGAGGAGCAGGCGGCCCTTCGGGCGTTCGAATTCGGTCGGATAGGTGCCTTCCTTGCGCTCGACGCTGATCAGCGGCACCGATTTGCCAAGCTTCGCCTGCGGCTGAAAGAAATGGTCGCCCTTCGGCGGCGGCGCGGTGGCTGCGTCGTTCGAACCGAGACGGAGCATCAACTGATAGGCGACCCGGCTCGACGGATCGCCGCCGAACACCATGCCCATCGCGCCGCCGAGTCCGCCCTTGCCGCCGCCCGCCATTGCGGCGAAGCCCGACATCGTCGCGACGTCCATCTCGTAACGTTCTTTGGGGCCGGTGGTTTTTTGCGCCGAGCCGGGAACGGCGGCGAGGACCGCGGCAACGGTAGCCACGGAAACGAAACGCAGACTCGAACGCATATTACCCTCCCTGTTGCAGGGAGTATCCCTGCGGATGATGCGACCCGATTCTTCTTTTGTTGGGCTTTCTATATGCGCGGGAGGGGCGAACGCCAAGTGAGGGCGATCACAGGCGAAATCCACCGGCAGAAGCCGGCGCCCCGTTTGGTCGAAACTGGCCCCCGGCCTTCGCCGGGGATCACATCAGGCGGTGCCGCCCACGGTCAGTCCGCTGACGAGCAGGGTCGGCTGGCCGACCCCGGCTGGGACGCTCTGGCCGCCCTTGCCGCAGATGCCAATGCCTTCGTCGATCGCCATGTCGTTGCCGATGCCGGTGACCTTGGTGAGCACGCTCGGACCGTCGCCGATCAGGGTCGCGCCCTTGATCGAATCTCCCAATTTGCCATTCTCGATCTTGTACGCCTCGGTGCAGCTGAAGACGAACTTGCCCGACACGATGTCGACCTGCCCGCCGCCGAAGCTTTTGGCGAAGATGCCGTTCTTGACGCGCGACAGAAGCTCGGCGGGATCGTCGTTGCCGCCGCGCATGAAGGTGTTGGTCATCCGCGGCATCGGCGCGTGCGCGAAGCTTTCACGCCGCCCGTTGCCCGTGGGTTCGACGCCCATCAGTCGCGCGTTGAGGCGATCCTGCATATAGCCTTTGAGGATGCCGTCCTCGATCAGGATCGTCTCGCCGGTGGGCGTGCCTTCGTCGTCGATGCTGAGCGAGCCGCGGCGGCCGCCGCCGACGGGGCTGTCCATCGCGCCGTCATCCACGACGGTGACGCCGGGCGCCGCGACGCGCTCGCCGATGCGGCCGGAGAAAGCGCTGGTGCCCTTGCGGTTGAAATCGCCTTCGAGGCCGTGGCCGACGGCTTCGTGGAGCAGCACGCCGGGCCAGCCGGGTCCGAGCAACACGGTGAACTCGCCCGCGGGGGCGTCGACCGCGCGCAGATTGACGAGCGCCTGCGCCAGCGCCTCGTCGATCGCCCGGTTCCATTGCGCGGGTTCGAAGAGATGATCGTACATGTAACGCCCACCGAGGCCGAAATAGCCGGTTTCGCGGCGGCCATTTTCTTCGACCACGATCGAAACATTCAGGCGGACGAGCGGGCGGATGTCGGTCGCGAGGAAGCCGTCGGCGCGGACGATCTCGACCACCGACCAGCTGCCCGCGAGCGCGACCGAGACCTGCACAATACGCGGATCGCGTTCGCGTGCGGCGGCGTCGATTTCCTGGCAGAGCACGACCTTCTTCGCGAAGGGGATGAGGTCGAGCGGGTTCGCCTCGTCGTAAAGATGGCGGTTGGTGCGCGGCGGCGGCGCGGCGTGCGCCTGATTCGACGGGTCGAGCAGCGCGAGCGTTTCGGCGGCGCGGCGGATCGCGCCGGCGCTGATGTCGCTGGCGTGGGCAAAACCCGTCATCTCGCCCGACACGGCGCGGAGGCCGAAACCGGCGTCGGTCGAATAGTCGGCGGTCTTGAGGCGGCCGTCATCGAAACCGAAGCTCTCGGTCGCGCGATATTGCAGGTAGAGCTCGCCGTCGTCGGCCTTGGCAAGCGCTTCGCGCGCGAGCGCCTGCGCCAGATCGGGGTCGAGCGCATCGGCGCGATATAGGAAGCGGCGGGGGTCGGTCGGGCTTGTCATAAGAGCGATATAGGCACGGCGCCCGCCGACCGCAAAGATTCGTCAGAGATAATTGACGGTGAGCGTGAAGGTGCCGCTGTAATCGCCCTCGGGCTGGTTCGCGGGGACGGTGAGCGTGCCGCCGATATAATAGGTCTGCACCCCGCTCGGCAGCAAGGTTCCGCTGAGTAGCGCGATGCCGCCGCCACTGGTGCTCGCGGCGCGGACAAGGCTCGCGGTCATCGGGGCCGCGCCGCCGCCCGCGCGGTTGAGCGTGACCGAGGTGCTGCCCGATACGGTGATCAGCAATATGCCGCCGGTGCCTTGGAACACCGCGCGCTGGGTACCGGCCCCCACGGGGGTCACGCCGCCGCTGGTCGTGCGTGCGCCCGTCACGGCGTTGATCGACACCGTGCCGCCGGTCGGCCCGCTGATCATGGTTCCGAAGTCGAGATCGTCGGTCTTGATCAGCGTGTTCGGGCGAACGACCGCGGCATTGACCGTGCCGCCCATGTCGGCGGCATGGGCTGGCGCGCATAGCGCCGCGCTCGCCGATGCCACGGCGATGGTCAGGACGCGAGCAGCCCCCCGACAGTTTCTGGTCCCTTGAATCCCCACAGATTCTGCTCCTGTCTGGCACATCTTATGCCAGCGGGACCTTCATCACTCATGCATGGGGTTGGTGAATCGACCGTTTACTTCCGGCCGCCGGCTTACGCGTGATCGGCGATCCCGCCGGCGTTCAACCTTTGTCGGCGATCCCGCCGATCAGAATGAAGCGCCGGTCGCAATAGCCGCAGTCGGCAAAGCCTTCGTCGGTGTCGATTTCGAGCCACACGCGCGGGTGGCCGAGCGCCGCGTCGGCGAGGCCGTCGCCGGTGCCGTCGCAGGCGATGCGGGTCTTGGGCGTGCGGATGGTTTCGGGTGCGGGCTGGGTCATCGACCGCGCCCATAGCAAGCGAGCGAAGGCTCGGCAATCGGGTCTGCGTCGCGATGGTGGGGCTTTGACGGCACCGGTGCAGGCGCCTTTTCGGGCGCAAGTGGTCCCCCGGTGCCGTCCTTCCCCCACAGAAGGTCTGAATATCGTTGGCTAAAGATAATTGAGCGTGATCGTGAATGTCCCGCTGTAGTCGCCCGGCGTCTGGTTCGCGCCGACCTCGAGCGTCCCGCCGACGGGAAAGTTGTAATTGCCGAGCGCGCTGGCGATGCTGAAGCGCGTCGGTGTCGTCGTCAGGATCGCGGTCGGCGTGCTGCCGATCTCGAAATCGCGCACACGCATCCGTACCCCCGGCCCGGTAATCCAGATCGTGTTCGATCCGAGCGAGATGTTGACCTGGCGATTCGGTGTGCCAAGCCCCGCAAAGCGCGCGGGCTCCCCGCCATTGCCGGCGAGCGTCACCCCGCCGGTGCGCGTGCGCGTGCCGTCGGGGGCGAGGCGCACCGTGCCCGCGGTTCCCGAGGCGATGATGCTGCCGAAATCGAGGTCGTTGACCTTGAAGAAGGAAAGCGGGCGAAGCACGATGGCTTCGGCCTCGCTCTGCGCGCTGTTCTGCGCCAGCGCCGGGGCGGCGGGCAGAAGAAGAAGCGCAAAGGCGGCTAGACCGCACTGCTTGCGCAGCGGGCAAATGATGTGGCTGGTCCTCACATCCGCCGTCCTAGCGGCGAGTTTCAAATTTAGCGTTAACGCCGCGCTGACAGAAAATTAGCGGGCTTTCGCATGGCAAGGCGCGCGGCTATGGAGGCGGCCATGAGTGAAGCCGCTATCCGCATCGACGCCGTCTCCAAACTCTATGCCGGCGGCAAGCAGGCGCTCGACAATGTCAGTTTCGACGTGCCGCGGGGCCAGATCTTCGGGCTGCTCGGACCGAACGGCGCGGGCAAGTCGACGCTGATCAATATCCTCGCGGGGCTGGTCAACAAGACGAGCGGGCATGCGAGCATCTGGGGCTTCGATATCGACGCCGATCCACGCAACGCCAAATATTCGATCGGCATCGTGCCGCAGGAGATCGTCTTCGATCCCTTTTTCACGCCGTATGAGACGCTCGAGAATCAGGCGGGGCTGTACGGCGTGCCGAAGGACAAGCGGATTTCGGACGAGCTGCTCGCCGCGGTGCACCTCAGCGACAAGCGCGACGCCTATGCGCGCACGCTTTCAGGCGGCATGAAGC
>Ga0209050_1002821_pt1 | contig 13872 bp, 7 predicted proteins | sample Araplavi_mTSA_r2_FD_184276 | JGI IMG/M metagenome (GOLD analysis project Ga0209050, IMG submission 184276) | Arabidopsis root microbial communities from North Carolina, USA - plate scrape MF_Cvi_mTSA_r2 (SPAdes) (version 2) | ecosystem: Host-associated > Plants > Roots > Endosphere | place: USA... | reverse complement strand
GTGCTGGTGCTGGTGCGGCTGTTGGCACGGCGGGTGAAGCGGCTGGTCCAGCGTCCGCCGCCCCTGCCAGCGAGGCAAAAGCGGCCGGAACGCAAGGCGCACAAGGCAGCGCAACTGCCGCGCAGGCGTCGCAACCCGCTGCGGCATCGCCCGCCACCAACAGCTCGGCCACGACGGCGGACGCCGCTGCGTCGCCTGCATCGGCGCCGAACTCCGCACAGGCTTCCGCCGAGGCTTCAGCGCCTGCCTCTGCTTCGGCATCGGGTCCCGCTTTGGCATCGGATTCGGCTCCGGCAACGGCATCCGCATCCGCACAGACAGCAGCATCGGCGTCGTCATCGACTTCACCATCAGCGGCTGAATCGGCCGCATCTGCGCCGAATGTCACGTCTGCAGCCGCTGACGCGCCCTCCGCAGCGCCGACAGCGTCCGCCAACGCAACGCCAACGCAATCCGCGACTACACCAGCCACTGCCTCGAGTTCCGGCGCGGCGGCAGGCAACGCAACTGCCGCGGCAAACGCTTCCGCCCTTTCTGCCACGGGCGCGGCGGCAGGCGTAGCCGCCAACGCCCTGCCGGCCGAGGCCGGCGCGGGGCTGGCTGCCAGCACTGTCGGCGCCGGCACGGTCGCAGGCCTGACCGCTGGCCCGGCGGACGTGAATCCGTCCGCGGCGGCAATGAACGCCGGCGCGCAATTCGCGAGTCCCGCGCTTGATATCCAAGGCGCGGGCTCGGCGGCAGAGCTGCCGCTCGCAGCGGTGGCCCCGTCTAATGGCGCAAGCATCGCGACGCAAACCATCGAGCGTTCGCCAGCAGCGATCGCCGGCGCAGGTCTCCCGACCGGCGTGACAGATGCAGGCATTGCAGCGACTACGCCAGCGGGAACGTCAGCAGCATTCGCGGGCGCGGGTCTCGCGAGCGACGCCGCGGGTGCGAGCGCAACAGCAAGGCCCATTCTGGATGCAATGGGCGCAGCGGCTGGCGCGACGATGGCCGCAGGCGTTGCCGCCGGCACGGTTGGCGGCAAGGTCCAAGCCTCGCGCGAACCCGAGCCAAGCGCAAGTGGCGCGCGTGCAGCCACGGACGCCCCGGGTTCGGAAACGGCCGCTCCGTTTGCCGCCACGGCCGCAGCGAATTCGGCGAGTCCGGCGGACTCCGCTTACGCCGCAGACATCAAGCGCTCCGTCCGGCCAGAGGACGCCGTCTCTCGCTTCGACGCCCAGCCGTCCCTGCTCGCGGGCTTGGCCAACGCCGCGTCTTCGGGCGCCAGCCAAACCAGCGCACCGATCGCGTCCGCTGGCATGCTGGCGACATTGGCCCACGCGATGTCGGCACAAGCGTCGTCGCAAGCCGACAGCGAAGGCGTCAGCCGCCGTGCCGATGAAGCCCACACCGCCGATGAACCGCGCAGCGCCGCGACCGGCTCCGCTGCCTCCATTGAGAACCCCGACCAGTACGGAACGCCGACAAAAGGCGAGGCAACGCCCGCCGCGCACGATCGGCATTCCGAATCGAAGACAGCCGCGCTGTCCGCGCTGTCCGCGCTGGCCCTGCTTGCCGCAGGCCGTTCGGGACAGTCCAACGCGACCGCCGCGCCGTCCGCGCGCGCACAGGCAGGGGACGGCTCAGCCACGCTCCCGCACGCTTCCCACGACGCCAAGACCGGCAACGCGCAATCCGGTTCTCACCGCGACAACACGGCACGCACCACCGCGCTGCCGAATACGGCCCTGCTCGCCTCATTGGCTGCGGGCGCGGGCAGCCTGCTTGGCACAACGGCGTCGGCAGCCGGCCATGCCGGCCCGCTGGCCTCCGCATCCACGGTGGAAGGCGGCCAGCCCGGCGCTTCGGATCTTCCCTCCATGGCTTCGCCTTCCGGCAGCGCCGCGTCCGGAATATCCGCTGGCGACGCCATGACCGGAGACTTTTCGGCGGCCGTGTCCGCGCCGGCGCAAAGCGACGCCGCTGCCGCGATGCCCTCGACAGGCGCATTCGCGCAGCATGCGCCCCCCGCCTCCGCGCCTGACGCCGTCATGAGCGAAGCGACGATGCTGCCGGCAACCGATGTTTCGTCCGCCGCCGCGACGTCCCTGCCGCAAGCCTCGATGCAGACGCCGGGCTTCGTGCCGGAGGCCGGCACGGCAGGATTGCCGCAAGGCGCCGGGTTACCGCAAGGAGCGGGCTTGCCGCAAGGCGCCGGGCTGCCGCAAGGAGCGGGACTGCCGCAAAGCGCCGGGCTGCCCGATGTGCAGCCGTCGGCCGGGGCAGGCATCGCGGGGACGAGCGCCGCCGTCGGCGCGGCCTCCGGCGGCAACGCGACGGCAGGCACGGCGCCGGCCGTTGGTGCCGTCGCCGGAGCCACGGCAGCGCCGGGCGCTGAAGTGTCACCGACCGTCGGGTCTTCCTCCGCAAGCGTGACGGGAGCGCCAGGCGCAGACGGCACGATGACAGGAGCAGGTGCGGGCGCTGATGCAGCCGTTGGCGCGCCCCCAGGTCCCAGCACCCACGCAAATATCGATGCGGGCAACACAGGATCGGGCACGGATGCTGGTCCGGGCGCGAACACGGGCGCCACAGCATCCACGCCTGCCGCGACGAATGCTGACGCCGGAGCAACGGCGGACGTTGGCATGGGAGCGGGCGCGGATGCTGGCGTTGGAACAAACCCTCAAGCGGACGGCGCAGCAGGTGCTGACGTTGGTGCAGCCGCAGGCACCGGGGCAACCGCAACCGCAGGCACAAGCACCGGCACCACCATCGGAACCGGCGCAGCCGCCACCCCCACCTCCCCCCCGGGCGCCACGCCCCCCATCAACCACCCCTCCGCCACGCCGACCGCGTCGCCCACCACCACCGTCTCAGGCGCCACCGCCCCGCCTACCGCCGTCACCCCGGCCGGGAGCCCTGACGCTGTCCTCGGCAGCACGACGGCGCAGGCGGCGGGCATGTCCGACCGCGCGCCCGCCACGAGCGCCACCGATCTGTCCGCCGCGGGCGGCGCAGACGCGGTGGCGAGTGCGGGCGCGGCAACGGGCGCAGCCGCCGCTGCGGGAGGCGGCGGTTCAGGCGCGGCGGGCTTCGGCGCGCTGGCGGCGGGCGGCGGCCTTGCCGCCGTTGCGCAGCAGGCCAGCGCCGCGTCCACGGCAATGTCCGGCGCGTCCACGCTCCTGTCCGGCGGCGTCAGCGCCAGCGTCGGCGCCGCCATCGTGCCGGTCATGACGCAGGCGTTGAACGCGGCCGGCGACCGTGCCGCCGCGCTGGGGTCCGCCGTCGACACGCTGTTCACGCTGCCCGACGTCAAGCAGGCCAACATCCCCGCCGTCGCGGGCGCCATCCTCAGCATGCCGGGGTTGTCGTCCTCGTCGGTGCCCGGCGTGATCGGCGCCATCCTGCAATCGCCCACGCTGGCCACGGAAACGCTGCCGAAAGTGGCCGAGGTGCTGATGAAGATCCCGGGCGTGGCGGAATCGCCGCTGCCCCAGATCGCCCGCGATGTACTCGACACGATCGGCCTGGGACCGGTCGCACGCACGCAAGGCACCAACCTGCCTGGCGGCATGCCTCCGATGGGCGACGCCGGCCGCGTGGTGCCCAGCGCATCCACCTATCGCGGCCGTCAGGACGGCGCGCGCCTGCAATACGTGAACCTGGAACGCGCCGACGAGCGCTGGAACGACGGCAACGCGCTCACCACCACCGAGCGGCAGACCCGGCGTCCCCGCATCCACGTGGAATTCAACCGCCCGGGCGCGCACCGCTTCACCATCACCGTCAAGCCGGATACCGGAAACATCACGTACTCCAGCCGCGAACGCGGCCGCCGCGCCAGCTACCAGGAACCGCACACCAACCCGCGCAGCTACGTCACGGATGCCGACGGCACCCGCATCGTCGATGACATCGACCTGCCCGCCGCCGGTCGCAACGTCTATCTGTTCGAAGTGCGCGACGAACGCGGCCAGCTCATCAAGACTGAACGCGTCGAGACCGCCCGCCGGCTGTACGTGCAGGAAGTCATGTGCATGAGCACCCGGCCAGCCAATCATCTGGCCGACGTGACGCCCGTCACCGCGGAATTCGCGCTGCACGGCATCGACATGATCCAGCTGCCGCGCCTGCAATTCCGTGGCCGCTCGGCGGTGGACGCGGCGGACCACGTGGACTCGCAGCAGGCCATCATGGATGCCGTGCGCCGCGTGTACGCCACCTCGCCCGGCAAACAGCGCGAGCCCTACACGCTGGTGGTCTGCCACGTGGACAGGCTGGCGGCGCCCGGCACCAGCGGCGACATGCGCCTGCCCGTGCCCGCCGGACCGGGCGGCCGCGTGATGACGGTGCCCATCGTCAACGACGACCGCACGCTGGCCAGCCTCTGGTACGAGTTCGACGACAGCGACGACTGGCTCGTCCACGCCCGCTACATCTATACGGACGCGTCGGGCGCGGAACGGTCCATTCCCATCCCGCGCCACCTGATGACGCCGCTGCGCGAAAGCTCGGGCGCCGTCTTCTCCGTGAGGGTCGACCTGACCCAGATCTCGTCCACGCCCTTGAACGGCGTGCTCAACATCCAGTTCAACACGGTGGCCGCCAGCTACGCGGGTCTGGCCATCACCGGCACCAACCTGCTCTTCGTGTCCACGCTGGATCCCTACGTCCCCAACTCGCAGGCGTACCTGACGGAAACGCTGGCCCACGAAATGGGCCACCTGCTCGGCATGGTGCCCAGCGGCCCCGATTGGCCCGGCCTGCGCGACGAAGACCCGTCGGCCGACGATTCCAAGCTGGATCCGCCGCAGCACTTCTACTACAACATGGGGGGACACTGCTACTTTGGCCTGCCCAACCGCAATGGCCAGTACAGCAGCGAGATCGGACAGTGCGTGATGTACGGCATCACCTGCGCCAACATCCACTTCTGCCCCAGTTGCAGCAAGGCCGTGCGCAAGGTGGACTGCTCGGAAGGCTGGACCTCATTCTGACGACGCCCCCCCCTGATCCCCTTCGCTCTCTGACACGACATCGACATGCCCATCATGACTACCGACTGGATCGAGCCCGCCTCCTTTGCCTCGGTGCCCACGCACTCGCAGCAGGAACACGCCTGCATGCCGCCGCTGCAAGGCTACGACGCGCAGATGCGCATCGCCGCACCCTCGCGCGTGAAGATCCGCGACGGCAGCACCCTGACGATTCCCATCTGCGCGCGCGGCATCCTGCCCGTGATCGACAATCCGCAACTGCCCCGCTTCGTGGCGAAGGATACGCAAACCGGCAAGGTCTACCGCGGCGTCGCGTTCAACTACGTGCGTCCCAAGCTCCCCAACGTCTCGGTGGACCCGCGGGAAGGCGGACCGCGCCCCCCGAAGATGGCCCTGCCCCCGGGCATGACCGTGGAAACGCGCTTCACCACCGACATGGCCGGCGTGCTGCATTTGCCGGCCACGCCGGCCACGTACGAGGTCTACATCGAGGCCGAGGATGTGAAATCGAACACGGTGACGATCGAGGTCGAAGACGGCAAGAGGTGAACCTCGGCAAGAAGTGAAAGCCGGCCAGACAAATGAAGACGGCCCTGCTCTGCAGGGCCGTTTGTCCATCACCAACACGCCGCCGCTCAGGGCCGCGCAGGCGTCATCTGCCGGATGTTCTGCTCGTTGCGCGCGGCCATTGCCTCCACCTTTTCAGCGTTTTTCATATCCTTGGCGCGCTGATCCATCTCGGCCTTCGCATCGGTCTTGCCGAACACATCCTTGTCGCGCACTCGGAAATACATCCGGGTGCTGGCCAGCAGATGGTCAGGCCAACTGCTCAACATCGCGTCATGCACCAGCCAGTCGAACAGCGTCATGACCTTGGGCGGCAACTGCGTCTTGCCGTCGCGCGCATCGCGCCAGGCGGTCAGCAGACGCTGCTGCATCGCGCGATCGGCCTTCATGTCGGCAAACGGGTCCGGCAGCGACTGAACATAATCGGCGTCGCCCGGCTTTTTGCCGAGGCGCATGTTTTCCATGGCGATCGTATCCTGCTCCCACCTTTCCATGGTGCGAAGCTGCTCGGGGTGGTTGCGTTCCATGTCCTGCCGCCGCTGCTCCGTCGCCGCATCCTGGCGCTCGGCTTCTTCCAAGCCCTTGTACTCTTCTTCCAGGCGTTCCCACAGCGGCAGGAAGCGCTGCGGCGGCGCTTCGCCGCGGCTGGCATTGGCGCGCTCGCGGCGCTCGTTGGCAAGTGCTTCCAGTTCCCGCGCACGCGCCGTGGTCTCGGGCTTGGCAAGCTCCTCGCGCGAAAGCATGCTCAAACGCCTGCGCTCTTCTGCGAGCTCCTGCTCCGGCGTGAAGAAATCCCGGTCCTTGATCCACGCTTCCGCGGGGTCCGACATCCCGGCGCGAAACACGGGGTCCTGATAACGCACCGCCAGCCAGCGCAGAAAAACTTCCATGTGCGGCGCGAAATCGCAGCCGGGTTCGTATTTGACGATCTCCCGGTAGGCATCGACCAGTTCCTGGACGTGATAGGTCTGGCCTTCGTCTTCGATCGAGCCGGCCAGGCTCAGCATCCGATAGAGCACCGGATCCCGGGACGCCAGGCTTTCCATGCTGTACAACGCCGCGCCGTTAGCGAGAGCCAGGTTCATCATCTCGCGCAAAGGAACCCGGGATAGCGACGCGCGCGTGCCAAGCGAGCCCTCGGGGGCCACGCCCGTCACGTCCCCGCTCGACCCCGGATAGAGATACTGCAGGCCACGCGTCTTTTCCAGGGAATCCAGCCGCTGATTGCGGCGCAGTTCATGCGCCGCGGCGAAATGCACGGCCTTCTCGACGGCTGCGGGTATGGTCAGCGTGCGGTCCTTGTGCGTCTGTTTGATCAGGTCCGTGAACGGAATGACCTCAAGGAACCAGTTTTCTTCCATGATGGAAGCGACGCTGTCGAACAGCCCGAGGAATCGGATGACGATCTTCGCGTCCGGCGCACCGTCTTTTCCTACGATGGCCAGGTCCGTGTCATGGCGGCGCTTGTACTTCTTGACGATATCGTTGACGAATTGCTTGGCAATGACCCCGCCGCGATCCGCGCCAAACACGCAGATCTCGATACGCACGACTTTTTCGGTACCCGCGTTGGCCTTCTGATAGGCTTCCTCGAACTGACGCCTGGCCGCGTCCAGGCGCGTGTCGACACCGGTTCCCATCAGTTCGGCGACGGCGGCATTGTCCCGAACGACCGGCACGCCTTCCAGCAACGTGGCTTTCGCAGCGTTCTTTCCTGCGGTCCAGGCAACCTTAAATGGGTTTTTCTTGAAATCCGACCAGAAGCCGCGAACGGTGGCCTTTGCGCGATTGCGGATTCGCTCTGGGTCCAGGGCATTCCAGATTCTTACCGTCTTCTCAGGAAGCGACTGGACGTCTTTGACGACGTCCTTGTAGGCCTTCACCATGGGGTGGAAGGACCCATCCCTGATGGATTGCTTGACAGCCGACTTTGCGCGCCCCGCGGCATCCACATCGGGCACTTCATCAAGACGCGTGATGTTCTTTGCCGCGTCCTGCGCGCTGGAGATCGCCTTGTCGGCCACTTTCCCGCCTGCAATCGTCAGCGCGCGAACCACGACGTCAGCCTTTGCGCTCTCGTTAAGCTCGACGCCAAGGCCGGAATAGTAGAACGGAAACCAGTGCTGCTTGTTCGGCCTGCTCTCATCGTCTTCGCTGAAGTGGGCCATCCAAAGCCGGCTCACGTTCGACAGGAACGTCGGATTCGCCTCATCGATATCCTTGTTCCGCCCGAAGCCATCGAAGAAGAATCCCATACGCAACGTGAGACCGCATTCGGTGCAGGAATCCTTGGGGTAGGCAGCCTCATTGGCCGCCATGGCCTTCAGAACTGAAGCGGGAGTCCTGTCGACGTCAGGAATCTGATCACTGGACATTCTTCTCTCCAGGAGGCGTGCCGGACGCCTTGATCTGCGCAATCTTTTCGCCCGGCAGGGAAAACACGGCGCGGCCGAAGTCACCCGGCTTGCGATTTGGATCTTTCAGGAGTTTTTCGATCTCGGCATGCTTGTCGAAATCCGAGGCCACGACGAAGTAGAGATACATGTAGCCGCGCATGTCCTCGGGGTCTTCAATGCGATACCTCGTCCAGGCCTGCCTGGTGACCTTCGCAAGAACATGCTTCAACTGGGTCGCGTTTTCGTATCCGGCCAAATCGGCGCCGTACTTCCCGTACAACCAACGCGTGGTTTCCACGATCGGAATCCTGACTTGTCCCGTCAGATTGCGACTCAGCGCGAGCTCCATGTGCTCGTCAGGATAGATGTGCAATTCCAGATAAAGCGTGCCGTCGCCATCGGGCACCTTGGTGGCGGGAAAATGCACCTGTGTTTCCTTCTTGAACATCAGATCGTCGAACTTGTCGTCCAACAGATGTTTGCGAAGCAACTCAGGGTCTCCTCCGCGCCACTTCACCGTAAAGTCGGTCCCTTTGAACGTGTAGCAGCAGGAAACCCGCCCCTCGCCGCCACCCGGCACCAACGTACTGGAACTGACCACATTGCCCGACTTGTCACTGAGCCGAACCGGCTCCAGATTCCAGGGCGTGTAGTTGTACGCGATGAAGCTGACGCCCTGGTACACGGGTTCGCCATTGCACCCCGCCAACAGGCCCAGCCAAAGCAATACCCCAATCAAACCCTTACGCATTCAGTGCTCCCGAGTTGTTCCGCCATACCCACTTCCGACATTCTTATCTCCACGTGGTGCCCCCCCCGCCTTCAACTGCGCGATCTTCTCTGCCGGCAAAGACATCACCGCGTCGCCAAATGCGCCAGGCTTTCGCGCCGGGTCCTTCAAGAGGGCCGCAATCTGCGCGTCCTTGTCGACGTTCGAGGCCACGATGAAATGGAGATACATGTACGCGCGCAAGTCCTGCGCGTCTTCAAGCCGATAATTTATCCACGCCTGTCTGGTGACCCTGGCGACGTCGTTGGCCAGATAATCTGCGCTCTCGTACCCCACAAGCTCGTCCCGGTATTTCCCATACAACCAGCGAGCGGTATCGACGATTGGAATTCTGACTTGCCCGCGCAACTTGCGGCTCAAGGCAAGTTCCATGTGTTCATCCGGATAGATGTGCAACTCCAGAATCAGCGTTCCATCCCCTTCGGGCACTTTCGTGGCGGGGAAGTGCACCATCGTTTCCTTCTTGAAGAGCACATCGTCGAACTTGTCATCAAACAGGTGTTTGCGAAGCAGGTCGGGATCGCCTCCGCTCCATTTCACGTTGAATTCCGTACCGGAAAACGTATAGCAGCAAGACACACTTCCCTCGCCGCCGCCTGATGGGAGCGTGCTGGAACTTGCCGCGCGACCCGATGCATCGCTGATGCGCACGGGCTCCAGGTTCCACGGTGTGTAGTTATACGTAATGAAGCTCACCCCTTGATAAGTGGGCTCTGCGTTGCAGCCAGTCAATAGGCCAAGCCAAAGCAGTACACCGATCAAGCCCTTGCGCATTCCTTGCTCCCACCTCGTCGTCAGACATCCTTGTCTCCGGGGGCTGTTCCCGCCGCCTTGATCTGCGCGAGCCTGTCTTTGGATAGCCTGGACACCGCCCGGCCCAGATCGCCCGGCTTTCTATTCGGATCCGTCAACACCGCTGCAAGCTTCGAATCCTTGTCGAAATCCGAAGCGACGACAAAATAGAGATACATGTAGCCCCGCATGTCCCCTTCGTCCTCAATCCGATAACGCGTCCAAGCCTGCTTTGTCACCTTCGCGAGCACATACCTCAGCTCGTGAATGCTTCTGTAATTCTCGAGTTCTTCCTTGTGATGCTTGTATAGCCAGCGCGTGGTTTCAACGATGGGAATCCTGACTTGCCCCAACAGTTGACGGCTGAGGGCCAACTCCATGTGCTTGTCCGGATAGATGTGCAATTCCAATATGACGGGTCCATCGCCAGGAGGAGGCCCTTGAACTTGCAGACGCGCCTTCGTCTCTTTGGTGAAGATCACGTCATCGAACTTTCCGTCGTACATGTGCTTGCGCATCAGATCGGCGTCGCCCCCTCTCCACTTCATCGTGAAGTCAGTACCTTTCAGCGAATAGCAACACGAGACGCTTCCTTCGCCACCCCCTGATGGAATCATGCCGCTTGCGGCCACACCGCCAAACGCATCGGCTATTCGAACGGACTCAAGATCCCAGGGCGTGTAGTTGTAGGTGATGACGCTGACCCCTCGATAAGTGGGCGCTGCGTGGCAGCCGGCCAACAGGCCAAGCCAAAGCAGCATGCCGGCCAGTGCTTTACGCATCGCCGCCATCCCTCCCCGCCCGATGCACCGCATCCCACACCGCATCCGGCACGCCTTCCAGCGCTTTCGCCAGCCCGCCCTCGGCGCCTGCCCGATACACGCGCAGCCCGTCGGCGATCGCCGGATGCTCATCGAAGCGCGGCGAGATCGCCACGCCCCAGGCGACGTAGTCGAACGTGTCCTTATCTCCCGCCACGCCGTGCGCGCGGGCACGTTCCAACTGCTTCTGCACGCGGAGCACCAACGTGTCCTGATCGGGATTGCCGGGCAGCATGTCTGGATAAAGCCGGCGCAACTGCACCGCCAGCTTGTCGGGGTAGTCCAGATCGAACAGCATCTGGTGCTGTTCAGGCGAGAATTTTTCGATACCTTCCGGCCGTGCGGCGGGCAGCCTGCCCGCGCCCGGCAATTCAGCCAGCGTGCCATCGCGCAGCGCGTAGCGCAGCGTGACGAACGGCCCGGCGAATCGCGCGCGCTGCTCGGGCGTCCAGACCTGCAACACGCGCGCCAGGATGCGGCTGTCGTACCAATGCAGGAAGAACTCGCTCGCGTCGGGCAAGGCGTAGTCGCAGAACGGCCCGAAGTGCGCGATCAGCTTCTCCAGCGGCACGGCCGACGCGAAGCTCATCATCGCGTAGCGGCCGCCGGAACGTTCGTGCAGGGCTTCCAGCACGCGCACCAGCACGGTGCTGAAGTCCCCATGGCGCGGCCCGCGCAGTACGCCTTGCGACGCGCCGTCCACTTCGATCAGCAGCGGCGCCACGTCGCCGTAGATGTCCAATCCGGTCTGCGCCCACACCGACCCGAAACTCAGGTCTTCGGTGGCCGTCAGCCGCGCCAGCAGGTCCGGATGGCCGCGGAAGTCGACGATCACATAGGCGCGCGCGGCCTCGCCATACGGGCCGCGATGATGGGGCAATTCGGCGAACGTGGACAGCAGCGCGTCCTGCCAGGAATATTGCATCGCCGTCATGCCTTGTCGGTGATGGACTGCACGCTTTCCTGAGCGTCAAGAATGCAGGTCTTGCAGACGGTGAATTGCGGGAACGGATACGGCATCTGCGTCGGGCCGGCGAACTGCTTGTTGCCGGTCTTGACGTCGATGCGCCCCGGCGCCGTCACGGTGATGTTGCCGCCTTCGATCACGATGCTGGCGCCCGCCGCATTGGCGATGCGGATGCGCTGCGGCGACGCGTACTCGATGCCCGCGTTGGCGCTGACCATGCGCAGGTCCTGTTGCGCCTGTACCGTCAGCGTGTCGTGCTGCGAAATGACATCGACCTCGCCGGTGCCGGCGATCAGGTCCAGGCCGGATTCCGCGCCGCCTGTCTGCACGCCGGCCACGATGCCCAGCGCCTGGCCGGTATGCACACGCAGCGAACCGATGACGGCCAGGTTGTGGTCCTGTCCCGACGACCAATGCACGAGTTCGCCGGCCGCCACCTGGACGTTGCGCCCCGCCGCCTGCGTCAGCCCCGCGCGCCCCGCCATCAGCACCAGCGGATCGGTCAGGTGCGGCACCTTGCCGTCGACGACTTCGGTGTGCTTGGCCGACGCGTCGCCGGCCGCGCCGCCCACGGCCTCGCCCGCGACGGTGCCCGACACCGCGTGCGTCATGGCGGCCAGCGGCGCGCGTTCGCCGTCCAGACGGCTCGCGCCCGCCGAGGCCGTGCCGCGCGCCGAGGCCAGCCGCACGCCCTGATGGGCGCCGATCACGCCGTCGAACGACTGCGCCATGATGTCAGCCTGCCCGGCCAGCGCCAGCGGCCCCGCCGAGTCGCCTGCGGGCTCGCTGCCGGCGGCGGTGTAGGTGGTCAGCAGCACGCCGCTCCCGCCGCGCACCGCGCCAAACGCGTCGGTACGCAGTTCCGCGCCCACGCCGCGCACGTTGCCGCGATAGTTGCCGCTTTGGTGGATCAGATGGCCAAGATTCAATTCGCTGGCCGCCAGCGAGGATTTGATCTGCATGCGCAACTGGCCATCGCTGTCATCGAACACGATCTGGTTGTAGCCGTCGCCGCCGAATTCCTTGCTCTTGAAGCCGCTCAACGCGGCTGCGTTGCGGTGCTGGTTGTCGCCGCCCGCCGCGCCGTGCCACGCCGGCGCGTTGCCGCTGGCCAGGTTGGCCTGCGCGCTGGGTTTGCCGTCGATGGCCGCCGCGTACACCTCGGTGTTCATCGGCTCGCCCGCCTTGCCGCCGGGCGTGGACGGAATGCCGCCCTCGCCGCGCCCGTTGTAGAGCGCGCCCACGACCAGAGGCTGATCGATGTCTTCGTCCAGGAATCTCACCAGCACTTCCTGCCCGATGCGCGGCACGAAGCTCATGCCCATGCCCGCGCCTGCCTGGCGCTGCGCCACGCGCGCCCAACGGCTTTTCGCCAGACCCTCGCCGTCGGATTGCCAATGGAAGCGCACACGCACGTCGCCGCGCGCGTTGCGATGGATTTCGTCTTCACCGCTGGCCTCGGTCGCGCCGTCGGCGCTGGTGACGATGGCCGTATGGACGCCGACGGCGGACGGGGCACCCGCGAGCCTGGCGCCGCGTGCCGCAGCGGGCAAGGCGCGCCACGGGCGGTCGCAGCGCACCGCGCAGAACCGGTTGGCGTAGCCGACCTCGTGCGCGCGCGCCATCACGGCCGCCTCGGGGCGCCCCACGCCGATATCGGCATCGCCGTGCACCGCATGGCCGTCGTCCTCGGCCCCGTCTTCAAAGCACAGGAAATCGTCCAGGGCGCCCAGCCTGTCCGCCAGGCTGGCGTCGTTCTGTCCGGGAAGATTGTTCACCCCTGCGTGCTCCACGCGGTCCAGTGCGAAGTTCGGCTCAAACCCGGCCTCGCCAGAAGGCCCCAGCGGCGACATCTCCTGCAGCGTGAACCGCGTGCCCGAGCGGAAGGTGCGCACCGTGCCGCGGCCGACAAAGGTCTCGGCGCTGGCCTGCGCGGCCTGCATCAGCAGGTTCGCCTGAAACTGAGCGTGCGCCTGGTTCAGCAGCCCGCCGTGTCCCAGCGGCTCGAACCATTCCAGCGCCCGCTCGTCCGCGGCGTCATCGGCGGGACCGGCCAAGGCCTGCCCGGTGATGGCGTGCTTGCCGCTTTCATGCCAGGCCAGCACCGTCACTTTCTCCACGGTGCGGCGCATGCGGCGCGCGATGGCCTGCACGCCGTCGCGCGATTCGCTTGCATGGGCGCGCTGGAACCGTACGCCCGCACCCGCCGATTCCGCGTCTTCGGCCAGACCGCGGCTGTCGGCGAAGATCAGCACCGCGTGGCGCGACGGTGCGCTGTCGTCTTCTACCGTGGTCCAACCCAGGCCGGCTTCCGGGAGCAGGCGCGACAGAAAGGCGTAATCGGTTTCACGGTACTGCGTGGTGTAGGGCCGCGCCGGCAGGCCGGCCAGGTGATCTTCCACATCGGAAGCCACCTTGTAGGTATAGCCCTCGTAGCTGTCCAGCACATGGCGCACGATGTCCAGCACCGGCTGGTTCTCGTAGATGCGGCTGTCGCGCCGCTGCGTGGCAAGCCACAGCCAGGGTGCGAGCGTCAGGCGATACCGGGCCATGCCCG
>Ga0209050_1002818_pt1 | contig 13884 bp, 7 predicted proteins | sample Araplavi_mTSA_r2_FD_184276 | JGI IMG/M metagenome (GOLD analysis project Ga0209050, IMG submission 184276) | Arabidopsis root microbial communities from North Carolina, USA - plate scrape MF_Cvi_mTSA_r2 (SPAdes) (version 2) | ecosystem: Host-associated > Plants > Roots > Endosphere | place: USA... | reverse complement strand
GATGTAGAGGTGATACACTTCTAAAAGCGTATTTCGATACTCCCCCGCCGTTGACGATTTCAGGAGTTGATCCAGTTGCTCTACGATCTCCACGGTGAGCCGCGAAGATTTTGGCAATATTACGGAAGTGTGGTCGTGTTCAGACATGGTCGGCATAGGGTTTAGTCTAAATATCCTTCTTTCGTCCTGTAGAAATCTGCTCCGGTTTTTCTGCGCGCACAACCTTTCTAAACGGCTGTCTATCCTTGTTGCTTTTTCTGATATAAGATACTTTATACGATTGTCTTGTTGAAGCATCACGCTTTCTATCAAAAAACAGCGCGGCCTCTAACCTGAAAATCATGAATGGCGCGTCCACCACGATCAACACAAAATTTGTTTTGGGAATGTATTGCGGCATCGGCTCATTCACCTTCGAGAGGATGTCGTCCCCATCACGGCCCAGCAAATCGCGCAGCTCCCTTCTCAGGGCAGCTCTAACTTGCACCAATTCAGACTCCAGCTTCAAGATATCGTCTTCACCCAAGATTATCGCCTTTGACAACTCGTCCTCATCGCCACCGACATAACGGGACACACTTAAATTGAACTGATTATTCCGGACCTGGGTCTGCGACGACACGTAGGCATATTTTGCAACACGCTCGCGCTTGCGATAGGTGGAAACGATCCGCTCAATATCCGCGTCGCTCCATTCCATGGTTTTCCTGCCGACGGTTTGTTCCTTACTGGCATCGATGAACATCACGCTTTTCGTTTTACGCGTTTTACTGAAAATTATAATGGCTGCAGGAACTCCCGTGCCATAGACCAGATTCTGGGGCAAGGCAATAACAGCATCGATAAGGTTTTCTTCCACCAATGATCGGCGGATCGCGCCTTCATGCTGACCTCTGAACAGCACCCCTTGTGGAACCACCAGCCCGGCTCTTCCCTGCGGGCCAAGTGTCGCGACGGCGTGCTGTATGAATCCAAACTCAGCCTTGCCCTTCGGAGGCGCGCCCCTTAAAAACCTTCGATAAGGATCGCGTCTCGCCTCGTCGGCCGTTGGCCCCTCCGCATCAACGGGTAGCGCCCCGGCAACAATATCAAAACGCATCAATGTGCCATGCTCGAGGTGAAGTGGATTACTAAAAATGTCGCCCACTTCGATGTGCACATTATCCACATGATGAAGCAGAAAATTTAGCTTCGCCGTGGTCCACGCCTCCCGGCTATTGTCTTGGCCGTAAAGTGAAATACTATTGGAACGCATTCCACCCTGGCGATGCAGGTATCGGGCCATTTCGACCAATGTCGACCCTGTGCCAAAAAACGGATCATAAATCCGCATGCCTTCTTGCGGTTCCAACAATCTGGCCAGCAGCATCGACACCTTGGGATGGGTATAGTGTTCACCAATTGCTGTCAGTCCCTCAAAAAAACTTCCCAAAAGGCACGACACGGCGTCGCCGAGATGGGTGTCATCGCTCAGGTCGAGCATCGGATTGGCCATATCCGCGATCAGTGTTTTAAACTTCCGGTTTCGCTGTGCCGATGTATCTGCCTGAAATTTGATTCCCTTGAAAACCTCGTCCAACGCGCCATTGGCCCCTCCCACCAAGCCGGAAAATGCGCGCTCAATCCTTGCCACAAACCCGGGCTGATTCCGGTGATCGAACAAATACTCGATGGTACTTTCCCGCAACAATGGAAACCGGAGGCGCTTCATCCGGTGCGCGATCGCAGCCTCGTCGCCACCAAACTTTTCACGCAGCATGTGGTGCGTCTTATTCCAAAGATCGCTGGCATGCTTTAGCAGCAGCACGGCCATGACCTGGTGAAGCTGCTCGCGCGACTGGGCGTGACCGAAAAATGATTTCCCGGCGAGGGCCACCAGCCTGTCGATACGTTCCTGAACCAGTTCTTCCATTGCCTCTTTCTATTTTGTTTCAACAATTTTCATAAGCGCCTGTGTGACGATGCGTTGTTTCTTTCGCATGATCTTACTCAAAAGAAGTTCTTCTTTTTTTACTAATTTATCAATGCTCACAATCTTACGCTGAATATCTTCCGAAGGAATGATCACCATTACGCGCTCCAAGGTTGTCTTTGCAACGTTCGGTATATAGGCGCCCGAGGCGTTGTTCAAAAAAAATCGCTGGACGGTGGCTTGGTTAAGATACCAAGCCAGGTATCCGGGTACAATTTTTACGGGATCCGGACGCAACACAAAAAATGCCGACGAGGCAATCGCATTCGGCAGATCCAATTCAAATACGATCGCATAGTTATGCGCACCTTTCGCAATGAAAAGAATGTCGCCGGGTTGGAGGAAAGAACCAGGGCTGATCTTTCGGGAAAGCACTGTGGTGAGCGTTTTCGAGTTGATGGTCGTGTAGTGATCGGAAAGGTCTTTCATTTGGATCACTCGCAGGTCACCCCCGGCTCGGCCGTCACCCTTTTCCGAAAGGAGTATCCCGAAAAAATGCTAAACACTACGGTTTTGATGTTCTTTCTCGTATCCATAACGGTGAAGCTATGGTACAAAGGAAATTTAATTCGAAAGGGTTATGCAAATTTTTTTTCTGCATAATCGTTAAGATGTAGTTCAAGCTTCATCTGCAGATTCAATCACCACGATGGCAAGAACCTGGCTATCAAAATACTATTCAAAAATACGTCGCTCAATCTTTTTTTATTTCCGACACATTCTCACCCTCTTTAAACGCATCGCATAACAAAAAAAAGGCAGGACCGGGGTCCTGCCTTTTAAAATGAGGAGTATAATATTATTGAATTACAACTTTAACGCTGATAGGGCCAAGGCTTCCGCGAACGGTCAGGACATACACGCCGGGTGACAGGGACGTCGTGTCCACAGCATAGATAAATTCGCCTGTATTCTCTGTCTCCAACGCCTTTGACAACATGGTTTGCCCTTTGGCATCTCTCAGATCGAGTGCGACCTGTTCGCCAGAGCCATAACCCCGCAGATTGACGTTGAGGGGCACACTTTGTGCCGGGTTGGGGAAGACGATCAGGGTCTGCGTTTCCGTGCCGCCAGTATTGTTGATGGCCACCATCCCCATATCTGTCACTTTACCTTCAAAATCGGTTTGACGCAGGCGATAGTAAGACACACCGGTGTAAGGCGTTTTGTCGATCGTGGAATATACCGAAGCCAGATTGGTGGTGCCTGCGCCTTTCACGCGGGCTACCTCGACAAATTTGCGCGTGTCTTTGGTCTTATCAATGGTGAAGTAGTCGTTGTCTATTTCGGAAGCTGTATTCCAATCCAACAGCACCTGGGTTCCGTCGAGTTTGGCCGTGAAGCTGAGCAGTTCTACGGGTAAGGGGTTGTTGCCGTTTCCGGAGGCCAATGTGAAGGGGCTAAACGATGTTACAATAGCCGCAGTTCTCACGGTACCCGTCGCGGGCGACACGTTGCCGGTAGTTCCGCCGTTTCCGTGATCCTTCCAGGTGGTGCCGTTCCAGCGGGCCACGCGGATGCTGGTCAGGTCATTGACCGATCCGGAAAAGTCATCCCAGCTGAGCCACACAAAGGCCTGCGGGCCCGCGATGGTGGGGGCCAGGATCCAGTATTCACTGGTTTGCATGCGGATCAAAGAGGCGTCTTTGCTGGCCAGGCTATAGCTGCCGTCGGGGTTGCTGTGAAAATACTCTGCCTGGAATGTCGGATTGACGGTCGTTATCCCCGTGAGGTTAATGGGACGATGCTCGCCATCTTTGCCTACCGGGAATGAGAAATCGGTGCTACCGATTTTTCGCATCGGACCTTCCACATAGCTGTCGTTGGACGGTGTACCTACCGCGACGCTCGAGCCAGCATTCATGGTCAGGATATTGGTGGCTGTAGTAATCAAATTTCCTGTGGTGAACGTGAGCACACCCGTCAGCGTAGTGGCTTTGCTCAGGATCACGCCGGTAGGTCCCGAGTTATTGAGCTCCAGGTTGACAAAAGAAGGCGTGCCCGCTCCTCCAATGGTTTGATCGTCCACCCCGCTAAAACGCACAATGGTGATGGCATCCTGGGTGAATGTTCCGGCATTATAGGTCCAGCCGTTTTGGTTGAGCACTTCGAGTACGAAGGGATTTGCTACGTCACCGGAAGAGGTCGTTGACAGTCTACCCGCCGTCATTGTGAATGTTCCCACGCTGGCATTCGCCCCAAAGGTTGAAATACCGGTGCTGCTGCTGTTGAATGTGAAATCATTGGCCACCGTCAAATCGCCGGTCATGGTCATTCTGGCGGTTCCGCCCAGGAGCACGTCCATATTGTTGGTAACGTTCGCCCCACTGGGGAAATCATAAACAGCGGAATTGATTCCGCTCAGGGTAAGATTATAGTAGTCTACCGGGAGGATGGTGTAGGTATTCGAGCCATTCTGGTTAAAGGTTATCGTGCCACCGTCCAGGTTATAGGTACCGGTCATTTGAGGATACGTGTTGGTAGCGGTCTTTCCGATGAGCAACTGGGAATTATCCGTCATATTCAAGTCACCGCCGCCAGCGAGTTGGAACGTACTGGTGTTCAGTATGGCATCATCCTGGATGGTAACTGAGTTGTCGACCGTGACGTCACCTGTGAGGGTCTTGGTGCCCGAATTGGAGATCACCAGATCATAATAGGTGGTACTGGGTGCTTTAACGCTTTGAGCTCCCGTTCCATTATAAATAATCGTGTTGGGCACGGCGTCCGCATTGAGCGTACCAGTAGCCAGCACGTTGCCAGTCACAGAATAAATGGAGTTCGCATCGTTAAGCCAAATGGAAGTAGTGTTGTTCGTGCCCGTTAGGTTACCGGTATGGGTCACTGTGCCGGCGTTTGTCAACGTTGTGTTGGCTGCCAGGTTGATGGTTGGCTGGATGGTCAGGTTGGATCCCGACACAACCGTTTTGGCATTGGTCATGGTTATCGTGCCCGATCCGGTGATCGAAGCCGCCCCTGTCGAACCCGAGATCGTTGCGTCTGTGCCGGTGAGATTCAGGGCATTGACGCCCATCGCCAGGGTTCCGTCGATAGCGACCTCGTCTCCTGCAACCGCTAGCGTACCCCCCATGGTCAATGAGTTTCCGGCATCAATCAGAAGATCGCCATTCACTGTCAGACCGGCTGCCGTTGAGGACGCGCTAGTACCTTGAATGTTCAAATCTCTACCCACCGTCCAGGTGGTCGTTCCGCCACCATTAAATCTCCCCGTACCTGCTGTCGTCATATCATAGTTGACAGCGAGTGACCCGGAGGTCGAGGTTAATATGCCTCCAGACCGGATAAACACGAAGTCTATGGTTGTGGCCGCTGTTATCCGCACGGTCGTTCCGCTCGTGATATAAACAATGCCCGAGGAGATAGGCACGCAATTGCAACTCGGTCCGCCGTTGGTCAGCGACCAGGTTGAATTACCCGCCGTAACATCGGTCCACGTGCTTGATTTTCTGGAGTAGTAAGATGCTACCATCGGTGTGGCACTGGCGTTTTTGGTGCCCACCACAAAAATGTGATTGAGCGTGACCGAGGTCAAGCCCGATCGTGTGACAGTGGGTGCAGCCGGGGTTCCGGTTGAAGCAACGGTTATACCCACACCGAACGGCGGCGTGTCCTGTATTTCCATCTTCAGGTCGCCGATCACGCCTTGGCTGGACAGACCATTCATCGTCATGCTCATCGTATATATTCCACCGGCAAGCCCCGAGGCCGTCATCGTGGTATTCATATCGGTGATGCGCTGAATCGTGGCAATAGACGCCGGAGCGTCCACGTCGGTATAGTTTACGTCTGTGGTCGTCAAGGCGTCGTTGTGACGCGCGGTCACATATCCACCCGTGGTGGAGTTGGCGGTGGAAGTGATTTGAATCGGGCGATAGTTGGTGGATGTTCCCACGGGAAACAGACCGTAGAGCGGACCTGCCGAGGGGCTAATGGCCGTTGCCGACGGGAAGTACCTGCTGAACGTACCTCCATAGGCAATGCCGAGCGTCCGGGTAAGGGTGGCGCCGGCGTTATTACCCAACTTCAGTGTTTGGTTGTTCAGGTTGATATTTCCCTTGGTCATGGCGAGTGTATTCGTGACCGTGGCATCCGTGCCGGAGGCCAGGGTCAACGGTCCGGTAGTATTCACCGTCATCCTGTAAAAGGTCTCGCCTGCCGCATTGGTGATGGTTTGGGTTCCGGTTCCCCCAAAAGTTGTTGTCACGTTCCCGGCGACTGTTGCCCCGGTGTTGGTCCAATTACCCTTCACGGTGATATCTCCCGCAAGGGTTGTTGTGCCTGCCCCGGTAAAGGCAATATGATAATAGGAAATATTGCTGGCCGGCGTATTAAGCGCACGCGCAGTTTGCGCGCCGGCGCCACTGAACGTGATGGTACCGCCGGTTATCGTATATGTTCCTGTCAATTCAGGTAATGTCACACCGGTTTTTGCCATGCGAAGGTCCCCCCCCGTGGCCGTCAGTCTGGCACTGCCGCTGGTCTGGCCAAGGGTGAAAGTCTGCATGTCAAAAATGCCGGACGTCATGGTTAACGTCTGGTTGTTTGTGATCAAAATGTTCCCCAACGCAGTAACCTTACCGTTGGCAAACGTATTGTTAATGTTGAGGTTGTAGAACGTTTCGGCTGTTACGGTTTGGTTGTTCGCACTGCCATTGAAGGTCACCCTTCTGGTACCTTCGGTGAACGCACCGTTATCGGTCCAGTTGCCGGCGATGTTGATATCAAATCCGTTAACGTCCAGGGTAGCCCCTGGATTGATGGTAAGATTGCCCCTGATCGTCGTGGCGGCCCGGAGCCTGGAAGTGGCTCCGTTGATGATCAGGTGATGATAAACTCCTCCGGTGTTCACTCTTCGTGTGCCTGAGGTAGGTTTGAATTCAACCGTGTTGCCTGCATTGGCCGCATTGAGGGTAGTCCCTCCAAAATCGGAGGCCCTGCTGTAGAGCAGATACGATGTGGTTGTATTGTTTATAAATGTTCCATTGCCGGTAAAATTCGAAGGGGTAATAATGGAGATTTTACCATTGTTGGTTGCGGTCTTTCCATTGATACGGAACGTGCCGTTGTTGTCGAATTTGAGGTCGGTACCCGCGAGAATGGTCACGTTGGATTGCAGGCGGATATCGCTGTTACCATTGGTCTCGCTGTAGTTCCCGGTTCCGCTAAGCGTGGATCCTGCCGTGTTTCCAATCCTGAGGTCACCCTGGCCATTTCCGTTCACGAGACCGTCCAACACCAACGAATTCATGTAAATATGCCCGTTGCCCGTCCGGGTTAAAATGGCAGTGGCCTGGATGGTCACGTTGGCTACCGTAGTGTTGTTGTTAGAAGATGCTGTGACGGTGCGTCCTGCGCAGATTACCACGTTGGATGTTGCTCCCGGCACGGTTGTCGCCGCAGCACCGGAGCATGAGACCGTGGACCAAGTGGACGGCGTTGCCCAGTTACCGTTCTGTCGTGCGTAATAAGTGGTTTGCGCGAAGGTGAGCGAGCCGATGAGGCAAAAAATAGCTGAAAAAATAGCGCGAGGTGTAATCCCCCCCAGTTTTGATAAAGTAACCATAAAAACTTTCTATAGACGTTATTGTTTACAAAGATAAGGATTATCCTATGGCAGCGGAATGTCGAGGGTATGCTTTTTCTTTGCCATAAATTTTAGTTTCACAAAACCGCGGATCACCCTGTTCCTTTAATAAGCCGCACCTGCATTAAGTAACAACCCAAAACTAGCCATTTCCGCAGGTTCCCCCAGCGTAGAACTAAAACATTACATGGCGCATGTAACATCTGAAGCGAATTTGTCAAACAAAATTTCAGGCTATTACATAACGACCGTTCACGTAACTTCCAGCAACGGATATTTTCCGATGCTAACGGACATCAAAGGGGCCCAGCGCTATTGATACTTTTTATCCAAACAGGCGGACTACCCCGGATCCGGTGCCCATCCCTTCGCAAAAAAAATCTAAGTGGTAGGTGAATCATTGTAAAATTAAAAAACTTGGGAAGCTAACCCGCTCTCTAAAAAATACTCGCTCCGCATTCCCTCTGGCATAATTTCCTTTTAAAAGCTACTCCCTCCAGCAGCAAAGTAACTCCTGGACCCTGTGTGATTTTTTGCTACTTTATCACCTCTATAACCAAACCAACATGTTCTTACCAAAATCCCTGGGACGGCTCGGTCCGTTTCTTGTTCTCATCGCCCTCACACTTTTACTCAACGCCTGTGGCAATGGCGGGAAACCCACGCCGCCCCGCGTGCTGGTGTTTTCCAAAACGAAAGGCTGGAAACATTCGTCCATCCCCTTTGCCGATGCCGCCATCCAAAAGCTGGGAAAAGAAAATGGTTTTGCCGTGGACACTACCAAGAATGCCGCCTACTTTGTTGACGACAGCCTGAAGCGCTATCACGCCGTGGTGTTCAACAACACTACGCGCAACGTGCTGAATGCCGAACAGCAGGCCGCCTTCGAGCGTTACATTCAGGCGGGTGGCGGCTACGTTGGCATTCACTCCGCGGCCGACACGGAGTATGAATGGCCCTGGTATGGAAAATTAATGGGTGCATTTTTCTCGAGCCATCCCCACAATTCCAACATCCGCGCGGCCACCATCAACGTGACCGACAAAACTCATATTTCCACTAAAGGTCTTCCCGACCATTGGGAACGGAAAGACGAATGGTATAACTACCGTTCCTTCTATCCCGGCATAAAAGTGCTGGCCTACCTTGACGAGAACACGTACGAAGGTGGAACCAATGGCGCCAACCACCCCATCGCCTGGTATCACGAATTCGACGGCGGCCGGGCATTCTATACCGCCAGCGGCCACGTTGACTCCAGCTATGTAGAGCCCCTTTACCTGGGTCACCTGTTGGGCGGCATTCAATATGCCATGGGTAACGGCGTTCTGGATTATAGCAAGTCTTATTCGGTGGTTACTCCCGAAGAAAACCGGTTTGTAAAAACCACATTGGTCAACGACCTCAACACCCCGATGGAACTGGCCGTGGCCAACGACGGCCGCATCTTCTTTACGGAACTGCGCAGTGCTAACCTGAGCCTCTATAATTCCAAAACCGGGGAATATAAAATTGTACACCGCTTTGATGTCTGCATCAAGGGCGGCACCGGCCTTATTGGCGTGACCCTGGATCCGGATTTTCCCAAACAACCCTACATCTACCTGTACTACTCTCCTCCTACCGATAAAGAGCCCATCATTTTTAATCTTTCCCGTTTTGTTTTGAAAGACGACAATACACTCGACCTGGCATCGGAAAAAGTCTTATTGAAAGTACCCGTTCAGGAAAACAGCGGCTCCCACCATGGCGGCTCGCTGGCCTGGGACAAGGACGGAAATCTCTACTTGTCCACCGGCGATAGCTCCACTCCCTTTCCCGCGAACGGATACCCTCCCCTGGACGAACGACCGGACAAACAATATTATTCCCAGGACGCCCAACGCGGACCGTCCAACACGAACGACCTGAAAGGCAAAGTGCTTCGCATTCACCCCGAAGCTGATGGCACCTACACCATTCCCGAAGGCAATCTGTTCCCCAAAGGAAAAGAAAAGACCCTTCCCGAGATTTATGTGATGGGTTGTCGCAATCCCTATCGCATTGCCGTGAACCCGAAGACGTCTGTTTTGTATTGGGGAGAGATCGGACCTGATGCGGGCAAAGACAGCGTACAGGGGCCCCGTGGTTACGACGAATTTAACCAGGCCAAGAAAGCCGGCAACTTCGGCTGGCCCTACTTTGTGGGGAACAACTATGCCTACGCCGATTGGGATTTCGCCAAACAAACCGCGGGCCCGCATTTCGATCCGGCAAAGCCCATAAACAATTCCCCCAACAATACAGGCCTCCAGGAGCTACCGCCTGCCCAACCGGCCATGATCTGGTATCCCTATGCCGCATCCAAAGAATTTCCCGAGCTGGGCCAGGGTGGCCGTAGCGCCATGGCCGGATCGTTTTATACGTACGACAAAGATTCCCCTTCTAAAAACAAGTTTCCCGACTACTATGACGGCGCATTATTTGTTTTCGATTGGATGCGCAACTGGGTGTTGGCCCTCCGTTTCGACAAGGAGGAAAACTATGTTCGGAGCGAGCCTTTCATGTCGGCAAACGGGGACTTCCGGAGACCCATCGACCTGGCTTTTGGCAGCGACGGCGTGATGTACATGCTGGAATACGGTTCGGTGTATGGAGCCGATAACGACGACGCCCGGCTGGTAAAGATCGAGTACAACACCGGCAACAGGCCCCCTCAAGCCAGCGCCCGCGTCACCGATTCCGTGGCACAAGCCGAACTGAGCAAGAAAGTATTTCTCACCTCCGAGCTTCGCAACCTTCCTGTTATACGCCAGGCCGTGGGCAAGACCCCGCTGCGCGTTCTCTTTAGCAGCGCCGGCACGAGCGACCCTGACGACGACGATGCCGTTAGTTATGAGTGGCTGTTCGATGGCAAAACCGTCGGTTCAACCGAGGCCAACCCAAAATACACCTATACGACACCGGGTGTATACACCGCCATCTTGCGCGTCAAGGACAAAGCCGGACTTACCGACACCGACACGCTCATCGTGAAAGCGGGCGATGATCGTCCGCAGGTGGCCATCACGTCGCGCAACAACCGGTCGTTTTTCTGGCCCAAGAAGCCCTTCAGCTATGCCGTGAAAGTGACCGACCGCGAGGATGGCAAGATCGACCCAAAAGCGGTGCACGTTTCTTACGAATACATTCCCGAGCCGGTCAACGTGGATGCGAACGGAAAATCGGAAGGCATCGCGGCGACCGGGAACGTGCCGATCGGCTATTCATTGATCGCGGGAAGCGACTGCAAGGCGTGTCATACCTTGGACAAGGTTTCGGTTGGTCCCTCCTATCAAGCTGTGTCGCAACGCTACATCGATAAACCGGACGCCGTGGCCACACTCACCAAGAAGATCATTGCTGGTGGTGGCGGGGTGTGGGGAACAGAACACGTGATGGCGGCCCACCCGCAGCTGGATGAAAAAGATGTCAACGAGATGGTGAAATACATCTTGTCGCTTTCGCGGACGAAGAAAGAAAAGTCCAACCTGCCGCTTCAAGGTACCGTGGCCTTGACCGACAATCGCGAAGACGAGCCCCGTGGTATCTACCGGTTGACAGCGGTGTATACCGACAAAGGCGCACACGGCATCGGCCCCGTTTCTCAAACCGATGTGGTGACGCTGCGCCGCGCAAAAATGAAAACGATCTATACGGATGTGCAGGTGGGATTCTCACGGTTTGGCAATAATCTTACCGCCGGTGATCACAAAGCCTTTATGCTCCTCAAAAACATCGACCTCACTGGCATCCGCCAGGTTTCTTTCGAATATGCCTCCGACAAAGAGGGATTCATTGAAGTGCGCATGGATTCGCAGGCCGGACCTGTGATTGGAAAAGCGAGTGTGAAATCGACCGGCGGATTTGATAAACCCGGAACGACCACAGCAACGTTCGAGAAGCCTGTGTCTGGGATGCACAACGTATTCTTTGTGGTGGTGAAGCCGGAGAAGCCCAACGAGGACATCGCGAAGATCAATACGATCGAATTTGTGGAGTAACGTTAACCGCATCTCCTTCGCTAAGGGCGCGCTAACACGCAAAGTCAACGCAAAGATGTACGGAGAATTTCTCTGCGTTGACTTTGCGCCTCCGCGCCTTCGGCCTAATTTATCTCACGGGTACCTATCGAATATCCAACCGGTAACGGTTATCAGAGGTCCGGTGGATCAGGTTGAGGCCAAGTTTTTGCCGCAGGTTTTCGATGTAGACGTCGATGGAAGTGTCGAACAAATAGATCTCGGAGCCCCAGATGTTCCGGAGAAGACTTTCGTGGGAAATGGCTTTACGGGGATTCTGCGCAAAGAAGAATAGCAATTCAAATTCGGGCCGGCTCAGCGTGATCTCTGCCTCTTTCATTTTTACAGAGCTCAGCTTCCGGTTGATCACCAGGTCGCCGATCTTCAGCTCGCGGATGCTTTTGCGAATCACAAAATTTCGTTTCAACACCGTGTTCACTTTGTAAGTAAGGGCGCGAAGTCCGATCACTTTTTCAATGTAGTCATCACCGCCCGTATCGAGCGCGGCCTCCTGGTAATAACTTTCCGACTTTGCGGTGAGGAAAAAAATATAGGTTTCTTCAAAACGCTTCAGGGCGCGCAGGGCTTTGCAAATCTCGATGCCGTTGGGGTGTGGCATCATGATGTCGAGAATGATGAGGTCGGGGCGGAATTCTTTGGCGACGTCGATGGCCTGGAGGCTGTCGTCGATGGACCTTACCTTGAATCCTTCCTTTTCGAGATTGTATTCCAGCAGCTCCAGAATGTCCCTGTCGTCGTCTACCAACAATACCCGAAATGATTTCTTGTCGCTCATATCTTTAACGAACGACAAAGTAGGAAACAGTTATTACCCCACCTTTACAAGGCAGTTATGAAAAGTTTAATGTTTCTTATTTTTGGGAGCCCAACGACACGGCTAACGCAACGGCCTCGGCGGTGTTGTCGTTGTAATTTACCGTCACGCGGGTGTCGGTATCGAGCCATTCGATGATCTTTTCGAGACTTTTCTTCTTGACTTTTTTCAGCACGGGCACGCCCAATTGCTTCAGCGAGGCGGCATTGTAATGTTGCTCCAATTGAGATTTCATCGGCACCACCAACAATTTTTTTCCAAGGTAAAGTGCCTCCGCCGGCGTTTCAAAACCAGCGCCGCACAAAACGCCCGTAGCAGAGGTCATGCTGGCAGCAAACTCGTCCTTGCTCACAGGGTACACGGAGAGCTTGCCCACATGATACGGCTTTTTTGCATGCTTGGAGAAAATATGCCAGCGCACTTGCGGAATGCGCGTGAGCAACGGCACGAGTTTCTTGTCGTCGTAAGCGGGCAAGTAAACAGTGTAGTGATCTTTCGTTTCGACCTTGCTTTTCCTTACCGCGCTACGGATAACCGGGGTAAACATGTTGTTGTCGTAGCGATCGAAATGAAATGAAACATACTTCTCCACAGGCGCATAATTGTGAAGCACCCACTCCCCTACCGGATCGATCTTTCGCGGCGTTGGGATCTTAGACGACAGCAAAGCTGACTGATGGCTCAACCCGACGCAAGGAATGTCTCGCTTGCGACAGGCCCAGGCCGACACAGGCTCGAAGTCATTGATCACCAGGTCGTATTTCTCAACCGGGAATTTCTTGATCTCTTTGTAGACTTCCTTCGAGCTGTTCCGCTTGAAGGTTTTCACGAAGTCTATCCCCCCATTGGTGCCAAAAATAAAACTCAGTCCTTTCGATTTGTATTTCACGGGATAGGACAGCTTGATATCCGCTTGGGAACCGCTCACAAACAGGTCGAGGTCCCCGTGTTGCTTCAGGGCTGGGATGATGTCTTCGGCGCGGGCGAGGTGGCCGTTGCCGGTGCCTTGGATGGCGTATAAGATCTTCACTTTTTCAGGTTTAAGAATTCGTTGACCAGTCCTTTGAAAATCTTTTCGTTGTCCAGGTTCTCGTTGAGACGCTTGGGGAGCTTCACCGCTTGCGCCTGGGCATCTTCGCTGTAGCGGTAGATGCGCCATTGGCCTGCGTCGTACTCCAGGGACGTTAGATTTTCAATCCAGTCACCCGAATTTAAGTAAATAACTTCACCTTTCTCGGTGGTGATCTTTTTCATTTCGGGATGGTGAATATGGCCACAAATAACGTAGTCGTATTGGTTCTCGATGGCAATGTCGGCGGCCGTTACCTCAAAATCATTGATGAACTTCACGGCGGATTTCACGCTATCTTTCACGCGTTTGGAAAGGGATATTTTTTCTCTGCCCAGTTTCACCGCGATCCAGTTCACTAAG
>Ga0209050_1002816_pt1 | contig 13887 bp, 12 predicted proteins | sample Araplavi_mTSA_r2_FD_184276 | JGI IMG/M metagenome (GOLD analysis project Ga0209050, IMG submission 184276) | Arabidopsis root microbial communities from North Carolina, USA - plate scrape MF_Cvi_mTSA_r2 (SPAdes) (version 2) | ecosystem: Host-associated > Plants > Roots > Endosphere | place: USA... | reverse complement strand
TCTCCTGCGGATCGAGGCGATGCCAACGCATCCGCTCAGTTCCCTCGAGAGCTTGCCTGCAGCACGGCTCCGAGGATATTGAGACCGACGTCCAGAATGCAGCACACCGCGACTGGCAGGAGAACTCCCAGCGCGGCTTTGCCGGTCGGAATTTCGTGGGTTCGCGCGCAACCGATGATCAAAACGACGACCGCCCAGATGCCCGAAACCATCATCCCGCAGACGGGGACCAGGAGCAGCAGCATGGCGGATCCGTAGCAGTAAGCGAAAGTCCGGAACGTCGTCTCAAATGGCTGCCGGGCGGCCCCGACCAGCTTCAGGCAGAGATGGATGACCCCTCCCCCGATGAAGGGCGTGATCGCGGCGGAAACGGCGATCAAGACCACGTAAAAGAGAAAGATCCCCAGGCCGACCCCTCCCGCCATGGCCGTGGGCATACCCGCGCCGTTTTGGTTGGCGCTTGCGATCGCGGAGAGAACGATCGGCAGGACAAAGATCATCACCAGGGCCAGGGTGAACAAGCCACCGACGAGCGCTGCAATGAAGTGAAACGTCCACGGAGTGCCCACTCCGCCCGTCCGTTTCATCCCGGTGAAGGTGGCGGAAGGATCGAACAGCACCCCCTTGAAGGTCTGCCAGATGGCGGAGACCATGCCGAGTTGATCCCGGTTTTCCCACGCCGGCCCTTGCCGCTCGGTCTCCGAGGTCGGGAGCAATCCACCCCCCTGCAGGCTGGCGACTACCTGGGGCTTCGCCGCTGCCGAGTATGGCTTGCCTTCAAGGTAGATGATTTCTGACGGCGGGAAGTAGCGCCCAGTGAGCGTGCAGCGGATCCAGCCCGGCTGCGGGTAGTCGCTGCCGGCGGTGGGGTTGGCGGCCGGAGCCGCGGGAGAGACCGATCCCGCCGGGCGGGTCACTTCCCAGCCCGCATCGGCCGAAGCGGCCGGCGGTGGGATCGCGGGACCCGCGGGGCGGGCCGTCCGCAAGGGAGTCCAGGCCGCCATGCCATCCTTCCAGATGAGCGTATCGAGCGAGATTTTGCCTTCGGCGAGAAGGCGGTCGAGTTCGCTGTCAGCCACGGGGCCCTGCTGTTGGCCGCCGGATTCGTAGTACCAGTTCATGTTTGTGTTTGTGGGGCGTGGTTGCGGTCGTTAAAGGTCCGCCGCGCGTGCCGCTTTCGGGCCGAGGCTCGACGGTCTGGCGCGCAGTGAATGACAAACTGCCCGCGGCAGACAAACCTATTTCGATGATTGCCGGCTCCAGCTTGATTTGCCCCAAGTGCCGCCTGGCTCTGGATTCCATGGGAACAGGGCTCGGCGATGACGTATTGATCTGTCCCGCCTGCCGCAGTGAGTTGACGGTGCGCATTTTTCCCGCCCTCACTCATCCTCCGGAGATCGCTTCGACTTTCAGCGGAGAACGCGCTCTCGATGGAGAGGCCGTGTGTTACTTTCACCCGGAAAAGCGCGCCGCCATCACCTGCGATCGCTGCGGCCGGTTTCTCTGTGCGCTCTGCGATGTCCCCCTCGCGGGCCGGCATCTGTGTCCTTCCTGCCTGGACGTCTCGAAGATGCCCGAACTGGTGCATCGGCGGACGATTTGGCCTCAAATCGTCCTCCTGGGTGGCTGGGGCCCGGTCCTTCTTTGCTTCTTTTGGCCGGTCTACTTCATCACCGCCCCCGCGACGATCGCCCTCGCCATTTGGAAATGGAAGGCGCCGGGCAGCCTCGTCCACGGGCGGCGGCGCGTGACAATGATTTTCGGCCTGCTCGGTGCGTTGTTGCAGATCGGAGGGCTCGCGGCTTTCTTCTACTTTGTCTCCCGGCGATAAATGGCAACCTCCGAGCCCTCCTACAAAAACCTCGCACGCAGCCGCCTGGGCCTCGTCGGTCTGGGCTCCCTCTGGCTCGGGCCCGATCATCTCTTGATGGTCAACAATACCTTCTACGTCGAAAACTACCGCCGTTGGTACTTCAACGAGATCCAGACCCTGGTGGCCCGGCGGACTTCACGGCGCTTGATCTTGAATCTCATCTTCGGCTTCGGCTGTGCCTTGCTCGTCCTGCTCTGTGGCGGGCTGACCTACGGGCTGGTCGATAGCAAAGGGAGCGATCACGACGCCCTGATCGTGGCGCTCTGCATCTTCGGAGTGCTCACGCTGGGTTGCCTCGCTTTTGTCATCGTCAATACCTTGCTCGGGCCGACTTGCGTGATCCATGTGCAGACTCCGCGCGGTACCGAAACGCTCTCGCTGCCGAATCGGCTCGGCGCCTACCACAAACTCCTCGCCCGGATTCAGCCGATGATCCAGGCCATCCAGACGGCGCAACCTGCTTCGGGTGAATCGTCCGGTTCGGCCAGCCCGGCGGGCAGCCCGCTGGTCTGAGTTCCGCCCGGCCATGAATCGCCTCACCCTTCAGCGCTGCTGGAATCACGCGGATCGCGAGGCGGTCGCGCGTTGTCCAGAGTGCACCCGCTTTTTCTGCCGGGAATGTGTGGTCGAGCATGCCGACCGGATCATCTGCAACTCCTGCCTCGCCAGGATCCTGGAGCAGCAGCCGAAAAAGCCCCGGCGCCGGATCAGCCTCGCGCCCCTGGTCCGCGGCGTCGGCGCTCTCGTGGGCCTTATGGTGGCCTGGCTGCTCTTTTACTACGCTGGGAGTCTGCTGCTCCAGGTGCCGGATGAATTCCATGCCGAGACGCTGTGGAAGCGGACGTTGGGCGACGATTTCAGGGAGGGTGCCGGGAAATGAGCCTGGCCAAACGCCGTCGTTGGAACGGGGCTGCCGGGCTCGATCTGCTCGAGGAAGCCGTCGCCCTCTGGCGCCAGGCTCCCGTCACCGCCTTGCTGGCCTACTATCTGGGGGCGGTTCCTTTCTGGCTCGGCGCCTTGTTTTTCCTCTCGGACATGAGCCAGAACGCCTACGCCGCGTCGACGGTGGTCGATTGGTCGCTCGGCCTCGCGTTGCTCTATATCTGGAAAAAAGTGTGGCAGACCGTGTGCGCGGCCCAGCTGCGGGCCACGCTGGCTGGCCGGCCCGATGAACCCTGGACCGTCCGCCGCGCCCTTCGCATGATCGCCACCCAGGCCGCCTGGCAGCCTTGGGGCATGCTGGTGCGTTTCATCGCCGCGGTGGTCACGCTGCCCTTTTTCTGGGCTACCGCCTTTTTCCAAAATATCACCGTGCTGGGCGATGGTTCCGAGCATGTGGAAACCGTGCGTTCCCGCGCCCTCACTCAAGCCCGCCTCTGGCCGGGGCAGGGGCACCTGGTGCTCGGGGTGTTGATGATCTTCACCCTCTTCGTGTGGTTCAATATCGCGGCAGCCATCGGCACGGTCCCGTCCCTGCTGAAAAGTCTGCTCGGGGTCGAGACCGCGTATTCCCGGAGCGGCTGGGCGCTGGCCAATACGACGGTCTTCGCCACCACCGTGGCCCTCACCTCGCTGGCCGTCGATCCGCTGCGCAAGGCGGTCTTTGTGCTCCGCTGTTTCCGCGGCGCGGCGCTGCGTTCCGGCGACGATCTGGCCGCCGAACTCCGTGCGATCCGCCGCCGGGCGGTGGCCATCGCAGCGCTGCTGCTCCTGAGTGTCCCGCTGCATGGCGCCGATGCCCCGGCGGCCCCGCTGGAGCCCGCTCCGGCTTCGGCCAAAGCGCAGTCGGAAGCCGCCGAGCTGGATCAGCGGATCGGCGAAGTGCTGGAACGGCGCGAGTTTGCCTGGCGCTCGCCGCGGCAAAAGGCCGAGCACTCCGAATCGGAGCACGAATCCATGTTCGGCAAATGGCTGTCGAATGCCGCCAAGAGTCTCGACAAATTTGTTTCCGCGGTTTTCCGCCAACTCGGCCGGGCTTTCCGCTGGCTGGAAGATTGGCTCAGCCCCAAAAACGCGCCGACTCTCCCGAAGGCGGGCACCCCGTCGATCGATTGGGTGGGCCTCGGCCGCGCCCTGCTCGCCCTGCTCGTGGCGATCCTGATCGGGGTGCTCGGCTTTTTGCTCTGGCGGATTTGGCGCCAGCGCCGGACCCGCCCGAAGGTCGTCATGGCCGCTCCGATTTCGAGGCCGGATCTGCGTTCGGAGGATGTCGTCGCGGATCAATTGCCCGAGGATGGCTGGTTGCAGATGGCGCGGGATCACGTGGAACGAGGAGAGCTCGTGCTCGCCTTGCGCGCCGCCTGGCTGGCGACCCTGGCCCATCTCGGCCAGCGCTCTTTGATCGGCATCGCCCGGCACAAATCCAACCGCGACTACGAACGCGAATTGCAGCGCCGCGCGCGGGATCGGCAGCCCTTGCTCTCGGCTTTCGGCGACAATCGGCTCGCTTTCGAGCGTTCCTGGTACGGCGAGCACGAAGTCACGCGGGAGACGTATTCCGCCTTCGAGGCGAACTTCCAACGCATTCGCCAGGCATGATTCGCCCTCGTTTTCACCCAGCCCGGCAGCAGTCCGGCCGGATTTCGCCCGGCGGCCTCGCGGCGTTCGCCGTCGTGGTGCTGCTTTTTGTGCTCGGCTGGGGCGTGGTCGAACTCTTCAGCCTGCGCCACGAACGCGGCGACGTTTATCCACCCTATTCCACCCTGCGCGCCGATCCGCTGGGCGCGAAGGCGATCTACGATAGCTTTGCCGGCCTGCCCGGCTTTGAGGTCACGCGCAATTTCCGGCCGCTGGTGCGCTTGAAGCCCGAGGAACCGGTTACGCTCGTTTATGCCGGGGTCGACTTTCACGCTCGCTGGGCGGAGGACGAACTCAGCGAGTTCGAATCTCTGCTCACCACCGGCAGCCGGGCGGTGTTTGTCTTTCACGGCCAGTCGAAGAGCACCAGCGAGACACGTCTGCGGCCAAGCCCACGCAGCCGGAACAAGGCCAAAACCACTCCGGCTCCCGGAGCCACACCCGCCCCGAAAACGAAGGGCGGGAAAAGTGGCGATGACGGCGGGGAAGGGGATGATGAAGAAGAGGGAGAGATCGGCGTGCCTTTTCGCGATGCGGTGGCGCGCTGGGGTTTTGCTTTCGATCTCGCCCAGGATGAAGTCTCCGAAACCCTGCACGGCACGGCGCAGCGCGATGAAGCCGCCGGGAATCTCGAACCCGAGGTGCCCTGGCACAGCGCACTCTATTTCAAGGGGCTCAGCTCCAAATGGCGCGTGCTTTATCGCTGCAATGGCGTGCCCGTGATCGCCGAGCGCGATTTCGGGCGCGGCAGTATCGTCATCGCCAGCGATACCTTTTTCCTCAGCAACGAAGGCCTCCGCACCGCTCGTGCACCGAAATTGATCGCCCAGCTTTTCGGCCCGCCGCGGACGATCGTTTTCGACGAGGAACACCACGGGGTGACGGAGGACATGAATATCGCGGGGCTGGCCCGCAAGCATGGCCTGGAAGGCGCGGTCTTTGCCTCGCTCTTTGTCGTTGCGCTTTTCGTCTGGAAGAATGCGGTGCCGTTTTTGCCGGCGCGCGCCGATCGGGCCGGCCAGCAGACCGACGTCATGGGGGCCGATGCCACGTCGGGTTTCATCAAACTCCTGCGCCGCAGCATTCCGAGGAGTGGTATTTTGAAGGCCTGCGTGGAGCGCTGGCGCCAGGCCCAGGGGCGGAATCCGCGAACGGAGGAAATGACTCACGTCGACACCGTCCTGCGGGCCCACGAGATGAAATCTTCCGGCGCGCGTGATGCCGCCGTGGCCTACCGCACCATCGCCCAGGGGTTGCGCCGCTCATGATGACTTTTACCGCTCACCTTTCGATCCCTAGCCAAGCAATCCTGTGACCTCGTCTACCGAATCCATCAAAGAGCTGCTCCAGCGCGCGCGCGCCGAAGTCCGCAAAGTCATCATCGGCCAGGAGGCCGTCATCGATCAGGCGCTCATCGCGATTTTCACCGGCAGCCACGCGCTCATCGAAGGCGTGCCCGGCGTGGCCAAGACGCTGCTGGTTCGCACGCTGGCCCGCGTCCTCGGGTGCGAATACAACCGCATTCAATTCACGCCCGATCTCATGCCGGCGGATATCACCGGTACCACGATCTACGATATGCAGCGGGGCGAATTCACCCTCGTGCGCGGGCCGATCTTCACGACCTTCCTGCTCGCGGATGAAATCAATCGTGCCCCCGCGAAAACCCAGTCCGCGCTGCTCCAGGCCATGCAGGAGCGCCGGGTGACGATCGATCGCGAGACCCACGCTCTGCATCCGACCTTCACCGTTTTTGCGACGCAAAACCCCGTGGAATACGAAGGCACCTATCCGCTGCCCGAGGCCCAGAAAGATCGTTTCATGCTGAAGATCGCCATGAGCGTGCCGGAGCGGGAGGAAGAGCTGGAGCTCGCCCGCCGCATGCTCGGCACCGATGCACCGGAACTCGCCCTCGCCGGCGGCCTGGTCCAGCCGGTCATCACGGAAGCCGATTTGGTCACCGCCCGAGCCACGCTGGAGACCATCACCGTGCGCGAAGACCTTGTCGCTTACATCGTCGATGTCGTGCGCGCGACCCGGAGCAGTGACTACGTGCTCGTCGGCGCTGGCCCGCGCGCCACGCAGGCCTTGTTGCTGGCCAGCCGCGCTGCGGCGGCGATTGCGGGGCGGGATTTCGTCACGCCCGACGACGTCAAAGCGCTCACGGAACCCATTATCGGCCACCGCCTCGTCCTGCGCCCGGAATACGAACTCGAAGGCGTCACCGTCGGGGAAGTCGTGAGCAAGGTGCTTGAGCAAGTCGCGGTGCCGCGTTGATCGCCTCTCTGTGATCCTTCCCAGCACCCGCCTCATTCTTTTTGCCGCAGTGATCCTGCCGCCCTTCGCCGCGCTCGCGGCGGTCTGGCCGCCGGCGGCGACGATTGCTGCGGCCCTTGCTTGCGCGCTGGTGCTGGTGGCTTTGGTCGATGCCTTCCGCGCCCCGGGGGTACTGCGAAACCTGAGTGTGGCGACCCCGGAGTTTGTGCGGCTGCAAAAGCATCGGCCCGGCACGTTTGAGCTGAAAATCACGCGGGGCAGCCGCCTGCCGCGGCAGGTCCGGCTCGGTTGTCCGCTGCCGGAGGGAATCGAGAGCTCGGAGGAAGAGCGGCTGATTGTTCTGCCGGCTGAAGCGTTGCTCGCGACTGTCACCTGGCCGTGTACGCCGCGGGAGCGTGGGCTGTACCGGCTCGAATCGGTGGTACTGGAAGTGGGTTCACCGCTGGGTTTGTGGAGCTGGCGGGAGACGCGGATTTTGAGTCTCGAGATGCGCGTGTACCCGGATTTGCTGGCCGAGCGTCAGCGGGTGGCCGCCTTGTTTTTGCGGCGCGGCATGCTCGGGGCCCACGCTCAGCGTAGCGCCGGCCAGGGGCGCGAATTCGAGAAGCTGCGCGACTATCTGCCCGGCGATAGCCTGGCCGATGTGCACTGGAAAGCTTCGGCCAAGCGCCGGCACCTGGTCACCAAAGTGCACCAGATCGAGCGCACGCATCAGGTCTATGTGGTCATCGATGCCTCCCGGCTCTCCGCCCGCGAAGTGCCCAACGGCGCCGAAGGCGAAGGCGTGCCGAAGACGACGACGATCCTCGAGCGTTATGTCACCGCGGCCCTGATCCTCGGGGCCGCCGCGGAGCGCCAGGGCGATCAGTTCGGCCTCGTGACCTTTAGCGACCGGGTGCTGACTTTTCTCCGCGCCCGCCACGGCGCCGCGCATTTCGATGCCTGCCGCGAGCATCTCTACACCTTGCAGCCGCAGGCGGTGACACCCGATTTCGAGGAGCTCTGCGCCTTCCTCCGCACCCGCATCAACAAACGCGCGCTCGTCATTTTCCTCACCGCACTCGACGACCCCTTCCTCGCGGAGAGTTTCGTCACTTCCGCGGAAGTCATCTCCCGCCAGCACCTCATCCTCGTGAACATGATGCGCCCGCCTGGCGCGCAGCCCGTTTTCACCAGCAGCGAAGGGGTGCAGCGCCCCGACGACCTCTACCGCGAACTCGGCGGCCACTTGCAGTGGGAACAACTCCGCGAACTCGAACGCGTCCTGCGCCGCCGTGGCATCCGCTTCGCCCTCCTCGACCCCATCATGGTCGCCGCCGAGCTGGTCAAACAACACGCCGAAGTCCGCCAGCGCGAGTTGGTATAGGCGAAAGCGAACTCGCCCGGCTGTCAGCCCGTGGCTCATGCAGCCCTCTGCGTGAGGCGAAAAATTACCCTGCGCCTTTGGCGCAGGCACTATCACTTCACGCAGAGGGCTGCGTGAACCACGAAGAAATGGCCTCGAGTGTTCTCAACCTGCCAGGGATCGGGCCCCACCTGCTTTCAGATAGCTGAACTCCGCCCCCAGCTTTTCCCGATCCAGCCCGCGATACTTCTCCGGCAGATATCGCAGATCCGAGCACGACAGAATCGCCGCCAGCTCCTGCAGCCGCAGCAACGCCGGATCCAGCGGATCCAGAAAACTGGCCACCGCTTCTTCCAGATCCGCGAGCTCTACCGCCTCTCGCTGCGCCAGCACCGTCCGCTCCTTCGCCCGGATCAGCATCGATTCGATGTCGCTCCCAGTCAGCGGCCGCGCCCCGAGTTTCTCGCGCACGAACGTCACGATCGGCTCGGTCAGCGCGATCTTTTTTGTCTTCGCCACCACTTCGAAAAGCCGCACCACATCATCCGCCGTTTGCGCCGGAAAAAGCGGCAGCGCCAGCCCGAACCGCCCCTGCCGTTTCATGTCGATCGCCAGCAGATCGGGCCGCGAAGTCATCGCCACCCACAGCTCGCGTCCGCGCAACGAACTGTCCCCGAGATGCGCGGCAAACGCAGCAAACACCCGGCTCGAAACCCCGCTGTCTCCGGATTCACTGCGATTGCCGAAAACCGCGTCCGCTTCATCGACCACGACGATCACCGGCCCGAGCGCGCGCACCGTAGCGAGAATGCGCGTCTGCTGCCGCTCGGTGTCGCCCACCCACTTGCTCCGAAAATCGCCGAGTTCCATCACCGGCAAGCCGCATTCACTCGCGAAGCAATCGATGAGGAACGATTTGCCCACCCCGACCCGGCCCGGCACGAGAATGCCGCGCTCGATGACGTCGGTCTTGCCTTCGCGAATCAGCCAGGCCAGTTCGCGCAGCTTTTTCTTCGCTGCATCGTGCGTGGCCACGAGGTCCAGGGTTACCCCTGGCTTCGGATCTTTGAACCGCACCAGACCCTGGCAGAATTCCTCGATCAGCCGCTTCTTCCCGCCGGTCACGTGTTCGTGTGTGATGCGTTGCCCATTGGCCAGCGCCTCGGCCAGCAGTTGCCGGATCCGCAACAGGGCCAGGCCCGAGGTCCGTGCGGCGAGTTGCGTCGCATCGAGATCGCTGCGCGAGAAATCGAGTTCCCGCAGGAGAAATTGCGCGCGCTCGTCGGCGTCGGGTAAATCGATGCGGACCTGCGCGACATGCGGGTTGCGCAGCAGCTCCGCATTCAGCTCGCTCGCGCTTTCCGTGAGCAACATCACGCCCACATCCAGCCGGCGCACATCGTCGGACGCCGCCCACTTGAGCAGCGTCACCAGCGCCAGCCGTTCTTCGCCGCTGCCGCCATGTTCACTGGCCGGGATCAGTTTCTCCGCAAAATCGAGGATCAGTGTCACACCGCGAAAGCGCGCCTCTTCTTCATTCCGCCCAAAGAACCGGCGGAGCAACGGCGCCAGGCGCAGGAAATCTCTGGGCGGCCCCGAAACGTGGAAGTTCGTGCCTTCGACCGAATCGAAGATCTCCAGCCACTCGAAAAAGCGGCGCTGCATGTCCGGCGTACCAAAGGTCAGCCCATCGGCGATGTCGTAGAAGAGCAGGTTGCCGCGATCGGGAAAAAGCCGGCGGGAGAGGAAACTTTTCAGCGGCGCATAGCTGAAGCCGTTGCCTTCCGGCACGGGAAACAGATCGAAGATGTTTCCGTGCAGGACGAAGAGCGATTGCACGCCGGCATTCCAACGGCGCGCGAGTTCGAGCGCCCAGGTATCGAGAGGAGGACGAGTTTCAGCCATGGCAGAAGAGGGGATCGTTTAAGCCCGGTTTTTGCCGCGGATCGGCACCGGCATGGGTGGCGGTACCCCGGCGGGCTGGCCGAAGCCGATGCGCTGCTCCGGTAGCGCGGGCTCCGCGACCGCCGCGCGAAATTGATCCATCTCGCGCAGCCAGTTGTTCGTGGTCTCGAGCTGCTCCACCGTGGCATCGATCCGCGCACTGAGCGCCGCGGTACTGGGCGCGGCCATGGCTTCAGCCCGGAGCAGCTTGATTTGCTGATCAAGGCGATCCTGCTCGGCGGTGACCAGTTCAAGATGATGGCGGGCCTGTTCGGCGCGTTCGACGCGCTTTTGCAGCGCGTTGCGGAGATCGATCCGCGTTTCGAGCAGCCGCTCGCGCGTGTCGAGCGTGCTGTCGCTTTTGGTCGCACGCAATTCTTCCACTTTGCTGGTCAAATGCTGGACTTCTTCGTCCGCCGCCGCCAGCAGCGCCGGCACGTCCTCCCGGGTTTCGATCTCCAGGAATCGCTCGAGCGATTGCTCCGTGCTGAGCAGCCGCAGAAAGGTCCACATGAGTTCCTCCAGTTTGCGCACCCGCGGATCATCCGCCGCATTGATGCTCTGCTCGATCTGCCGGCACACCTCCACCAGCGTACCGTAACGCTGCCGCCGCGAAGGCGTCAGCGCATTGAACGCCGCATCCCGCTGCGCGGTAAAAGTCGCGAGTTCTCCCGCCTGGGTGGCCGCAAGCTGCGCCTGCTGCTTCCCTTCGACCCAGCGGCGAAAGAATCCCATGTCCGGCAGGTAGACCCAACCCAGCACATAAGCCGCCGCGCCGATAATGAAGTAGAGCGGCTCGCCCGAGGCGAACCCGAGGCCGAGCGTCGCCGCGGCCAGCGCGGCATGATGCGGACTCTTGAAAAAGGCAGGGCGCATAGCGGTGTTGAACAGCCGCTAGCTAACGGGTTGTGCCCCCGTTCGGCAAGACGAGCCGGGGTGGAAAATCGGCTGCTCTTTATAGCCCAGCGGACCGTTGGATCTCTGGGGCCAGCGTCTACGCCAGCTTCGCGAGGATCCGATCGACGTTTACGTGACGCTCGATGAGCGCCTGGATCTTGTCGATCTTCTCCACGTCGCCCGGCAGCGTCTTCACCGTCATCGAATGAATGGACGAAGCCACGGCGTAGCTGTCGAGCGGGCAGCGGATCACGGGCACTTCGGAGTTCGCGATCAAGTCCAGCACGCTCTGGTGCGGGAGCAGGTCGCCACTCAGCACGAGGCCGGCGATGGCGCGGTCCTCGGTATCGGTCAGCGCACTAGTGGAAAGCGCCGCCAGGATCACGTCTTCGCGATCGCCGGGGGCGATGACCAGAGTGCCGGGATGAAAGTGCTCCATCACGTGTGTCGAATTCATCGCGCCGATGATGATCTTCTTCACCCGGCGGCGGTTCTTCTCCTTGCCGTTGATGAAGTGGCCTTTGATCGTCTGGCGGATCTGGCCCAGCGTGGCATTGGCCAGCAGCGGTTCCTCCGGGATTGCGCCCAGCAATTCGATCCCGAGACGAGCGAACCCGCGCTCGGCGAATTCCTTCACGTGCGCATATTTGTCCGGCAGCAGTTTGTTGATGATCACGCCGAGGACCTCGACGCCTTCCTTGTCGAAGAGCGCCTTGTTCAGCGCGATTTCATCGATCGGCCGGCCGATGCCGCCTTTGGTCACGAGGATGACCTTGCTGTGCAGCGTCTTGGCCACGCGGGCATTGGAAAGATCGAAGACCGAACCGACCCCGGCGTGGCCGGTGCCTTCGATGATCACGAAATCCTTTTCCCACGCCGTGCGGTCGAAGGAATTCTGGATCCGGCGGACGAGGTGCTCGTTGTTTTGCTCCTCGATGTAGCGCCGGGTGAAATCCGGCTCCACCGCGATGGGGCTCATCGCTTCGAGTGGCGTGGCGACGCCAAAGGTCTGGTCGATGAGGACCGAGTCTTCGTCGATGCGTTTGCCTTCGATTTCCTCAAAGCGCTGACCGACCGGCTTGATGAAGCCGATCCGCCCCAAGCGTTTCCGCAGGGCGGCAAAAAGGCCGAGGGCCGTGGTGGTCTTGCCGTCGTTTTGTTGGGTGGCCGCAATGAAGATGCGCGGCGTGGTCGTGTTCACGCGTTTTCCGGGTAGAGCTTGCGGTATTCGATGGCTTGCAGGCCGAGGATGGCGGCGACGGCGAGGATATCGTCCTCGGTCGAACCGCGGGACATATCCGCACACGGCTTGGAGAGCCCGAGCAGGATCTGGCCGTAGCATTCGGCGCCGGCGAGGTACTGCACCAGCTTGGCGCCGATGTTGCCGCTATTCAGATCGGGGAAGACCATCACGTTGGCCTTGCCGGCCACCAGTGAATTCGGCGCTTTGCGATCGGCGAGATCGGGCAGAAGCGCGGTATCCGCCTGCATTTCACCGTCGATCTCCATTTCGAGGAATTGATCGTCGGCCAGCTTGCGGGCCAGCGCGGTGGCGGCGGCGACTTTCTGCGGCGAAGGCAGGCGGGAATTGCTCTTCGTGGTGAAGCTGAGCATGGCCACGCGGGCCTTGTTGCCGGTGAGCTGGCGGCAGAGTTTGCCGGTTTCCACGGCGATTTCCGCGAGCTGTTCCACGGTCGGTTCGGGAATGACCGCGCAGTCCGCAAAGAGCATGACGCCCCGCTCGCCGTAGCGCTTGTTCGTGAGATCGAGCATCATGCAGCTCGAAATGCTGCTCACTGTCGGCAGGGGCTTGATCAGCTGGAGCAGGGGACGGAGCGAGCTGCTGGCGGCTTCGCGCGCGCCGGTCACGAGACCGTCCACCTGGCCGTACTGGACCATCATCGCGCCGAAGTAGTTCGGCTGGATCATGATCTCGCGGGCCTGTTTGGGGCCGAGGTCGTGGTAGCGCTTCAGCTTCTCCAGGCGCTGGATGAAAATGGGCAGATCGTCGGCCGTTTCCGGGTCGATGATCATCACATGGTTGAGGCTCGTTTTTTCGGCCTCCGCAGCTTTTTCAATGTCCTCCCGCTTTCCCAGCAGCACGGGGGTGCCGAGCTTCAGCGTGACGAAGCGTTCGGCGGCGTGCAGGACTCGCGGTTCGGCGCCTTCAGGGAAGACGATCCGCTTCGGGTGCCGCTGCAGCTTTTGGAAGACGGACTCGATAAATTTCATAAGGGAGCGTGAAGGGTGCAACGCCGGGCGCTGGCTGTCGAGTCCGAGTGATAGTTGGCGGCCCACCGAAAGCGGGTCTAAGGAGGAATTTCCACTGTGTCTGCACCTTCTGCTTCTGCTCAAAATTTCCTCGGCGCCCTGTCCGACTACCACGTTCACACCCCGCTTTGTCACCACGCCAAGGGCTGGCCGGTCGATTTTGCCCGCCAGGCGGTCGAGCTGGGCCTCGGGGAACTCGGTTTTGCCGACCACAACCCCATGCCGGAGCAGTTCGACAGCTGGCGGATGGCGCTGGAGGATCTGCCGCGCTACCTGGAGGCGGTGGAGGAGGCCCGGGCGCAATTTCCCCAGCTGAACATCAAGATCGGCCTGGAATGCGACTTCATCGCGGGCCGGGAGGGCTGGATCGAGGAGCTGGCCAAGGAAACGGATTGGGACTTTTTCATCGGGTCCGTGCACTACCTGCCGTCCGGTTGGGCCGTGGACGATCCGCAGTACATCAGCCGGTTCCGCGGTACTGATATCGCCGAAATCTGGGCCAACTACTGGAAGACCTACGAACGAGCCATTCGCAGCGGGCTGTTCGATTTCGTCGCGCACCCGGACCTGCCGAAAAAGTACGGTTTCCGGCCGGAGGGCGATCTGCGGCCCTACTACGAGCCGGTCGTCGCGGCGCTCGCCGAAACTGGTACGCCCTTTGAGATCAATACCGCCGGGTTGCGGAAAAAGTGCGCCGAGTTGT
>Ga0209050_1002811_pt1 | contig 13906 bp, 8 predicted proteins | sample Araplavi_mTSA_r2_FD_184276 | JGI IMG/M metagenome (GOLD analysis project Ga0209050, IMG submission 184276) | Arabidopsis root microbial communities from North Carolina, USA - plate scrape MF_Cvi_mTSA_r2 (SPAdes) (version 2) | ecosystem: Host-associated > Plants > Roots > Endosphere | place: USA... | reverse complement strand
CGCAATCCGTGGGCCGGCCTGCCGTTCCAGGAAGACCTGCGGCCCGGCATCCTGGAGGCCGCGCCACCGCTGGGCGAACTCTTGGTCAGCGAGATCCTGCGCCAGGCCGGATCGGCGGACAACATCGAGGCCTACGGCAAGGCCGCCGTGGTGGGCACCGCTGGCGAGGTCGAACACGCGTCCGCACTGATCCACACGCTGCGTTTCGGCAACTTCTACCGCAACGCGGTAGGCGGCACCAGCTATCTCAGCTTCACCAACATGCGCGGCGGTCCCGGCTGCGTGATCTCGGTGCCGCTGATGCACAAGCTGGACGAAGGCCTGCGCTCGCACTACCTGACGGTGCAGACCACCATCAACGACGCACCGGCGCCGGACGAGATCGTGATCGCGCTGGGCGCGGCCACATCGGGCCGTCCGCATCACCGCATCGGCAACCGCTATTCGGACCTGAAGGAACTGAACAGGAAGCGCAGGAGGCGCGCGCAAAATGAATACGCAACGGCGGCGCACCGGCCGCGGCGAACCTTTGGTCCTGGTGCACGGCGTCGGCCTGGACCACACGCTGTGGGACGATCTGGCGCCTTTGCTGGAGCCGGATTTCGACGTGCTGCGCTATGACCTGCTGGGCCACGGCGCCGCGCCCGCGTTGCGCGGCCAGGCGGACATTCAGGACTTCATTGCGCAACTGGACGCGGAACTGGACGCCGTGGGCTGGCAACAGGCGACCGTGCTGGGTTATTCCATGGGCGGCCTCATCGCGGGCGCCTATGCGGCGGCCCGCCCCGATCGCGTCAGCCGGCTGGTGCTGCTAAGCACCGTGTTTCGCCGCACGCAAGAAGAAGCCGCAGCGGTGCGCGCCCGGCTGGCGTCTGCCGCCACGCAGGATCCGCAGGAGGCCGCCAAGGTGTCCTTGACGCGCTGGTTCACGCCGGCGTTTCAAGCGGCGCGGCCCGCGCGCGTGGCGCAGATCGAACAGCGCCTGCTGGACAACGACCGCGAGAGCTTCCTGTCCGCGTACGCGCTCTTCGCGCTGGGCGATCCGCTGCTGGCGCAGGCCGCGCCGGACATCGAATGTCCTGTGCTGGTCATGACGGGCGAGAACGATGTCGGCTCCAACCCGCGCATGACGCGGGAGCTGGCGCGCGCGCTGCCTCGGGCGTGCGCTCGCGTGGCGCCCGAACAGCGTCATATGCTGCCGGTAGAGGAACCCGGCACGGTGGCGGCCGCGCTGCGCAGCTTTGTGTCGGCGCATCCGGCGCAGACGCAATCCACGCAGACGCAAACCACGCTGACGAATTCAACACAGGCGGATTCAACGCAGGCGAACTCGGCGCAACCGGGTTCAGCGCCGACGCATTCTGCAAAGGCCTAGCTGACGACACCGCATCAACCGCATTCCCCAGAACCCGAAATCGTCCGCCCTGACAGAGACGATGCGCGACACCCCGCCACGATGCGGGGACGGAGACAAAACACATGGACCGCAGAACCCTCATCAAGACCCTCGCGGCAATGTCGCTGGCCCCGCTGGGCGCCACCGCCACCCGCCTGGCCGTCGCGCGCGAACAGCCCCTGCGCGTGATCGTGCCCTTCCCGCCGGGCGGCGGCACCGACGTGCTGGGCCGCGTGATCGCGGCGTCGCTGGAAGGCGCGCTGGAGCGCTCGGTCATCGTCGAGAACAAACCCGGCGCAAGCGGCATGCTGGGCGCGGACTACACGGCCAATGGCGCCAAGGACGGCAGCATGCTGCTGTTTGCCGGCCTGGTCCCGTCGGTGCGCTACTACGCCCGGCCGCCCGAAGACGTGCTGAAACAGTTGGCCCCCGTCTGCCCCATCGCGCGGTCGCCTTACATGGTGGCGGTCAACAGCGACCTGCCGGCCAAGACGATCGCCGAACTGGTGGCGCAGGCGCGGCGCGAGCCCAAGGGGCTGACCTTCGGCACCCCGGGCAACGCGACGCCTCAGCACCTTGCCACCGAGCTGCTGCAGGCCGCGTGCGGCATCGAGATGCTGCACGTGCCGTATCGCGGCACCGGCCCGATGATGACCGACCTGCTGGGCGGCCAGATCCAGGTGGTGGTGGCCACCGTCGCCGCGGTCGAGCCCTACCTGAAGAGCGGCCGCCTGCGCGTGCTGGCCGTGACCAGCCCGGAGCGCCTGCCCAAATACCCGGACATTCCCACCGTTGCCGAAAGCGGCTTTGCGGGATTTTCGGCGCAGATCCAGTTCGGCACTTACTGCGCGGCGGGAACGCCCGAAGCCACGATCGCCGCGCTGAATCAGGGCATCAACCGCGCCCTGAAGACCGAGTCCGTGCACGCCAAGCTGGCTGAGCAAGGTTTCGAGCCTACCGGTGGCACGCCCGCGCAGTTGCAGGACGCGTTGCTGGCAGAGATCCGGGATGTCGCCGGGCTGGTGCAGTCGGGCAAGGTGCGGGTGGATCTGTAGGCCGTAGCAAGCCGACTTAAGGGGGATTCGGGGCCGGAACGCGGGGCCAGATTGCTGGGCCGGATTGCTGGGCCGGATTTGGCCCCCCGGGATGCCGGCTGCCAGGGCCGCGCGACTGCTGGATAACCAGCATTTACAGCGGCGTCTCCGCTTGGGCATGCTGCCCGTTGATCCGGCGCAGATCGGGCAAACCTGGAGACGACATGCCCAGTCAGGAATCCCTGCACTCCGCCCATATCCGCGAAATCGAACAGGTCGGCCAGGGCCTGCCCACGCAGCGAGACGCGCATGTCGTGCGCAGCTGGTTGCGCTGCCTGGATCAGTACCGCCTCGACCCGGCCCACGCCTGCGAGGCCTACATCGTCCCGGACGGCCGCCTGCGTGAACACCGCCAGCAATCCGAAGCCCTGATCGCCATCGCCCGCAGCGGGCTGGATCACCTGTTCCGGCAGGTGGCCGGCCAGAACTACGTGCTGCTGCTGGCCGACCGGCAAGGCGTCACCGTGGAATTCCTGGGCGATGCCCAGCAGACCGCCCAACTGCGCAAGGCCGGGCTGTATCTGGGGTCGGAATGGTCCGAGCAGCGCGCCGGCACCTGCGCCGTCGGCGCATGCCTGGAAACGGGCGAAGCGCTCACCATCCACCAGACCGATCACTTCGACAACACGCACACGCCCTTGTCCTGCACCGCCGCACCCATCTACAGCGCCGACGGCGAGCTGGCCGCCGTGCTGGACATCTCGCTGCTCAGTTCGCCCAGCCTGAAGGCCAGCCAGAACCTGGCGCTGCATCTGGTCAACAGCACCACGCGGCGCATCGAGCTGGCCAACCTGATGGCGCGCACGCGCAACGAATGGGTGCTGCGCTTTGCCCGCTCGCCGGAATTCCTGGATGTGGATCCGGAAGCCGCGATTTCGCTGGACGGGGCCGGCCGCGTGCTCGGCATGACGCATAGCGGCGCCAAGCTGCTGGCACGCGCCGCCGGGCTGGACTGGCGCAATCCGCATGACCTGATCGGCCTGCCGGTGACGCGCTTTTTCGACGTGCAGCTGGACGATCTGCCGCAGTACACGCGCGGCCGCGCGCCGCAGGACCGGCTGATCGTCGCGCGTGACGGCGACGCCCTCTTTGCCCACGCCATCGAACCCAACCGCCGGCCGCGCGGCGCCACCGTGGCGGTGCGCGAGGCGCCCTCGGCGCTGCGCGGCCTGGACGGCGGCGACGACCGCATGGCCGCGCTGCTGGTGCGCGCCGCCAAGCTGGCGCGGCAGGGCCTGCCCATGCTGCTGCAGGGCGAAACCGGCGTCGGCAAGGAATACCTTGCGCGCGCCATCCACGATGAAAGCCGCCGCGCTGGCCGCTTCGTCGCCGTCAATTGCGCCGCCATCCCCGAATCACTGATCGAAAGCGAGTTGTTCGGTTACCTGCCGGGCGCCTACACCGGCGCCGCCCCCAAGGGCCGCAAGGGTCTCATCGAGGAGGCCGACGGCGGCACCCTCTTTCTGGACGAGATCGGCGACATGCCGCTGGCGCTGCAAAGCCGCCTGCTGCGCGTGTTGGCGGAATCCGAGGTCACGCCGATCGGCGCCAATGCGCCGCGCGCGCTGCGCCTGTCGCTGGTGTCGGCGTCGCACCGCGACCTGGGCGCGCTGGTGCGCGAGGGGCGCTTTCGTGAAGACCTGTACTACCGCATCAACGCCGCCGCGCTCACCGTGCCGCCGCTGCGCGAACGCCAGGACCTGGACTGGCTGATCGCGCGCATGCTGGCGCGGCACCAGGACGAATCCGGCGCGCCCGCGCTGTCGCCTGCCGCGTTGATTGCGCTGAAAGCCCACGCGTGGCCAGGCAACATTCGTGAACTGGCCAACGTCATTGCGGTGGCTGCCGCGCTATGCGAACACGGCGTCATCCAGCCGCACGACCTGCCCGACACACTGGCGCTGGCGGCAGCGCCAGCGGCTCGCAGCCCCGAGGAAGCCGCGCTGCGCGCCACGCTGGCCAGCTGCGCGGGCAACGTATCGGAAGCGGCGCGTCGCATGGGCGTGGACCGTTCCACCGTGCATCGCCAGATGCGGCGCTACGGATTGGCCTCGCGCCGCTGACGCCGCAGCGTTGCGCGGATCGCGCGGGGTTGCGTCATAGGGTTGCGCCATAGGGTTGCGCGACAGCGTTGCGCCACAGGTGTGGCATCGCGCCACACCCCCACTCCCGCCTCGACCCGCGCGCGCCGGGGCTTCCCCCGTCCGACTCACCTGGCATGGCATTTGCATGTTCCTGATCGGCGACCACCTTCCGACACAGGACGGGGCCGCCGCCGGATCGCCGGATCGCCGGACCGCCGGACCGCCGGCCGCCGGACCGTGCGTCCGCCACGACAACGACCGCCCACCACGGGCAAGGAGACATGACATGCCGATCGACCACGCCGCCGACGCCGCCTTGGACGCGTTGCTCACGCAGCTGAACACTGCGCTGGGCAACAAGGACATCGACGCCGTTGCCCGGATGTTCCAGGACGAATGCTATTGGCGCGACCTGGTGCTGTTTTCCTGGAACCTGCGCACGCTCGAAGGCCAGGACCAGATCCGCGACATGCTGGAACATCAGTTGCAACAGGTCGAGCCGGTGCGCTTCACCCGCGACGAGGCCGAGGCGACCACCGAAGAAGGCGGCCTGCTGCAGGGCTGGTTTCGCGTCGATACGAATCTCGCGCGCGGCTACGGCCACATCCGGGTCAAGGACGGCAAGATCTGGACGCTGCTCACCACCATGTCGGAACTGAAGGGCCACGAAGAACCGAGCGGCGTGCGCCGGCCCATGGGCGCCCAGCACGGCCACAGCCGCGAACGCCAGACCTGGCTCGAAAAACGCGAGCGCGAAGCCGCCGAGCTGGGCTACGAGACGCAGCCCTACGTGCTGATCATCGGCGGCGGACAGGGCGGCATCGCGCTGGGCGCGCGTCTGCGCCAGCTCGACGTGCCCACGCTCATCCTCGAAAAGAACGAGCGCGCCGGCGACAGCTGGAGGAAGCGCTACAAGTCGCTGTGCCTGCACGACCCGGTCTGGTACGACCACCTGCCCTACATCCCCTTCCCCGAAAACTGGCCCGTCTTCGCGCCCAAGGACAAGATCGGCGACTGGCTGGAGATGTACACGAAGGTGATGGAGCTGAACTACTGGACCTCCACCGTCTGCGAGTCGGCACGCTACGACGAGGACAAAGAGGAATGGGAGGTCCACGTCGTGCGCGAGGGCAAGCCCGTGGTGCTGCGACCCAAGCAGCTCGTGCTGGCCACCGGCATGTCGGGCAAGCCCAACGTGCCCAGCTTTCCGGGGCAGGATGAATTCCAGGGCGAGCAGCAGCATTCCTCGCGCCACCCCGGCCCGGACGCCTACCGCGGCAAGAACGTCGTCGTCATCGGCGCCAACAATTCGGCCCACGACATCTGCGCGGCGTTGTGGGAAGGCGGCGCCAACGTCACGATGGTGCAGCGATCGTCCACACACATCGTGCGCTCCGAGACGCTGATGGACATCGGGCTGGGCGGGCTGTATTCCGAGCAGGCGCTGGCCAATGGCATGACCACGCGCAAGGCCGACCTGACCTTCGCGTCGGTGCCCTACAAGATCCTGGCGCAATTCCAGATCCCGCTCTACGAACAGATGCGCGAGCGCGACGCCGAGTTCTACCAGAAGCTGGAAGCCGCAGGCTTCATGCTGGATTGGGGCGACGACGGCTCGGGCCTCTTCATGAAATACCTGCGGCGCGGCTCGGGCTATTACATCGACGTGGGCGCATGCGATCTCATCATCGACGGCAGCATCAAGCTGCAATCGCGCACCGACGTCAGCCGCCTCACGCGCGACGCCGTCGTGCTGACCAACGGCGTCACCCTGCCCGCCGACCTGGTGGTCTACGCCACCGGGTACGGCTCGATGAACGGCTGGGCGGCGGACCTGATCAGTCCCGAGGTCGCGGACAAGGTTGGCAAGTGCTGGGGACTGGGGTCGGCCACCACCAAGGACCCGGGACCGTGGGAAGGCGAACAGCGCAACATGTGGAAGCCCACGCAGCAGGAGGGCCTGTGGTTTCACGGCGGCAACCTGCACCAGTCGCGCCATTACTCGCAGTATCTGTCCCTGCAATTGAAGGCCCGCCACGCCGGCCTCCCCGTGCAGGTATACGGAATGCAGGAGGTGCACCACAAGCGGTAGGCGCACGGGCAACGGGGCGCGCAGGGGCCGACGGCCCTTGCGCCCGCCCCCGTCCGGGAGTAAATTGTTGACACTTCGTCGCGTTACCCACGCGTTTTTCCGCTTATCACCCCAAAAACGGAACGAATTGTCGACACCATGAGCAAAGTGCTCACCCTGCCGGGCACGCCGCCCCCCGATGGCGAAACCCTGTCGGACCACATCTTCCGCAAGATCCAGTCCGCCATCGTCAAGGGCGAGATCGCCCCGGGCAGCAAGATCTCCGAACCCGAACTGGCGCGCATACACGGGGTCAGCCGCGGTCCGCTGCGCGAGGCCCTGCACCGGCTGGAAGGCCAGAAGCTGTTGGTGCGCGTGCCGCACGCCGGCGCGCGCGTCGTGTCCCTGTCGATCCAGGAACTGGTCGAACTCTACGAAATCCGCGAATCGCTGGAAGGCACCGCCTGCCGCCTGGCCGCCGACCGCATGCCGCCGTCGGAAATCGACGAGCTGCGCGGCGTGCTGGAAGCGCACGAACGCGACGAAGCCTTCCAGGCCGGACTGGGCTACTACCAGCAGGAAGGGGACTACGATTTCCACTACCGCATCGTCAAAGGCAGCGGCAATCAGATGCTGTTCCGCATGCTGTGCGACGAGCTCTATCAATTGGCGCGCATGTACCGCATCCAGTACTCGACGACGCCCAACCGCCCGCGGCAGGCCTATGCCGAGCACCACCGCATTCTGGATGCCATCGCCGACGGCGATGGCGAACTGGCAGAACTTCTGATGCGCCGGCACATCCGCGCATCCCGCATCAACATCGAACAACAGATCGCGCAAAGCACCCAACAGCGCACGGAGGCATGATGAACAAGTCGTACCGCAAGAACCTGCCCGGCACCCGCCTGGACTACTTCGACGCCCGCGCGGCCGTCGAGGCCATCGCACCCGGCGCATATGACGGCCTGCCATACACGTCCCGTGTCCTGGCCGAAAACCTGGTGCGCCGGTGCGACCCCGCGCTGCTGACCGACGCGCTCAAGCAGCTGATCGAACGCCGCCGCGACCTGGATTTTCCGTGGTTTCCCGCGCGCGTGGTCTGTCATGACATCCTGGGTCAGACCGCGCTGGTGGACCTGGCGGGCCTGCGCGACGCCATCGCCGACAAGGGCGGCGACCCGGCCAAGGTCAACCCCGTGGTGCCGGTGCAGTTGATCGTGGACCACTCGCTGGCGGTGGAATACGACGGCAACGACCCGGACGCCTTCGCCAAGAACCGCGCGGTGGAAGACCGCCGCAACGAAGACCGCTTCCATTTCATCGACTGGACCAAGCAGGCCTTCGAGAACATCGAGGTCGTGCCGCCGGGCAACGGCATCATGCACCAGATCAACCTGGAACGGATGTCGCCGGTGATCTACACGCAGGACGGCGTGGCCTTCCCCGACACGCTGGTCGGCACCGACAGCCACACGCCGCACGTGGACGCGCTGGGCGTCATCGCCATCGGCGTGGGCGGCCTGGAAGCCGAGAACGTCATGCTGGGCCGCGCGTCGTGGATGCGCCTGCCCGACATCGTCGGCGTCGAACTGTCCGGCCGCGCGCAGCCCGGCATCACCGCCACCGACATCGTGCTGACCCTGACCGAATTCCTGCGCAAGGAAAAGGTGGTGGGCGCGTACCTGGAGTTCTACGGCGAAGGCGCGTCCAGCCTGACGCTGGGCGATCGCGCCACCATCTCGAACATGGCGCCGGAATATGGCGCCACCGCGGCGATGTTCTCCATCGATCAGCAGACCATCGACTACCTGCGCCTGACCGGCCGCGAGGACGACCAGATCGCGCTGGTGGAAAACTACGCCAAGACCGCGGGCCTGTGGTCCGACAGCCTGAAGACGGCGCAGTACGAGCGCGTGCTGCGCTTTGACCTGTCGACCGTCGTGCGCACGCTGGCCGGCCCGTCCAACCCGCATCGCCGCCTGCCGGTGTCCGACCTGGCCGAGCGCGGCATCGCTGGCGTGGTCGAGAACCAGCCGGGCCTGATGCCCGACGGCGCCGTCATCATTGCCGCCATCACCAGCTGCACCAACACCAGCAACCCGCGCAACGTGATCGCCGCGGGCCTGTTGGCGCGCAACGCCAACCGCGCGGGCCTTGTGCGCAAGCCGTGGGTCAAGAGCTCGCTGGCGCCGGGATCCAAGGCCGTGCAGCTCTATCTGGAAGAAGCCGGCCTCACGCACGAACTGGAACAACTGGGCTTTGGCGTCGTGGCGTTTGCCTGTACCACGTGCAACGGCATGTCCGGCGCGCTGGACCCGAAGATCCAGCAGGAAATCATCGACCGCGATCTGTATGCGACCGCCGTGCTCTCCGGCAACCGCAACTTCGACGGCCGCATCCACCCGTACGCCAAGCAGGCCTTCCTGGCCTCGCCGCCGCTGGTTGTGGCCTACGCCATTGCCGGCACCATCCGCTTCGACATCGAGCGCGACGTCCTGGGCGTGGCCGCCGATGGTCGCGAGATCCGCCTGAAGGACATCTGGCCCAGCGACGAAGAGATCGACGCCATGGTCAAGTCGGCGGTCAAGCCCGAGCAGTTCCGCAAGGTCTACGCCCCCATGTTCGGCATCAAAGACGACCGCCAAACGGCCGTCAGCCCGCTGTACGACTGGCGCCCGCAAAGCACGTACATCCGCCGCCCGCCGTACTGGGAAGGCGCGCTGGCCGGCGAGCGCACGCTGCGCGGCATGCTGCCGCTGGCCGTTCTGGGCGACAACATCACCACCGACCACCTGTCGCCGTCCAACGCCATCCTGATGGACAGCGCCGCGGGCGAATACCTGCACAAAATGGGCCTGCCCGAAGAAGACTTCAACTCGTACGCCACGCACCGCGGCGACCACCTGACCGCGCAGCGCGCCACGTTCGCCAACCCCAAGCTCTTCAACGAGATGGTCAAGAACGCCGACGGCTCGGTGCAGCAAGGTTCGCTGGCGCGCGTGGAACCGGAAGGCCAGGTCATGCGCATGTGGGAGGCCATCGAGACCTACATGGACCGCAAGCAGCCGCTCATCATCGTGGCCGGCGCCGATTACGGCCAAGGCTCGTCGCGCGACTGGGCCGCCAAGGGCGTGCGCCTGGCCGGCGTGGAAGCCATCGTGGCCGAAGGCTTCGAGCGCATCCACCGCACCAACCTGATCGGCATGGGCGTGCTGCCGCTGGAATTCAAGCCGGGCGTCGACCGCAAGACGCTGGCTCTTGACGGCACCGAAAGCTACGACGTCATCGGCGAGCGCAAGCCGCGCGCGGACCTGACGCTGGTGATTCACCGCCGCAACGGCAGCACCGAACAGGTGCCGGTGACCTGCCGCCTGGACACCGCCGAAGAAGTGTCCATCTTCGAAGCCGGCGGCGTGCTGCAGCGCTTTGCCCAGGATTTCCTGGAAGCCGCCTCGGCGACGGACGCCGGCAAGCTGGCCTGACCGGCCGTTGTACCGAACGGCGGGCGTGTGCAGCGCCCGCCGCCCTACTCCGATATCTCAGGACCGATATCTCAGGACCGATATTTCAGGATCGACACATGGCACATGCTCCCCAAACCAAGATCGCCGCCACCTACATGCGCGGCGGCACCAGCAAAGGCGTGTTCTTCAAGCTGGACGACCTGCCGGAATCCGCCCGCGTGCCGGGCGCCGCGCGCGACGCGCTGCTCCTGCGCGTGATTGGCAGCCCCGATCCCTACGGCAAGCAGATCGACGGCATGGGCGCCGCCACGTCCAGCACCAGCAAGACCGTCATCGTCGCCAAAAGCACGCGACCCGACCATGACGTGGACTACCTCTTCGGCCAGGTCTCGATCGACCAGCCTTTCGTGGACTGGAGCGGCAACTGCGGCAACCTGTCCGCCGCGGTCGGCCCCTTTGCCATCACCAACGGCCTGATCGACCCCGCCCGCGTTCCGCAGGACGGCGTTGCGGTCGTGCGCATCTGGCAGGCCAACATCCAGAAGACCATCGTCGCGCACGTGCCCATCACCGGCGGCGCGGTGCAGGAAACCGGCGACTTCGAACTGGACGGCGTCACCTTCCCCGCCGCCGAACTGCGTTTGGAATTCATGGACCCCGCCGAGGAAGGCGACGGCGGCTCCATGTTCCCCACCGGCAACCTGGTCGACAACCTGGAAGTGCCCGGCGTGGGCACGTTCAAGGCCACGATGATCAATTCCGGCATCCCGACGATCTTCCTGGAGGCCGACGCCCTGGGCTACAGCGGCACGGAACTGCAGGATGCGATCAACGGCGACACCGCCGCGCTGTCGCGCTTTGAGACCATCCGCGCCCACGGCGCGCTGCGCATGGGCCTCATCAAGGACCTCGCCGAGGCCGCCAGCCGCCAGCACACCCCCAAGATCGCCTTCGTCGCCCCGCCCAAGGAATACATTTCCTCCAGCGGCAAGAAGATCGGCACGAGCGACATTGATGTGCTGGTGCGCGCGTTGTCCATGGGCAAGCTGCATCACGCCATGATGGGCACGGCGTCGGTCGCCATCGCCACCGCGGCTGCGGTGCCGGGCACGCTGGTGAACCTGGCGGCCGGCGGCGGCGAACGCGACAACGTGTGCTTTGGTCACCCGTCGGGCACCCTGCGTGTCGGCGCGCAGGCGCAGCTGGTGGATGGCGACTGGAAAGTGACCAAAGCCATCATGAGCCGCAGCGCGCGCGTGCTGATGGAAGGCCGCGTGCACGTGCCGCGTGAGGGGTTCTGATCCCGCTATTCGCACATTCCAGAACCGCAAACGGGGCAGATTCTGCCCCGTTCACATTTCTGCAATGAAAGCGGTCCGACAGCGCCGCGTTTGATATCGCTCGATGTTCTGATTCGACCCCCTAAAGTCGCCGCATCCGCCTGCCGTTAGCGGATTGCGGCCGGGGATTTCCCGGCCGACTAGCAACCCGCCGACTTTCCACGTCGGCGTATCCAGTACACGAGCATGAAGATAACGTCGCTGCGCAACCGCATTTTGCTTATTACCTGCTTTACGGTGGTGGGAGCGCTCACGCTCTCGGGCCTCATCACCTACCAGATCGTGCGCGACAACATGATGTCCACCATCGCCGCGACCCTGAACGCCGTGGCCTCCGGCAACGCCAGCGCCATCGAGCGCTGGTCGGCCGACAAGGCGCAGGCTGTCGACGCCACGGCGAAGGTGGTCGAGAAAGGCGATCCCCGGGGCCTGACCAAGCTCATGGGCGAGACCAACGGCTTTCCCATCACCACCATCGGCTGGTCCGACAAGACCTTCTTTTCCACCACCAAGACCGCGGCGGATTACGATCCGACCGCCCGGCCCTGGTACAAGAGCGCCGTGGCCGCCGGCAAGCTGACGATCACCAAGCCCTACGGTGATTCCAGCACCGGCGTGCTGTACGTGGCGTTTACTGCGCCGATGATCCGCAACGGCCAGACGACCGGCGTGCTGAGCGGCGCCGTGCCGCTCGACGGCGTGAAGGACATCATCAAGGCCATCCATCCCACCCCGTCCAGCAGCGCGTTCGTGCTGGGCACGGACGGCCAGGTGATTTCGCACCTGAACGACAAGCTGGCGCTCAAGCCGTCGACCGACATCTCGCCGGCCCTGACCGCCGAGGCGATTGCCGCCATGGCCCGCGACGGCGCAGCGCCCGTCGAGATTGCGCTGGACGGCGCGCAGAAGCTGTTGAAGGCGCGCCGCATTCCCGGCACCGACTGGTATCTGGTCGTGGCGCTGGACAAGACCGAGGCCACGGTCGGCCTGACGCAGGTGTTGAATGCCACCCTGATCTCGCTGGTGGTCCTGACGCTGGTGGCCGTGGGCATCGCCAGCGTGATCACGTCGCGCGCCTTCAAGCGTCTGTCCGCCGTGCGCGACGCCATGGACACCATCGGTTCCGGCGACGGCGACATGACGCACCGTCTGGCCGTGGTCGGTCATGACGAGGTCGCGCAGATTTCGGCCTCGTTCAACGCGTTCGTGGAGAAGATCACCCACGTCATGCGCGAGGTGCGCAGCGGCGTGCACTCGATGAGCGCCGCCACGCGCGAGATCGACATGGGCAACCGCGATCTGTCGCAGCGCACGGAAACGTCGGCCGCCTCGCTTGAGGAAACGTCGTCGGCGCTGACCGAGCTTGCGTCCAGCGTGCGTCAGACCGAGGAAACCGCCGAGCACGCGACGCGCCTGGCCGACGAAGCCAGCGCGGTCGCCGCACGCGGCGGGCAGGTGGTCAAGGACGCTGTCACCACCATGGACGAGATTTCGCAATCGTCGCGGCGCATCACCGAGATCATCCGCGTGATCGACGGCATCGCTTTCCAGACAAACATACTGGCGCTGAACGCGGCGGTCGAGGCTGCGCGTGCCGGCGAACAGGGCCGCGGTTTCGCGGTGGTGGCGGGTGAAGTGCGCACGCTCGCACAACGCAGCGCGGCTTCCGCGCAAGAGATCAAGACGCTGATCGAGGCGTCGGTGCAGAACGTGAAGAGCGGCACGGAACGCGTGCAGGCCGCCGGTTCGACCATGACCGAGATCGTCGACGGCATCAACCGCGTGCAGCGGATGGTGAGCGAGATCCACGGCGCCATGGCCGAGCAGAGCACGGGGTTGGGGCAGATCGACCGCTCTGTCGCCGACATGGACCAGGCCACGCAGCAGAACGCGGCGCTCGTCGAACAATCGACGGCGGCGTCGGGGATGTTGAGCGATCAGGCGCGCGTGTTGGCAGACGCCGTTGCGCGGTTCAAGCTGCGCGAGGAAGAAGCGGCCAGCGCCGGCCGGCTGATCGCACTGCCGCAGGGCTGATACGGAACCGCCGGCGGGGAGCTACTCCGCCGGCGTGCCTGCGGCTGGTTCGCCTGCCGCAGGCGAACCAGCCGCAGATTCTCCCCCCGTTTTCCGGGGCGGGCCGACCTGCTTGAGCACGGCAACCGCCGTCGCGACGACCTCCCCGTCCGCGCTCAATTCCCCCTGCATGAACACCAGCGACGACGTGGCCCGCGCCACGCGGCCGCGCACTTGCAGAAACTGTCCTTCGCGCGCCGCCGCCAGAAAATGCGTGTCCAGTTGCACCGTCACGCAGGCGCGCCGGCCCAGCGCTTCCCACGCAATCGCGCTGATGCCGTGGTCCAGCAGCGCGGTCAGCAATCCGCCGTGCACCACGCCTGCGGGATTCAGATGGTCGGCGGTGGTCAACAGGCCATAAGCCCAACCATCGTCCTCCTT
>Ga0209050_1002809_pt1 | contig 13908 bp, 13 predicted proteins | sample Araplavi_mTSA_r2_FD_184276 | JGI IMG/M metagenome (GOLD analysis project Ga0209050, IMG submission 184276) | Arabidopsis root microbial communities from North Carolina, USA - plate scrape MF_Cvi_mTSA_r2 (SPAdes) (version 2) | ecosystem: Host-associated > Plants > Roots > Endosphere | place: USA... | reverse complement strand
CGGCCCGGCGATGAGCGCCATCGCGCCCAATATCGTTCCGCCCGCCGTGTTGCCTCGCGCGATCGCGATGAGCAGCATCGCCTGGCAGTCGGCGTCGGTGATAGGGCCCGCGGCGGGCGGCCTCATCTATGCTGCGCACCCGGCAGCGGTGTATGTCTTCTCGGCGCTTCTCCTTGCCATCTCGGCCTTCACCCTCAGCCGCGTGCGTCCTGTGCAGCCGCCCCCCGCCGAAGTGCGCCGCCATCCGCTGCGCGAAATGGTCGACGGACTGCGGTTCGTGTGGGTCGAACGCTTCCTGCTCGGGACGATCACGCTCGACCTGTTTGCGGTTCTGCTGGCTGGCGCAACGGCAATGTTCCCCGTGTTCGCTCGCGACATATTGCACGCCGGGCCCGAGGGCGCCGGTTTGATGCGCGCGGCCGTCGCCTTCGGATCGGTCGGTGTTGCTGTCGGCCTCGCCATCCGCCCGATCGAGCGCAATGTCGGCGTAAAGATGCTATGGGCCGTCGCGGCGTTCGGCGTGGGAACGGTGCTATTCGGACTCTCGACCAACCTGTTCCTGTCGCTCGCGGTGCTCGTGATCATGGGCGCGGCGGACATGTTCTCGGTCTTCGTCCGTGGGACGCTGATCCAGCTCAACACGCCCGATCATATGCGCGGCCGCGTCAGTGCCGCATCGGGGCTGGCCATCTCGGCCTCGAACGAGCTGGGCGAGATGCGCGCCGGCGCGATGGCGGCCGCGCTCGGCCCGGTCAGCGCCGTTGTCATCGGCGGCGCAGCGGCGGTGGGCGTGACCGCGCTGTGGGCGTGGATCTTCCCGGAATTGCGGCGCGCGCGGACCTTCGAACCGCAGTTCAAACAGACTAGCGGATAGCGCCGATCCATTCGCCGTATCGCATGCTCATTTGGTCCAAAGTCTATTGTCAATGTTTTTGGTTGAGTTATGTAATGCTCACCCGCCACCGCGGCTCCCTCAACTCCTCACGACGGAGCAACCGCCATGCAAGATCTGATTTCCCGCCATAAAATCCTGACAATTCCTGGCCTCTACAACAGCGGGCCGACCCATTGGCAAAGCCTGTGGGAACGCCGGTTCGACAATTGCGAGCGAGTCGAACTCGGGAGCTGGGACGAGCCGCTGAAGGACCAATGGGTCGAGCGGATCGACGACGCGATCGATGCGGAGCCTGAACCCGTAATCATCGCCGCGCACAGTCTGGGTTGCCACGCCTTCGCCCATTGGTTCGCGGCGGCGAGCAGCGTGGCGCGCAACCGTGTGGCCGGTGCACTTCTCGTCGCGCCGCCGGATCTCGCGCAGTTGCGCCGCGACAAACGGGTGGAGAGCTTTACCGATTCGCCGCCCTTTTCGACGCAAACGCCGATGATCGTAGTCGCCAGCGACGACGACCCCTATGCCAAGATTGCCGATGTGTGGCGCCTTGCGCGGCACTGGGACGCGCGCTTCGTCAACGCTGGACCGTTTGGCCACATCAATGCGGACTCGGGCGTCGGGGACTGGCCTTATGGACAGTATCTGCTCGCGTCGTTACAACTCGCGCCGAAGCCGGCAAAGGCGGACGAGGTACGCTGGCTGCGCGCAGGCGACTGGCCAAATCGTGTCCGCCGCGACCCGCGATTCGAATTCAAGGAAAGAGCGCACCGATCATGAAAGCCAATTCGATCCTCGAGACCATCGGCAACACGCCGCACATCCGTGTCGCCAAGCTGTTCCCCGACGCCGAAGTCTGGGTGAAGTCTGAACGCAGCAATCCCGGTGGATCGATCAAGGATCGAATCGGCCTCGCGATGATCGAGGCGGCCGAGAAGGACGGCAGCCTGAAAGCCGGCGGCACCATCGTCGAGCCGACGTCGGGTAACACCGGCATCGGCCTCGCGATGGCGGCTGCGGTCAAAGGCTACAAGCTCGTCCTCGTCATGCCCGAAAGCATGTCGGTCGAACGCCGCCGGCTGATGCTCGCCTATGGTGCGACCTTCGACCTAACCCCGCGCGAAAAGGGGATGAAGGGCGCGATCGAGCGTGCGATCGAGCTCGTGGAAACCACCCCCGGCGCGTGGATGCCGCAGCAGTTCGAAAATGAAGCCAATATCGACGTCCACGTTCGCACGACAGGCCCCGAAATCCTCGCCGATTTCAAGGACAGCCCGATCGACGTACTAATCACCGGTGTCGGAACTGGCGGCCATATCACCGGCGTCGCGCAATTCCTGAAAGGCCATTGGCCGAATTTGAAGGTCTATGCGGTCGAGCCCGAAGCCTCGCCGGTCATCTCCGGCGGCCAGCCTGCGCCGCACCCGATCCAGGGCATCGGCGCCGGCTTCATTCCGCGGAACCTGCACACCGACCTGCTCGACGGGGTGATCAAGGTCGACGCTGGCGCAGCAAAGGATTTCGCGCGCCGCGCCGCGACCGAGGAAGGTCTGCTCGTCGGCATCTCGTCGGGCGCCACCCTCGCCGCGATTAAACAGAAGCTCGCCGAGCTTCCAGCGGGGAGCCGCGTGCTGGGATTCAACTATGATACCGGCGAACGCTATCTGTCGGTTCCCGATTTCCTCCCGGAGATCTGAGGCCGGATCGTGCCCCTCCATGGCGATCGAACCGCGCTGCCCGACGGGCGCGACTGGACGGGCTGGCTGTTCGTCCTGATCGCCGTCGCGGCGGTCGTCGCGGTGCTTTATGCGAGCAATTTGACGACCGGTAGCGGACCGCGCCACGCACATGCACGCCCGGTCGCGCCGCCCGCCGACATCGTGCCCGAGGTCGCGCCGATGGAACTCGCGCCGGTCACCGAAGATGACGCACGCGCGCAGAACGCCGAAGTCGCGCTGATCACCAAGGGCTTCGTTGCGGCGCGGCCGTTCGTTTATGCTGGCGGCGGCGACGCGAAAGCGCGCGCCCGCGACTGTCTGGCCGCCGCGATGATTTACGAGGCGGGCGACGATGCCAAGGGACAGCAAGCGGTCGGCCAGGTCGTGATCAACCGGGCACGACATCCGGCCTTCCCGAAGTCGATCTGCGGCGTCGTATTCCAGGGGTCCGAACGCACGACGGGGTGCCAGTTCACCTTCACTTGCGACGGCGCTCTGAACCGCCGCTACTCTGACGCGGCGTGGCAGCGTGCGCGCAATAATGCCGACATGATGCTGTCGGGCGGAACTTATCCGCCCGTCGGCCTCGCCACCCACTATCACACCGACTGGGTCCGCCCCTATTGGAGCGACAGCCTCGAGAAGATCGCGATCGTCGACACCCACCTGTTTTTCCGCTGGCCGGGCTATTGGGGTACGCCGGGCGCGTTCCGCGGCGCGGTGTCGGGGAGCGACGGCCCCGTGGCGAAGCTCGCGGCCATATCGCCGCTGCACGCGATCGCGCTGGGGTTGCCGACCGATCTGGCGACCGGCGTCGACGCCAACGCCGCCGTTGGCGAGGCGCGCGTCGTCGCCGGCGCGGGCGAGAGCGCGGGCCGCGATACCATCTACACCCAGCTCGACCGCACGGCCGCTCCCGAAAGCTTCGTCACCACCGCGCTACGCCTTTGCGGCGACAAGCCCTATTGCAAGTTCATGGGCTGGACCAATCCGGTGCTGAAGCCCGACAGCGACGCGATGAGCGAAACTCAGCGCGCGGCGATGACCTTTTCCTACCTCCGCGATGACAAGGCAGGGTTCGAAAAGGCGCTGTGGAATTGCAGCGAATATAAGCGCGACGATGTGCGCCAGTGTATGAAGCGCTGAATGATGGTTGCCCCCGCGAAGGCGGGGGCAACCATCCTCAGCCGTGCGGCTTGATCAGATATTTCTCGCCCGTGCGCTTCGCGTTGTAAGCCTGCGCGGTGTCGACGGTCAGCGCGTCGGTCAGCGAGATTTCGTGGCTGTAGTGGCTTTTGAAGGTCGTGGTCAGTTCGTCGACCACCCGCTTGCGCATGCGCCCCACCGTCTCCATCCCCGCCTTCGCCATGAAGGGCGTCAGCAGGAAGCCCGAGAGCGACCAGGTAAGGCCAAAGCTGCGCGCCGCAAAAGTCGTCGGCGACAGGTCGAGCGCGCCATAGATATAGACCTGTTTGAACGTGTCCGAACCATAGCGGCTGTACGTCGTCATGCGCTTGACCGCCGCAGCCTCCATTGCTGTCAACACCTGCCCGGCGAGCTTGCCGCCGCCCGTCGCATCGAAACCGAGCGTCGCGCCCGTTTCGACGATCGCGTCGATCAGCCGCTCCATGAAATCGTCGGCGCTGCTGTTGACGACATATTTCGCGCCGATGCCCTTGAGGATTTCGACCTGCGCGTCGCTGCGCACGATGTTGACGAGCGGGATGCCGTCCTTTGCGCAAATCTTGACCAACATCTGGCCGAGGTTCGACGCAGCGGCGGTGTGGACGATCGCGCTGTGGTTCTCCATGCGCATCGTCTCGGTAAAGGCCAATGATGTTAGCGGATTGACGAAGCAGGAGGCGCCATCGGCGGGATCGGTGCCGTCGGGGAGCGGCATCACCATCTGCACCGGCAGGCAGCGATATTCGGCATACATCTCGCCGCCGAGCAGCGCGACGGTCTTGCCGAGCAGTGCCTGCGCCTCGGGCGTGTCCCCCGCCGCGACAACGGTGCCGCAACCCTCGTTGCCGATCGCGAGCGCATCGCCGATACGTCCGCCCATCGCGCGCATGCCCGCGGGCGGGACGTCGGCGGTGATCAGCGGCAGTCCATCCTTGGTCGAGGCGCGCGCGGTCGACATGTCGGCGCCGCCGAACAGCAGGCCCAGATCCGACGGATTGATCGGCGCAGCGAGCACTTTAACTAGCACTTCGTGCGGCTTCGGCGTCGGCATCGGGCGGCGCTCTAGCGATACCTCCAGCTGCCCTTCGGGCTTCACGAGCGTCAGCATAGTGAGGTTGGTTTCAGGCAGGTCGGTCATCGCGCTTCTCCCGTGTTCGGTTTCTTGATGAAACGGATTAGGCGGCGGAGCGGCGGCTGGCAATCACCAAACCATGCTTATGCGTCGCCTGACCTATCCCAAAGTGCATGCCGGTCTGCCCATTCGGCAGCGCCACCTGTCGTACCGCACGGTATCCGCGCGGGGGCGAAAGCGCGATCCAAGAGCTCCAGAGAAGATGACGAAAAAAGGAGACTGATATGACCCTCGATACCATCTCGCGATCCGAGGCGCGCGCAGACGAACTGGTCCCGTCGCGTTACGCGGTACAGGTCGGCGACATCGACGTGCTGGTCATCAGCGACGGCGTGCTGCCGATCCCGGCGCATGTCTTGGCGCATAATGTCGCAACGAACGTCCTCGACGCCTGGTTGGACGAGCAGTTCCTACCGCACGAAATCGCCGAGTGGCCGCTGAACGTCCTTGTCGTGCGTAGCGGCGATCAGACCATCCTCGTCGACGCGGGGCTCGGCATGGACCCGAACCTCAAGCTGGAAAAGGCCGGGCGGCTGGTGCAGCGGCTCGAGGCGTCCGGGATTCCACTCGATTCGATTACCGACGTCGTCGTGACCCATATGCATATGGACCATATCGGCGGGCTGATCATCGACGGCACGCATGAACGGATGCGCCCGGACCTGCGCGTCCATGTCGCAGCCGCCGAAGTCGAATTCTGGAAGGATCCCGACTTTTCGCAGACCGCCATGCCCGATGGCTTTCCCAACGCGCTACGCGGCGCGGCCAAGCGGTTCATGGAGCAATATGCGAACCAGATCCAAACGTTCGAGAACGAAGCCCAGGTCGCGCCCGGCGTCACGGCGATACTCACGGGTGGCCACACCCCCGGCCATTGCATGGTCCGTATCGCGTCCGGTGAGGACCGGCTGACCTTTGTCGGCGACGCGATCTTCCAGGTCGGGTTCGACCAGCCGGGCTGGTACAATGGCTTCGAGCATGATCCGGAAGAGTCGGCGCGCGTCCGCGTCAAGCTGCTCCGCGAGTTCGCAGAAACCCGTGAGGCATTTGTCGCGACGCACCTGCCCTTCCCGTCCATCTATCATGTGGCGGTTGCGGGTAACGCGTTCCGCGCGGTGCCAGCGGTCTGGGATTACTAAAGCCACCTCTGAACGGGAATACCGTCGGCGTCACAGTGACGCCGACGGTATTCCGCTCTATTCGCCCGGATAGACGGCGGCGAGCCGCAGTACCTCTTCCGCCAGTTCCTTCCGGCAGATCAGCAGGTCGGGCAGATAGGGATCGGCGCAATTATAGACGAGCGGCGAGCCGTCAACGCGGCTGACGTGCAAGCCTGCGGCAACCGCGACTGCAGCCGGTGCGCAATTGTCCCACTCATATTGCCCGCCGGTGTGCAGATAGATATCCGCTTCGCCGCGCACGACCGCCATCGCCTTGGCACCTGCCGACCCCATGGCGACCAGTTCGGCGCCTATCTTCCCGGCGACATAGACGGCTTCGGCGGCAGGCCGGGTACGGCTTACCAGCATCTTGAGCGGATCATTCGCGGGTTCGAGCGGCTTCGGCAATCCTGAGGTCAGCGTCAGGCCCAACCCGGGCAGCGAGACCGCGCCAACGGTCGGAACACCCTCGACAGCGAGGGCGACATGAACCGCCCAGTCGCTGCGACCTTCGCTATATTCGCGCGTTCCGTCGAGCGGGTCGACGATCCACGCACGCTTGTTGTCGCAGCGAACGACATTGTCCTTCTCTTCCTCGGACAGGATCGCATCGTCGGGGCGCGCGGCGCGGAGTTCGTGCATCAGCATCGCATTGGCCCGCGCGTCGCCCGCCTGCCCGAGCGGCTTGCCGACAAATTTCCCCGACGCCTGAAGGTCGAGCAACATCAGGCCGGCAGCCGTTGCAAGCCGTTCGGCGAGTTGTTCGTCGGTTTCCTCCGCAGCCATATCTATCCCAGCAAACGATCGATGATCAGGTCTGCGGCTTCTTCGGGCGTCATCGCGGTCGTGTCGATACGAATTTCGGGATTCTCGGGTGCCTCATAAGGGCTATCGATGCCGGTGAAATTTTTGAGCTGTCCGCTGCGCGCCTTTTTGTAGAGCCCTTTCACGTCGCGGCGCTCGGCCTCGGCCAGCGGGGTGTCGATAAACACTTCGAGGAACTCGCCTTCGGGCAGCATCGAACGCACCATGTCACGCTCGGCGCGGAAGGGCGAGATGAAGGCGGTGATAACGATCAGCCCCGCATCGCTCATCAGCTTCGCCACCTCACCGACACGGCGGATATTCTCGATGCGGTCGGCCTCGGTAAAGCCGAGGTCGCGGTTGAGCCCATGGCGGACATTATCGCCGTCGAGCAGGAAGCTGTGGCGGTTCATCCGGTGCAGCTTCTTTTCGACGAGGTTGGCGATCGTCGACTTGCCCGACCCCGAGAGGCCGGTGAACCAGAGCAGTGCGGGGCGCTGGTTCTTGAGGCTCGCGCGCATGTCGCGGCTGATGTCGGTCGCCTGCCAATGGACATTCTGCGCGCGGCGCAGGCTGAAGTGCAGCATGCCCGCGGCGACCGTCGCATTGGTCAGCTTGTCGATCAGGATGAAACCGCCGAGCGTGCGGTTATCGCCATAAGCTTCAAACACGATCGGCTTGTCGGTCGACAGTTCGACGACGCCGATGCCGTTGAGTTCGAGCGTCTTCGCCGCGAGATGATCGAGCGTGTTGACGTTGATCTCGTACTTCGGCGGCTGGATCGTCGCCGAAACGCTTTGCGTCGCGAGCTTCAGCCAATAGGCGCGGCCCGCGATCATCGCCTCGTCGGCCATCCACACCAAAGTCGCTTCGAACTGGTCGGCCGCCTCAGCCGGCGCATCGGCTGCAGCGATGACGTCGCCGCGCGAGCAATCGACTTCGTCGGCGAGCGTCAGCGTCACCGACTGGCCCGCCACAGCTTCCTCAAGGTCGCCATCGAGCGTGACGATGCGGTCGACAGTGGTCGTCTTGCCGCTCGGCAAGATGCGCACAGCGTCGCCGGGCTTGACCTTGCCGCTCGCGAGCTGGCCCGAAAAGCCGCGGAAATCAAGGTTCGGGCGGTTGACCCATTGCACGGGCAAGCGGAAGGGTTTCGCTTCGTCGGCGGCAGCGCCGATCTCGACATTTTCGAGATGTTCGATCAGCGCCGGCCCCTTGAACCAGGGCGTATTGTCCGACAGCGCGGTGATATTGTCGCCCTTGAAACCCGAGATCGGGATCGCGGTGAAATTGGTGATGCCGATCTCACTTGCGAACGCCCGGTAAGCGAGCGTAATGCGGTCGAAGATGGTCTTGTCGTAATCGACAAGGTCCATCTTGTTCACCGCAAGCACGATATGCTTGATGCCGATCAGGTGTGCGAGGAAGCTGTGGCGGCGCGTCTGGGTGAGGACGCCCTTGCGCGCATCGATCAGGATGACGGCAAGGTCGGCGGTCGAGGCGCCGGTGACCATGTTGCGCGTGTACTGCTCGTGACCCGGGGTGTCGGCGACGATGAACTTGCGCTTCTCGGTCGTGAAAAAGCGGTAGGCGACGTCGATCGTGATCCCCTGCTCGCGCTCGGCGGCGAGACCGTCGACGAGCAGCGCGAAGTCGATCTCCTGCCCCTGCGTGCCGACGCGCTTGCTGTCGGCCTCCAGCGCGGCGAGCTGATCCTCGAAGATCATCTTGCTGTCGTAGAGCAGGCGGCCGATCAGCGTCGATTTGCCGTCGTCAACCGACCCGCAGGTGATGAAACGTAGCAGCGATTTCTGCTGATGCTGTTCGAGATAGGCGTCGATATCCTCGGCGATCAGCGCGTCGGTGACGTAAACAGGAGAGTCCGGGGTATTGGGCATCAGAAATACCCCTCCTGCTTCTTCTTCTCCATACTGGCGTCACCACCATCCTTGTCGATAATGCGGCCCTGGCGTTCGCTGGTCGTGGTCAGGAGCATTTCCTGAATGACCTCGGACAGCGTCTTGGCTTCGCTCTCGACAGCACCGGTTAGCGGATAGCAGCCGAGGGTACGGAAACGCACCGAACGTTCGACCGGCGTCTCATCGGGGAGCAGCGGGAAGCGATCATCATCGACCATCAGCAACAGCCCGTCGCGCTCAACGGTCGGACGCGGTGCGGCGAAATAGAGCGGCACGATCGGGATATTTTCGCGCGCGATATATTGCCAGATGTCGAGCTCGGTCCAGTTCGAGATCGGGAAGACGCGGATGCTTTCGCCCTTCGCCTTTCGCGCGTTGTAGAGGTTCCAGAGCTCGGGCCGCTGCTTCTTCGGGTCCCAGCCGTGGCTCGCGGTGCGGAAGGAAAAAATGCGCTCCTTCGCGCGGCTTTTTTCCTCGTCGCGGCGGGCGCCGCCAAAGGCGACGTCGAAACCGTGAAGGTCGAGCGCCTGTTTGAGACCTTCGGTCTTCCACATGTCGGTGTGGAGCGGGCCGTGATCGAACGGGTTGATCCCGCGCTCCTTCGCCTCGGGATTCTGATAGACGATCAGTTCCATCCCGCTCTCGGCGGCCATGCGGTCGCGCAGCTCGTACATCGCCTGGAACTTCCACGTCGTGTCGACATGCAGCAGCGGGAACGGCGGCGGCGAGGGATAGAAGGCCTTGCGCGCAAGATGCAGCATCACCGCGCTGTCCTTGCCCACGCTGTAGAGCATGACGGGCTTGGCCGCGTCGGCCATCACTTCGCGCATGATATGGATGCTCTCGGCCTCGAGCCGGTCGAGATGGGTCAGCGTATCGGTCATGTTCCGCCCCTGCCGCCGCTCAACGCGGCGCGCAAACTGTATGGTCTTTTGTCTATGCAAGCCAGACTTGTAAGGCACAAGGTCATGCGGCGATATCGACTTTCATCTGCCGCCACTCGGCGGCGATCGCGGCGATCGTTTCGAGCGCATGCGCGAGCCGTGGCTCGATCTCGGGCAGCGTTCGCCACGCCGGGTCGGCGATCAGGCCGAGTTCGCGCCGAAAATCATAGCCCGCGACCTTCAGCGGGACGATGCCGTCGATCGCGAGCGACACCGGCGCCGTGGTGATCCCGATCCCCGCCGCGACCATACGCAGGCATCGCTCGTCGCTCTCGCTGCGCAGCGCGAAGCGCGGGCGGACGCCGTGACGCGTGAAGAAGCGGCTCGTCGCGTCGAGGAATTCGCACGAGCGGCGCGCGATCATCGTTTCGGCGGCGAGTTCCTCGGGGCCGACCTCGATCCGCCCGGCCAGCGGATGGTCCGATGCGATGAACATCGCGAGCGGCTCTTCGTAGAGCGGCAGCACATGGTCGCCGCGCTCCCCCGCGCGCAGAGGGACAAGCGCCATATTGATGCGGCCGCTGCCAAGAGCGGCGCGCAGTTCGGAGTCGCTGTTTTCGATCAGTTCGATCGCGAAGCTTGGACGCAACGCGGAAGCGATCGCCTGCAGCAATTCGGCGGGTGCCGAGCGGATGACGCCGAGCTTGAGTTCGCTCGCGCTGCGGTCGCCCTCGCGGTCGAAGCTGTCGGCGGCGCGAAAGCCCCGTTCGAGATCGCGTGCAATGGGGAGAAAGCGCCCCCCCGCCTCGGTCAGCCGGATCTGGCGACGGTTACGGATGAAAAGTGGGGTTCCGATCAGCTTTTCCAGTTCAGCGATGCCGGTCGATAGCGCTGGCTGGGTCACGCGGATGCGCAGCGCCGCCTGCGTAAAGCTGCCGGCGTCGACGACGGCGAGGAACTGGCGGATGTGGGTGCGCTTAATCATAGATTTTTCTTATGCTAAAACTATGATCCTTTCAATTTCCCTATGCTGATTTTTTGGGGCAGTATTCGCGCCTGTCCTGCCCCTCGATCGATAGGTTGATCCATGCGCGCCACCCCCGATTTCGACTTTGCCCTCGGCGAAACCGCCGACATGATCCGCGACACGACGGCCCGCTTCGCCGACGAACAGATCGCCCCGCTCGCCGCCAAGGCCGATGCCGAAGACTGGTTCCCGCGCGACGAATTGTGGACGCGGATGGGCGACCTCGGCCTCCACGGCATCACCGTGGAGGAAGAGTTCGGCGGCCTTGGCCTCGGCTATCTGGAACATGTCATCGCGGTAGAGGAAGTTTCGCGCGCTTCGGGCGCGATCGGCCTTTCCTACGGCGCCCACTCGAACCTTTGCGTCAACCAGATCCGCCGCTGGGGCAATGCCGCGCAGAAAGCGAAATATCTGCCCAAGCTGATCAGCGGCGAACATGTCGGCAGCCTTGCGATGTCCGAAGCCGGCGCGGGCAGCGATGTCGTGTCGATGAAGCTGAAGGCCGAGCGCAAGGGCAGCGGCTATGTCCTGAACGGCACCAAATTCTGGATCACCAACGCGACGCACGCCGACACGCTGGTCGTCTATGCCAAGACCAGCCCCGAGGCGGGATCGCGCGGGATCACCGCCTTCCTGATCGAAAAGGACATGCCGGGCTTCAGCATCGGGCAGAAGATCGACAAGGTCGGAATGCGCGGCTCGCCGACCGCCGAACTCGTCTTCACCGATTGCGAAGTGTCCGAAGAGCAGGTCATGGGACCCGAAAATGGCGGCGTCGGCGTGCTGATGTCGGGGCTCGACTATGAACGCGTCGTGCTCGCGGGGCTCCAGCTCGGGATCATGCAGGCGTGTCTCGACACTGTCATTCCCTATGTTCGCGAGCGCAAGCAGTTCGGCAAGCCGATCGGATCGTTCCAGCTGATGCAGGCGAAGGTTGCCGACATGTATGTGATGCTCCAGTCGGCGCGCTCCTATGTCTATAATGTCGCCAAGGCATGCGATGCCGGGCAAACAACGCGCTTCGACGCAGCGGGTGCGATCCTGCTCGCGAGCGAGAATGCGGTGAAGGTTGCGGGCGAAGCGATCCAGGCATTGGGCGGCGCGGGTTACACCAAGGACTGGCCGGTCGAGCGTTACTGGCGCGACGCCAAGCTGCTCGACATCGGCGCGGGCACCAACGAGATCCGCCGCATGCTGATCGGCCGCGAACTGATCGGCGCCGGCGCGTGATCTGGCTCTGGCTGTCGGCCGCCTTCATGGTGACGACGGCCGGGGTTCATTCGGTTCTGGGTTATCGGCGGTTGATCGTGCCGTTGCTGCGGCGGCGCGAAGGTCCGCTGTCCGATGCGCTGACGCGGCGGATCATTCGCTTCGCATGGCATGCGACGTCGATACTGATGCTGATTTCGGCGGCGGCGGTTGCGTGGCCCGGAACGCCGAACGGCTTGCTGGTCGTCATCGGCGGCGGGTGGCTCGCGACCGGGCTGTTCAATGCCGCCTATACGAAGGGCCGCCATATCGCCTGGCCGGCGCTCAGCGGCGCGGGCATCTTCGCGCTGATCGGCGCGTTGGGATGAGGATGCGCGGACTCGTCCATCACATCGACCTGACGGTCACCGACAAGGTGCGTTCGCGCGTCTTCTACGACGCGGTGCTTGGCTTCCTCGGCTATCGTCGTTCGGCCGATTACGACCATGGCAGCGACTGGGATCGCGAAGGCGAACCCTTCCATTCCATTGGGATTATTGAAGCGCGCGGCGAAGGTGCGAACCGCACGCATGACCGCTATTCGCCCGGCCTCCATCATCTCGCATGGACTGCCGAGAGCCGCGCGGACGTCGATGCCCTCCACGATCTACTGCGCAGCATCGGCGCGAATATCCTCGACGCCCCCGCCGATTATCCGCGCTACGGCCCCGCCTATTACGCCGTCTTCTTCGCTGACCCCGACGGGTTGAAGCTCGAGTTCGTGTTCGGGACGACCGGCGCATGAGCGATACGCTGCTGACCGCCCTCCAATATTACGGCGCGGCCGCGGCGACGCTCGCTGCGCTGCTCGTCTCGCTCAACCTTGGCGAGCGCTGGAACGGCTGGGCCTTCGTCATCTTCGTGACGAGCAGCCTCGCGCTAATCGCATGGGGCTTCCTCCAGCCCGACAGCGAAGGCATCGGCTGGCAGAATGTCGCCTTGCTCTGCATCAATCTGGTCGGCGTCTACAGCCACCTGATCCGCAAGAAGCCCGCCGCAAAGAAGGAGGGCGGAGCATGACGCCCCGCCCCTCCCTGTCATCAGCCCCAGACGCGCACGCGCTTGTCGGGCGCGAGGTAGAGCTTGTCGCCTTCCTTGACGTCGAACGCCTTGTACCACGCGTCGAGGTTACGCACCGTCAGCGCGCGATACATGCCCGGCGCGTGCCCGTCTGTCGCGATGCGCGCGCGCAGCGCCTCGGCGCGCATCTTGGTCGCCCAGGTCTGCGCAAAGGCGATAAAGAAGCGCTGGTCGCCGGTGAAGCCATCGATTACCGGCGCTTCCTTGCCGCCAAGCGAGGCGCGATACGCGTCGTACGCCGCTTGCAGCCCCGCGACGTCGGCGATATTCTCGCCCAGCGTCAGCTTGCCGTTGACCGCCAGATCGGGGAACGGCTTGTAGGTGTCGAACTGCGCCGCGAGCGCAGCGCCCGCGGCGTTGAACTTCGCCAGATCCGCCGGGGTCCACCAGTTGCGCAGCGCGCCGGTGGAATCGAAGGCCGCGCCATTGTTGTCGAAGCTGTGGCTGATCTCGTGGCCGATCACGGCACCGATCGCGCCATAGTTGAACGCCGGGTCGGCCTTGGCGTTGAAGAAGGGCGGCTGGAGGATCGCGGCGGGGAAGTTCAGCGCATTCTGCACGGGCAGGTTCACCGCGTTGACGGTCTGCGGGACCATCCACCATTCGCCCTTGTCCATCGGCTTACCGATCTTGGCGAGCTGGTGTGCATATTCGGCCTTTTGTCCCGCGACCTCGTTCGCGTAGGCGTCGGCGCCAACGGTGTAGCTGCCATAGTCGCGCCACGTGTCGGGGTAGCCGACGCCCACCGCAATCGTCTCGACCTTCTTGATCGCTTCCTTCTTGGTTTCGGGTGCCATCCAGTCGATCGTGTTCACGCGGGTCGCGAAGGCGGCCTTGATATTCTTCACCATGTCGCCGACCT
>Ga0209050_1002807_pt1 | contig 13915 bp, 13 predicted proteins | sample Araplavi_mTSA_r2_FD_184276 | JGI IMG/M metagenome (GOLD analysis project Ga0209050, IMG submission 184276) | Arabidopsis root microbial communities from North Carolina, USA - plate scrape MF_Cvi_mTSA_r2 (SPAdes) (version 2) | ecosystem: Host-associated > Plants > Roots > Endosphere | place: USA... | reverse complement strand
AGTAACGGGCTAACTCGTTCCCACTGCTCGTCGCTCAATCCATGTCGATCCAATCTGGCGCTCCCTTCGCCAGTCTTGAATCCGATCCTGCCGAAAAAGGGAATCCCCTAAATGTCCACAGGCCCTAACCTGCGCGAGACGGCGCCGCCCACCTGTGATTATCCATACTCCGTTCACGAACTTCCAGCGTTTCGAACAATTGCGCCAGCGGCAATGTTTTAGCCTCGAGTTCATGAATAAGGGGAGTAACACCTGCGAACAATATTGCGCCTCGTTACGTTACGACGCCGCGATTTGCTTTGCAGGCAAACACTGGCGGCACTGTTTTATGGAGAAAAGCGATCAGTTGATGCGCAATCGGGCGAAGGCCATTCGCCTTATCGGTATTGCCAACGAACTTCTCGCGATGGCCCGCGAACTCGAAATCGGACCAACCGTCGCCACGAATCTCGCGGAAATCGGCATTCCGATGGAGACACGCGAAAGCGGCAGGCCTCCCGCCAGCCAGGACCACCCGATCTGGGTGGAACTGGCTCATCAGACTTACGAGGACCGCCGCCGCCGCACCAAGATCTTCCAGTCGGAAGACCTCTTCGGCGAACCGGCCTGGGACATCCTGCTGGACCTGTTCATCGCCGCAAAGGAACGGCGGCGCGTTTCGGTGACGAGCGCCTGTATCGGCTCTGCCGTGCCATCCACCACCGCCTTGCGCTGGATCACCATTCTCGAAAAGCAGAGCCTTCTCGTACGTGAGGCCGACCCCGGCGATGCCCGGCGCGTCTACGTCAAACTGAGCGCGAGAGGCTACGCCGCGATGCTCGAATACTTCGCCTCCGCATCCCGATCCGTAGTGCTGCTCGACGACCCTCGTCCAGGCGTTCTCGCAGCCCGATAAGCGCAACCTGAAGCGGCATCAGGCAAACGAGCGCAGCATTGATGGGGTGGTCGGTTCTTAACGGCAGAAACCGGCGACCCGGCTTCTCTTTCGGACAGGAAAAGACCCGGCCTCCGAATGGAGACCGGGTCTTGAGTTGTAATCGATTATATCAGCGCGACAGGCGGCCGAAAGCCGAAGCACCGGCGTAGCGTGCCGCCTTGCCCAGTTCTTCCTCGATGCGGATGAGCTGGTTGTACTTGGCAAGCCGGTCCGAACGCGCGAGCGAGCCGGTCTTGATCTGGCCGCAGTTGGTAGCGACGGCAAGGTCGGCGATCGTCGCGTCCTCGGTCTCGCCCGAACGGTGCGACATCACCGCGGTATAGCCGTTGCGCTGGGCGATCGAGACAGCTTCCAGCGTCTCGGTCAGCGTGCCGATCTGGTTGACCTTCACCAGCAGCGAGTTGGCGAGGCCCTTCTCGATGCCCATGGTCAGACGCTTCGGGTTGGTGACGAAGAGATCGTCGCCGACGAGCTGGACCTTGTGGCCGATCTTGTCGGTCAGCGCCTTCCAGCCCTCGAAATCGTCTTCGCCCATGCCGTCTTCGATCGAAACGATCGGATAGGCGTCGGTCAGGTCGGCCAGATAGTCGGCGAAAGCGACCGGCGAGAGGCTCAGGCCTTCGCCGCTGATCTCGTACTTGCCGTTCTTGAAGAACTCGGTCGAAGCGCAGTCGAGCGCGAGCTGGATTTCCGAACCCGCCTTGAAACCGGCTTTTTCGATCGAGGCCATGATGAAGTCCAGCGCGTCGCGGGTGCTGGCGAGGTTCGGTGCGAAACCGCCCTCGTCACCGACTGCCGTGGCAAGGCCCTTCTCGTGAAGGCCCTTCTTCAGGGTGTGGAAGATTTCCGAACCCCAGCGCACCGCTTCGGCGATCGAATCGGCACCGACCGGCATGATCATGAATTCCTGGAAATCGATCGGGTTGTCGGCATGCTCGCCGCCGTTGATGATGTTCATCATCGGCACCGGCAGGACATGCGCCGAAACGCCGCCGACATAGGAATAGAGTGGCAGGCCGCGCGCATTGGCAGCCGCCTTGGCCGCCGCCATGCTGACGCCGAGGATGGCGTTGGCGCCCAGGCGGCTCTTGTTCTCGGTGCCGTCGAGTTCGATCATCGCGAGGTCGAGGTCGCGCTGGTCTTCGGCGTCGAGGCCGACGAGGGCTTCGGCGATCTCGCCGTTGACGGCATCGACGGCCTTGAGCACGCCCTTGCCGAGATAGCGCGACTTGTCGCCGTCACGCAGTTCCACGGCTTCATGCGCGCCGGTCGAAGCGCCCGAGGGAACCGCTGCACGACCGAAGCTGCCGTCTTCGAGAAGAACGTCGACTTCGACAGTGGGATTGCCGCGGCTGTCGAGAATTTCGCGGCCGTGGATATCGATAATCGCGGTCATAAAAGGCTATTCCTCCTGCAAGGCGAACCATGGGGCGCCTCAGCGCACTCTCGCTGGCGTCTTAGCAGGGGAACTACGCCTGACAAGTTGCGTTGCCATTTCGACGACAAGTTGTGTTACTATTGGCGCTAATCGCCTAGACCACAGTCATACGGCGCGGCGAATGTGGCGCAGCGGCAAGCAAGGAAGGAATCTGCAATGTCCGAGACGACTAGCACCGGAAACGGCACCGAAAACGCGAAGAGCCACTTCGGCAAGGCCGTGGACGAAGCAAAGGCAGGCGTTCTGGCCATGGCCGACAGCTGCCACGAAAAGTTCAGCCAGACGAAGGGCGAATGGTCGGACGAGGCGAAAGTCCGCTCCGAGGATGCCAAGGCCAAGGCCAGCGCGTTTGCCGACGATGCCAAGGTCAAGGCCACCGATCTCGCCAACCAGGGCAAGGCCAAGGCCAGCCAGGCGATCGTTGGGCTTTCAAAGCTGATCGACGACAATGCCGGACTGATCGACGAAAAGGCCGGAGAGAAGTACGGCGATTACGCGCGCACGGCATCGAAGTCGCTGGCCGATACCGCCACCAGGCTCGACGAAAAGTCGCTCGACGAACTGGGCGAGGAAGCGAAGGAATTCGTGCGCCGCAGTCCGGTGGCGGCCGTCGGCCTGGCGGCAGCGGCAGGCTTCCTGATCGCGCGCATGTTCAAGAAGAGCAGCTGATCGGCTAGCGTTCGCATCAAGATGCTCGACACCGAAGCCGCCCTCCCCCCTCCCGTAACGGAGGGGGAGGACCTCTCGCTCATGGAAGACGTGCGCCTGCTCGTGGGCGAGGCGCGCACATTCGCACAGGCCGAGCTGGCCTATCAGAAGACCCGCGCCGCCTTTGTCGGGGCGGAGACACGCTCGATCGCCGTGCTTGGCATCGGCGCTTTGGTCCTGGTTCTGCTGGCTGTCGTGGCCCTGGTCCTCGGCCTGGTCATTGCCCTCGGCACTTTGATCGGCCCATGGCTGGCGATGATCGTCGTTCCGGTTGCCGTGCTGGCCGTGGCGGCGATCATGGCGGTTTCGGCCCGTGCGCGCGTCAAACGGATGATCGCGCTGCTTTCCGGCAGGGAGGATCTGGAATGAGCGCCCTCGCCCGGCAACTCGCTGCGGATCGCGCAGCCCGCGATATCGCGAAGGCCGTGGTCGACGCCCGTTACGGCGCGCTCAAGGCCGATTTCGAAGTGCGCGGCCTGACGGGACGCATTCTCGACGAAGCCGTGGAGCAGGCGGCCGACATGCTCGATGAAGCGGTCGCCGTCGTGGAGGAACATCCCGTCGCGATCGGCGGAACCTTCACCGCGCTGGTGCTTTGGCTTCTGCGTAACCCGATCATCGCCGGGATCGAACGCCTGTTCGGTTCCGGCCGACATCCGAAGGAGTCCGACGGTGAGCAAGACTGAACCGACCACCCCCAAGATCCCCGAAACTTCCGCCAGCGGTGCGAACACCGGGCAAGTGGTGGCTCTCAATGCGGCCAAGGCAGAGCCGCGCCCTTCGGAAAAGGTCGTCGCTTTTGTGAAAAGCCATCCCGTGCTGGTGGTGGCAGGCGGAGTGGCCGCAGGCGTGCTGGTCAGCGCCTTGCTACCGCGCCGCCTCACCCGCGGCGTCCTGTCGCGCGGACTTTCCAGGGGCGCCCATCTCGCCGAAGCGGCAGGCGCAGCGACCGCCCTGTTCGGCAAGGAAGCGGCGGAGAAGGTCCACGATCTCGGCCTCGGCGCGCGCAAGCAGGCAGGCACTATCGCGGATCGCGCCGAGAAGAGCGGTGAACTCGCCGCCGAGCGACTTGAAAAATACGGCATGGCAGCGCTGGCTGCTGCAAGTGCCCTTGGTCGCTCCTCGGCCAAGCGCGCCAGCGAAGCAGGCGAAGCGGCTGCCCGTCAGGCACAGAAAATCGGAAAGAATGCCAGCGAAACCGCCAGTTCCGGCTCGCATCGCATCGCCGAAATCGTCAGCGGGCTGGCGCAGCGCCTGCCGCACTGAACATCGCTTATCGCAATTGAGAAGCGATATCATATATAGGAGCGGATCGCCTGCGCGATCCGCTCTTGCTCTGCAACCTGTCAAAACGTATGGGACCGGCATCTTTCTTCCCACTCACGAAAGCGGTCCCATGCAGAAGCTTCACCTTGTGATGGGCGGCCGGGTCAAAGACCCCCGCAGCCTTGAATTTGCCGATCTCAACGAACTCGATCTCGTCGGCGTTTACCCCGATTACGCTTCGGCCGAAGATGCATGGCGCTCGTCCGCCCAGCGCACCGTCGACGATGCCGAGATGAAGTACGTGATCGTGCACCTGCACCGCCTGCTTCAGCCCGACCAGTCGGAAGCCTGAGCTTCTTCCGCTCGAAAACGGCGGAAACGAAAAAGGCCGGCAGAAATGCCGGCCTTTTCTTTTATCCGAAGCCTGAAAGATCGGCTCAGATGAACTCGATCTTCTCGATCAGGTAGAACTTGTCGCCCGCCGGAACGGTAACTTCCACTTCTTCCTCGACCTTGCGGCCGATCAGAGCCTTGCCGAGCGGCGAGTTGTAGCTGATCCGGCCGATCCGGGCATCCGCCTCGTAGGGACCGACGATCTGGTACTTCACCGGCTTGTCGTCCTCGTCGAGCAGGGTCACCGTTGCGCCGAAGATGATCTTGTCGCTCGACAGCGTAGCCGGATCGACGATCTGGGCGCGCGTGATCTTGTCTTCGAGGTCGGCAATCGTCGCCTCGACCTGACCCTGGCGCTCCTTGGCCGCGTGATACTCGGCATTTTCCGAGAGATCGCCATGCGCACGCGCTTCCTCGATCGCATCGACGATCCGGGGGCGCTCTTCACGCAGCGCCTTGATCTCGGCGGTCAGCTTCTCATACCCCTCGGCGAGCATGGGGAGCTTTTCGATACTGGCCATCAATTACTTCCTTCCTGCTGCCCCCCCGCACGCGAAACCAGTCGGAGGAGACTAGTTTCCTGTCCCGTCCCTCAGGGCATTCCCGGGGACGGGGCCGATCCGCAGCGATGTGGGGAGGCTAGATCGATTTCAGCTATAATAATCCTGCAACGAACGCACTTCAAGTTGGGTCCCGCGCAAGGCAGAAATTGCCTGTGCAGCAGCGACGCTGGCGGTTGCAGTGGTGAAGTAGGGAATCTTGCCGGTCAGCGCCGAAGCGCGGATCGATTGCGAGTCCTTGAGGCTCTGCCAACCTTCGGTGGTGTTGAAGATCAGCGCGATTTCGCCATCGACGATCTTGTCGACGATGTGCGGGCGGCCTTCCGCCACCTTGTTGACCAGTTCGACCGGAACCCCGGCTTCGGTCAGGTACTTATGGGTGCCGGCCGTCGCGACGATCCGGAAGCCTTCCTTCACCAGCGTCTGGACACCGGGCAGGATCACGGCCTTGTCGCTGTCCTTCACCGAGACGAACACCGTGCCGCTGTCCGGCAGGCGCATGCTGGCGCCGAGCTGGGCCTTGAGGAAGGCGCGCGGGAAGTCGGCATCGAGGCCCATGACTTCGCCGGTCGACTTCATTTCGGGGCTGAGCACGGGGTCCACACCGGGGAAGCGCGCGAACGGGAACACCGCTTCCTTGACCGCCATATACGGCAGGTCGCGCTTGAACGGCGGGAAGTCGGACAGCTTTTCGCCCGCCATCACGCGGCTGGCGATCTTGGCGACCGGCTGGCCGAGCGCCTTGGCGACGAACGGCACGGTACGCGAAGCGCGCGGGTTGACCTCGATGAGATAGACCTCGCCGTCCTTCACCGCGAACTGGATGTTCATCAGACCGCGCACCTTGAGACCGAAGGCCAGGGCTTCGGCCTGACGCTCCATCTCGGCGATGATCTCGGCCGGGAGGCTGTAGGGCGGCAGGGTGCAGGCGCTGTCGCCCGAGTGAATGCCCGCTTCCTCGATGTGCTGCATGACACCGGCCACGACGACCTGCTCGCCGTCGCAAAGCGCATCGACGTCGCACTCGACGGCATCGCGCAGGTACTGGTCGATCAGCACCGGGCTGTCGCCGGAGACCTGCACGGCGGTGGTGATGTAGTCGTCAAGCTGCTGTTCGCTGTCGACGATTTCCATCGCGCGGCCGCCCAGCACGTAGCTGGGGCGCATGAGAACCGGGTAGCCGATGCGGTTGGCGACGGCGACGGCTTCGTCACGGCTGCGGGCAATGCCGTTGGCCGGCTGCTTGAGGCCCAGCTTCTCGACCAGTGCCGAGAAACGCTCACGGTCTTCGGCAAGGTCGATCGCGTCGGGCGAAGTGCCGAGGATCGGGATACCAGCGTCTTCCAGCGTCTGCGCCAGCTTCAGCGGGGTCTGACCGCCGAACTGCACGATCACGCCGACGAGTTCGCCCTTCGACTGTTCGACACGCAGGATTTCCAGCACGTCCTCGCCGGTAAGCGGCTCGAAGTAGAGGCGGTCCGAAGTGTCGTAGTCGGTCGAGACGGTCTCGGGGTTGCAGTTGACCATGATGGTCTCGTACCCGGCCTCGGACAGCGCGAAGCAGGCGTGGACGCAGCAATAGTCGAACTCGATGCCCTGGCCGATGCGGTTGGGACCGCCGCCGAGGATCACGACCTTCTTGCGGTCGGACGGGTTGGCCTCATTCTCCGGCTCACCGAAGATCGGGGCTTCGTAAGTCGAGTACATGTAAGGCGTTACCGCCTCGAACTCGGCCGCGCAGGAGTCGATGCGCTTGAACACAGGGTGGACGCCCAGCTTCGTGCGCAGCTTGCGCACTTCGTCCTCGCTGGTGGCACCCGCCATCGCGAGCAGCGCGTCGTGCAGCAGGCCCGAGCGCTTGGCCTGGGTCTCGCCCATGCCGCCCGCAACGCCGACCGAGCGCACGGCGAGCGTGGCAAGGCGCTTGTCCGAGAAGCCCATGGCCTTCAGGCGGCGCAGACCCTGCGCATCGACCGGAAGCCCGTTCTTCATGACATTCGCCTCTTCGGCGATGATCTCTTCGATGTGGCGCAGGAACCACTTGTCGTAGTGGGCGATCGCGTGGATCTCGTCGACCGTGAAACCTTCGCGGAAGGCCTGCGCAACATGCAGCAGACGTTCCGGCGTCGCCTTCGACAGCGCGGCGGTGATGACATCGCGGCCCGCGCCTTCCAGCTCGACCACGCGGTTGAAACCGTCGAGGCCGGTTTCGAGGCCGCGCAGGGCCTTCTGCATCGATTCCTTGATGTTGCGGCCGATCGCCATGACTTCGCCGACCGACTTCATCGCGGTGGTGAGGTCGTTCTTGGCGCCCTTGAACTTCTCGAAAGCGAAGCGGGGGATCTTGGTGACGACGTAGTCGATGGTCGGCTCGAACGCGGCCGGGGTGGCGCCGGTGATCTCGTTCATGATCTCGTCAAGCGTGTAGCCGACAGCCAGCTTCGCCGCGACGCGCGCGATCGGGAAGCCGGTGGCCTTCGACGCGAGTGCCGAGGAGCGCGAAACGCGCGGGTTCATTTCGATGACGATCAGGCGGCCGTCCTTCGGATTGACCGCGAACTGGACATTGGAACCGCCGGTTTCGACGCCGATCTCACGCAGCACCTCGATCGAGGCGTTGCGCATGATCTGGTATTCCTTGTCGGTCAGCGTCAGCGCCGGGGCGACGGTGATCGAGTCGCCCGTGTGGACGCCCATCGGATCGACGTTCTCGATCGAGCAGATGATGATGCAGTTGTCGTGCTTGTCGCGCACGACCTCCATCTCATACTCCTTCCAGCCGAGCAGCGATTCCTCGATCAGCACTTCGGTGGTGGGCGAGGCATCGAGGCCCGAGCGGACGATCGTCTCAAACTCGGCCTTGTTATAGGCGATCCCGCCGCCGGTGCCGCCCATCGTGAAGCTGGGACGGATGATCGACGGCAGGCCGGTGGTTTCCAGCACCTTGAACGCTTCGTCCATGGTGTGGGCCACGCCCGAACGGGCCGAATTGAGACCGATCTTGTCCATCGCGTCGCGGAAACGCTGGCGATCCTCGGCCTTGTCGATGGCGTCGGCGTCGGCGCCGATCATCTGCACGCCGAACTTTTCCAGCGTGCCGTCGTTGAACAGCGCCAGCGCGCAGTTCAGCGCGGTCTGCCCGCCCATCGTCGGGAGCACCGCGTCCGGGCGCTCCTTCTCGATGATCTTGGCGACCACTTCCGGGGTGATCGGCTCGACATAGGTGGCATCGGCCATGTCCGGATCGGTCATGATCGTGGCCGGGTTCGAGTTCACCAGGATGACCCGGTAGCCCTCTTCCTTGAGCGCCTTGATCGCCTGCGTCCCCGAATAGTCGAATTCGCAGGCCTGGCCGATGATGATCGGGCCGGCACCGATGACGAGGATCGAGGAGATGTCTGTGCGCTTGGGCATGGGCTGTCCTGGGGTGTCCTGTGTGTCTTGTATGTCGGACTGGCGGCCTAGGCCACCAGTTCGCCAAACGCCTTGTCCCAGTAATCCGGGCCTTCGGCTTTGGCTTGGAGAATGATCGGGTTGCTGTCCTGTTCCTCGCGGATTACCGCCTTGAACCGGTCAGCCTGAAACTGGTGCATCGAACCGCCGTACTCGCCTTCCGTCGTCGACCAGGCGCCCGTTTCGAGCATCCGGTCGATGAAGGCCTTGCCGGCTTCCTTGGCATGCTTGCGCACCTTGGGGCCGAACTTGCGAACGGCTACCGAGATCTTGTCCTCGAAGATGAGCTGCAATTCACCGTAAGGGTAGAACCGCGGCGCAACCGAGAGTTCGGCAGCCTGTCCGGCAATATAGTACGCGAGCATGTGGTCGATAAGAGCGGTCATTATATGGCACCTTGCTTTGCACGGGTTTCCGGCGCGAAGGCCGGGAACTCCAGTGCATAGGCAAAGCGACATGCCGGGTCGAAATCTCGCTGGTCCGCACCGGCAATGATCGCCGATGCGGGGTGCGACGCCAGCGCCGCAGCAAGAAACCGACCCGTGACGCCCATCAGGCCAGCATCCCCACGAACTTTTCGAAGAGGTAGAAGCTGTCCTGCGGACCGGGGCTGGCTTCGGGGTGATACTGCACGCCGAACGCCTTCTTGCCCTTGATCGCGATGCCGCAGTTCGAACCGTCGAACAGCGAGACGTGGGTCTCTTCGACGTTTTCGGGCAGCGACTGGTTATCGACCGCGAAGCCGTGGTTCATCGAGGTTATCTCGACGACGCCGTCTTCAAGACGCTTCACCGGGTGGTTGGCGCCGCGATGGCCCTGGTGCATCTTCGAGGTCTTGGCGCCAGCCGCAAGGCCGAGCATCTGGTGGCCGAGGCAGATGCCGAAGACGGGCACGTCCCGGTCGAGCAGCGACTTGATGACGGGCACGGCATAAGTGCCGGTCGCCGCCGGATCGCCGGGGCCGTTCGAGAGGAACACGCCCTTCGGCTCCAGCGCGAGGATGGAGTCGAGCGAGGTTTCGGCGGGAACCACCGTCACCCGCGCACCGGCCTTCACCAGATTGCGGAAGATATTGTCCTTGGCGCCGTAGTCGATGGCGACGACGTGCGGCAGGGCATCGCCCTCTGCGCCGCCGAAGCCCTGGCCGAGTTCCCAGGTCGAGCCTTCCCAGCCCTCCTGGATTTCGCGGCTGACGATCTTGGCAAGGTCCATACCTTCAAGGCCCGGCCATTCCTGCGCCTTCTTGATGAGGGCCGGAATGTCGAATTCGCCTTCGGGGTTATGGGCGATCACCGCGTTGGGCGCGCCCTGCAGGCGGATGCGGCGGGTCAGCGCGCGGGTATCGACCCCGGCGAGACCGACCTTGCCCTTGGCGGCAAGCCAGTCACCGAACTCACCGGCAGAGCGGAAGTTCGAAGGCAGCGTCACGTCCTCGCGGACGACGCAGCCGACCGCGCCATCGACCTTGGATTCGAGATCCTCATCGTTGACGCCGACATTGCCGATGTGGGGGAAAGTGAAAGTAACGATCTGGCCCGCGTAGGACGGGTCAGTCATCACTTCCTGATATCCGGTCATCGCGGTGTTGAAGCAGACTTCGCCGACTGCTTCGCCGACGGCTCCAAAGCCGCGGCCCCAGACCACGTGTCCATCGCTCAGGACGAGAACGCCTGTCGCCCCTTCAGGTTTGGGCGCAAGCGTATATGCGGCGTCGGCCATGGTGGGTCGCTCCGTTTACGGCGTTTCTGACTATGTGTGCTAAGGCCCGCCCGCTAGACAGGGTTGTGCACCGCGTCAAGGCGCGACAGGTGCAATTTGGCGCGCAGCTTGCTACTTTTGCGCCATCACCCTTTTCCAAAACCAGCAGAATAGCAGGAAAACAATGCTTCGTGATTCGATCAAGGCCGCCCAGATCACCGCGATGAAGGCGGGCGACAAGCCGCGCCTCGCCGCGGTTCGCCTCATCCTTGCCAAGATCAAGGACCGCGACATCGAACTGCGCACCGCCGATTCTCTCCCGGACGACGATGCCATGGTGATCGACGTACTCCAGAAGATGGTGAAGCAGCGCCGCGAATCGATCCAGCTCTTCGAAGAAGGTGGCCGCCCCGAGAAGGCCGCCGAAGAGAAGGCCGAACTGGACGTGATCGAAACCTTCCTGCCGGCGCAGCTCTCCGAGGAAGAGACCAAGGCGATCATCGAATCCATCAAGGCGGAAGTCGGCGCCGAGAGCATGAAGGACATGGGCAAGGTCGTCGCCGCGCTGAAGGCGCGCCACGGAGCCGAACTCGACATGGGCAAGGCTTCGGGCTGGGTGAAGGCGGCGCTGGCCTGACCTGACAGATCGGGCGGCAGGACCGTGCTTACCCCTCAATGGCTCGACCAGCTTCGCACGCGGATAACCCTTTCCGCGCTGATCGGTCGCTCGACCCGCCTCACCAAGTCGGGGCGCGAGTTCAAGGCCTGCTGCCCGTTCCACAACGAGAAGTCTCCCAGCTTCACCGTCAACGATGAGAAGGGCTTCTATCACTGCTTTGGCTGCGGCGCACATGGAGATGCGATCCGCTGGATGACCGACCATCAGGGCCTGTCGTTCATGGATGCGGTCAAGGAACTGGCGGCCGAAGCGGGAATGGACGTCCCTGCCCCCGATCCGCGCGCGGCCAAGGCAGCGGAAAAACGCGATACCCTGCATGACGTGATGGCCGCCGCACAGGGCTGGTTCGTGCAGAACCTCTCCTCGCCCGGCGGCGAATCGGCGCGCGCCTATCTGGCGACGCGCGGGTTCGACGCCCACACCCTCCAGCGCTTCGGCTTCGGCTATGCGCCGGAGGGACGGCAGGCGATGAAGGAAGCGCTCGGCAAGTATCCCGAGGCCATGCTGATTGAAGCGGGCCTGCGGATCGAGGTCGAGAACCGCGATCCCTACGACCGCTTCCGCGGCCGCCTGATGCTGCCGATCGAAGATGCGCGCGGCCGGGTGATCGCCTTCGGTGGCCGTATCCTCACCAAGGAGAAAACAGATGCGCCCAAGTATCTGAATTCTCCGGACACCCCCCTCTTCGACAAAGGCCGCACTCTCTATAACCTGCACCGCGCGGCACCCGCCGCCCGCCAGTCGGGCAGGATGGTGGTGGTCGAGGGCTATATGGACGTGGTCGCGATGGCGGCGGCAGGGATCGGCGAATGCGTCGCCCCGCTCGGCACCGCGCTGACCGAACAGCAGATCGAGATGCTCTGGCGCCACGTCGAAATGCCGATCCTCTGCTTCGACGGCGATGCGGCGGGCCAGCGCGCCGCCATGCGCGCCGTAACCCGCGCCCTGCCCCTGCTGCGCCCTGCCCACTCCCTGCGGATCGTCCGCCTGCCTGAGGGGCTGGACCCCGACGACCTCATCAAGCAGCGCGGCGCGCGGGCGATGGAAGAGGTCCTGAACGCCGCCAAGAGCCTGATCGAAGTGCTCTGGGAAGTCGAACGCGATGCCCAGCCGCTCCACACGCCCGAGGACAAGGCCGGTCTCAAGGCCCGGCTGATGGCGCATGTCGATGCGATCCAGCACCCGGATATCGCCAGCCTCTACCGCCGCGAGTTGCAGGACCGCTATTCCGAATTCGCCTTCCCCAAGCGCGAGAGCCGCTGGCAACAGGGCGGAGGTGGACAGTTCCGCTCCGGCCAGCAGCGCGGCGGCCGGGGGATATTCCAGAACGGCCGCTGGCAGCCTCAGGCGGAATCCACGCCCGAATCGCTCGAACGCCTGCGCCGCGCCACCGGAGGCGGCGCGCGCGATGCCCTCTCTGCCGCAGTGCTTGCCGGACTGATCCGCTGGCCCGCCCTGATCCGGCGGCATGCCGAAGCCCTCGCCCGCACACCGGGCCTCGACCCGCGATTCGGATTGCTGCTCGATGTCTCGCAGGCAAGCGAACCGCTTGAAACAGGTCGTTTTGCCACCATATTGCTCGACAATGGCCTGGAGATCCCCGGCACCGCAGAATACTCAGGATTGCGCTTCGGGTTCCTGAACACCGAAACAGGCGCTGACCAGGCGGCAGAGGATCTTGCGCAGGCAGTCGATCTCTTGATTGAACGTCCGGTTCTGGATGAAGCTTTGGCGCGCGCGACAGCCCGGTTCGAAAGCGAACTGTCGGAAGATGCCTTTGCCGAACAACAACGTCTCCTCAAGAGAAAGCTGGAATTTGACAGTCGTCTCAGGCAAATGGCGACAAGACAGGCGGCTTCGTCCTGATGTTATAATCGGGTTGAATGCACGGGGATAACGGCGAAGAATGAGCAAGAACGACAACTCCGGCGACCAGAACGACGACGCGCCGCTGATCGATCTCAACGAAGCTTCCCTGAAGAAGCTGATTGCCCGCGCCAAACGCCGCGGCGTGATTACTTACGACGAGCTGAACGAAGCGCTGCCGCAGGACATGTCGTCCGACCAGATCGAGGACATCACCTCCGCTCTCAATGAGATGGGCGTCAACATCGTCGAAAGCGACGAAGATGCCGATGGTCAGGAAGACGGCGATTCGGACCGCGATGCCGATACCGACGAAAGTGACGGCGACGGCGACGATGCTGGTCCGCGCATGGTCGTCGAGACCAAGAAGAAGGAAACGGTCGAGCGCACCGACGACCCCGTGCGCATGTACTTGCGTGAAATGGGCGCAGTCGAACTGCTCAGCCGCGAGGGCGAAATCGCCATCGCCAAGCGCATCGAAGCCGGCCGGGACATGATGATCCTGGGCCTCTGCGAGAGCCCGATCACCTTCCACGCCATCATCCAGTGGTCCGAAGCACTCAACAACGGCGAGATGCAGCTGCGTGAGATCCTCGATCTCGACGCCATGCTCTCGAAGGAGCCCGCGCCCGAAAGCCTGTCCGAGGACGGTGAAGGCGACGACGACGGCGAAATCAGCGAAAAGACCGCCGGCCCCTCGTTCAAGGACGAGGACGATTCCGACGAGGACAACTCGGAAGAAGTCGACGAGGACGGCAACCCCATCCCCAAGCGCGAAGCCGAGGAAGAGGAGGAGGACAACACCCTCAGCCTCGCCCAGATGGAAGCGGCGCTGAAGCCCGAAGCGCTTGAGAAGTTCATGCTCATCACCGAGCTGTTCCAGCGCTTCGAGGCACTGCAATCGGAACGTCTCGACG
>Ga0209050_1002806_pt1 | contig 13916 bp, 16 predicted proteins | sample Araplavi_mTSA_r2_FD_184276 | JGI IMG/M metagenome (GOLD analysis project Ga0209050, IMG submission 184276) | Arabidopsis root microbial communities from North Carolina, USA - plate scrape MF_Cvi_mTSA_r2 (SPAdes) (version 2) | ecosystem: Host-associated > Plants > Roots > Endosphere | place: USA... | reverse complement strand
CGAGTTCGTCCATCCCCGCCGGAGTCGACAGGTCGAGCGCGGAGGCATCGACTCGAATCGATCGCCATTCGCGGTCCCGCCAATCGCGCGCCTCGGCAGCGGACCCGAAGAGTAGGCAGACAGCCGAAAGGCAGAACAGGATTCTCATAGCTTGATCCCCGAAGGATGCTGGATCATAACGGCGTCATAACGCTTCAAGAGCCCCCGGGTCGCACCGGACCGAAACGCCCTTTTGTTCCATTCCTGGACAGAATCGCCTCGCATGGGCTGGCGCGTTGTTACCATGGAACGCAATTTGTCGCGCTGCTGCAGGGCGTGGGCGGGATGCTCAAAAAGGCAGCCGGCGTCGGCTGCTGAGGATGGCGGGGAGCACCGCGCCGCGGCCTCCCCGGCTTCCGTCGCCAGCGGCGTAACGCGCCTCTTTGCCGTCGCTTGTCCTGAGTGTTAGAGCAGCCGCGTGGCTACGACAGAGCAATCCACGCAGCGGCTGACGCCGCGATCGACTGCCCAGCCCGGCATGTTCGCGCGCCCCTTTTTCGAGGACAGAAGCCGCGCCTTCTGGATGCTGCAGGCCGCCGGATGGAGCGGCTATTTGCTGCTTCGCATGGTATCCTCGATTTCGAACGGCCTGTCGGTCGAGGGGCTCATCAAGAATATCATCGAGGCGATCGTCGGCTATTGCCTGACGCTGCTGCTCTCGACGCTCTATGGCTATTATCGTCGCCTGCCACGGATCACCGGGATCCTGCTGACTCTCGCCACTCTGGGCGTCGCGACACTGGTCTATGCCGTGCTCGAGGCCTTCACCTTTTCGTTCACCGCTGCCGAGCCGGGCGTCACGCTCAGCCGCGTACTGGGCTATATCTTCCTCAACTTCACCGTGCTCGCCGGCTGGTCGGCGCTCTATTTCGGGATCAATTTCTATCTGATCGTCGAGCAGCAGATCGATCAGATGCAATTGCTCGAGAATCAGGCCTCGTCGGCACAGCTGGCGATGCTGCGCTACCAGCTCAATCCGCACTTCCTGTTCAACACGCTCAATTCGATCTCTACGCTGGTGCTGCTCAAGCAGACCGAGCGCGCGAACGTGATGCTCAGCCGCCTGTCCTCGTTCCTGCGCTACACGCTGGCCAACGAGCCGACCGCGCACGTCACGCTCAGCCAGGAAGTCGAGACGCTCAAGCTCTATCTCGAGATCGAGAAGATGCGATTCGACGAGCGGCTGCGCACCCATTTCGACATCGATCCGCGCTGCGCCAATGCGCGGCTGCCGTCGCTGCTGCTCCAGCCTTTGGTCGAGAATGCGATCAAATACGCCGTCACGCCCCAGGAGGAGGGCGCCGATATCACCGTCACGGCTCGACTCACCGGAGAACGAGTGCAGATCGCCGTATCCGACACCGGCCCAGGATTGATCGAAAGCAAGCCTCGGCCGACTCTCTCAACCGGCGTGGGGCTCGCCAATATCCGGGAGCGGTTGGCGCAAGCCTTCGGCTCTGACCATCGTTTCGAGACGAAAACGAAACTTGGGGAAGGTTTCAGCGTTGAGATCGAGATACCGTTCCAGCTTGAGGAACCGAACCGAGAGGCCGCATGACCATCCGTACCATCCTCGTTGACGACGAACCCTTGGCGATCCAGGGGCTCGAGCTCCGGTTGCAGGAGCATGAGGATGTCGAAATCATCGACAAATGCTCCAACGGCCGCGAGGCCATCCGCGCGATAAAGACCCACAAACCCGATCTGGTCTTCCTCGACATCCAGATGCCCGGCTTCGACGGCTTCTCCGTCGTCCAGGGGCTGATGGAAGTCGAACCGCCGCTCTTCGTGTTCGTCACTGCCTATTCCGACCACGCCATCCGCGCCTTCGAGGCGCAGGCGATGGATTATCTGATGAAACCGGTGGAGCCTTCGCGGCTCGCCGACACGCTCGATCGCGTCCGCCAGCGGCTGACCGAGAAGCGCGGCGTCGAGGAAGTCGAGAAACTCAAGGAAGTGCTCGCCGAAGTGGCCCCCGAGACGGCCGACGAGATGGCGACGTCCGACAACACCGAGATGGCGTCGAACCGCTTCGAGAAGCTCATCAACATCAAGGATCGCGGCCAGATCTTCCGTGTCGATGTCGACACCATCGAGCGGATCGACGCCGCCGGCGATTACATGTGCATCTATACCGGCGACAACACGCTGATCCTGCGCGAGACGATGAAGGATCTCGAGAAAAGGCTCGATCCGCGGCGCTTCCAGCGCGTCCACCGCTCGACGATCGTCAATCTCGACCTCGTCCGGCAGGTCAAGCCGCACACCAATGGCGAATGCTTCCTCGTGCTCGATTCGGGCGCGTCGGTGAAGGTCAGCCGCTCCTATCGTGACGTGGTCGCACGCTTCGTGCACTGATGCGGATAGCCGCCTTGGCTCCGTCACGGGCTGAACGGTAGGACACGGCAAGGGGGCCGCGTCCGCCGTTGCAGGAGGGTGCGCGATGAGGGCTGTCCGGACGATCGCTGCGGCGCTGTCTCTGATGTTGTCGCATGGGCAGGCGCTTGCCCAAGCGGCGGGTACGTTGAGTACGGCCGAGCCAGTCGCCGCCGCGCCGCCCGGGATGCAGGCCTGGCGGGTCCGCTATTGGACCACCAGCGATCGCGGGGCACCGATCGAAGTCACCGGAATGGTCGTCGCGCCGCGCAATGCGCGGCCGGCCACGCCGAGGCCGGTACTGGCCTGGGCGCATGGCACTTCGGGCGTGGTCGAGCGCTGCGCACCGTCGTTGCACAAGGAATTCTTCGCCTGGACGCCGGGGCTGAACGAAGCGATCCGCCGCGGCTATATCGTCGTCGCGCCGGACTATCCCGGGCTCGGCACCTCCATGCCGCATCCCTATCTCGGCGGGGCCGCCACTGCCCATTCGGTGCTCGACGCGGTACGATCGGCCCGCGCCGTCCCCGGCGCCGGCGCGGGCGCCCGCTTTGCCGTCTGGGGCGAATCGCAAGGTGGCCATGCCGCGCTGTGGACCGGCCAGCTCGCCCGCGCTTACGCGCCCGAACTCCAGCTCGCAGGAGTTGCCGCCGCGGCGCCGCCGACCGATCTGGTCGAGAATCTGCGGGCCGGCGGCAACCCGACCGTCCGGGCCTTCCTGACCGCTTTCGTCGCCTATAGCTGGTCGCGCCATTTCGATGCGCCGCTTTCGACGCTCGGCAACCGCACGACCCAGGGGGTGATCACGCGCCTCGCGCGCAATAATTGCCTCCAGCCCGGCGCGAAGCTCAGGCTCGGCACCATGTTGGGGGCGCTCTCGCTGCGCAGCGCACTGAAAAATGTCGATCTCGGTCGCATCCAGCCCTGGGCGAGACTAGCGCGCGAGAACAGCCCCGCGGCAAGGCCCTATGGCGTGCCGCTGCTGATCGCCCAGAATCCGAAGGACGTGATCGTCGGGCCCGAAGTCACCCGGAGCTTCGCGCGCCGGATGTGCACCAACGGCGCGCGGCTGCGCTATCTCACGATCGTGGGCAAGGGCCATGAGACCAGCGCCGCCGACTCGGCAGGCACCACGCTCGACTGGATCGACGCGCGATTCGCCCGGACTCCGGCGCCGAGCGACTGCGGCAGGATCTGACGAACGATCGGTTTCGCTCGCGAAGGGACTAGCCTCTTTCGATTCCCGGGCTTAGAACAAGCCGGGAACACCGGGAGATATTCTGTGACGAAGTTCGAATCATTCGCGGCACTGCACGTCCCCGGCAAGCCGCTTGTCCTGTTCAACGTGTGGGATGCCGGGTCGGCCAAGGTAGCGGAACGCGCCGGGGCAAGTGCGATCGCAACGGGCAGCGCCTCGGTCGCCACCGCGCACGGCGTGAACGACGCGGAGGGCCTGCCGATCGCACTGGCGCTCGCCAATGCCGAGCGCATCGTGGCGGCGGTGGAATTGCCGGTGACGATCGATTTCGAAGGCGGCTACGCCACCGACGAGGAGAGCCTGTCCGCCAACCTCGCCGCCCTCGCCGCCACCGGCGCCGTGGGCTGCAATTTCGAGGACCAGGTGATCGGCGGCGAAGGCATGCATGGCGTCGCGGTGCAGGCCGGGCGGATCGCCGCCGCGCGCCGTGGCGCCGGGACGGACTTCTTCATCAACGCCCGGACCGACATCTTCCTGCAGGCCAAGCCCGACACGCACGACGTGGCGAAGGCCGATGCCGCGATCGAACGCGCGCATGCCTATGCCGAGGCGGGCGCCAGCGGCTTCTTCGTGCCCGGGCTCGCGGACCTCGACCTGCTGGCGAAGGTCTGCGCCGCCTCGCCGCTGCCGGTGAACTTCATGGCGTTCCCCGGTGCCCCCTCGGCCAAGGCCGTCGCCGAAGCCGGTGTCGCCCGGATCAGCCACGGGCCCTTCCCGCATATGCTGGCGCTCAAGGCCTTCGAGGATGCCGCCCGCGCTGCCCTGGCGGAGTAGCACCGAAGCCGCGGCCATGAATTCAATTCATGGCTCCGCCGAGATTTGATCCTTTGCGCCACTCTGCTCCCCCGTTGCATCAAGCGGAAGAAGGGAGATGCACGATGGACAGGCGGAAATTTCTTTGGGTGAGCGGGTGCGCGGTCGCGGCGACTTCGGTCGCGGCGGCGGCGCCCCGCAAGCTTGCACCAGGCCGCTTCGGGCCGGAGTTCCGCAAGGCGGTACTTGCCGTCGAGCAGGCGAGCGGCGGGCGCCTCGGTCTGGCGGTGACCGACACGGGCTCGGGCGAACGCTTCGGCTGGCGCGCCGACGAGCGTTTTCCGATGTGCAGCACCTTCAAGTTCGCGCTGGCGGCCCTGATCCTCAAGCAAGTCGAGCGGAAGCGCGAGACGCTCGCGCGACAGATCCCGGTCGCTCAGGCGGACATCGTCAGCAACTCGCCTTTCTCCGAGAAACGCGTCGGCGGCAGCGCCAGCGTCGCCGAGCTTTGCCACGCGACGATCACCGTCAGCGACAACAGCGCCGCGAATCTGCTGCTGCGTACGATCGGCGGTCCGGCGGGCTTCACCAAATGGCTGCGAAGCGCCGGTGATCCGGCGACGCGGCTCGACCGCTGGGAGACCGAGATGAGCGAAGCGAAACCCGGTGACGTTCGCGACACGACCACGCCGGTGGCAATGGCCGGCCTCGCGCGGCACCTGTTGCTCGGCGACGCCCTGACGCCCGTCAGCCGCACGCAATTGACCGACTGGATGAAGGACACGCGCACCAGCCGCAACAGCCTGCGCGCTGGACTTCCGGCCGACTGGGCAGTCGCCGACAAGACCGGCGCCGGCGGGTACGGCACCGACAATCTGGTCGCGGTCCTATGGCCGCCGCGGCGCCCCCCATTGGTCGTGGCGAGCTACATCACCGGCAGCACATTGGAATTCGAGAAACGCCGGCCGCTGCACGCCGGAATCGGGCGCGCGATTGTGGCGGCGCTGGGCTGAGGATCAGGCTCCGGCGTCTTCCGCCGGCGTTTCGCCCTCGGCGGGGCGCTCGAACCATGCCTCGACCGGGCCGGTCAGCTTGATCGTCAGCGGCTGGCCCTTGCGGTCCACCTTGTTGCCCAAAGCGGCGCGGATCCAGCCTTCGGAAATGCAATATTCCTCGACGTCGCGGCGCTCATGGCCCTTGAAGCGGATGCCGATGCCGCGTTCCAGCAGCTCGCGCTGGAAATAGGGGCTCTTCGGGTTGACCGACAGGCGGTCGGGAGGAGTGTCGCTCATGGTCGCGCCCTTTGCCGCTATTGCGCGACGCTTTCAAGATAACGGTGGATCGCAGACACGACGACCGACCCCTCACCTACCCCGGACGCGACACGCTTGACCGATCCCGAGCGCACGTCGCCGACCGCGAAGATGCCGTGCGCCGAGGAGCAGAAGAAGGTCTCGCCCGAGCCGGTCTTCACGAATCCCGCAGGGTCGAGCTCGACGCAGCCGTCGAGCCAGTCGGTGTTGGGCTGGGCGCCGATCATCACGAACAATGCGCCGACCTCGTGCCGCTGGCCGGCGCCGCTCTTGCGATTGGTCCAGGTCAGCGCACGCAGATGCTTGTCGCCTTCGAGGCCGGTCACTTCGGTGAACGGGTGGAGCGTGATCTTGTCCGATGCCTCGATCCGCTCGATCAGGTAGCGCGACATCGTCGCCGCCAGACCGGCGCCACGCACCAGCATGTGCACATGTCCGGCGGTGCGCGACAAATAGATCGCCGCCTGCCCCGCCGAATTGCCGCCGCCGATCACCACCGCGGTCTGCTGCGCGCAGAGCCCCGCCTCCATCGCAGTCGCGGCATAATAGATGCCATTGCCTTCGAGCTCGGCGTAAAGCGGCAGATCGAGCTTGCGGTAGCGCGCGCCGGTCGCGACCACCACGGCGTGCGCCTTGAGCGTCGCGCCGTCGTCGAGCCGGATCGTATAGGGGCGCGCATCGCAATCGATCCCCGCGGCGCTGCGTGAGACGAGCAGCCGCGCGCCGAACTTCTGTGCCTGAACCTGTGCGCGGCCGGCGAGCGCCTGCCCCGAAATGCCCGTCGGGAAGCCGAGATAGTTCTCGATCTTCGAGCTCGTCCCCGCCTGCCCGCCGGGGGCGATCGATTCGATCACTATCGTGTCGAGCCCTTCGGATGCGGCATAGACTGCCGAGGCCAGGCCGGCGGGGCCCGCGCCGACCACCGCCACGTCATGGATATGCTCGGGATCGACCGCGGAGGCGAGCCCCAGTGCGTCGGCGAGCTGGGCGTTGCTCGGGTTACGCAGGGCCCGCCCTTCCGCGACGACCACCGGCAGATCGGCGTCGCTCAGCGCGAAGCATTCGAGAAAGCCCGCGGCATCGGCATCACGCTCGGTATCGATCCGGCGGTGCGGCAGTGCGTTGCGCGATAGGAAGGTCTCGATCCGAGCGGTATCGGCGGCGTGCGCAGGCCCCACCAACGCGACGCCAGCGGTTCCGTGGAGCAGCATGCCCACGCGCCGCAGGATGAAGGCGCGCATGATGATCTCGCCGATGTCAGGCTCGGCCGCCATCATCCGCCGGAACTCGGCGCGCCCGACGCGCACCACCTGCGTCTCCCCGCGCGCGCGGCCGGTCACCAGGATGGTGCGGTCGTTGAACAGATCGAGCTCGCCGGTGAACTGGCGCGGCACATGCGTGTGCACCACGCACTCCCGCCCGTTCACATCGGTGTCGACGATCTCGATCGCGCCGCCGAGGCAGAGGAAGAAATCGACGCTGCGATCGCCGCGGCGGAACAGCAGCGCGCCGTCCGCCAGCACTTCCTCGGCCCCGAACGCCGCGACGCGGGCGGACATTTCCTCCGACAGCGACGGGAAGGTCTGCGCCTCGCGCGCATAAGGATCGGAAGGGTCGGGTCGTTGCGCCGGCGAATCATGTCCCATGTCGCCAGTCTAGCGCCTTTGCCGCGCATGCGAAGAGCGGCGCGGACCCGGTGGCCCGCGCCGCTCGCTTACTCTGGTCAGTCGCAGTAGCGCACGCGCACCGGACGATCGAGATAGGGATCCCAGACACGGCGGGTGTAGCACCGGTCCCAGCCGCGATGGCGCCGGTAATAATCGCGGTAATAATAGCCGTCGGTCGGATAATAGCCGCGCTCGCGATAATAATAGCGGTCATAATCGTAGCGGCGGTCATAGCGATCGCCACTGGCGAGCGCCGCGCCGATCGCAAGGCCGGCGATGCCCGCGACGATCGCGGTGCCGGTGTCGTCGCGGTGATGATAGCGGCGATAGCGCTGGGCTTCGGCGGTGGGAGCGACCGCGGTCAGCACGCTGGCGCCGAGGACCGTACCTAGCACCGCCTTCTTGATGAGATTGGCCATGTGTTCCTCCAAAACGAGGCGCCGGGGCTCGAAAACACGCGATTCGCGGCGCTTGGGTCAAAGCCCTAACGCCCTGCGGCTGAACTGGTTCGGAATCGGGTGTTCAGCCGCCGTTTAGGCGGTAATAGGCCGCCATGGCTTACTGGCTCCTCCGCTCCGAACCCGACGCTTATTCGTGGGACGACCTGGTGCGCGACGGCGCCACCGAATGGAACGGCGTGCGCAATTATACGGCGCGCAATTTCCTGAAGGAGATGCAGCCCGGCGACCGCGCGTTCTTCTATCATTCGAACACCGAAAAGGCCGTGGTCGGCGTGATGGAGATAACCCGCGCCTGGCAGCCGGACGGCGACGACGGCAAATGGGCGAGCGTGGCGGTGAAACCGGTCGAGAAGCTCGCCAAGCCCGTCCCGCTCCCCGACATCAAGGCCGAGCCGCGGCTCAAGGACCTCGAGATGCTGCGCCAGTCGCGGCTGAGCGTGACGCCGGTGCGCGACCAGGAATGGGCGGTGCTGCTCGAAATGGCAGGTTGAGCGCAAGCCGCGGGAAGCAAGTGCTGGCGCGGTACGGCATGGTCCTTCCAACGAAAGGACCCATCATGACCGACAAGTTCAAGACGATCCCCTCGCCCGTCGGCGCGCTGACTCTGGTCGCGAGCGATGCCGGCCTGATTGCCATTCTCTGGGAGAATGACCGCCCCGGCCGCGTGAAGCTCGGCGAGCTGGAGGAGACCCCCGATCATCCGATATTGCTCGAGACCGAACGGCAGCTGGCGGCCTATTTCGCCGGTGCGCGCGCCACGTTCGACCTGCCGCTCGATTTCCGCGGCACCGATTTCCAGAAGAGCGTGTGGGCGGCGCTGCTGACGATCCCGTTCGGCGAGACGCGCAGTTACGGCGAGATCGCGCAGCAGATCGGCCGACCCAAGGCTTCGCGCGCAGTGGGGGCGGCGAACGGCCGCAACCCGATCTCGATCATCGCTCCCTGCCACCGGGTGATCGGCACCAACGGTGCATTGACCGGGTTTGCCGGCGGGCTGGCGGCGAAGGAATTGCTGCTCGGGATCGAGCAGAGGGCCGGGAAGGCCTAGGTCCCGTTTGCGAGGGCCTGAACCCGCAAACGGGGGAAGACCACCTCGAGCGGCTTCGTGTCGGGCAGCACATAGACATATCCGCCCTTCTTGCGGAAAAGCGGGCGTACGGCCTTGCTGTAGAAGGCCACGGGCACGTTGATGCACCCGAAGGTGATGCGATTGTCGTCCGAAGCCGGTGACAGCATCCGCTGCCGGCGGCGCTCCTTCGCGCTGGCGCCTTTCGGGATCGGATGCAGCGCCACGGAAGTGGCATAATCGACCCAGAGCACCTTTTCCTTGCCCGCGGCCAATCCGTATTGCGCAAGGAAGCGCCCGGCGGGGGTCGTCTTTTCCGCAGGGCCGATCTCGGCGAGGTTCTTGCTGCCGATGCCGGGGCTGGCGTCATCCCCGACGGCAACGCCGATCAGCACCGGAACCTGACCGAGCGCCTTCCCCTTAGCATCGAACAGCAGGAGAGAGGCGTTCGGCTTGTCGACGATGATATAGGGCAGCGCGCGATTGTCTCCCGATGCGGCGACCCATTCGGCGACACGCGCGGCCGCGGCCGAAGGACTGATTTCAACCGGCGCCGGCACTGCTTCCGACGGCCGGGGATCCCCGGCCACCAGGAAGCTTGCGAGCCCGGCGAGCGCCAGAAACACGTTGCTCATCGAGTCAGGCGCTCACCATGCGGCGGTTGTCATACGGAGAGCCTGGAATCTCAATTACGCGGCCGCTTTGCCCGATTCTCCTGCGCCTGCAGCCGCTGCTCAATACCATCGACCCGGCCGTTGAGCTGATCGAGCCGCTGGCCGTTGTTCTGCGCCTGGCCGGATGCGGCCTGCGCCTCTGCCAGCGCAGCCTTCGCCGTGCCGTCGGTTTCCTGCAATTTCGCCTCGAGTGCATCGACGCGCTGGCTGACGGGAGCGATCTGCTCGCGCACGAAGGACTTGGAGGCGCAGCCACCGAGGCCCGTCGCGCCAACCAGAATCACGGCTGCGGGAAGAAGTTTAGTCATGAAGGGCGACATCATATTTTCTCTCAATCATTAACCATGCGTACCAACCCAAGCGGACCGTCCTGGTTCCAACAATTCGATTCTGTCCGGCTGTGCATCTTCTCAGGCCAATGGACGGTGGCGAGGCAAGTCGCTCGCCAGCTAGTCCTCGGAGCTACGCCCGGCGTCTGGCGCAAACGGGTCCTTCGGTATCGCAGCGGAACGGCCCTTCTCACGGCCGCCAGCGGAGGGTTTCGCACTGACGATGCCGACACAGCGCCGGAGTTCGGCAACCGCGGCGCCGCTCCCGTCGAGGCTCAGCTGCTCGACCGGCACCTCGCCGCGATAGATGTGGAGTGCCTTGGATGCGGCGAAATAGTCGGGGAACTTCGTTTCGAAATTCGTGACGAACCCCCGCTTTCCCTCCGACTCCATTCCGACGACCAACTGGTTGGAATAACCGCCACTGGAAAGCCGAAAGCTCAATTTAAGCCGATCCCTCGGCTTGATCGACCAATTGTCGTTCAGAATCGAAAGATGGTTGCCGCCATCGATATTGAGGCCGAGGAGCAGCATCGTGCGCCCCGTTCCGTCATAGGTCCTGCTCAGGAAGCAGCCTCCTTTGTCCTTGCTCGCCGCCACCGTCCAATCGCCGACATCCCGCGCGGAATATTCCTGGGCCGAGGCATGCGCGCTTACGAGCAGCCCAGCGGAGAGCGCGAACGGAAGGAATGTCGGGCGGGCGAGCGTCCAAAGCCATGCAGGGATCAGTTCTCGCATTCGGCACCTGTTTTCCACATCGGATCTTCATCACGGAGCGGCGCCTAAGCCTGTACCACCGCGCGGCAATATGATCGATTGGCTGGATTGTTTGATCGAAACGCCGGAAAGGAGGGCGCATAAGCGGGTAGGGAAAATGCGCGCCGCTGTTGCTATGCCCCGGCCATGGATCAAGCATCAAGAGGTCGACCGCCGTTTCCCGATGTCCTGACGCCCGCGGAGTGGCGGGTTGCTGAAGCCGTCCGCCACGGTCTTACAAACCGTCAGATTGCGGAGCGGCAGGGTGTCAGCCTCGATGCCGTCAAATTCCACGTTACCAACGTGCTCCAGAAGCTGAGTCTCTCGAATCGAAGGGCGCTTCGTCATTGGTCGGGCGTCCGTAAACAAAGCAACGTCGCAGGCAGGAAAATTCAGGTGAGTGAACCCATGCAGCTCGGCCGCATCGGCCAAATCGCGCGAACGGTGCGTGACATCAATTCCGCCACACGCTGGTACGGCGAGGTACTCGGCCTCAAACACTTATATTCTTTCGGAAATATCAGCTTCTTCGAATGCGACGGCACGAGGCTGTTTCTCTCCGAGGACAAGAACCCGGCAAACTCCATTCTCTACTTCCAGGTTCGAGACGTGCACCGCGCGCATCTCGAGCTGATCGAGCGCGGTGTCGAGTTCATCAACGCGCCACATATGATCCATCAGCACGACGACGGCACGGAAGAGTGGATGGCATTCTTCAAAGACAATGAAGGCCATCCGTTGGCCATCATCGCCCAAGCAGGAAGTCGGAGCTAGGCAACAACCGCTTCCGGGCGGTTGGTACCCGAGAGCGGTCGAGCGCTTTCCACCGGTGACGGAGGTCGCCGGGCCAGTACCGGCGGCCGCTCTCTCCCAAAAGAAGAGGGGCGCCCGGACAAGCCCCGGACGCCCCTCTATCTCAGGCCGCCTGCTTCGCCCGGCTGGCCCGCTTGCGCTCGTGCGGGTCGAGGAAGCGCTTACGCAGCCGGATCTTGGTCGGCGTGACTTCGACCATCTCGTCGTCGTCGATATAGGCGATCGCCTGCTCGAGCGTCATCTTCTTCGGCGGGGTCAGGCGGACGGCATCGTCCTTGCCGCCCGATGCGCGGAAGTTGGTGAGCTGCTTCGCCTTCATCGGATTGACTTCGAGGTCGTCCGGCTTGGCGTTCTCGCCGATGATCATGCCCTCATAGAGCGCCTCGCCGTGCCCGACGAACAGGATGCCGCGCTCCTCGAGCGGGCCGAGCGCGTAGCTCTGCGCCTCGCCCGAACCGTTCGAGATCAGCACGCCGTTCTTGCGGCCTTCGATGTTGCCCTTGTGCGGGCCGTATTTCTCGAACAGCCGGTTCATGATGCCGGTGCCGCGCGTGTCCGACAGGAACTCGCCGTGATAGCCGATCATCCCGCGCGAAGGCGCCGAGAAGGTGATGCGGGTCTTGCCGCCGCCCGAGGGACGCATGTCGGTCATCTCGGCCTTGCGGAGGTTCATCTTCTCGACGACCGTGCCCGAATATTCCTCGTCCACGTCGATGATGACGGTTTCGTACGGCTCGGTCTTCTTGCCGTCTTCGTCCTGGCCGAACAGCACGCGCGGGCGGCTGATGCCGAGTTCGAAGCCCTCGCGGCGCATCGTCTCGATGAGCACGCCGAGCTGGAGCTCGCCGCGGCCGGCGACTTCGAACGAATCGCGATCGTCGGCTTCGGTCACCTTGATCGCGACGTTGGATTCGGCTTCGCGGAGCAGACGGTCGCGAATCATGCGGCTGGTTACCTTGGTGCCCTCGCGGCCCGCCATCGGCGAATCGTTCACGGCAAAGCGCATGCTCAGCGTCGGCGGATCGATCGGCTGGGCGTGGAGCGGCTCGCTGACGCTGGGATCGCAGATCGTGTTCGAGACCGTAGCGGTGGTCAGGCCCGCGAGGCTGATGATGTCGCCCGCCTGCGCCTCTTCGGTCGGCACGCGCTCGAGGCCGCGGAAGGTCATGATCTTCGACGCGCGGCCGGTCTCGACGATCTTGCCGTCGTTATCGAGCGCGTGGATCTGCTGGTTGGTCTTGACCGAGCCCGAGAAGACCAGGCCGGTCAGGATACGGCCGAGGAAATTGTCGCGATCGAGCAAGGTCACGAGGAACTTGAACGGGCCGTTGGGGTCGGCCGACGGCGCCGGGACGTGCTCGACGATCTTGTTGAACAGGGGCGCCAGCGTGCCTTCGCGCGCATCCGGGTTCTCATTGGCATAGCCGTTGCGGCCCGAGGCGTAGAGCACGGGGAAGTCGAGCTGCTCGTCGGTCGCTTCGAGCGACACGAACAGGTCGAACACTTCGTCGAGCACTTCCTGGATGCGCTCGTCCGGACGGTCGATCTTGTTGACGACGACGATCGGACGCAGGCCGAGCTTCAATGCCTTGCCGGTGACGAACTTGGTCTGCGGCATCGCGCCTTCGGACGAATCGACCAACAGGATCACGCCGTCGACCATCGACAGGATGCGCTCCACCTCGCCGCCGAAATCGGCGTGGCCGGGCGTGTCGACGATGTTGATGCGGGTGCCTTCCCACTCGACCGAAGTGGCCTTGGCGAGGATCGTGATCCCGCGCTCCTTCTCGAGGTCGTTCGAATCCATCGCGCGCTCTTCGATGCGCTGGTTGTCGCGGAACGTGCCGGACTGACGGAAGAGCTGGTCGACGAGCGTGGTCTTGCCGTGATCGACGTGGGCGATGATCGCCACGTTGCGGAGGTTCATGCGTATATCCTGATTGGCCGCAAAAGGCGGTTTCGCGGGCGCCCTTAGCGCAATTTGTGCGTTGCGGGAAGGGCGAGTGAAGCTAGACCAATCTCCGTTCGCCCTGAGCTTGTCGAAGGGCGGCCCTCCTTCTGACGAAACGCTCGTGGATGGGCGCCCTTCGACAGGCTCAGGGCGAACGTTTAGAAGCGAAGGAACGGCATGGTCCAACCTCTCAAGATTCTCGTCATCATGGGCAGCGTCCGCGAAGGGCGCATGGCGCTGCCGGTCGGCAAGTGGGTGATCGAACAAGCGGCCTCGCGCGACGGTCTCGCCTGTGAGCTGATCGACCTGAAGGACTGGAACCTGCCCTTCTATCCCTTCGCGCACCCGCCCGCGCAGGGCAATTACACCGATCCGCTCCAGATCCGCTGGGCGGAGAAGATCGCCTCGGCCGACGGCTATATCCTGATCTGCCCCGAATATAATCACGGCCCGCCCGCCG
>Ga0209050_1002805_pt1 | contig 13925 bp, 12 predicted proteins | sample Araplavi_mTSA_r2_FD_184276 | JGI IMG/M metagenome (GOLD analysis project Ga0209050, IMG submission 184276) | Arabidopsis root microbial communities from North Carolina, USA - plate scrape MF_Cvi_mTSA_r2 (SPAdes) (version 2) | ecosystem: Host-associated > Plants > Roots > Endosphere | place: USA... | reverse complement strand
CAGTCGCACCCTCACCATCGACACCGACGCGCTGTTCGTCGCCTGCGGCGCAGTCCACACGCCGGCCCTGCTCCGCCGATCAGGCCTACGCCACAATATCGGGAACAGCCTGCGCTTCCACCCGATGATGAAGGCGGTGGCGCTGTTCGACACCGCCGTCAGCCGGCCGGGCGACCCCGATCCCGTGCATCAGATCAAGACGTTCGAGCCGCAGTTCGGCATCGGCTGCTCGATCAGCTCGCCGGCGCTGCTGGCGCTCGCCCTGGCGGGCAATCCCGTATTGCGGACGCGGATCGCGTCGGACGCCGAGCGAATGGGCATCTATTATGTCCAGAACGGCAGCGGCACTGCGCGCGTCCGCAACCTGCCCGGCGTTCGCGATCCGCTGCTGTCGATCCACCATGACACGCGCGATCTGGACCAGCTTTATCGTGGGCTAAGGCACCTCGTGCAGGCGCTTTTCGCCGCGGGCGCGGAAGCCGTGCAACCCTGTATCAGGGACTTTCCCCTGCTGAGATCGCCGCGCGAGATCGATGACCTGCCCGAACAGCCCTGGCAGGACGCCCTGCTGACCTCGGTGCATGTTTTTGCATCCTGCCCCATGGGAGAGGATCGCGCGTTGTGCGCCACCGACAGCTGGGGGCGGGTTCATGGCGCCGACGGGCTGCGGATTGCCGACGCATCGCTTATGTGCGGGCCGACGATCGCCAATCCGCAGGGCAGCGTCATGGCGATCGCGCATCGCAATGCCATCCATGCGATCGAAAGGCGGTTCGCATGACGGACGCGCCGGCACTTTGCATCTATCGAAGCGCGCTATCCGGCTGAGCCGCTGCGGGCGAAGAGCGGCGTCTACGGCGCACCACCGCCAGCCAGATCACAGCAAAAAGCGCGGTCGGGGCCCACAGCAGAAGATGCGCCAGCAGCAACACCGACGCTCCGAAATCGCGGCTCACGCCCGCGAGGCGGAACATCTCCAGCCCGAACAGCTCAAACGTCCCGAAATGACCGGGCAGGCCGGGCAGAAGCGTCCCCAATGTGCTGGCCGTAAAGGCCGCCATCGCGGGGCCCCATTGCCGAAACGCGCCGCCGAGGCTGATCCACGCGCCAAAGAACAAGCCCGCCTCCAGAATCCAGCATAGCAACGAAAGGCCGAGGAGGAGCAATTGCCGCCGGATCGATCGCAGGATCGCGAAACTGCGCAGCGCCGTCACCCCGGCGTCGAGGAGCCGCTTGCGCCAGTTCCGTTTTTCGGAGCCGCCGACCGTCCTCGCAGCGCGATCGGCAACCACTGCGGCGCCCCAAGTCAGGATAAAGAAGACCGAAAGGAGCGCAGCGGCGGCGGCAAAATCACCCAGCGCGCCTTTGTGTGCGGCGAACAGGAAAACTCCAAGCAACAGCAAGGCTGAAAGGTCGTAAAATCGTTCGATCAGCATCGCGCCCAGAACCTTGCCAGCGGACAAGCCCATCATGCGCTGAAACCAGATGAGCCTGAACGCATCGCCGGCGCGCAGCGGGAGCAGGTCGCTGATCCCGAAACTGGCAACAAAAGGCGCGATCACCGCGCGCCACGCGACGCGCCTGCCCGTTGTCGCTTCCAGCAAGATCCAGAAACGCATCGCGCGGAGGAGGAAGTCGAGGGCATAGGCGCCAAGCGCCAATATGATCGGCCCGACCGCCGCCTCCATGGTCAGGGTGACGACTTCCGCGAAGTTGACCTGCCGGGCGAATAGGCCAAGCAGAGTGAGGCCGATGAGGCTATGCAGCACGATGCGCCACGCGCCCCTCGACGTATCCGCCGCGGGCCGAAGGCGCCAGCGGTTGAAATCGGCAAGGCGCTGAAACGGCATCGGCGAAGGATAGAGCGCCCGGCCGACGCTGTCAGTCTATCCGACGGTTTACCCCTCTTTCGCCGCTTCATCAAAGCTGCGCCGCATAGCGAAAAGGCCGAATTCAGACGAGCGGCTCGCCCGGAGCCCAAACGGGGTAGCGGGGCTCTGCCCCATTTGAAGTATACCGCCCGATAAATATTCGCGTGTCAGATCATTGGTTAAGCTGAGCTTCCGGACGAGCAAGGGGGCGACGGTGGCAGATCATTTCGTTGGTATTTTCGAAGGCGGCTATGACCCTGCGGTGGGCGTGGTCCGCGATGGCAAGCTACTCGCATACGCGGAGGAAGAACGCTTCCTCAGGAACAAGCATGCGCAAGGCTGGTATCCGACGAGGTCGCTGCGCTTCTGTCTCGATCAGGCGGGCATCGAGCCCGGCAATGTGGCTGCGCTGGCGATCAATTGGGATGTGCCATCCTATACGAATGGCGCCATGCGGGATTTTTTCCAGACGATGCGCCGCGAATGGCCAGTCGACCAGCGAACCGTAAAATGGCAGGAAGGCGCGCTGCAGACGTTCAGCGAAAACGGCGTCAGGGCGCGCCATGCGGTCGCGTGGCGGCGCGCGTTCGGGACGCAGGATATTCCGCCGATATGGCCGATTCCCCACCATTATGTCCATGCCGTGCATGCCTTTCTGCAATCGCCGTTCGACGACGCGATCTGTCTGACGGTGGACGGATCGGGCGATCAGTTCTGCACGGTGGTCTGGCACGGCCAGGGCAACGAAGTGCGCTCGCTCTATGAGGTCGCGATGCCGCACTCGCTCGGGTGGTTCTATGCCGCCGCGACCGAATATCTTGGCTTCGAAGCCTATGACGGCGAATATAAGGTCATGGGGCTCGCCGCCTATGGCCGCCCCAATCCGAAAATCAAACAGGCCGTCGATCGCCTGTTGTTCGCGGCCGAGGACGGGATCGGCTATCGCCTCGACCCCTCACTGATTCACTTCGGCGCTCACAGCTGGTCGAGCCGCTTCACCGATGCGTTCGTCGAGCTGTTCGGTCGTAACCCACGCGCCGCACACGAACCGATCGACGAATGGCATTATGATTTTGCCTATGCCATTCAGGAAGCGCTCGAAGTGGCGACACAGCGGCTCGTCCGGTGGGCGCAGGCCAAGACCGGCTCGAATGCGCTGGTAATCGGCGGCGGCGTCGGCCTGAACGTCAAGATGAACAGCAAGCTGTTCGAGATGGAGGGCATCTCCCGGATCTTCCCGCATCCCCTGTGCAGTGACAGCGGCGCGGCCGCCGGCGCAGCGCTGGTCGCCTGCTGGCAGCACACCGGCGTCCGCCCCGAACCACTCGTTACGCTGGCGCTCGGCAATGAGGAGCATGATGACGACATCGAGGACGTGCTCAAACGCTGCGGCGTCGCCTATGCGCGCTCCAACGACATCGCGCGCTCGGTCGCGATCGAACTGGCCGAGGGACGCGTGGTGGGATGGTTCCAGGGCCGAATGGAAGCGGGGCCGCGCGCGCTCGGTCAGCGCAGCATTCTCGCCGATCCGCGCCACGTCGGCGTGCGCGACCGCGTGAACAATGTCATAAAATATCGGGAGCCGTGGCGTCCCTTCTGTCCATCGATGACCGCGGAGTCCGCCGACCGCTATCTCGAAAACTGGGACGATGCGCCGTTCATGGTGGTCGCCTTCCACGCCAAGCCCAAACTCAGCGAGGACGCGCCCGCCATAGTCCATGTCGACGGCACAGTACGCGTCCAGATGGTGCATCAGGCGACAAATCCGCTGTTTCACCGCCTGCTCAAGCGGTTCGAGCAACTGACCGGAGTTCCGGTGCTGCTCAACACCTCCTTCAATGTGAAAGGGGAGCCGATCGTATGTACGGCGACCGACGCCCTGCGCACCTTTTTCGGTACGGGCATGGACAGCTTGGCGCTTGGCAATTTTCTCGTCAAGAAAGCCGATCGGCCGGCAGCGGCCTGAGGCTCTCCGCTCCCGCACAGTGGCAGCAATCAGGATATTCAGATGTCGGAAAAATCTTCACTGTTCGTATGCTCGCTGTGTCATTATGCTGCATTGCAACAAAAGCGTTGACGCAGCGGCAATCCGTCATATCATCAACAAGCTCTCGGCATTCATTGCGACCGGTTTGCCATCAAGAGCGTGCCAATCAGGCAGGAAAGGCTCCGCTCCACCATGGCGGGGCCTTTTTGCTGTATTGTTTTGCAAGCGGGGTTGAGCTGATCGGGAAATGATCTCCCGATTTTGCTTCTACCGATGCTGCCGACAGAGTCCAAACGACCGTCGAAACAAACACCAGTGCTATAGCGCCAACAATCTAATCGCAGCGATCTCTCGGGCGCCGATGCGACATCCGCAATGCAGCCCCCTTTGGCGCAGCGCGACCATGGATTTGTAATGCGTTATCGGTTCGTTGCGAAAGGCTGTTCTGACGTGATAATGACGGCGATGCGGACTACGGTTATCACCTTCGGGTTAGAGGTCGTCTTCATGACTTAACCGCAAGTGCTCAATGATGGAAAGCGGCACAAAGTGCTCGCGGTCTCCAGCCCCTGGTACAAGCTGCTCGCCGCGAGTGACGTGCCCGCCTGTAGAAAACGCGTGGGTGCTTCCAATTTCAAAAGCACAATCTGGCACCCCAAAAATCGCGCGCGTGATCTGATCGGCGGCAACTTTCACGGCTAACTCGGCCTTCTCGCGAACGACCGGACCATGCTTGCCGGCTAGGCCGTCAATCAGGATGTCAATCTTTTCCATGCAAACTCTTCGCTGTAGCTTAAGACCAAGACGGCCCCGCTGCTGATACGGACAAACGCCTCATCCGACCGAATGTTGCGGTCGGCGCTCGGGTCGTCGACAACATTATTCCACACGATGTGCGTCCATTCGAGATGGGGTTAACCGGCATTGATTTATTTTCCCATAACTTGCGAATGGCTTAGGGCCAAGATTTTCTTTAATCGTCAAATCAAACACCAAAAATCCCACTCTCGGCATCGCGTTCGATATCGCAATGTTCGCCACGGATGCCTCGCTCGGCTTCGCAGCGTGGTGAACAGATCAATCCTCGTCGCGTCCAGCGCCACGAGTGCGCGCGACGCAGGTTCCGGCCAACACGCTTCGCGAGGCCGTCGATGCAGCTTGAGGCCGCCTGTCTTTCTTATGCAGGCCGCGCGCGCTTGACGTTGAGCACATATCACGTGCTGCGGGATGGTCTTGATCCCCGGGCTCCCGCTGGTCCTCCTACTTTTGCGCTAGCCGACGATCGGTCTGTTCACGGGCGCCGGAGCGTCTGCCCTGGCGCTTGGCATGTTGTTTCTTGGTCTCGCAAAGCAGGGCTGCCAGCGTCAATCCATCGTGATCGCGTACAGCGCCGCCAAGGTTCCGGCGACAATCTCGGCGCGTGCGCTCGTGGTGTGTGCGGGGGCGGGTTCGGCCATCCAGAGCAGACGCTGTTGGCCCAACCCCATGCAGAGCGAGACCGTCAGCGCCGCGGCCCGGGCCGGGTCGTCGTTGCGGAGCGAGCCGAGTGCCATCTCGCGTGAATAATATGCCGTCAGCGCATTTTCGACGCGCGAGACCAGTTCGGCGTGTATCTGTCCGCCGACCGCAACATGTCCGACCAACGCCCCGGCGAGCCGCTGAAGCTTCAATGCATCGGGGTCGATCATCCGGGCGATGAAGTGTTCGGCGAAGGTGCGCAGCGTCGCGGCGGGCGCCTGCGTGCTGTCGAGGATGGCAAGGGCGCCGGAATGGAAATCCTCGATCTCGGCATCGACGAAGGCCGTGAGCAGTTGCTCCTTCGAGGCGAAATGGGTCCATAATATGCCCTTAGAGCCGCCGATGTCGGCTGCGATTGCGGACATTGTCGTGGCGAAATAGCCCTCGCTCAGGAAATGCTTTCGCGCCGACGCGAGAATTTCCCGGCGCTGCGCGGCGCCACGCTGCTCGGAGCACCGCGCGTCGGCGGGCGAAGTCATCAGAAGCGACAAGTCAGGAGGCTTTCTTACTTTCGGCGGCTTCCCATCCGCCGCCGAGCGCTTTGTAGAGCGCGGCAAGTTGTTGCAGCCGGGCGGCCTCAGCCTGGATGTGCAGGCGGTCGGCGGCGCTGTAGGCGATCTGCGCCTGCAACAGCGCGGTCAGGTCCTCCTCGCCCGCCTTGAACCGGCGCTGTGCGAGTTGGACGGCCTCTGCCGCCGCGGCGCGCGCTGCGGCGCGCTCGACGCCGACGAAGCCCGCCGACGCATAACGGTTGATGCTCGTCTCGCTGTCGGCAAGCGCGTTCAGCACCGCGCGTTCGTACCGCGCGGTTGCGGCATCGGCGCGCGCATCGGCAGCGCGGATCTGGGCACGGATGCGGCCGCCCGAGAAGATCGGCCAGCGCAGCGTAGGGCCGAACTGGAAACGCAGGCTGCTGCTGGAAACCAGATCGCCCGGCTCCTGCGCCTGCAGCCCGATTCCGCCAAGCAGAGAGAAGCGCGGGAACAGTTCGGCGGTCGCGACGCCGACATCGGCAGTCGACGCAGCAAGGTCACGTTCGGCGACGCGGATATCCGGACGACGGCGGAGCAGGTCCGAGCGCAAACCCGCGGCGACTTCCAGGCTCGCTACCGGCATGGGCGCCGGATGCCGAAGCCGTGCGTGCAGCGCCTCGGGCGGCTGGCCAACGAGTAGCGCTAGGCGGAACGCCGCCGCGGCCTCGTCGCTTTCATAGGCCGGCACCGTTGCCGCGGTCGAACGCGCCTGCGTTTCGGCGCGCAGGAAATCGACGCGGGAGGCGGCCCCGACACGCAGCCGGTCGCCGACGAGCCGGGCGATCTCGCCCTGCGCGGTGGCATTGACGACCGCATTCGCGCGGAACGTCTGTGCCATACGCAGATCGACATAGGAGCGGACAACTTCGGCGATCACTTGGATGATAACGCCGCGCCGCGCTTCCTCCGCGGCTTGGGCACGCGCCTCGCTGCTTTCGATCGCGCGGCGCGTGCCGCCCCACAGGTCGATCTCCCACGAGGAATCGAAACCGACGTCATAGATGGACAGGTTGCGACCGAGCCCGGGGACCTTGCCGATTGGCAACTGGCCATTTTCGCTGAGCCGGTTTTCGGTAGCGATCGCCGACATCCCCAATTGCGGCAGTTCGCGTCCGTGGACCGCATCGCGGTTGGCGCGCGCCTCGCGCAGCCGTGCCCCGGCTTCGTCGATGTCCTTGTTGCCCGCGATCGCCGCTTCGACGAGTTCGGTGAGCAATGGATCGTTGAATTTTTGCCACCAGGCGCCGTCGACCTCCTCGCTGCTCAACTGCCCGACCCAGGTTTCGCCAACCGCAGTTTCAGGACGCTGATAGTTGGGGCCGACGGTGGTGCAGCCCGCGAGGCCCGTCGCGAGCAGCGCTGCCAGAGTGATTTTGATGCGTGGCGGCTGTTTCATGATTTTGCCTCTGCTGGAGCGGGTTTCGGTTTTCCCATCGTCTTTGCGAGCAGGATCTTGAACGCGACGATACAAGGCGCGCCAAAGACGAAGAGCAAAGCGACGAGATTGAAAGCCGTGTCGAAGGCGATGACCGCCCCCTGCCCGCCGACCGAGCGGCCGACCATCGCGGTCGCGGTCTTCGCCGCCGCGCCTGCCTCGACCCCACGCGATATAAGGAGGTTGGTCGTGGCCGCGATCCGTTCGGCGAGCGCGGGCGATCCCGCATAGATCGCCGCGCCGAGCACCGTCTGATTGTGGACGATCCCGTGATCGATCGAGGTCTGTAGCGTCGCGACGCCCATCAATCCGCCAAGCTGGCGCCCGATATTGAAGATGCCGATGCCGAATGCGACGCTGGCGGCGGGCAGCTTGCTGAACGCGATCAGCGTGATCGACAGGAAGAGAAACCCGAGGCCGAAACCGCGGAGAAGGATCGCCGGCATCATGTCAGCGGCGCCGCTTTCGCCGTTCGCCCCCGAAAGCATCCACATCGCGATCATGATCGACGAGATACCGAAGGGCACGGTCGCGACCGGCGGCAACCTGCGGACCTGCATCATGTAGGCGGCGAACAGCAATGTCGCGAGAAAGCAGGCGCCGCTTGGCAGGAGCAGTGCGCCGGCCTCGGTGGGCGTGAAGCCGAGTACCGACACCGCGAAAGCCGGGATCACAAAGCCGCTGCCGAACAGCGCCGCGCCCGCGACGAAGCTGACAAAAAAGGCAAAGGCGAAATTCTCGGTCCTGAACGTTGAGAGGTCGAGCAGGCCTTCGGGACCCGCGCGATATTGCCGGATCGCAAGCAGGAGCAGGCCGACCGCTATCACCGCGCTCATCCAGCCGATCCGGGTCGCCTCGAACCAGTCCCAACGGCTGCCCTGCGTCAAAACATAGGTGGCGCAGAACATCGCAGCGCCAAATGCACCGAGCCCGATCCAGTCGAGTCGGCGCGGCGGCGCAGGCCGCGCGGGCGTCGGATCGGCCAGAGTAAGAAGGCCGGCGGCACCCAGCGAAAGCGGCAGTACCATGAAGAAAATCCAGGTCCAGTCGTGATTGTCGATCAACCACCCTTCGAGCAAAGGCGCCGCGGTGGCCGGGGCTACGACCGAGCCCATGGCGAACATCGCCTGCAATATCGGCTGGCGCACCGCGGGGAAATTCCAGAACAGGATCGCCTGCCCGCTGATCAGCAAAGTCGCCCCGGCGAGCCCCTGAACCATCCGCAGGACGATCAGCATATCGAGGTCGGCCGTCACGGCTGCCCACGCGCACGCCGCGCCCATCGCCAGCGTTGCGATCAAAAGCAATTGTCGCGGATCTATCCGCGTCAGGAGCCAGGGTACGAAAGCGAAGCCGATGAACTTGAACGCCGTATAGCCGACGTCGAGCCATGCGAACTCGTCAGGGGTCGCAGCGGTGTCGCCGATGATGTCGGCGCGGCCAAGCGACAGCAAGGTGCCCGCGAGCGCTTCGGTCAGGCTCGCGAGGACGATGCCGGTAACGAGGAGCCAGCCGGTTGCGGCCTGTGAAGGCGCCGCCGCCGGGGCAGCGACGGCGGTCATGACCGCTTGCCGCGCTCGACTTCGACGCGTGCCGACAGGCCGGGGACCAGCCGCCCGGGAAGCGGGTTGCGCTGGATCCGGATCTTGACCGGCACACGCTGCACGACGCGGACAAAATTGCCCGTCGCATTGTCGGCGGGAATCAGGGCAAAGGCCGATCCGCTGCCGGGCGCGAGGCTGTCGACGACACCCTTGATCACGACGTCGGGATAACCGTCAACGCGGATCTGAGCGCCTTGGCCGGGGCGGATATGTTCGAGCTGCGTTTCCTTGAAGTTCGCGACGACATACAGATCGGCGACCGGAACAATGTCGAGCAGTGACGCGCCCGGCGTGACGAGCCGGCCGACGCGAACTTGCCGGTTGCCGACGACGCCGGCGATCGGCGCGCGGACCACGGTATTCTCCAGATCGATCCGCGCGAGATCGCGCGCCGCGACGGCCTGCGCCAGCGCCGCGGCGGCGGCTTCGCGCTGGGTGCCGAGCAGTTCGACGCGCTGGCGCTGCGCGTCGATCGAGGCGGTCGACACCGAAACGCCGGCTTCGGCGCGCGAGCGTGCGGTCTCGCTTTCGTCGAGCTGCGCCTGGCTGACCGCGCCGCCGTCGATGAGTTCGTTACGTCGATTGCTCGTCTTGCGTGCAAGGCCGAGGTCGGCGACCGCTGCGCTGCGCTGCGCCGCGGCCTGCCGTACCAATATATGCTGCAGCCTGATGTCTTCGCCGCTGTTCGCCAGGCGCGCCTCTGCGGCTTTCACATTGGCTTCGGCCTGCGCCAGCTTGGCGCGATAGTCGCGGTCATCGATGCGGAACAATATGTCGCCCGGACGCACGGCCTGATTATCCTTCACCGCGACCGAAACGACATAGCCGCCAACTTTGGGCGCCATCGAGGTCACGTCGCCGCGCACATAGGCGTTATCGGTTTCCGCGGCGCCGCTACCCGACCACGCCCAGCCACCCAGTGCGACGACAATCGCCGCGATGCACAGCAGGATACCGATCTTCTTTTTCTTAAATGGGCTGGCCACGAGAACCTCCGGTAATAAGCATTACCATTGACCTATACGGTAATCATCGTTACCGGTCAATGGTACGGGATGACGGACGGAGAAAATGGGATGAGTGACGCATCGGGCGGGGCCCGCATCAAGGTCGGCCGCGAGCAGCTTCTCGCCGCCGCCGCCGCCATCTTCTTCGAGCAAGGCTATGCCGCGACACGCATCGACGACATCATCGAACGCACGGGCGGATCGAAACGGAATATCTACAGCGAGTTCGGCAACAAGGAGGGCTTGTTCGCGGCGATTGTCTCGCAACAGGCGGGCCGCGCGCTGTCGGCGCTGGCGATCGACAATCTGGGGGGCCAGAGCCTCAAGGACATGCTCACGACCTTTGGCCACCGGCTGATCGACATCTATATGTCGCCCGTTCTGCTCGGCGTTTACCGCATCGCGATCACCGAATGCGCCCGCTTTCCCGATCTTGTCCGCCGATTCTACGACCTCGGGCCGGGACGCGCGGGTGCGACGCTTGCCGCGGTGCTCGTCGCAGCGCAGGAACGCGGCGAGATCCGAACCGGCGATTGCGCGATGGCGGGCGATCATTTCGTTGGAATGATCCGCGGCAACCTGCATCTGCAGGTGATGCTGGGGCTGCGCGAGCCGCCGGACACGGCGGAGCGCGAAGCCCTCGTCGCGTCGGTCGTCGACCTTTTCCTCGACGGCGTCGAATATCGCGGTACGCCGCGAGGCCGCTAAGTCAGTCGAGGATCCACCGCCAACGCACATGTGGTCTGCCCTTCATCGAAAGGCACTCCGGCGGGGCGGATAAGGCTCATCTCTCGACCGGCACCGGAATGGTTCGCCGTAGAGACTGCTTATTTGGGGGCGGTGATTTAAGACCCGAGACTTGGGTAAGATACTATACCATCGCGTCCGCGCCGCCCTTACCAGCGCAAGAAGCGCGGCAAGAGCAGACGGCCTACGATCCCCGAGACGGGCACCGCCGATGCATGCCAGAGCGTGATATGGACAAGGTCGTCGCTCGAGCAGAGCAGTGCAACGATCGTCGCTCCCGCCGCGCCCGCCGCGATCCCGATCACCCAGCCTGCCCGTGTCGGCGAAGTCGGCGCGCCCGCCCTGAGCCAAAGGAACAGTGCGGCGCCGACGCCCAGCCCCGCAATCACGCCTTGCACGAGGCATTGCCCGTCGAAGCCGTGATGCGCCGTCTCGGCGGCGGCATGACCATCGCCGAAAAACACGAACAGCGCCGCGAGCGGCAGCGCCAGCAAAGCGCCGACCGCCCAGCGCCAGCCGCCGTAGTCGCGCCCGACGCCCGGCAACCCCATGCGCAGCGCGCTCCATGCCGCCGCGACACCCGCGGCAGCGATCAGCCAGAAGCTCAGCATCGAAATCGGCGGCATCACGCCCTCGGCAAGATCGTGCCGCGCCCCAAACAGCGCGACCAATAGGGTGCCGACGCCCAGCCACCCGGCGGCGACCCACAAAGATCCGCGCGCGACGCGCCGCGGGCGCACCGGTTTCAGATCGCCTGCCAAGCCGTCGATCAGATCGTCGATCGATGCGTCGTTCATCTCATTCACTCTCAATCAGTTCGGCGAGCTTCTTGAGCCCGCGATGGATATTCACTTTGACGAGCGATTCGCTCTGCCCCGAAATCTGCGACGCTTCGGCGATCGAGGCGCCCTCGATTTTGACCAAGGTAATCGCCTGCGCCTGCCCCGGCGGCAGCAGCGTCAGCAGATGATCGATGCTGAGCTTTGCGTGCACCGCCTCGTCCTCGGCACCGACCGCGGCGTCATTGTCGCCAAGCTCGGCCTCGTCGCGCTGGCGGCGGAGCATGTCAATCCAGCGATAGCGCGCGATCGCCGCGAGCCAGGGCAGGAACGCCCGCCCGCTGTCCCACGTCGCAAGCTTGCGATGCATCGACACCAGCGTTTCCTGCACCAGATCGTCGATATGGTGCGGCGCGATGCGGCGCGCGAAATAGCGGGTGAGCCATTTGCGGCTGTCATTGAGCAGCGCACGATAGGCCGCACGATCCCCCCGCTGCGATGCGGCCATCAAGCGCGCGAGCGAAGGTTCGTCGATGCTCATGTGGCGTATGTCCTGACGAAGCGTACCGGAACCCAGGCACGCAGATGACGGCGTTTGATGACCTGTTCGCCGATATCGCCGCGAAGGTTACACGAAAACCGACGCATGGCCGACCGACAATTATTGGCAGGATGCCGCGGATGGAATAGGTCCACCCCGCAACGGCCGCTGCCAGCGAATGGAGATGATCGAGCAATGAATATTCTACTGACGGGCGGTGCGGGTTATATCGGCAGCCATGTCGCAGCACCGCTCGTTTCGGCGGGCCACAATGTCGTGTGTTTCGACAATCTATCGAACAGCGACCCATCGGTCATGACGCGGCTGGAAGCGATCACCGGTGCCGCAATTCCACTGGTCGAAGGCGATATCCGCGACGGCGATGCGCTGCGCGAAGTGATGCGCGACCATGCGATCGAGGCGGTGATCCACTTTGCTGGACTGAAGGCGGTCGGCGAATCGGTCGCCGAACCGATGAAATATTACGACAACAATGTCCGCGGCACTTTGTCGCTGCTCGAAGCGATGGCCGATTGCGGTGCGAAGACGCTCGTCTTCTCGTCGAGCGCCACGGTCTACGGGCAGCCTCAATATCTGCCGCTCGACGAAAATCATCCAACTTCGGCGACCAACCCCTATGGCCGCACCAAGCTGATGATCGAGGAAATGCTGGCCGACGTCGCCGCCGCCGATCCCGAATGGCGCATTGCGATCCTGCGCTATTTCAACCCGGTCGGCGCGCACGACAGCGGACTGATCGGCGAGAATCCGAACGGCATTCCGAACAATCTGATGCCCTTCGTCAGCCGCGTCGCCGCGGGACGGCTCGCCGAGCTGTCGGTGTTCGGAAACGATTATGACACGCCCGACGGCACCGGCGTGCGCGACTATATCCATGTCGTCGACCTCGCCGAGGGCCATGTCGCCGCGCTTGCCGCGATTGCGCAGACCGACCAGCCGCTGTCGATCTGGAACCTCGGCACCGGACAAGGCTATTCGGTGCTCGACATGGTCGAGGCGTTCGAACGCGTGAACGGGGTCAGCATCCCCTATCGCATCGCCCCGCGCCGCGACGGCGATGTCGCAAGCTGCTTCGCCAGTCCCGAACGCGCCGCGGCCGAGCTCGGCTGGACGGCGGAGCGCGACCTCGACGCGATGTGCTCGTCGAGCTGGAATTTCGAACGCACGCTCGCCGGGCGCAACGCCGACTAGCCGAACCAGCCCGCGGTCTGCACGAGCACCCACAGGCCGATCACCAGGAACAGCGCCGCCGCAACCATGCGAACCTTCGCGAGGTCGACGCGCTTGAGAAGTGCGTGACCGAGGAAGATCGCGGGAACGTTGGCGATCATCATGCCGAGCGTGGTGCCCGCGGTGACCAGAAGCACGTCATGATATTGCGCGCCAAGCGCGATCGTCGCGACCTGCGTCTTGTCGCCCATCTCGACGAGGAAGAAGGCGACGAGCGTCGTCAGGAAGGCACCGAACCGCGGCTTGGGCGCGTCATCGTCGTCGAACTTGTCGGGGATCAGCGTCCACGCCGCCATCGCGATGAAGGACAGCCCGATCGCATAACGAAAGACCGGGCTGTCGAGGAAGGCGGCCGCCTGCGCGCCGAGCAACGCCGCGAGCGCATGGTTCGCGAGGGTCGCGAACAGGATGCCGAGGATGATCGGCACCGGGCGGTTGAACCGCGTCGCGAGCAGGATCGCGAGCAACTGGGTCTTGTCGCCGATTTCGGCGAGTGCAACGACAGCGGTCGAGGTGAACAGGGCTTCCATGGGGTACTCCGGGGCCGAGCGGCTTCGCGATTCCAATAGACATCAAACCCGCCGCCCGGCCCGGACGAAGGTCGATGCCATTGGTCTCGCCCAAGCGGTCTCCCGCTTCCACCGCACCACGA
>Ga0209050_1002804_pt1 | contig 13929 bp, 11 predicted proteins | sample Araplavi_mTSA_r2_FD_184276 | JGI IMG/M metagenome (GOLD analysis project Ga0209050, IMG submission 184276) | Arabidopsis root microbial communities from North Carolina, USA - plate scrape MF_Cvi_mTSA_r2 (SPAdes) (version 2) | ecosystem: Host-associated > Plants > Roots > Endosphere | place: USA... | reverse complement strand
CGGGTCATTTTGATGAGGACATCGGGTTATGACGCGTTTTTTTGAACAGGAAATGTATAACCAGGACCGAAGTAAGGCACAAAGCTGGTGACCTGCACGGCTATTCCCAAGCATAGATAAGCGGCAAGCTCCCACCCGAAGCATATGCAGGTCACAAGTTCTTTTCTTATCTTCATAGCTGTCCTTTTCTATGCGTTATCAAAAATTCAAACCCGCCGACACACTGCGCGCTTTCGTGGAGTGCTATTTCATTTGGGAAGGCGAAGCGGCCGAAAGCTTGCAGGTGCAAAGTCCCCCGAACAGCTATTCATCTATCGTGTTCAACTACGCCGATCTGTACAAAGCGTTCCAACACAACGATGAGCCGGTGGTCGTGCCTCGCGCGTTCGTATCGGGGCAGTTCACGTCCAACTATACGTTGCTGCTCCAGGGCAAGATCGGCATAGCGGGCGTTGTGTTGCGGCCATCAGCGCTCTATAATTTCTTTGGCGTTCGCATGTCGCAATTGGTGAATGCACGCGTATCCCTCTCCTTCCTGCCGGGCTTGCCGGAAGATATTCTTTGGACGGCCGTGAAGCACCAGTCTTCCGACGAAGGTCGCATCAAGGTGTTGGAGGAATTGATGCTGTCGTATGTAACGGTAGCAAAAAGCAACCTCACGATCATCGACGAGGCCATCGACTACATCGATACCTGCAAAGGATGTGTGTCGGTTGAAGCGGTGGCCAGCCACCTAAAGATCAGCCGCCGATACCTGGAGAAGAAGTTCCTGGAAAAGGTGGGCGTGTCGCCAAAATTCTATAGCCGCATAAAGCGATTCGGCAACTTGTCAAACAAGATCGCGCATCATGAAAAGATCGACTGGCAGGAAATTGTGGAGGAGTATGGCTTTCACGACCAATCCCATCTCGTAAAGGAGTTTATGGAATTTAACCGCATGAACCCAACCCGCTATCATTTGCTCCACCAGGAGCTGACCCGTTTTGTAAAACAATAACCTGCGCCGTTCGCATTTTTACAAGGGTAAGTAACGCCCGCGTACGAGCTTTACACCGTCAACAAAAACAACCCCATGAAAAAGACAGTTACCCTCGCGCTGTTTCTCATCTCCCTGTGCTTTTCCAGCCATGGCCAGGAAACCAAACTATGGACGGAAGCCGACCGAAAATATCTCCTGGACAACCTGATCCGGTCGCGCGACGAATTGATTCGCGAAACAAAGGATCTCACCAAAGAACAATGGAACTTCAAGGAATCGCCCGACCGCTGGTCGATCAACCAGGTAGTCGAGCACATTGCCACCTGGGAATTGCTGATGACCCACGACGTGAGCCGCATGCTTGCCCTGGGTCCTCAACTGGAGATGGCGGCCAAGGCAAATGCCGACAGCACGTACCTCGCTTTCATTATGGAAGAGAAACAACACATCAGCACAGAGTATACCAAACCGTTCACCTACACCGTACCGATGGGACTGAACGATTTGAAAAACAACATGGCCTGGCTACTGAAAATGAGAAACGAATCCATCAATTATGTTACCAGCGCCACCGAGGACTTTCGCGTATACTTTATGCGGGGTGGCGGTGGCAGTAACCTCCATCAACGCTACATCACCATTTTCGGGCACATGGACCGACACTTGCGACAGATCAAAAAAGTGAAGCAACATCCTAACTATCCGAAGAAGAAATAGACGTGTTTTCATAATTGCTAAAATATAAACCATCACTCAAAACCCTTTCATCATGAACCCCTCCATTCAACAACAAGAGCGCGTCGACGTGCTCGCCAAAAAAGGAACTTGCATTGAATTCTTCTCCGCATACCAGGATATGGATGTGGACCGCATGCTAGGCCTGTGCGCACCCAATGGCACCGTTTCGTTTATTCCCCTCGGCGCCGACTATGCCGGCAAGCTCCACGAAATCGGCAAGGCCGTCTGGTCAGCCTTGATGGACGCTTTTCCCGACCTGGATAACACCGTAAAAAGCCAGCAATACGACGAGGCCGCCGACGCCGTAACGTGCCAGGTAGTGATCTTTGGCAAACAGGAGAAAGAATTTGCTGGCCTCGTTCCAAAAGGCAACAGTTTCGACAGTGAACATATTTTCATATTCCGGTTTAACCCCGACGGCAAGATCACGGACCTGAAGATCGATTGGGATCATGAAAGTTTTGTGAAGCAGCTGACCAAATAAATAACTTTTGTTCTGTCGTCTTGGCTTTATTCGGAAGGACAACAAAGGCCTGAAGTTTCTTCAGGCCTTTTCTATTCATCTGGAATCCATTCGTGGCAACCCGGCAGTCAAAAAAAGAACACCGATTGTAACAAACCCTCTCCACATGCGTCTCGGTACAAACTTCGAGCATGCTTTCCCTGGAAACCCACAACCTCAGCCATCGTTTTAGCAATGGACAAGACGTTCTTCGCGACATCAATCTTGCGGTGGAGCAGGGGGCGATCTATGGATTTTTAGGCCCCAACGGAGCGGGCAAGACCACCACGCTGCGCTTGATTCTGGGGTTATTGAAACGACAGGAAGGCGCGATCTCGATTTTCGGAAAGGCATTCGACAAACACCGCATTGAAATTCTGCGCCGGGTTGGGTCGTTGATCGAGAGCCCTTCGGTGTATGGGCATCTTAGCGCGAAAGAAAACCTGGCTGTTTTTCAAAAAGCATATCACTGCCCGCCAGCCCATATCCCGCACGTGTTGGACTTGGTTGGACTCGGCGACACGGGCCGAAAGAAAGCATCGCAGTTTTCCCTGGGCATGAAGCAGCGGCTCAGCATTGCGCTGGCGTTGCTGCCCGCTCCGGAGTTGCTCATTTTGGATGAACCCACCAATGGCCTCGATCCCAACGGCATTATTGAAATGCGCGAATTGCTCAAGCGGTTGAACCGGGAGCACGGCACCACCATCCTGGTCTCCAGCCACCTGTTGGCCGAGATCGACAAACTGGTGACCCACCTCGGGATCATCCACCAGGGCGAGCTGATTTTTCAGGGCACGCTGGAAGCGCTGAAGCGCAAGCAACAGCAAACACTCCACATCGTGCTGGAGACCGGCGATCCCGGCGCGGCGATGCGCATGCTGCTCGATGACCAGATGGAAGCCATCTTTTCCGATGGCCACATTCGCCTCCCCGCGATGACGAAAACGGAGATCGCTGCGATGAATAGAAAGCTGGTTTCGGCTGGGATCGAGGTATACGCCCTCCGTCCGGTGAAGAACGATCTCGAATCCATTTTTATAGACCTTGTAAATACCTGATCATGGCACACGCATATGTCGCCAGCCTTCAAAGCGAATGGCTGAAGAAAAAAGGAAGCCTGGCTTCATGGATGGTGGTGACCGGCGCATTCTTTACACCCATCATCATCATCATTGCCCGGCTTGTTTACCACGAACGTTTGCCGGCACTGTATGCGTCGGATGGTTTCTGGACGGTGTTGTGGAGAAATGCATGGGAGTCGATGGCCATTTTTTTGTTGCCGCTCGGCGTTATACTGGCGACCAGCCTGATCGCGCAATTGGAGTACAAGAACAACACGTGGAAACAACTTCACACCACACCGCTCTCCCTCACGATCATCTTTTTTTCAAAGCTCACGGTGATTCTTGTGATGATGATGCAGTTCCTTATTTTATTCAACGCCGGCATTTGGCTGGCCGGCGTTATCCCTCAAATCATCATTCCGGGTGTCTCATGGCCTGGCGCGATACCCTATGAGTATTTCTTGCGGGAAGATGCATTTTATTTCATCGACTGCCTGCCCATCATCGCGCTGCAGTATTTACTGAGCCTTCACTACCGGAATTTTCTGGTCAGCATCGGGTGTGGCTTTATCTTTTGGATCGGGGCGCTGGGAACGTTGTCGTGGAAGTATGGATTTCTTCTTCCGTATACCTATTGCATGTTCAACTATCTGAAAGCCGGTGTGGAGACCAAAGCGGCTGTTCCCCCGGTGAATATACACGGTATGGCGCTTGGCTATTTTCTGATCTTCACCCTGGCCGGCTATTATCTGTATATCACGAAGCCGGACAAAGGATAATATGGTGCTTACCGGGTCATCGCCGTTTCGCCGGGTCACTCTTTTGAGGCTTCCTGAATGATCTTATCATAAACGCTCCGCGCATGATCATACGCCGTAGCGGCCGCGGCGCGTTCGCTGGCACGGATCTGACCCTCTTTCATTTTCCAACATTGGTCGACGGTCTTGCGGCACCAGTTCGCGCTGCGTATTTCCCGAATGGGTTTGCCGTCTACGACAACAAACACGGGATTGGTGTGCGAGCTGGGATAGATTCTCAGCGCGAGCCAACTGGATTTGCTGATGGGATATGAAAAGTTGATATTCTTGAAGGTGCCGTCCGCCAGTATCTCCGTCGACTCCACCGGTTCGCCATTGACGAGCAATTCGACCTTGACGTTGCGCGTGTTCCCCACGCGGGCTCTTTCGATGTGCCAGTAGGGCTGCCCGTCAACAGCTCGCCTGGCAATGGATTTGCCTTCGTCATTTTGTTGCGGGGGTAAATTAGCTGTAACACGTGCGGTCACTTTCAACGTTTGCTTGCCCTTCACTTGCACTTCGCTGTTCCTGGTGCCGGCTTCCGTTCCGTTCACCGAGAAGTCGAGAATGTGGGAGCCGCCTTCTGTAACGTATGACCTACCCTTTTTTATCGCCTCTACATAGTTATCATAGCTCAAAGGACCGTCGGGCTTGAAATAGCTCCGCCCCAACCCCACGCGCTCGTCGTAGATACAGGGAAAGTCAGTCTCTCCGCTGAGCCTTGTTCTGAATCCGGCGTTGAGTGTATTGTACCACATGTTCAATTCCCAAGGTGCAGGTGTATCGCCCAGGCTATAAAAATCCACGACGTTGTGTGTGATGGTGACGATGTATTCCATTGCGCCGATCCCATCCATCTTCGGTATAACATAATTAGGAAGATCTTTTGTGGGTTCCAGCGGCTCCAAGCCCCAGCCGGAGTGCGCATAGCCTACCACTGCGTTTTGAGATTTGGCCCACGTCAATACGGGCAACGTCCAGCTTGGCCAGTCTTCGATGGTTTTGGTGCCGGGGTAGTCATCTTCTTTCAATCGCAGCAATACAATGTGTCCGGCGTGCGAGGAGGGGAAGCCGGAGACTTCCACGTCATTGCGCATAATATTCTTAGCGGTCGAAAGCGGGTCGTCCTTGCCCGTAAAGAATGTTTTCTGGTGATACCAACTTGGACCCCACGCCAATACCGCCGACACGTTCAGGTCCTCGCCCAATTCCTGGCGCCACATGTCTGCCGGTGGCACACCTTCTTCCGGGCTGTCATAGTGACTGCATCCCCCGCCGTGCACGTGGTGGTCGGCGCTGTACCATCCCAGCTTCGCCATGTCGATCCAACGCCGGAGTTGGAACGACGTTGTGAAGGTTGATACGTTCGGTGGGATGATCAGCTCGCGGGTTTGCGAAATGTACTCCGGGCCGCGCGTGAAGGTGACGGAATATTTGCCCGGGGGAAGCTGCACGTGCTCCCCATGCGTCCGGTAAACCTGGGGCTGAAAAAAGAAATCGGGATACTCATCGAACGCAGCCACCCGTCGCGAGGGAAGCGGATAGACGCCTTTCAGTTTTCCCGGAAGTTTGTAGTCGTCGTAGTGAAATTCTTGTTGCGCCGCCCACAAGTGGAACGGTCGCTCTTGCCGCAGGTTCTCGGTGCTATCCAGCAACCGTTCGATCCCGTCGGTGATGAGGAACGACGCCATGGTGGGAGAACCGTCGTCGTCCTTGACTTCGAACACGACCTTTACCGAAGGCCTGATGTCAAACAGAATGTTGATCGTATTTCGAAAACCAATATCCTGTGTGCCTTGTCCAATGTTAAAGCCTATTTCTGCTTCGCGCTGACCGGCATCTTTGCTGTAGATCTGTACGACAACATACTCCAAACGCAATCCCGAGAGGTGTGTCATCAACGGGCGGTTTCGATATACCTGCATCTCGAGGAAACGATTACCCGATTGTCCCGGGGAGATCACGTCTTCGTCCTTGACTTTCGGATTTTGGCTGGGCGCATGCAAGGGTTGCACGGCATTCGGGCTTTCGATATCCAACTGTGCGGTCACCCCGGCTTCGTTTTGTACTTTGATCAGGAAGCTCGTCCAGCCGCCTTGGATCAAAACCGGTTTTGCCGGTCCCCGGGCAACTTTTACACGCGCCTCCGGGTTGATGCTGACCATGGCGAGACAATACGGATCGAAGATCGCCTGTATTCCGGCTACCGTCTCCTGTGTGAGCGCCTTGTTCTGCAAAGCTTTCAGGCGTTTCGTATCGTCGGCCGATAGCGAACTGCCCAAGAAGGAAAGCGCGTCTTGCAAACGGACCGCCTGGGCAAGCAAAGGTTGCGGTTCCACTGCGGCGGGGACCGGAGCGGTATGCATGGCGTGATCGGTGTGTTGTGCGCGCAGGGGCGCAGACAAGCAAAGACCAACCGCGAGGACGAGAATGTGTTGTTTTGGGAACATGTCTTGTCTGGTCATGAACGATGAAACTTCAAACGCGAATCTTCTTGGGAATACGAGACCGCATCGCGTCCGACCCCTTGAAGTTCAACAATTTTTCGGATAGAATCGCCGTTCAGAGGCAGCATTCTGCGGCAGGAAATCAGGACCCGCTATTTATGTTTTCAAGTCTTTTGTATTTTTATCTTGACCAAATGGCTTGCCTGGCCATTCTATGAAAAGGATCCTCTACATTGATGATGAGCACAGTAACCTAACGGTCTTTTCGGTCATTTTCAGCAAATACTATACAGTGTTCACGGCCGGGTCGGCCGAGGAAGCCCGGAAGCTATTGGAAAAAGAATCTTTCGAGGTGATCCTTTGTGATCAAAGAATGCCCGGTGAAACAGGCACGGATTTTTTTATCGAGACCTATGAGAAGTACCCCGCGACCGAGCGCATTCTGGTTACGGCCTACACCCACATCGAAGACATTATCGAAGCGATCAACAAGAGCCGCATATTTTACTATGTCACAAAACCCTACGACACCAAAGATCTGCGCCTGATCATCGACCGGGCGATTGAGACACGCGGGCTTCGGATGGACAATGAGCGATTGGTTTCAGCCCTTCAAGCGACCAACAAGAGCCTCGTCGAAAAAAATACATACCTGGAGGACGCCAATGCCGAAATAAAAAAACTTCGCAACCGGCTGGAGCGTGAAAATCAATACCTGAAAGATGAGATCTCCAAGCTGGACACGTCCGATGAGATCGTCTTCCGCAGTGCGGCCTATGAAAAGGTGATGAGCGACCTCCGCCAGGTGGCCGCCACCAATTCCACCGTGTTGATCCTCGGACAAACCGGCACGGGCAAAGAGCTCCTCGCCAAGGCGGTGCACCGTTTCAGCCGCCGGAGCGACAAGAGTTTTGTGAAAGTGAATTGCGCCGCCATACCGGCCAATCTTATCGAGAGCGAACTGTTCGGTCACCTGAAGGGATCGTTTACCGGGGCCATAAACAACAAGGTAGGCTTGTTCGAAATGGCCGATCGCGGTACGATTTTCTTGGATGAGGTTGGAGAGTTACCGCTGGAGTTGCAGCCCAAATTGCTCCGCGTCTTGCAGGAGGGCGAGTTCACCAAACTGGGCGATTCCAAGACCACCAAAGTGGACGTGCGCGTAGTGGCGGCAACCAACCGAAAACTCGACGACGCCATCCGCGAAGGCACCTTCCGCTCCGATCTCTATTTCCGCCTCAACGTTTTCCCTATCCACAATCCTCCCCTTTCAAAACGCAAGGAAGAAATTCCCTTGTTGCTGGAGCACTTCATAAAAAAGCACAGCCATCGACTGGAAAAAGATATTCGGTCGGTCGCGCCGGGTGTGCTCGACAAGCTCATGGAATACGATTGGCCCGGCAATATTCGCGAACTCGAAAATTACGTGGAGCGCGCCATCATTCTCAGTCACGACGGCGTGCTCGATGTAGCCGGTTGGGACAAGGCCCTCTTCCACACCGACCAAAAAGAACCTGAAGAAAACAACACCGAGATCGTGGCCCTTGACGAAGCGGAAAAGAAATACATCATCAAGGTATTGACGTTGTGTAAATGGAAAATCACGGGCAAAGGTGGTGCCGCAGAGCGGCTCGACATCAAACCCACAACCCTGGTATCGAAAATGAAAAAGCTGGGGATCGTTAACAAAAAGACCGCAGGCCAACCGCTGGAATGATGCGGTATTTCGTATAGCGCATGCGAAATATCGCATAGACGGCTTCTCCATTTCCTTCTTTTTTAGACACAAGTAGTTAGCAATCAGCATTTTACAACTATGGCATAATTTTGCTAAGGCGCCTGGGCACAAGTCTATTCGCTATGAAAAAATATGTGCTTTTGTGCGTTGTGATGAGCTGGGCGCTGGCATGCCACGGCCAGGTACTCTTCGGTCCCGAAGCCGGCGCCGGCATGGGCCGCACCTCGTATGCCGACCCCTCTCACCCGGCGGCGCCTACCGTTACCGTTGCGAATACCTTCGGGCTATCGCTTTGGACAACCTATTCCAAGACGGTGAATCTCATGGCCGGTCTCCGTTACGGCAAATCAAAAAACGTTCTGCACGGCAGCTACGACGGCACCAGCATTCGGCGGGAGTTGAAAAGTTCATACGTCTATTTGCCGGCCCGCATCACCTTTGCCGTGGTGCATTTCAATCGCGTCAGTTCTCTTCACGTCTATGCCGGCCCCGAATGTTCATACTGGCTCCGCGGGCGCGCGACTCTTTACAAGGAGAAGAGTGACGAGCCGTTGACTGAAAATCCCATCGATTTCGCCGCGGTGGGCGCGGGGTCGAACCGGTTGAACCGGCTGCAATTCGGCTACCAGGCGGGCATCACCTTCCTGAGCCGTCACACGCGCAACAACTGGGCTGTTTCCCTTCAGTATTCGCACACGTTATCGAAACACGTGTTTGGCAACATCGCTTACGACGGATTTCCCGGCTTTGTCGATGACTACGGTTTTCGCAATGAGATGTTCACGCTACAGGGAACGTACTACCTCGATTTACGCTCGAAGAAAAAAATACAAAACACAAACAAATTTACCCGTCACCACTGGCGCACGGACCTCTGAGCACCGCATGCCGCTTCATCCCATGTCTGCAAAAATTGGCTTACCAAAAATGAAAACAGTCACACCTACTCTGCTCCTCATCGTGTCGTTTTTCGCCGGCAGCGTCACGCTGGCGCAAGAAAACCGGCTGTACTCGCAGTACACCTCCAACATGCTGGCGATAAATCCAGCGTACGCCGGCAATCAATACCAGTTCAATGTTACGGCGGTCAACCGTGCGCAATGGACGGGCATCAAAGGCGCCCCCCTCACGCAGACGCTGACCACGCACTTCCGGGAAAGTGAAAGCAATCACGGCGTGGGCCTGTTGGTCTATCACGATAAAATCGGCATTCACAACAACACACAGGTATTCGGCAGTTATTCTTATATCATCAAAGCCCGTCATTTCAATATTGCGATGGGTTTGCAAGGCGGGTTCGAGATGATGCGATCCAACTATAACGATCTCACGCTCAACGATGCGATCGACGCCAAATTGAATGGTAATATCCGTGTGGTGAAGCCCAACTTTGGTGGCGGCATTTTTATCGACAACGGAAAGGGTTACGTGGGTTTTTCGATCCCTACCCTCCTGGAGCACAGCAACCTTGCACCCGGTGCGGCGCAAACACCCCGACACTATATCCTGGCGGTTTGCAAAGTTTGGGAGCTCTCGCGATCGGTGGTGTTCAAACCCTCGGCGCTGGTCCGTTATCAACGGGGAACACCGCTGAACGGGGAAATCAACACGACGTTCATTTTTAACTCCGTGGTGTTTGCCGGTGTCTCTTATCGCACCAGCAAAAGCCTGGTCGCCAATCTGCAGCTTCAACTGAATACCAATTTTCGCTTTGGTTATGCGTTCGACTATGCCTTCAATAGCCTTAGCCCCTATGGCACGGGTTCTCATGAACTGATGCTGAACTATCGCATCAACTTAGTTGAAGGCCCGTGCCACACCTACTATTGAAAACACGACACATCATGAAAATTCACACCCCCCTGGAAGTCAGTAATTTTGAAAGCTATCTCCGAGAACGCGACGAAGCCGGCAAGTTGATCATACGCGATCTTATTGGTCCTGTTCATAACTTGTTGAACCTGAACCGCGAGATGTGCACCAACCTTTCGCAACAAAACAGCGATCACCTGTCCTCTGCGGAAGTTGCCGTGGCGATCGCCGAACGATTGCTTCACAAGGTGCTTGGTCTTTATGCCTTGGCGTATAACAATCAACTGCTGTCGGTCACTGTTTTCGACGTCAGAGAGGTGATCGACAAATTGTTAAGGGCCGACCCGGCACGCATCGATCGCGTTCATGTGGTGGGCGGTGAAGACCGGCCTCATGTCGTCGGTGATCCAGAAGTTCTGCGCATTCTGCTCGACAACCTGTTGGAACTGTTGCACGAACGGTTTGGCAAGCAAACCACCATCCTCCTGACCTTGGCCACCGGCGATGAATTGCTCAGTCTCCATTTTCATATGAAGATCACCGCGCCAACACCACAAGTTCCGGAACAATCACTCGATACGGTATTTATCATCGACCGGCTTGTCCGGTTGATCAATGCAACGCTCTCGATGAACGAGACGGAAAAAACTGTGGACGTAAATCTGAAAATGGCGCACGGAAAAACAGGCTGAAAAAAAACCGGCGGCACCGGCCATACGGTATCTCGTAAGATGTATACGAAATATCGTATACCGGATCTCCAGTCCATCCAAAAACATTGAAATCAACGACAAATCAAAGTATTTCCCATGGCACAGGGGTTGTAAAAGCCCTGGCATTATCCCTCTAAAGAATTATGAAACTCATACGTCCCTCTGTCCTTATCCCATCCCAGGTCTGCCGTTTTGCGCTCACCGGCTTTTTGACATTGCATAGCCTTTGGGCCGCTGCAACGCTGACCGTCACTTGCCCCGCCGACATTTCGGTGACCCTGGCACCGGGCACCTGTGATCAGTTTTTGACTATTCCCAAGCCGGTCTTTACCAGCGATTCGCCCCTGACCTATGTCGCCAATACGTTTAACCAAACCGACGACGCGTCGGGCATCTATCACCAGGGAAGAACGCTTGTTGAATGGATCGCTTTCAATGCCCAAGGCGAGACGACAACCTGTTCGATAGTAGTTACACTGTCGTCAGCCGACCCAGCGTTGCTCACGTGTCGCGACATGAGCGTCGCAGCAGGCAGCCCGGTGCAACCCCAGATGGCGTGTCCCGGTTTCGCGTTGCGTTTTGACGGAGTCGACGACCAGGTGATCGACGACCGCGACCTGGGTGTGTCCGACAGATTCACCTATGCGTTTTACGTTCGCCCCACAGAACCGGATGAACTGGACGCGGAAGGTCTCGGCAGTTGGGTAGAGGGTGTTTGGGGTCAGCATTATGCTCTCTATCCCGGTTTTGGCGCCGGCGCCTATGGGCCGGGCCATTCTATGGTCGGTGTTTCCGTGGGCACGAATGGCGTGTCGGTGTATGAACATTCCAGTGGCTTTCTCGCGCCAATGTTAGTGTATGCCACGTCGCTGTCCACCACGGCATTCACACACGTGGCCGTAGTCGTCGACAACGACGGAAGTGTCGAACACTTCATGCTCTACCTCGATGGCGTGATGGTACGGGAAACATTCTACGCTGCTTGGCTGACCGTCCATCCCAACCTGGGCTTTTCCACCGCTGGTGGTGGGATCGGTGGTGGCGCCTATGGTTCCTTCAAAGGAGACATCGACGACGTGCAAGTGTGGAACTATGCGCGCACCGGCGCGGAGATCGCCGCCTCGGTGGGGCAGCCTTTGACGGGCAACGAAACCGGGCTGGTTGCCTATCTGAATTTTAATGAAGGCGCCGGTGTCCTCACGAGCGGTCCGCAAGACGAGGGCTACCTTATCTCGATGAGCCCCGCAGCGGCTTGGATTGCCGCCCCGGCATATGCCCTGACCAATTCCATGACCGGCAAAGCACCTCTGGTCATCTCTGCTCCGGGCATATACACCGTGACGTGGTCGATGCCCGGCCAACCCGAAACCTGCACACACACGGTGGAAGTATATAAACCGTTGGTGATGACCTGTGCCGGTGACATTGTGGTGACGGCCTCACCGGGGACTTGCGGCACGTTTGTAACGGTACCTATACCCGCCACGTATGATGGACAGGGTACGGAAAAAATTTTCAACACGTTCACACAAACGATGGATGCCTCCGGGCAATATCCCGTCGGCACCACGCTGGTGATCTGGAAGAGTTCACTTCAAGGCGTAACCACCACGTATTGCGCCACGCGGGTCACGGTGCTGGACAATGAAGGGCCGACGGTGCTTTCCTGTGCGGCAAGCATCGTCCAGGAACTTAGCGGATGCGGCAATCCCGTGAATGTGCCCTCCCCCGGCATCGCAGACAATTGCTCGAACGGTGCGGCCCTGCGCTTCGATGGCGTGGATGATGTCGTGGCCACGGATTGGGACCTTCAGACCTCCGGCAAATTCACCTATGAATTTTATGTAAGGCCTTCGCGGGACATAGGGCTCTTCCCCTCTTTTGCCAATCAAAACTATGTCATTTATCCAGGCGACGGCGCAGCGGTATACGGCATCGGTCACAGCATCATCGGTGTTTCGGTGGGCAAGAATGCGATCCGCGTCATTGAAAACAGCAACGGCAACTTGCGGGAGTTGCTGGAGTATCAGACCGATTTCCCGGACGACGAGTGGACCCATATATCCATCCTCATTAATCAGTCGGTGCCAATTGCCGTCTGCAAACTCTATAAGAACGGCACCTATATTCACAGCGACAATTATCCCGCCAGCCCGACGCTCACACTTCACGCCAGTTTGGGATATCGCCTGCAACAAGCCGGGGGAGGAATTGGCGGCGGCACCCTCGGCCACTTCGCAGGCGCCGTGGATGAACTTCGGGTATGGGATGCGTTGCGTACCATCTCCGAGATGAGCGCTGACCGGCGCCGGGGACTGACAGGCATCGAAAATCACCTGACAGCTTATTATGCCTTCAACGAAGGTGCGGGCAACGTGACGCACGGATCCGCTGGAAGCGCCGTGCTTCAAAACATGAACGCCACCACGGCCTGGGTGCAACCCGATGCCATCGCCGACTACACCCTGCTCAACAGCTACAACCAGAGCTCGAGCGCTTCCGATATGTACCCGGTGGGTGTGACGCATGTAAACTGGGCGCTTACCGACAAATTCGGCAACGTCTCCACATGTGCCAACGACGTGCAGGTGAACAACCTGAGCACCATGGACCTGATCTGCACGCATGAAACCATCGACAACGAACCCGACAAATGCAGTGCACCCTATGCCGTGCCTCCGCCGCAGGTGGTAACCTCTTCCTGTGCAGGGTACGCGGTGCACTTCGATGGCCAGGACGACTATGTCAGTCCCGAGAAAGACCTGGGCGTGAGCACCACCTTCACTTATGAATTGTGGGCGAGGCCCCAAGCCACGAATGCGTTTCAGGATTGGGGAATCTTTGAGGACATCCAATATGCGGTATATCCCGGATTGCCGGAATTGTATGAATTGCCGAGTGTTCCTTTCGGGCTAACCAGCCATTCCAGCGTAGGCATCTCCATCGGAACAAATGGCATCGGGGTTTATGAACATAGTTTCGAGTACATGCCCCTGCAACTGAAGTGGGAATCGCCGACACCTTTAACGGGGTGGATACATGTCGCATTGACCTATAAAAATGATATCATTACCCTTTATGTCAACGGTATCGAGCAGGTTTCGGTCGGTCGTTTTGTGGACGGCCGGACGGTGCATGC